>Ga0070664_100004661_pt1 | contig 11007 bp, 10 predicted proteins | sample KBSC73metaG_FD_65863 | JGI IMG/M metagenome (GOLD analysis project Ga0070664, IMG submission 65863) | Corn rhizosphere microbial communities from Kellogg Biological Station, Michigan, USA - KBS C7-3 metaG | ecosystem: Host-associated > Plants > Roots > Rhizosphere > Soil ... | reverse complement strand
CTCGGCGGATCGCTCGCCGCCTGGGCGCTGCATGCGATCGCGCTTTGGGGCTGGCACATCCCGCCGCTGTTCCGCGCGGCGCTTGCGCATCCCTGCCTGCATCTCGCGCAGCACGCCTGCTTCTTCGGCACCGCGATCATCTACTGGTCGAGCGTGCTCACCGGCCGCGAGCGCGCCGCGTCCGCGGGGTCGATGGCGTCGCTGTTCACGACGATGCTGCACACGAGTGCGCTCGGCGCGCTGCTGACGTTCGCGCCAGTCGCCTGGTACGCGTCGGGCAACGATCGCGTGCTTGGCTTGACGGCCCTCGAGGACCAGCAGCTCGGCGGGCTCATCATGTGGGTGCCGGGCGGCCTCGCCTATCTCGTCGGCGGTCTCGCGCTGGTCAACCGATGGCTGTCGCACGAGCGGGTGCGGGGATGGACATAGCGTGCGGCGCAGCGCGCGACGCGTCGACATCGTGATGCGGCAAGGTTCGCGAGCGACGGCGCGGGGGCGGAGCAGGGCGGCATTGCTGCTCGCGCTGGCCGCTTCGATGCGCAAGTTCGAGATCTGGATTCCCGCCAACTGCGTGGCCGCGCAGACGGCCGCCCGCCAGCGCGACGCGCTCGCAACGATCCGCCGCTTCGACCCGCGGATCGAGATGTCCCCGGCGGGCTGACGCGCCGGGCCGCTTCCCCATCGTGCCTTTTCAGTGTCGCGGCGAGCGCATCCGCGAGCCGTTGCCGGCCGGCGGTCGCGCCTCCGGCATCAGCTCGGCCTTGCGCGCCTGCATTTCCTCGCCGAGTCGCACGGTGTCGACCTTCGCGCGCTTCGCCTTGCGGAACATCGCGCCTTCCTCTTCCTTGACGTGGTGGTCGACCTCCTCGCCGAGGACCGTCACCTTGGCGTCGTAGAGGTCGTCGCCGGGCGACATGCCCTCGAGCTGCGCGACCAGGTCCTTCGCGGTGGCGTGCTCCACATCGGCCTCGTCCATCAGGGCGTCGTCGTCGATCGCTTCCCGGACGGCCGGATAGAAGATTTCCTCTTCGAGCCGCGCGTGAACCGTGAGCTCGTTGCAGATCCGCTGTACGAGGGCTGCCTTCTGCTCGTCCCCGTCCTCCTGCTCGACGAGGTCTTCGAACTCGTCGAACAGTGCCTTGACCGCATCGTGGTCCGCCGTCAGCAATTGGAGCGCGTCCTGCTGCTTGCCGCCTTCGCCCTTCGCGGGCGATTTCTTCGATCTACTCGTTGCCATTGCTGCCTTTCGAATTGAAATGAACGTCGGCGCTCACGCGTAGACTTCCGCGCCCTTGTTGCGCTGCCATTCCTGCTGGAAGTAGGCAGCATCCTCATCCGAGCGCGCCTTGACGCCCATGAGAATCCCGCCGTTCTTGATGCCCGACTCGTAGCGCTTCACGCGCTCCTCGGGAATGCCCCAGCCGATCAGCGCGCCGACCAGCCCGCCTGCCGCGCCGCCGGCACCCGCGCCCGCAAGCCCCGCGGCGAGCGGCCCTGCGATGACGAGGCCGAGGCCGGGAATGGCGATCGACGTGCCGACCGCGGCAACCGCCGCCACGATCGCGCCGAGCGTTCCGCCGATTGCACCGCCGACGCCCGCGCCTTCCGCCGCCTTGTTGCCAAGCTCGGTCGGGGCGTCGTCCTTCGAGAAGTGCTTGTTGCGCGTCTCGTCCGACATCACGAGATTGATGTCGTCCTTCGCATAGCCGCGCGACGACACCGATTGGTAGGCGCGCTCCGCGCTGTCACGATCGTTGAACAGACCGGTGACGATTCTTTGATCCGTGGGATTTGCCATCTGTGCCTCCGAGATGTGGTGACCTCGCGAAGGCGACGCCAAACCATCGCGCACTATAAGCGGCTGCGCGAATGCATCGTGTAGTCCGGACACTCATTCCAGCGTGGGACATGCGAGCTCGAATCGAGCGACGTGCTAGCCGAGGATCGCGTCGACAGCGCCCTCCAGCTTGCGAGCCGACTCGGCGAGGCGCGCATCGATCGCCGCGACGATCTTCTCGTCGTCGACGGTGCCCAGGAGGAACAGGTCCGCCTGGCGCATCGACTCGGCCGGCGCGGGACCGCCGCGCAGCGTGCGCGCGGCGATGAACTTGCCGGGGTCGAGCGCTTCGCGAATCTCCGGGGCAGTCAAGCCCGCCGGCTTGTCGTGATACAGCATCGATGCCTCATCGAGGAGCGCCGGCGTGACGCCGGCGGGCGTGAGGCTGCGCTCCTCGCACAAGCGCACGAGGATGCCGACGATCTGGTGCGCCGTTCGCCACGGCATGGCGCGCCTCGACACGAGCGCGCCGGCGAGGTCCGTCGCCGTCGCCCAATGCATCCACGCCTGCTCGCGCATGTGCTGCGTGCGGATGTCCAGGGCCGGCAGCAGGTCGCAGAACCAGCCGAGGTCGCGCGCGCAGTTGTCGGCCACGCGCCAGAGCGTCTCCAGCGCGTAATAGCGCTCGGTGATCGGCAGGCCGGTGGTCCCCTTCAGCGCGTGATACGACGAGACGAAGCAGCCGAGCGCCTCGGCGGAAGCGCCTTTCACCTCGGCCGGGCCGATCACGTTCTTCTTCTGCATCATGATCGACGACGTATTGCAATAGCGGTCGGGAACGTCGACGAAGCGGTACTCGCTGGTGCTCCACTGGATGATGTCGTCCGCCCATTTCGCCATCGAGTGGTAGAGCACGGCGATGACCGACGGCACCTCGAGGCTGTCGTCGGCGTTGAGCTCGAGAATGGCGTCGGCGCAATTCTCGTGGACGGCATCGAAGCCGAGGAGCTCGGCGGTGCGCGCACGATTGACCGGGAAGTTCGAGCCCACCATGATCGCCGCGCCCGCGGGACTCGTGTTGATGCGCCGGTACGCGCCGTGGAAGCGCTCGAAATCGCGCGCGAGGGTTGCGGCCCACGACAGCCACAGGTGCGCGAGCGTCATCGGCTGCGCGTGCTGTCCGAAGCTGTAACCCGGCATGATGGTGTCGGTATGCCGTCGCGAAAGGTCGATCAGGACGCGCCGCAGACGATTGATGCCACGCATCACGCCGAGCAGCTTTTCCCGCTGCAGCGTGTTGATCGCGACGGAGCTCAGGTCGCCGGAGCTTCGCGCGAGGTGGAAGCGCCCACCGATGTCTTCGCCCAGCTTGCGGATGACGTATTGCTCGCCCGAGTGCAGGCCGCCGCCGACCTTGGCGCGCGTCTCGACGACGGAGTTGTCGCGATCCAGCGCACGGAGCTCGCGCAGGATCGCGGCGCCGGCGTCGCGCGCGAGCAGGCCTTCCTCGACCAGCATCACGGTATGCGCCTTGTCGAAGGCGTGCACCGCGGGCAGCATGGCCCGCGTGCGCGCGCCGTAGAGCTGGCCGAGCTGAGGCAGCATCTCCTCGCGCATGCGGATGCCGGCGTTGCGGTAGCCGCGGTACTCGCTGGATTTCTGCTTGAGCATTCGTCTCTCCTGAAGCGCAGCGGCCGATCGGCCGCTACGTGGTGATGGCAACGTCGCCGACCGGCTCGAGCGACTGGACCGCAGCGATCAGCTTCCTCGTATAGGCATTGCGCGGCGCGGCGAGGACCACGTCGGTCGCACCTTCCTCGACGATGCGCCCCTGGTACATGACGCTCACGCGATGCGAGAACGCACGCGCGACGAGCATGTCGTGGGTGACGAGCAGGTACGCGACGCCGCTCTCGCGCTGCAAATCGCCCATGAGATTCAGGAGCTGCGCGCGGATCGACACGTCGGCGCCGGACAGCGGCTCGTCGGCGATGATCACCTTCGGGCGCGTCGCGATCGCGCGCGCGAGCGCAAGCCGCTGCCGCTGGCCGCCGGAAAGCTCGTGCGGATAGCGGTCGAGGTAATCCACGCCGGGCCGGAGCTCCACGCGCTCGAGCAACGTCTCGAGGCGCGGATCCGACGCGTCGGCACCCGGGAGCCGCGCCAGGGCCTGACGAAGGATCGCGCGTACGCTGCGCCGCGGATTGAACGCCGCCGCAGGGTCCTGGAAGACCGGCTGCATCGCGAGCCGCGCGGCGCGCAGCGCCGAGGCGTCGAGCGTCGCGAGCGACGTGCCTTCGAGGAGGACCTCGCCGCTGTCCGGCGTCACGAGCTGCAATGCGATGCGCGCGAGCGTCGACTTGCCCGAGCCGCTCTCGCCGACGAGCGCCACGCACTCCCCGGCGTCGATGTGCAGGCTCGCGTCGTCGACGGCACGAAGCGGCGCCGCGCCGTGACGGCGAAACGTCTTGGTCACTCCACGAATGTCGAGCAGCGGCGCCGTCATGCGGGCACCGTTTGCGATTGCAGCAGCCAGCAGCGCGCCGTGTGATCGGCCCCGTCGGCAGGCAGCGCGGGCGGCATCGCCTCGCCGCACGTCGCGAAGGCGTGTGCGCACCGCGCGACGAACGGGCAGAAGTAATAGCGCTGGCGCAGGTCGGGCACGTCGCCGCCGATGGTTGCGAAGCGCCCGTCGGCGCGCCGGCGCATGCGCGACGCTTCCACGAGGCCGCGCGTGTACGGATGCGCGGAGCGCTGGAGGACGTCCTCCGTCCGGCCGTGCTCCACCGTATGCCCCGCGTACATGACGTACACGCGGTCGCAGTTCCAGCGCAGGAGGCCGAGGTCGTGGCTGATCACGAGCAGGCTCATGTCGAGCGACTCGCGCAGCGACCGCAGCAGCGCGAGGATCTCCGTCTGCGTGGTGGCGTCGAGCGCCGTGGTCGGCTCGTCGGCGATGAGGAGCCGCGGGCGGCAGCCGAGCGCAATCGCCAGCATCACGCGCTGGCGCATGCCGCCCGACAGCTCGTGCGGATAGCGGCGCGCGACGCTCGCGTCGAGCTTGACGAGCTCCAGCAGCTCGACGCACCGCGCGTGCGCGTCGGCGTGGGGATCGTGCCGGCGCACGCTCTCGCCGATCTGCGCGCCGACACGCATGACCGGGTTCAGAAAGCTCAACGGATCCTGGAACACGATGGCGAGCGGGCGTCCGCGCAATCGTTCCCATTGCCGCGGCGTGTAACGCGTGACGTCGACGCCGGCGATCGACACGCGGCCTGCCGTGATGCGTCCGACGCGCTCCGGAAGAAGGCCGAGCGCCGCGCGTGCGAGCGTCGACTTGCCGGATCCCGACTCGCCGGCGATGCCGACCGCTTCGCCTGCAGACACCGTCACGCTCGCATCCTGCAGCGCGTGCACGACTCGTCCGTGCGTGTCGTAGGTGACGCAAAGCGCCTGCATCTCGAGGATGGGATCGGCGCTGTCGCTCATGTGCGCGCCCTGCGCGGGTTGAGGAGGTCGCCGAGCGCGTCACCGAGCAGGTTGAATGCCAGCACGGTCGCGAAGATCGCCAGACCGGGGAATACCGACAGCCACCATGCGGAGAAGAGGAAACGCTGCCCGACGCTCAGGATCCGTCCCCAGCTCACGATGTCCGGGCTCGAAAGGCCGAGGAAGCTCAGTGACGCCTCGAGGAGGATCGCGTAGCCGACGATCAGCGTGCCGAGCGCGAGCACGGGGCCGATCGCGTTGGGCATGATCTCGCGAAACAGGATGCGCCATTCGGGCACGCCGAGGCATCGCACGCCATTGACGAAGTCGAGCTGCGACACGCGCAGCACCTCGCCGCGCGCGATGCGTGCCGTCTGCGGCCACGACAGGAGCGCGATCACGGCGACGACGCGCAGCAGGCCGGGCCCGAGCAGCGCGACGATGACGACGGCCAGGATGAACGTCGGCATGACCTGGAAGAACTCCGCGATGCGCATGATCGTGGTGTCGACCCAGCCGCCGGCGTAGCCGGCGATGGCGCCGACGAGCGTCCCCATCACGGTTGCGGCGAACGCGGCCACGCAGCCGACGAAGAGCGAGACGCGCACGCCGTAGACGAGCTCGGCGAGGACGTCGCGCCCGAGGTCGTCGGTGCCGAGCAGGTGACTGCCGCCGGGGTGCAGCATGGGACTGTCGCTGATGGCAAGCGGATCCCCGGAATAGATCACGGGACCGAACAGCGCGACGAGCACGAGAAAAACGATGAAGAGCGCGCTCGCGACGCCCGCGCCGTTGCGCAACAACCCTTGCACGATGCCGCGTCGCGGCCTCATGCAGCGGCCGGCGCGGCGACCCGCACACGCGGGTCGGCGGCGGCGTACAGGAGGTCGGTGATGAGGTTGGCGATCACCACGGCCACGGCAGCCAGCAGGAAGATGCCGGCGAGTACCGGATAGTCGCGATTGCTGATCGACGTGATGAACAGGCTGCCGAGGCCCGGCCACGCGAAGACCGTCTCGGTCAGGATGGCGCCGGTGAGCGAGTACCCGAAGTTGTAGCCGATGACGGTGATCACCGGGATCAGGCTGTTGCGCAGCACGTGCCGCCACAGCACCGCGCGCTCGCTCAAGCCCTTGGCGCGCGCGGTGAGCACGAAGTCCTGGTGCAGCATCTCGAGCATGCTCGACCGCGCGACACGCGCGACGACGGCGAGGTAGTAGACCGTGATGCACGCGCCCGGCAGCACCCAGTGCTTCGCGTAGTCGGCGACGACGCCGAGACCGGTTCCCGGCGTGCGGATGGAGAACATGCCCTGCGCGGGCAGCCACGCGAGCTTGACCGCGAAGACCACGATCAGGATCTGGGCGAGCCAGAACACGGGCACGGAATAGCCGACCAGGCTGATGCCGGTGAGCACGCTGTCCACGCCGCGGCCCGCATGACGCGCCGCACGCACGGCGATCATCACGCCGAGGACCGACGCCAGGATCAGCGCGGGCACCATGAGCAGCAGCGTCGCGCCGGCGCGCTGGAGGATCAGCTCGAGGACCGGCTGTCGATTGAGGAACGAAAAGCCGAGATTGCCGCGCGCGAGGTTCGCGACGTACAGGCCGAGCTGGGTTGAAAGCGGCTGGTCGAGGCCGAATTCGTGCCGCACCTGCGTGACGTAGTCCGGCGGCGCCGGGAAGTCGCCGACGAGCACGTCGACGGGATCGCCGGGCAGGATGTGCGTGATCAGGAAGCCGACGATCACGATGCCGACGACCATGACGCAGGCCCACAGCAACCGCGAGCGGAGATAGCGCGCCACGTGCTGCTCAGGCGGGGCGCAGCAACGCGGTCACTTCGCGGAAGTCACCGACGCGATCGAGCGCGAGGATCGCGTCCTTCAAGGCATGGAATCGCTTCGCCCCGATCACGGGTGCCGCCACCGCCTCGTCCTTGCGCAGCAGGTGCTCGCCGTCGAGCGGGCGATCGGGCGAGCCGCGTGGCACGGGCACGTGATGCGTCAGGCGACGGCCATCGCGCAGGCGCACTTCCAGGTCGGGCTCGTCATAGGGGCCGAGCGGTCGGTCGGCCTCGACGCTGACGCGATCCATCAGGGCGACGACGCGCGCATCATCCATGCGCGGCGGCAGGAACTCGTCGAGCCCCGCGCGGCCGGTCGCCGCCACGACGGCGAGCGAGTACGGCATGCTGAACTGCGCGTCGAGCAGCGTCGCGACGTCGCGCTTCGCGAACTGGCGCACGGTGCGCTCCGCGCCGTGCACGATCATCCGCTCGATGTCGTCGCCGGCGAAGCGATGCCCCTCCATGAGGTCGAGCAGCGCTTCCACGGAGCTGTGCAGCCCGCGGCAGCACGGATACGGCTTTCGCCCCGAGCGGAAGATGCGAAAGTCGCGTCCGAGGTTCTGCACCGTCGCATCGGGGGTCGCGGTGTCGCGGCAATACGTGCCGAAGAACCCGCCCCATTTCGCGTCGAGGATGTAGCGCGGTCCCACAAGCCCTGCTTCGGCGAGCTGCGCCGACGTGACGCCGTTCTCGGCCGCGCGGCCGGGATGGAAGCGCTTGGTCATCGCGCCGTCGACCAGGAACGACCACACGCCGCCGGCAAACGATCCCGCGATCCCCAGCGCTGACGTGAAGCGTGTCGCATCGAGTCCCAGGATCGACGCTGCGCCCGCGGCCGCGCCGAACGTCCCGCACGTGCCGGTCGAATGCCAGCCGAGGTCGTTGTGCGCGCGATAGCCGCCGGCGCCCTCGGTCACGCGCGCCGCGACGTCGTAGCCCGCCGCGACGGCGAGCAGCACGCGCTTGCCGTCCGCGCGCGTCTTCTCGGCGAGCGCGCACACCGCCGGGATGACCACCGCGCCCGAATGCCCGCATCCGCCGTAATCGTCGAACTCGTACGCGTGGGCCGCCGTGCCGTTCACGAGCGCCGCGCCAGCGGGCGGGAGCGAGAGCTGCGTGCCCCAGAGCGACGCCGAACCGCGATCCGACTCGACCACCGCCGCCGCGCCGTTGCGCGTCGCCACCGCGACGTCGCTCTCGGCACCCCGCACCGCGACGGCGAGCGTATCGAGCAGCACGCTCTTCGCCATGTCGACGACCGCCGGCGGCAGGTCCTCGTAGCGCGCGCCGCTCCAGTACCCCGCGAGCTGCTCGGTGAGCGAAGGCGCGCCGTCGTCCTCGGGTGTCGTGCTCAGCTCTCGAGCCATACCTCTTCCCAATAGTCGTAGCCGGTGCTCCACGACCAGGGGCCCTGCACCTTCTTCGACGCGACGTTGAGCAGCGCGGTCTGCCACATCGGAAACACCGGCAGGTCGCGCGCGAGGATCACCTGCGCCTTCTTGTAGGCATCGCCGCGGTCGTTGAGCGTGGTGGCGTTCGCGCCGTCGTCGAAGAGCTTGTCGATCTCCGGATTCGAATAGCCCGACGCATTGACGAACGGCGCCTTCTTGATGGCGGAGCTCACGTAGAGCCGGCTCACGCCGAGCGCCGGATCGCCGGACGTGCTGTACGCCTGCAACGTCGCGTCGAAGTTCCAGTCGGTGTAGACCTGCTTCAGCTCGACGTTGCGCGTGCTGCCCTCGAATATGACCTTCACGCCGATCTTGCCCCACGTGCTCTGCAGAACCTGCGCGAGCGCGCCGTTGCTCGGGTCGTTCGAGTCGTAGACGAGCCGCACGTCGAAGCGCTTGCCGTCCGCGCCCGCCTTCAGGCCCGCCTCGTCGAGCATCGCGGCGGCTCGCTGGAGGTTGAACGGATACATCTTCGCGAGATCCACCGCCGGGTTGTACGCCCACGACAGGTTGGTGTTGATCGCGCTCTTCATCACCGCACCGAGGTTCTGGTACACGACGCGCTTGATGAATTCGCGGTCGGTTGCGGTGAACAGCGCCTGTCGCACCTTGACGTTGTCGAACGGCGGCTTGCGCACGTTGAAGATCATCAGGTGGTCTTCCGGCACGCCGCGCTCGCGCATCTGCAGGCGCGGATCCTGCGCGACGTCCGCCTGCTGGCTGATGGGGAAGAAGTAGAAGTAGATGTAATCCACTTCACCGGCCTTGAGCGCGAGCACCCGGGCTGCGGGATCCGGAATCACGCGGAAGATGATCTCGTCGAGGAAAGGCTTGCCTGGCCGCCAGTAGTTCGGATTGCGCACCAGCTTCACGTACTGGCCGCGCGACCATTCCTTGAACATGAACGGCCCGGTGCCGACCGGTTGCGCGAGCGTGGCCGGGTTGTTGAGGATGTTCGTGCCGGCGAAGAGGTGCTCCGGCATGATCGCCGCGTTCGTGTAGTTCGACAGCGAGAAGAGCAGCGGTCCGAACGGCTTGTCGAGCTCGATCACGACGGTGCGCGGATCGGGCGTGGTGATGCTCTTGATGTGGCTCGCCGCCGCGGCGAACTTGGACCCGTATTTGCCGCTGATCTCCTCGAGGGTGAACTTGACGTCCTTCGACGTGAAGTCCTTGCCGTCGTGCCACTTCGTCTGCACGAGCTTGAACGTGTAGCGCGTGTTGTCCGGCGAGATCGTCCACGATTCCGCGAGATTCGGCGCCGGCTTGAAGTTCTCGTCGATGCGCGTGAGCCCGTCGTGGATGAGCGACCCGACGCTGACGTCGGGCACGCCCGTGGTGACGTCCGGGCTGAGCGTCGGCGGATCGCCCGACAGCACCATCACCAGCGAGCCGCCTCGCCGGGGCGTCGCCGACGCGCTGTCGGCGGCAAAGGCACGTGGAATTCCGCCCAGCGACACGATCATGGGCACCGCGATGCCGGCCGACGCGGCCCATGCGAGGAACTCGCGCCGATTCATCTCGGATTCGTCGGCGGGTGCGGCGCTGGTGCGCGGCGCGGAATCGCCGTGCCCGTTGCGGGACGACATGGGTGCTCCTCCTCGTGCCTTGCGTTCTTGGAATTCCGCGGCGCGGTTGCTGCGTGCGGCGTGGCGCGAATCGGCCCCGTTGCCGCGAGGCTGCGGTTTCGCGCTCGAACCGCAAGCCTATTCGACTCCCTTCCGCGCCGTCAACGTCGTCAAGACGGCGCGCGCAGGGCGGGGCGTAGAATGATCGTTGCAGTCGCATCCCCGCCGCACCCCTCGCATAGAACGGCCGAACGTCTCGTGCCCGCATCCGACGTCCGTACGTGGCGCACGCCTCGCGAAGGCGACCTCGGACTGCGCGCTATCTCGAACGCCGCCGGTCTGCACGTGTCCATCGTTCCGAACGGCTCGCTCTTCGCGATCGAGCATCGTAGCGCGCGCGGCTCGGTGCTCGTCAATCAGGTGCTTGCGTCGCCGATCGAAGCCGGAATCGGTGGCGTCGTGCTGCGCTGCGGTGGCGCGCGTCCCTCGACTATCGACGCCGTCGGCGCAATGGTCAGCGTCGGCGGCGCGCACGACCGGTTCGTGTGGGCGGGGGACACGCGCGATGTGCGCCATCGCGTGACGTTACGGCTTCTCGGCGGACAATCCGCGTGGCTCTGGCGCGTCGAGGTCACCAATTCCGGCGACGCCGTGCTTCCGATCGACGCGATTCTTCGGCAGGACCTCGGCCTCGGCGGACTGGGATTCGTCGCCAACAACGAGGCGTACGCATCGCAGTACATCGACCATCACGTCGCGCGCCATCCGCGGTACGGACCGGTGGTAATGAGCCGGCAGAACCTCGCGCAGGACGGCGCACATCCGTGGCTGATGCAGGGCTGCATCGAAGGCACGGTGGCGTTCGCGACGG
>Ga0070664_100004655_pt1 | contig 11011 bp, 9 predicted proteins | sample KBSC73metaG_FD_65863 | JGI IMG/M metagenome (GOLD analysis project Ga0070664, IMG submission 65863) | Corn rhizosphere microbial communities from Kellogg Biological Station, Michigan, USA - KBS C7-3 metaG | ecosystem: Host-associated > Plants > Roots > Rhizosphere > Soil ... | reverse complement strand
TTGATAACTTGGGATTTCTGACTCATTATCGTGATTAACGATAATCGGTTGTTGGTGTGGTGAGCCAGAATTAATTTAGCCGTAGTTTCGAACACCAACAACGGCGTAAACAAAAAACTTTTTCGAACGATGTCCGGATGTCTCCGACTTCGGACCAGACCCGAGGGTTTGTCCAACCAACAAAAAACAGGAAAATTCTGATTTTCATAGCAGAAGATGATAAGAAATTCTCTTCCTGAATCCAATATTTTATTCTCCACATTTAACCTGTTTTTGTGAATAAATGCTTGTTAGCCGAATCCTCATTGTGGGTGGCGTTCGTTATATTCGCCGCTAATAAAACCTGTACACTGTGCGATTAAAAAGTTTAGAGATCAAGGGTTTTAAAAGCTTTGCTGATAAAACCGTTGTGAATTTTGATGAGAATATTACCGGCATCGTAGGACCCAACGGATGCGGTAAATCCAATATCGTCGACGGTATTCGCTGGGTGATCGGTGAACAAAAGATCAGCCACCTGCGCAGCGAAAACCTCGAGAGCCTCGTGTTCAATGGCTCCAAAACCCGTTCTGCCAGCGGTCTCGCCGAGGTGACCCTCACATTCGAGAATACAAGGAACCTGCTTCCGATCGAATTTAATACCGTTACTATTAGCCGCAAATTTTACAAAAGTGGTGAGAGCGAGTATCGCCTGAATGACGTTCAATGCAGGTTAAAAGATATCCAGAACCTTTTCATGGACACCGGCATTAGTACTGATAGCTATGCGATCATTGAATTGGGAATGGTAGATGATTTGATTAAAGACAAAGAAGGTAGTCGCCGCCGTATGCTGGAACAAGCAGCCGGCATTTCAATTTATAAGACCCGGAAGAGAGAAGCAAGGTTAAAGCTCGATGCTACCGAGCAGGACCTTGCGAGAATTGAAGACCTTTTGTTTGAAATAAATAACCAGTTAAAAACTTTAGAAAGCCAGGCAAAAAAGGCTGAAAAATATTACGAGATCAAAAAAGATTATCGCGAGATAAGTATTGAGCTGGCAAAGGCTGCTCTCGAAGGATTTAATCTTACTTACAGGGGATTGAATGAACAACAGGAAGCCGAAACTGATAAGAAAATAAAGATTGATGCAGAGATCGCCAATGGAGAGGCTGCGCTGGAGCAGGAAAAACTTGGCTTTATTGAAAGAGAAAAGGAGCTGCAGACAATGCAGCATTCGTTTAACGACCTGGTTCAATCTGTAAGAAGTAAGGAGAATGAGAAGAACCTTGCGGTACAACGGCTGGAACATTTGAAGGAAAAGGAAACCAGTCTCAAAGATTTTCTGCAGAAAGCAGAGGGGCAGATAAAAGGAATTGAAGAAAGTATTGAATTTTCGCAATTGCAGATCGAAGAAGAGCAAAAGAACCTGGACGGCTTGCATTCTCAACTTGAACATTTGCGAAACGAAGTAGACAGAAAGAGAGCGATACTTGATGAGAAGCGTTCCGTCGTAAATATTTTGCGAACAGATTTTCAACAAGTGCAACGCAGCCAGTTTGATGCTGAGAAAAAAGTAGCAGTGGCCGATACTTCCATTCAAAATTTGCAAAGGGCCATTCAACAAATCGAGGATGAAAGGTCGCAGCGCGATTTCCAGCGTAAGCAGTTGGCCGATGAACTTTTTCTAAAAGAAAAGGAACTGAAGATCAAACAAACCGACCTGGTGCAGTTGCAACAACATCATGAATACACTAAAGACCAGATATTACAGACCCAGGCTATACTTGATGAACTAAGAAATCAGTTGGGTGAAGAAGGAAGAAAACTGGACGCAAAGAAAAATGAACACGACCTTTTAAAGAGCCTCATAGACTCAATGGAAGGTTATCCTGAGAGCGTGAAATTCTTATATAAAAATGCAGGGTGGAATCATACTGCGCCGATCCTCTCTGATATAATTTATGTGAAAGAGGAGTACAGGACTGCGTTGGAGAATGTGCTCGAACCTTACCTGAGTTATTATGTTGTGAATAATTTACAGGAGGGCTTGCAGGCTGTCCACTTGCTGGATGAAAACAAAAAAGGGAAGGCGAATTTCTTCTTGCTGGATAAGGTGCAGAGCCACGACCTGCCTGCCGGTAGGCAAGGTGTGAAGGATCTCACGGATTCAGAGGAACTTACGGAAGGTCACAAACTTGAAGGGGCTATTGCTGCGTTGAGCGTGATCGATGTGGAAGAAAAGTATAGGAAACTTGCAGAACATTTACTGGGAAATGTATTTATTGCAGACAATGAGGAAGCATTGGAGAATACCAACGGATTTGTGGTGATCGAAAAAAATGGAAAGTATGTAAAAGGAAAATATTCTTTGACCGGTGGAAGCGTAGGATTGTTCGAAGGGAAAAGGATCGGCCGTGTAAAAAATTTAGAGAAGCTTCAGGAAGAAATTTCCTCGCAAAACTATGTCGTTGAAAAATTAAAAGAAGAAATACAGGCGCGGCATAATGAAGTGATCGCATTTAATGAAGATCTGAGAGAAACCGCGATTAGCGATACCGAGTTCGAAATTCAACAACTCACTAACCAGGTGTTCTCACTTCATAACAAATTGGAGAATCTTCATGCTATGCAGAGCCAGGGCCAGCATCGCATAGAAGAGCTAAATCTTCAGCTGCAGCAGACGCAGGGATCGGTGGAAGGGGTGAGGATCGATTTGCAACATTTAAATGAGGAACTCCAGTTAAATGCAAATCGCCTGAAGGATGCCGAAGAGACATTCAAAACAGAGGAGAATAACTATAATGAAGCCAGCGGCCAATACAATGAATTTAACCTGCAGGTGACAAAGCAACAGAGTAAGATCAGCGGGTTGAGGCAGGAGCTGGAATTCAAAAATAACCAGTTAAAAGATCTGCGAGGTCAAATCGAAAGCAATATTGCCGCGCTTTCTGAGACGTTAGACAATATCCTGAATTCAGAAGAAGCATTGAAAGAAACTGAAGGATCATTGATCGGGCTTATGAAGAGCAAAGAAGAGGAAGAGCGAAAGTTAAATGAAGCAGACCAGGCGTACTATAATCTCAGGAATCAATTAAATGAAAAAGAAAGTGAACTCAGGCATAAGGTAAAAGACAGGGAACAGGTAGAACATTTGCTTGGAGAAATCAAAGACAGATTGAATGATCTGAAACTTCAGTTGGCAGGCACGAAGGAAAGATTAAATGTCGAGTTTAAAATTCAACTCGAGGATATTTTAGATCAGCCGCGCACTGGCGAGCTAAGTGCAGAAGAATTACAGGAGAAGGCCGACCGAATGAAGAAGCGGTTGGAAAACCTGGGCGAAGTAAATCCAACAGCGATTGAGGCTTTCCAGGAAATGAAAAAACGATATGAATTCATTCTCGAGCAGAAGAATGACCTGGTTACAGCAAAGGATAGTTTATTGCAAACGATACAGGAAGTAGAAGCAACAGCGAATCAAAAATTCCTGGAAACGTTCAATTTGGTCCGCGATAACTTCCAGAGAGTGTTTAAGACCCTTTTCACCGATGATGATCAATGCGACCTTGTCTTAGAAAATCCGGAAAACCTTGCGGAGAGCGGGATCGATGTAGTGGCAAAACCAAAAGGCAAACGTCCGACTTCATTGACACAATTAAGTGGTGGTGAAAGAACATTGACAGCCACGGCACTCTTGTTTGCCATCTACCTGATCAAGCCGGCGCCATTTTGTATTTTGGATGAAGTAGATGCTCCGCTCGATGATGCCAATGTAGGTAAGTTCACTAACATGATCCGCCAATTCAGTGAGAACTCACAGTTCATCATTGTTACCCACAATAAAATGACCATGAGTACTGTGGATGTTATTTACGGAGTAACGATGCAGGAACCTGGTGTGAGCAAATTAGTGAGCGTTGATTTTCGCAGTTTGGCAGGCGCCGAGAATTAATTGCGTTGCAGACAAATATTATTCCTCTTCTTCTTCGTCTTCTTCGATGATCTTGTACCTGGGTCTTCCTCTTTTTATCAGGTCAGATTTTACCTTGTGTATGAATGCGCTTCCGAGAAAAATAAGACCGATGATAAAACCGGCAATCGAAACCCCTCCCCGGATCATCCATTCTTCGTCGGGACGATTATAGACAGGATAAATGATCGCTACAATTCCCGCAGCAATAAATAAAAAACCTAAGGGCATTTTAAGCAACCATCTGGTGTAGTGTTTATTTGCCATAGCCAAACATTAATGAAGGTTGTAAATATAACGAAAAGAAGATTTTGTTAATATCTCACTTGCCAGGCTTGCAACAAACCAGTGAATTTTTATTTTTGATACATAATTCAAGTCATGATAAAATTACTTTTTGCTGTGTTATTGATGGGCCCGTTACAAATACAAGCGCAGGAAAAGCCCGAAGGTTTGTTCATTAATTCCAAAGCACCCGACTTCAAAGGAAAAGATCAGAACGGTAATGAGATAGCGCTGAAAGATCTTCGCAAAAAAGGTCCGGTGGTGATCATATTTTATCGTGGCTATTGGTGTCCTTACTGCAACAAAGAATTACAGAGACTGGAAGATTCATTGCAACTAATAAAGGAGAAAGGAGCGCAATTGATTGCCATTACTCCCGAGAAACAAGAAGGGATCGCAAAGACCATTGAAAAGACAAAGGCAAGTTACCCGATCATTACCGATGAAGATTTGAAGATCATGAAGGCATATGATGTTTCTTACCAGGTGGATACGAAAACAATAGACCGCTATAAAATGGCAAATATCGATTTGGCCGCTAACAATGCTCAAAAGCCCGATGCGGTATATCTTCCCGTGCCTGCCGTGTATATAATCGGAAGGGACGGGGAAATTAAATACCGATACTTTGAAGAGGATTATAAGAAGCAGGCGGCTGTGAAAGATATTTTGAATAACCTGCTGGGTGTAAGGTGATGACTGTTTAGTCTTGTCGTGTGAGGATTGAAATTACTTCCATGTTAGCCGTGCGACTTTTCCATTACTTCCTGCTAAAAAAACACTTGGGCCATATTTTGCAATGCGGCATACGTGAAAACCTTCCCTGCTTATCCATGTAAAAGTTTTACCGCCATCGAGTGAATAATCGACGCCATTTAATCCGCACGTCAGGACATCTTTTTTTGATAAGTATTCCACGCAACTCCTGTAGCCGTGTGGTGGAATTTTTGGTGCAATCCAGGTTTTTCCGCCGTCAAAAGTAAAGAAGCAATTTTTTTGATGCGAAGAATCTGCAGTGAAATCGCCACCAACAACGATCATGCGTTTTCCATTGGTTCCCCGGTAAGCATTATAGACAGCAATTGAATTGGCGCCCGTTGACTCTTTTCCCTGTATGATGGGCAAATTGATGGCAGAGTTTGTTGTAAATACTCTTGATCTTTTTCCGCCGCTTACAAAAACCGATTTGTGCGCATCAATTTCGCGTATGTTGGTACCACTCGATGCGAAGCACGCCTCGCCGCTGTCAGCAACGGGACGGCTCTTCAAAGGCTCGTCCTGCCAGCTGTTGCCACCATCAGAACTTCTAGTTATAAAGAATCGTCCGTCAATAGGATCTCCTACTACAGTACCACTCTGCTCATCCCAAAACTCCATTGCATCGAGGAACATTCCCTTTGTCTTATTCTCATAGACTACCTTCCAACTCTCGCCTCCATCGTTTGTTTTTAGAATATAGCCAGGTTCGTCGACTGCAATGATGAGAGCCGTGGTAGCATCAAACGCTTCTATGTCGCGGAACTCTTTTTTCTCAAAACCCTTCACGGTGAACCATTTCCAATTCTTTCCACCATTTGTTGTTTTGCCCACCGTGCCGTTGCTTCCACTTACCCAAACAACATTATCATTGACGACACTGAGGCCACGCAAACTTGTTTGGGTTCCGGACGTAAGCATTTCAACTGCAGGCAGACCTTTCTGCGCGCAAACAAACTCTGCCACAAAAAACAACGCCATGAAAGAAATCTTTTTGGGGTTTCTCATTCAATAAAGTTTTCAAAAGGCAAGATAATAAAGCATTATAATGAATGCTAATGGATTATTCAATTTCGGCATGGGAATGCAAATAAAAAAACCGGCTAAAGCAGTCTGTACCGCAATAGCCGGGATTTGGTTGAACCAAAAATTTTAAAGATGATCAATCATCATCTTCTTCATAGTAGGCGTCTTCACTGCTGGGATAATGCGCTTCCCATTCTTTTACGGCTGCATCGGTGAGACATTCAACAATGTCGTAAAGTGGGTCAGTTTTTCTTTTCCATTCAGTCACCATAGGGTCATCATACCTGTTCAAGAACAGGCAGTGATCAGTTTCAACCGTAACTTTTATCAGCTTGATCTTAGAGCCTTCTTTTTCCTGTACCAGATAATGACATCCGGCTTCCAGCAATGCGTAGGAAAACATACTTCCTCCTTTTTTGGGGTTCATTCAATTAATCAATCGGGTTGCAAGCAAGAAGGTAATGGGCTAGAATTTAAATGGGCTTTGAAGTTTTTTTGAGACTCCGGGAAAGGGGTTAAGTAATTACTCGACCGAAGTATCGCATCAAAATTAAGGGTTTTATCAGACAGTTCTAAGAAAGACCAAACTTTTTTCTATGCATTGATAATCAATAGATAATGAACGCACTCGGAACCAACATTAGCCTCTTTAGTCAGAAACTTATTGAACGGGTTTTTGAAAATTTCTAGCGATATTTTTTACTTTTTTGTTGTAAGAGCAAGCTTAATTTTTTCCGAACATAACCTATGAAGGCCAGGGATTATAATTTTTTCCAGGTCTAACGTTGAGGTTTTGAAATATCACACAAAACTCTGCGTTTATTATAGTATCGTCTTTGATAATCGGGATCGGTTTAAGGTATTATTCTTGCTGCTTGCAATCGTTTATCGAATTAATGATGCGGATGAGTACTGAGTTAGATCCCTTTCACAGCGAACGTCTTGAAGCGATGAAAAACCCCATGATCACAACTAAAAAACAATTCCCTATGTTTCGTGGCACTATTCTCCCACTTTTTGTATTCATTTCTTCATTTGCTTTTGCCCAGGCAGACAGCAGCAATTATTTCTTACAAAAAGGACTTGACGAAAAACAGAAAGGGCGTCGAATGGAAAGCCTGAAGAATTTTGAGAAAAGTTTCAGATACGATAGTTCTAATAAGGTCATGCTCGGTGAACTTGCGTCTGCCTATATGGATCTCAGGAAATACTACCAGGCAAAAGAGACCTATAAAAAGCTCGTTACTCTCGGAGAGACTTCTCCTTCTAATTATAAACAATTACTTCAGCTCTGTTTCAATTTAAGATCATATGATGAGGCAATATTGTATGCAAATGATTTGAAGAAGACCGCTCCGTCTGAAAAGGTCAACTATTATCTCGGAAAGATCAACTACGAGCGTGAAAATTATGGGGACGCCCTTAGGTATTTGGATGCTGCTGCGAAAGACGATCCTCAAAATGCAGAAGTATCCTATATGATAGGCCGTAGCTATGCTGATATGCAGAATTATAAACTGGCTATCCCATATTATCAGAAGGCGATTGAGCAAGATGGTTCCAAATACGGATGGATATATGAATTAGGGTTGGTATGTTATGCAAATAATAAAAATGCCGACGCACTAAAATATATACAACTTGCTGGCGAAAGAGGCTACCCTAAAGACAATGGATATTTGCAAAATCTTGGTATAGCGAACTTAGATGCGGGTAAATTTGATGAGGGAATTTCAATCTTAAATGATCTTTTGAAAAAACGCCCTGCTGATCTCACGCTTTTGGACATGGTCGCGCAAGCCTATTATGATAACAAAAAATATGATGACGCTATGAATAACTGGGATGCCATCCTTGGGTATGATAAAACCAACGCTTCAGCTTTGTATATGATCGGGATGTGCTATATGAAAAAAGGCGATAAAGGAAAAGGAACCCAACTTTGCGATAAGGCCATCCAGATGGATCCAAGCCTTGCCAATTACAAACAAAAAAAAGAGATGACCGGGTTTTAGAACACACGCATTTTTACATTCTTTCTGGCACTTTAATTCCCAATAAACGCATTCCCGAGGAAATAACGTTTGCGGTTAATTCCGACAGCTGGAGACGGAGTTGTTTTTTTTCAGGAGATTCAGCATTTATGACCGAATGTTCTGCGTAAAAAGTATTGTAGGTCTTCGCAACATTGAAGACATAAATAGCAATCACCGAAGGATTGTGTTCCTCAGCTGCCTGTTCCAGGATAGTTGGAAATTGTTCTAATAAAATGATAAGTTCTCTTTCTTTGGCCGTTAGCTCCCTGGATTGTAACTTATACGTTGGATCAGCTTTGTCTTTTCTCAAAATGGATTTTATCCTGGCGTGTGTGTATTGAATGTGTGTTGCAGTAAAACCGTGAAGGTCTACAGATTCTTCAGGATTAAATACCATCCTTTTTTTAGGATCCACCTTTAAAAGAAAGAATTTCAAGCCGCCCGTTCCAATGATCTCGTACAGTTCGTTTAGTTCCTCTGTTGTAAACCCTTCAGTCTTGCCTTGTTCTTTCGTTTTTTTCTCTGATTCCAGGAGCATCTCATCCAAAAGATCATCGGCATCTACCACCGTCCCTTCGCGACTTTTCATCCGGCCCGTTGGCAGATCAACCATACCATAAGTGAGATGATGGATCCCATCAACATAAGGCTTCTCTAATTTTTCAAGAATTAACTTCAACACTTTCATATGATAGTTCTGTTCATCAGCTATCACATAAAAGCTTTCATCATATTTGAAGTCCTTGTATTTTTCGTCGGCCAATCCAAGATCCTGCGTGATATAAACAGAGGTGCCATCTTTCCTCAACACCAGTTTTTTATCAAGCCCATCGGCGGACAGATCGATCCATACGCTGCCGTCATCTTTTTTGAAAAATACTTTTTTGTTCAATCCATCCTCAACAAATTTTTTACCGAGGAGATAAGTGTCGCTTTCATAATATATTTTATCAAAATCCGCCCCGATACGCTTATAAGTAATATCAAAACCTTTGTATACCCAGCCGTTCATTTTTTTCCATAGTTCAATTACCTCAGGTTTGCCGGCTTCCCAATCTAAAAGCATCTGCTGGGTTTTTTTCATAATAGGAGTATTGGACCGTAAGATATCATTATAATCCTCCTTCATTTTTTTCAGATCTTCTTTTGCCTTTTCATTGTCCGTAATGATCGCAGCCATCATTTCCTGCAATGCAGCCAGTTTTGCTTTGTCCATTTCAGAGAAATCGCTATAATCGCTTTCTTCAGTTTTTGCTTTCAGTAAAGACATTTCTTCCTTTATTATGTTCTCGCATTGCACATAATAGCTTCCGACGAAGTGATCTCCCTTCATGTTTGTCTTTTCAGGTGTATCTCCATTTGCAAAAAGCTGCCAGGCGATCATGCTTTTGCATATGTGAATACCCCGGTCATTCACCACGCAAGTCTTAAACACCTCGTACCCATTCGCTTTAAGAATTTCGGCTACCGACCAGCCCAGGAAAATATTTCTCAGGTGCCCAAGATGAAGGGGCTTATTCGTATTGGGTGAAGAATATTCGACAACTACGGTGGTTCTGTTCGATGGTTTTATACCATATTGGCCAGCCAAAAAATTTGTTTGGAGAAAATTTATCCAGTAATCATTGATGATGATCAAATTCAAAAAGCCTTTTATGACATTATAGGATTGAAAAAGAGCGACGTGTCGTTTTACCAGGTGATCGCCAAGGTCATTTCCAATTTGTTCCGGGGACTTTTTTATTGACTTAATAAGAGCAAATAATACGACCGTGTAGTCACCTTCAAATTCAGGTTTAGTTATGTTTACCGTAATAACATTCTCAGCAAAGTCAAGATCATAAAGCTCTTTTAATGCCTTAACTACAAGTGGTTTTATCTGGCTTGCGACGCTCATGTCCGTTATGATTAAGCTGCGAATTTACATGAAAGAGAAGCACTTAACCGTCCCGGATTTTGATTAATTTTTGGAATTTATTGAGAGTTTATCCTTGCTATTTGAATTTTGCTTTAGTTACTTTGCAATTCAATGAAACAAAGGCTCCATTTAGTACGGGAATCGATCATTTCCATCATTGATTTTTTCTATCCTCCCTTTCAACGGGTTTTCGATTTACAAACTTTTCGTTATGCAGCATGCGGGGGAGCCAATAGCCTTTTTGACATTACTCTCTTTTCTATTACTTACAATTATATTTTGCAAAAGTCGATCGTTCACCTGGGCGGTATTGCCATCAGCCCGCATATTGCCGCTATGATGATTACCTTCCCTGTTACCTTAATTACAGGATTTCTCCTCATGCGATATGTTGTGTTTCCTGATGCTAAGACAACAAGTAAAAGGGTACAGGGAAGCAGGTACGTTACGGTAGTATTTTGCTGCATCTTACTCAACTATGTGTTTTTGAAACTATTTGTAGACAAATTTGGCTGGTGGCCCTTACCGTCAAAAATAATCACAACATTCCTTGTTGTCTTATTCAGCTATTTCTCGCAGAAACATTTTACATTCCGCGTGGCGGATGTCGTCAAAAGCTGAAGCTGGCTGCATCAACTTTCACAGAAAGTGTACCACTACAATTGCTTCGTACGATCAAATGTTCCCGGAGTGGATAGAAACTGACGATCTTTATTTCATCCATCTTTCCAGTGCTTTGAACTCCTTTCATCCATTCTTTATTTAACTGCTGATTGATGGAGGTGATCGCTGTATTGATGTAGGAAGAAAGATCAAAACGTGAATATTTCTTTAGCTCATTTACGATGCGCTTATTAAATAGCCATGCCGCCGTCCTTAGTAATGTATTTTTAGATTTGATGTCAAAATCGAGATCTCGCAATTCAATGATCTTTGTTGCAACGTCAAAAACCGGTTTGCCTGTGAGATAAAATATTCCTTTTTCGGAGCCCTCAAAGCTTACTTTAATAACTAAGTTCTCATTGTCCATTCCATACA
>Ga0070664_100004653_pt1 | contig 11012 bp, 10 predicted proteins | sample KBSC73metaG_FD_65863 | JGI IMG/M metagenome (GOLD analysis project Ga0070664, IMG submission 65863) | Corn rhizosphere microbial communities from Kellogg Biological Station, Michigan, USA - KBS C7-3 metaG | ecosystem: Host-associated > Plants > Roots > Rhizosphere > Soil ... | reverse complement strand
GTGCAGTTGTTGTAGCGGACGACGCTGTTCATCCCGACGGAGACGATCCGGCCCGTCTCCGCTTCGAAAATAGCCGCGCCAAAGGGTCCACCGTCTCCTCGATCGACGTTCGCGCGCGCGACATCGATGGCGAGACGCATGCGCTCGACATCCGAGGTGTACGGCTTATTCCAATCGACGATGGAGTCGACCCACGTCGGGTAGTCGACCTGAATGCTGGGATGCGTCTGCGGCATGCGCGAAGTTTGCTTTGCCGGGAGAGGCGTCGCTAGCGCGGCCGCGAAACGAAGCTCACCTTCTCTGAATGCGAATTCGTTCGGCGTCGCGGGGGTTCGTGATTCTCACCGCGCTCTTGGCGGCATTCATCGCCGCGGCTTCGGCCGCGGCACAGTCACCGGTGACGGTCAGAGGAAGGGTTCAGGACTCGGTCACGGGACGGCCGCTTGCCGGCGCAATCGTTGGACTCGGTCTCACCACCTCGGCTCGGACGACACGGACCGATGACGCCGGGGAATTTGCGTTCTCGAAAGTCTCGCCGGGCACGTATTCACTGACCGTCAAACGTCTCGGGTTCGAGGCCCGCGCTCGATCCGTTGACGTCCACGATGGAATGGACTCCATTGTGATCGCGCTCCTTCGCGTCGCGACGCTCGACACGGTGCGGATCCGAGCGACCAATCAAGGGATCTACGGCGCCGTCGGAACCGCGGACAGTCTTCGACCACTCCGATCTGCGATGGTCCAAGTGATCGGGGGGTCGAAAAAAATTGCCGTTGACTCCACCGGTCATTTTTACCTGCCGATCAAAACGCCAGGGACTTACATGGTCCGCGCGATGTCGGCGGGATACGAGGCGCAGACGATGTCGGTAACGGTTCATCGCGACGAAGGCGTCGAGATCGCCCTCTTGCTCGACAGCGCCACGACGCCCGAATCGAATCGATGGGAGAGCGCCTACGCGGACATGGCAGATCGGATGATCGCACGACGAAATTCCAGCGCCATCGTCTCGGCCTCAGAGCTTCGGGAGACCGGCTATACGGGAATCGTGGATGCACTGCGACGATCGCCATCGTTCAACAAGGCGGTCATTCGCATCGGGTCCACCGCGTGCGTGTTCGTCGACGGTCAGCCAAAACCCGGCTTCTCCATCGATGCCTTCGATGCGACGCAAATCGAGGCGATCGAGGCGTACACGGCCTCGTCGGAAGGAACAGGAAATCTTGCCCGGCGATGGCCGCGCGGGTTCCCCTGCGCTCCAACGGGCGAAGGCGCCACTGCCGGCGGCAATGACGTCATCCGTTGGATCGTGATCTGGCTTAAGCGGTAGTCGGCGCGCTGTGGCTGGACTTCAATGACGCTTTGTCGGCGTCATCAATGGCCTTGAAAGCCCTTGTTACCGTTTCTGAACAGGCCGAGACCAAAGTCGTGTCGTGCTTGGCCTTGGCGCGTTCGGCCACAGCGCGTAGCTCACCCACGAGGAAGATGGCCATCGCGATTGAGCAGGTCACTTTGACCTCGACCATGCTCCTGCGCTCGTCGACATCGAATCGAACGTCAGTGACCGACGCTTGGCGCGCACGACGCTTTACAGCGGTCAGGTGCAATGCATCCGCGGCGGTCTTTGGGATTCTGAAGCGGACGGTGCTTGACATGTTTCCTAGCATACCAGCGCCGGGCGACATGGCAAGGGGTCGGCGCAAAACGTTCGTCAACTGTCCATGGCTGAGCGTGCTTCCTCGCGCCAAAGGCCCAACATCGAGCTTTCGAGGTCCTTAGGGGCTGGATAATCACCTCGTCGGCGGCGGGCTTCGAACTCATCGTTCGTGAGCCGCATCCACGCGAATACTCGAACCGCGGTCATTGTGTCGGCGTCCATCCCGAGTGCCGATGCGTAGCGCGACCGGCACTCACGACGGATGGCTCCCCGCTTCCCGGATTCGGCCCGGCGAAACGAATCCGCGAATCGTCGGCTCCCAAGCGAACCATCAATCGAGAACGCCAAGAGGCCTAACGCCTGAACGAGATCGAACGCCGGGATTCCGTGAGCGTTCGCGTTGTCCCAATCAAAGGCGACGAGACTTCGATCCGGCCTGACGTAAAGGTTCCACGGTGAGCAGTCATGGTGCTCGCACACCGTCGGCTTCGATCCGAGCGCCTCGATCCTGGAACACGCCGCTCCGAGAAAGGCGCGGTCGACCAGTCCGGCTGTGTTTACTCGAAATTGCTCGACGACATCGCGAAAGTGCGACGGCCAGGCGTCGCGCTGTTCTGCTCGACGCGTCGCCTTTCCCAGATCGATCAACCAACCGGTGATTTTCTCGGCATAGTGGGACTCGTTGGCGCGGCGAAGACAGCCGTCCAAGGGAGTGCCACGGATCGCCGTTTCGAGCGAAGCGAGTTCGCCGCTCGGTCCGGGCAGCAGCGCGAGCGGTTCCGGCGCAAGTCGACCACCGACGCCGGCTGAGCGCAGCTCCTCGAGTGCTCGGTAGCCACGTACAACTCGCGCTGTCGCAGCCGTGGATCGCGCGGTTTTCGCGACGACGCTCGGGTGATCGTCGCCATCCGCGAATAAGAACCCCACATGTTTTTCGTCAGGGTCCGGGCCGGCAATGAGGAGCCAGTCGACGACGTCAATCGCGAGCGCGGGTGCCGCGGCATGAACCCACCAGGGCACGACGACGTTCGAATCACCGCGGTTGGCGATGACATTCAAAATCTCTGATTTCGCAAGGCCGGCCATTCTCGACGCGCGCTTCTGGATGCGACGCACGATCCTGCGCGCTGGCACCGGGTGGCGAAGCGCGAAGTAGCGCGAGGCAATGCCACGACGAGACGCGACGACGGCGCTGCCGTCGGCTCCCTGCCAAATGATCTGCGCCGCGAGCCGGTCAGTGACCGATCGCAAGGCTCAGCGTGAGTTCGTAATCGGGCGATCGACCGGCTTGAGATACGGGCTGTGAACAGGCGGCTCGCTCTCGGTCGATTGCTCATGTCCTTCGTAGAGCGCCTCCAAAAGGCCACGAATCACCAATTTGCCGCCACGAGCAGGTGCGTCTGCCGTCGCTCGCATCGGGCCATCGCCGATTGCGTCGACGATGCGATTGATCCCCGCGAGCGCTTGATCAACAGTCCAACCTCGCGCGATAGTCGAACGGACGAATAGCGCAAGCGCGCTCACGAATGCCGATTCGTTTTCGGGCGAGACCAGCGCGCGGAGCCGAGCGCTGACGGCTCCGCGGGCATCGGCCCCGTTCGCGATCAGGGCGATGTCCTCGAGATCGAATCGCACGCTCTGAGCCGCTATCGTTGGAGGCGGCTCGTCAGCCTCGTGATATCGTTCGATACAAGCAGTGATCGCCTTGGTCAGCAGTCGATCGGCAGGGAACGACGACACCGGCCGCACAGCGTCGGGTCGCGCGAACCCACCGCGCCGCGCGAGATCGCGAATCATCGCGACGATGTCGTCGGCGGTTTTGCCGCTTGCCTTGGCTTCGTCCACGACACGATGAATCACGTGTCGCAGCCGATCGTCGAGTCGGGCGCCATAGAGCTCGGCCTGCGCGAACGCGCGCCCAAACTCGTGTTCAAGATCTCTGATTGCGCTGAGACCTGACTCGCTCGCCAATGGCGACGCCACTTCGCGCTCAAAAGACATGGCCTGCTCGCACCGATAAAACTGCCGACGGCTTTGGAGGTCGCGCCCCGGTGACGGTCTTTCGAATGTCGCGGCGCGACAACGGCATCGTCGCCGATTCCGTCATCAAATACGTGCCGCGCACATCGAAACGCAAGAACATCTTGCACGATCGCAGCAGGCAACCCCCCTCGCGACTAACGTTTTGTTATCGGTCAGCGCTGATTTGATTCAACACACAACCATCCGGGAGACATCGGAGGTCGCCCATGGGATTATTCGTTCGTGTCTGTGCCCTTGCCGGCTTCGCGTCCCCGCTGCTCGCGCAGGTTCCCGTGACGTCCTCGCCAAAGCCGTCGGATACCGAAGTTTGGAAACCGGTCCCAGCGATCGTCACTCCGGGTCGTATGAACGCCGATCCACCGTCGGACGCGATCGTGCTGTTCGATGGCAAGAATCTCGATGAATGGGTGGCGGCCAACGACGGAACACCGGCGAAGTGGACTGTCGCAAATGGCGTCGTCACGGTGAACAAGCCGGCCGGCGACATTCGAACGAAACGCTCTTTCACGAACTATCAACTGCATATCGAGTGGCGGATCCCGGAGAACATCACGGGAAGCAGTCAAGAGCGCGGCAACAGCGGCGTCTTTCTCGCTTCGACGAATGTGGGTGGCTACGAGCTCCAGGTGCTCGACTCCTACAACAACGCCACGTACGTGAACGGGCAGGCGGCGAGCGTCTACAAGCAGTATCCGCCGCTCGTCAACGCGATGCGGAAGCCGGGCGAATGGCAGATCTACGACGTCGTGTGGACCGCGCCGACGTTCAAGGCGGATGGGTCACTCGACACGCCGGCGTTCGTTACGGCGTTCCACAACGGCGTGCTGGTCCAGGATCACGTGGCACTCAAAGGCGTCACGAAGAACACCGGACGGCCCGAGTACAAGGCCCATGGCGCGGCACCAATCCTCCTCCAAGCGCATGGTGATCCGAGTCCACCCATCAGCTTTCGAAATATCTGGCTGCGGCCTCTCACGAAGCCTTGACCCCCAACGCTGCGCACCTCCGTCTCCCGTCGATGACCGCCGATCGGGAGTGATAGTGGCGGATCCGCTGGCGCACGAAAAACGGGTAGACGGCGCGCCGATGGCGACTGGAGGTCAGGACGGATTGGCGCTGCGAAAAACGAGGTTTGCATCACCAAAAATCGGATTCGCTACACGCCGATTGATGCCTCCGAAGGCTTGGCTAGTTTCGCGAGCCCGCGCCGTCGACCTCATCGACTCGCACGCTTCCCACCAGCGAATTCGGAGTTCTTCATGCCACTTTCCTCACGTGCGCTGCTCGTCGGACTTGTAGCGACCAGCATCGCCGGCTGCTCTGACGTTGTCTCAACCGCCCCGACTCGCGGGCCAGGATTGGAGCCGCTCCTGTCGGCGAACAGTCAGTCCGGGCTTCAGCTTCGCATCGGATCGTTCGGCGATGGAACCAAGGCGGCGTGGAAGTCTGGTGAAGGGCTGATCGATGCGAAGGGGTCGCGATTCCAGGCCCTTCTATTACAGAAGGCCACGCTCACGTCGACATTCAGTGCCGCCTACGCGCAACTAAAGGGTCTCGAGGGGCTGGCCCCTGCCGCACTCGTGCGTCTCCGGTGGGAGCACCGCAACGACACGCACTGCGGTGCCGGCGCCCCGCGGTGGAACATCAACATCACAGGCGCGACAGGAAATAGTTATACGGTCTTCCTCGGATGCTCGGGGTCGGCGCAATCGGCGGGCAGCGCTCCGAATTGGACGCGCGACAACTGGGAAGCTGCGGACATTGCGGCGCAGATTCTGTCGCAAGCCGGATCCGATGCCGCGAACGGCACAATCGCGAGCATCTTCATTCTCTTTGATGAGGGGAACGACGCCGGCTCAGGATTCGTCTTTCTCGATAACATCACCGTGAACAGCAAGGTGTTCACGAGCTCTTCAGACTGAGCCATCTCGACAAGACCTGTCGATCGATCGGCGGTCGGTGCTTTTCTGCGCCGACCGCCCTCGGTCACCGATGCTCGAGAAGAGCGCGAACGACGCCACGATATGAATGGCCGCTCGTAATTTTTTGTCCGTTCGCGAGGATGATCACGTAGTCGCCGCGGAACCACGGCTGCACTTCGCGAATCCGGTCGATGCGAATGATGGCGCCGCGGTGAACCCGCGCAAACTCTTTTGGGGAAAGTCTGCGCTCGAGCACGGACAGTCGCTCACGGATATCGTAAATCTCGGTGGCCGTGTGCAGGCGGACGTACGCATTCGCCGCCTCGATCCAGTCCACATCCTCGGTGCGAAGAAACAGCACGCGCCCGCGTTGGCGGACGACGAGTCGGCTGAGATAGCGCCGTCCGTCGGCCGAAGACGTTCCCGAGATCGCGGTCTCGGCGGCGCCAAAGGTCGCCCGAACGCGATCGCGGCGGCGCGTCACGTATTCGATCACCTCAGCGACATGTCCCGCTGACAGCGGTTTCGTGAGATACCCAACGGCCCGAACGTCGAAGGGTTCGAGGGCATATCCGTCGATCGCCGTCGCAAACGCATAGGCGACCGCCGCGCCCGAGCCAACGGACTGAATGAGGTGAAAGCCGTCGCACTCCACGAGGCTCACCTCGAGGAAAACGATATCGAAGTCGCGAGTGCGTACGCGGATGACCGCGTCGGCACGGTTTTCGGCCTCGTCGACCTCACAGGGAATCCCAGACGCCGATATCAACTTCCGCAGGTGTGCACGCGCCGACGCATCGCTGTCGACGATGAGAACGTCGAGCGTCCGAAGCAGTCCGTCGGGGTTGTCGCGCTGGAATGGGGCCGGTGCGGTCATGGGCGCGTAGCGCATGCGAACGATGGACGCGGCCTACGTCAGGTGTGTATGAGAGGAGGCTCACGCACCTGGTATCAACCAGAACCACACATTCAAGGTTCCTGAATTCTTCCGCTTCGCTCGATGCCCTTACAAATCGTGCCTTCACTCCGCGCGGAGCGCTTCGACCGGGTTCGCTCGCAGCGCACGGCGAAGCGGAACGCCACAGGCCGCGATCGCGACGCCGATGAACACCACCGGAACGGCGGCGAAGGTCAGCGGATCGGTCGTACCGATTCCATAGAGCAGGCCTGCCAACATCCGTGTCGTCGACAGTGACGCGAGCACGCCGCCGACGACGCCGATGACCACGACGGTGAGGCCTTCCGCAAGCACGAGTTGGACGACGTCATGTGAACGCGCTCCGAGCGCGACGCGGACGCCAATCTCGTGCGTCCTATGCGCGACGAGCTGTGACACCAAAGCGTAGAGGCCGACGATCGACAGAACGAGCGCTGCCGCGCTCAAGACGCCCGACAGAAAGACCGCGAACCGCCGCCGAGAAATCGAATCGGTGACGTCATCTTCGAGCAGTCGCAACGATCCAACGGGAAGGCTGGCATCGGCGCCTCGGAGCGCGTCGCGGACTGCGTTGAGCACGCCCGTCGGCTCCGCAGTGGTTCGAACAACGAGGTTGGCGACGCTCGGCGGACGCTGCAACGCGCTGAGATAGAAGCCGGGGTACACGGGAATGCCGAAGCCCTGTTGGCGAATGTCGGCCACGACGCCGACGATGCGGAATCGCATCGGTCCGCCGAGTGTGACGCCGATTTCACTCCCGAGCACGCTCTCGATCGGACGCCCCGCCGCCAGTAACTCGGCGGACGAGTGGTCGATGACGGCAACGGGCTGTGACTGCATGCGATCCGCGTCAGTGAACAGGCGACCGGCGACGAGCGAAATGCGCATCGCGCGAAAGTAGTCGGGGCTCGCGACGCGCATCGACCACGACAGACCAGCGTCGCGAGCCCCCGATGACTGCGGCGCGCTCACTGGCATTATGAAGCTTCCGGAATAGAACGGGAGGTAGTTGACCAATCCCGTGCTTGCGACGCCGGGCAGATCCCGAACGGCGCTCACGATGCGTTCATAGTAGGCGACTCGTGACAGCCGATCGGGAAAGCGCGTCTCAGGCGGCGCGAGCTCGATGGTCAGAACGCGATGCGGGTCGAACCCCGTCGCTTCGTGACGCAAGTTCCGAAAGCTTTTCAGCAGGAGCGCCGCATCGAGGAGCAACAAGACGGTGATGGCGACTTGTGCGACGATCAACCAGCGTCGCGTGTGATACGAGAGGAATCGGCCGCTCCGCCCGGCCGCCTTCAACAGCAGGCCGAAGTCCGCGCGGGTTGCTCGCGAGACGGCGATCAGCCCCGAGAGGCCAGCCGCGGGCAACGAGACAACGGCGGCGAACAGAACTCCGCGGAGATCAACTCCAAATTCGTCGGCGCGGGGGATTCGTATGGGACTGATCGCCAACATCGCTCGCCCGCCCCAGGATGCCAGAACGACACCGATTGCCGCAGCGAGAAGGCCGAGGATCAGACTCTCGGCGAGCGTTTCTCGAACGAGACGCGCGCGGGCTGCGCCGAGCGCGACGCGCACCGCGATCTCGCGCTGGCGGCCTGCGGCGCGCGCAAGCATCAACCCGGCCGCGTTGGCACAGGCAATGGTCAGCAAGAATCCGCCGGCGCCGAGTAGCATGAAGAGCGGGGCGCGGAGCACGCCGAACCAGTAGTCGCGCAGCGGAATGAGCCGCGGGAGGTCGCGATCCCCGAGCTTCAGATCGGGACGGCTTTGCGAAAGCTGTCGAAGTACGAGATCGACCTGCGACTGGGCAGAAGACAGTGCGGCAGCATCTCTCACGCGTGTGATTGCCCCGCTGCCCTCGACCTGAGCGGCATGCAGCAGCTGGTCGTCCTTCACCAGCGGAACCCAAGCGTCCGCGGCTTGACCGCGATCATAGAACACGAAATTGTCCGGCATGATGCCGGCTATGGTGAGTTTTCGACCGTTGACCGCGACGACCGTTCCGACGATGCTCGCATCGTCGCTGAACATGCGTCGCGACAATCCGCTGCTGAGGACGATGACGTTGTTGTCACCTCGCGGCGCGTCATCGCCCGAAAACACGCGACCCATACGCGGGCTGACGCCGAGGGTCTGGAAGAAATCACCGCTCACCCGCGCGACCTTGATCGAGCGCGCTGAGGACGCTTGCTCGACCGTTGCTCGACCGAACTCATACCGCGCGAGGTGGGTAAGCCCGCCGTCAGCTCGCGTGAGCGCCGCAGTGTTCGCCCCATCGACGAACAACGGCCACGAATTTTCGACGAAGAACAGCTGCTCCTGGTGGGCGAACGGGAGTGGGCGAATCATCAGGCGGTCGATCACACCAAACACCCCAACGGTTGCACCGATCGCGATGGACAGGGTCGCGGCAATGGTCAGGGAAAACGTCGGGTGGCGGCGGAGATTCCGAAGGGCGCCGTAGAGATCATCGCGAAGCGTCTCGATCAACTTCCGCGTTCGCACTTCGTTCAGTGGGCGGACTGATGGTTGCATGAGCCGTCGTCTCCGATGTCGGCGGGCGATTTACGCTGTGCGCCTCAATCCGTAATGCGGCTGCTTGGTTCCAGGGTACCGCTGCCGCTAGGGACGCGCGACAGGGGTCTGACGGCCGAGCTTCGTCGCCAACGCGTCGAGCGTGGAGCGCAACTTCTTTTCGAGAACGTGTTGACTGTCCCAGAAGTGGACTGGAACGTCGAAAATATCGAACGGCAACTCGGTGCCTTTATAGGCAGTGGTGATGATATCCTTGCCCAGGGCCTGCGCAAATCCCAACTCATAGTACACGTTCGGCCGAGCTCCGCTCACCTCCGCGATGATGAACGCCGAATGTCGGATCGAGCTGAAGATGTTCGGAACGATCCGCTGTTGATTGTCCAAGTGCTGATCGACTTTGAACGCCGTGAAACCGTATTCCCGGCAGACCCGCTCGAACGTGTTGTAGGCATCGATCAGATGTCCATCTTCCGCAAATGACATGATCACAAACGCGCGCGTCGGGAGAATGAGACGCTCGGCGAGTGAGATGACGTCCTTGGCGAACTCGCGCACGCTGGTCTCATCATAGTTCTGCAATAAGCGATTCAGCGTCTCGAAATCATCCACCGAGAGACGCGCCCCGTAGCGACGCTCGAAGGACCGCATCTCGTCTTCGTAGATTTCTGCCGCTGCGAGGCCAAAGGCAGCAACCGGCACCAACGGCTTGTTGGCGAGTCGCGCCCAGCTGGCGGCGTAGTGGGTACCGTCCCATCCCCCGATGATGATGACGACATCGGCTTCCTGCACCGGTTCGGGGAACGCGAGGCCGCGAGGGACACGTCCCCAATCGACCATCTTCGACCGAATGATCTCGCCAACGCTATGACTCGGCGTCGTCGATTTGGTGACCCAGGAGCGGACGACCTGTTTGGTCGTTTTTTTCATCGAAATGGCTTCCTTTTCCGCTGCCATCGCAACTTCGGCGTCGAGGCTGGTACGACATCCTCCGAGAACTACATGCCCGCGCGCGACAATCTGCCTGCCGATTTCCGCGGCAAAGAGTCGACGAGCCGCGGACGCGTCACTGTTCTCTTCGTCCTGCTGCATCAACCCGCCGGCGACGAGGATTCGTGCCATTCTAAACCTCGAAAAAGTTGGCTATCCAGTCCGCCGCGTCGGACTATCGATGCTTGCACCTTCATCACGACGCCGCGACTTGCAATCCCGTTGCGAGATCCGGCGAGAAGATCGCTAGCGACCCCCGCAATCGCAAATGCGAACTTTCAGTGGGCGCCGCGATCTAGGTGGGGAGGTGACTGCGAGACAGCCTGCTCAACGCGTGTTTGGTCGAAGACCACCGCAGCAAACCACGTTGCGGCACCGAGACATGCATAACCCCACATCTCGATCGCCCAGGCAATGGATCGAGGATTCTGTAACGAGAAGGTGCTGATGATGGGACCAAGACTCGGGTCGCGGGCTCGCACGAGTGCAGGAATGAACGTCGTCTGACACACGTAGTTAAAGAGAATCAGGGCCACGAATCCGGCCGTCGCAATGATCGACGCGGTCGCGCGCGGTCGCTGAGATGGATTCGCCACGCTGGAGATCGCGGACATGACCATCAAGCACCCGAGGATCAGCGCGAATCCCCCGAAGAAAGGAATCGCTTGAACAGGATGAAAGTCTGTGACGAATGCTTCGGCACCGGTCCATTGAGATGGACGGTGGACGATGTAAACGACCGCGAGACCAATCGGTCCTGATACGACGATTCCGGCAATTGTCAGCCACGCGCCCGCGATCCCGAACCGACACGCCGCGCGGTCAGGCAGCACGCGCAACAGCGTTGGCGTGGGGCACACCCCAGCGTACACGAATCGCCGAGCGTAGCAGCAGGGCGAACAGGACGACGAACGTCAGGGCGGCG
>Ga0070664_100004652_pt1 | contig 11014 bp, 6 predicted proteins | sample KBSC73metaG_FD_65863 | JGI IMG/M metagenome (GOLD analysis project Ga0070664, IMG submission 65863) | Corn rhizosphere microbial communities from Kellogg Biological Station, Michigan, USA - KBS C7-3 metaG | ecosystem: Host-associated > Plants > Roots > Rhizosphere > Soil ... | reverse complement strand
GAAGCGCACGTCGCGCAGGATGGGATGGTCGAACTCGTACTTGACGTCGGTCTTCCAGGCCTTTTCGTCCGCGACGCTCGCATCCTGGTGCTCCATCGTGAAGCCCCAATAGTAATTGTTCGGATTGGCCATGAACGCGCGGTCGGCATCGTCGAACGTCAGCGTGACGGGCGTCGTCGCCATGTTCATGTTCAGTTTCGGCAGCTGCAGGCCGGTGGCGACCGTCGAGTCGAAGCTGCCGGTGCTGGCACGGATCTTCTGCAGGTCGGTCGTGACGGTCCACTGGCTGTTCAGGCGCCAGCGCAGGTTCCACGAGATGTCGGTCGTGGACGACTTGCGGGTCGAGGTGCGGGTATCGTCGTTGAAGTTGACGCCGTTGTCGGTCGGATCGGTGAGCACGCCGCTGACCATGGCGCCCTGCGGATCGAACACGCCGTTCGCGACCTGCAGGTTATAGGGGCTGGCCTGGCTGAAGATCGCCTGCTCGTCCCACTTCATCTTGTAGCGCGACTTGAAGTAGCTCAGCGAGGTCTGGACCGCGCTGCTCGGCTTCCACTGGAATGCGGCATAGGCACCGTCGCGCTTGCGGTCGAATTCGAGTGAACGGAAGCTCGCGGCGTTCGGCACCCAGACGGTCTGGCCGGGATTGATGTCGGTACGCGGATAATAGGGCGAGACCTGGAAGGCGTCGGTGCGGGTGCCGCTCTCCGACGTGGCCAGGTCCAGCAGGGCGCCGAATTCGCCGAACCGGGTCTTCCAGCGGTCGGAGTACAGGAGCGAGTACGACGGCTGCGGCTTGCCCTTCTTCAGCGTGGAATAGGTATCCTGCGCGGAGACGGCGAACTTGCGCCCCTTGGAATCGAACGGCATCAGGGTGCGCAGATTGATCAGGCCGGAAATGCCGCCCTCGATCTGTTCCGCCGATGGGTTCTTGTAGACGTCGACGCCGGCCATCAACTCGGGCGGCACGTCTTCGAAGTTGAGGGCGCGGCCGCCGTTCGCGGAGAACGAATCGCGGCCATTGAGTTCGGAACGCACATAGCTCAGGCCGCGGACCATCACGCCCGACCCTTCGACCGAATAGTGCTCCGGATCGCCCTTGGTCATGGTGCGGTCGATGGTCACGCCGACTACGCGCTGCAGCACCTCGGTGACCGAACGGTCGGGCAGCTTGCCCATGTCGTCGGCGACGACCGAGTCGACGACCTCGTCCGCGTTCTGCTTGATCTTCTGGGCATTTTCCAGCGAAGCGCGCTGGCCCACGACAACCACGGTCGCCGCGCCGTTATCGGAGGCGGGGGTGGTTTGTGCAAATGCCGTGCCGCTGGCCGTCAGCATGAATTGCGCAACGCCGATGGCGATTGCGGTCTTGTTAAACTTTGACATTTTGTCTCCTTGGTTGAAAAGCCTGCGATACGCATGCATCCGCATCGATCGCACCGACTCTCTCTCTCCAACCTTGGTCTTGCCGGTCAAGCTTGCCGCACGGCTCCGCTCTGAGGCGATGCTCGTACGGCGTGGCAAGCTGCGTTTTCAATCCAGCGTGGCGACGCATGGCACGACCGTGCGTGACAAGGCGTCGGCCTTAACGGTTCCGACCACTCTGAATTAACTTTGCATTAATTTAGTCTAGGCACGGTTATTAACCAAAGTCAACAAAATCCGAGAGTTTTAGTGAGTATTTACATCATCGTAAATACAGAAAATGTTGCTTCAACGCGACGCGCAGCAGTCAGAAAGCCTATAAATACGGGCTTTTTGCTGAGAATTGCCGCTGAAGAAACGCGACATGCGGGGGCAGGCCCGGTGAGCAGCGCGCTACCGGCTAGATTACGGATTGTTAATGTAGATTGACGTGCCGGGTGCCGGCCTTCGCACTGTCGAAAGCGCCGCGCCGGGGGCGTACGTGGACACCCGCCACTGCCGACGGAGTCAACCCGGCAGGCCTTGCCGACCTGGCGGGCTCAATGCGTGCGAGGTGGCATCGCGGCGCCGCGCGCGGCAGCGACAAGGCGCTGCATCGTCGCCTGCGCGGAGATGCGGTCGTCGTGCCAATAGGCGCTGATGGCTTCCCGCATCACGTCCTCGATGGCAGGCGGCAGGGCCATGGACACGCTGGGCACCAGCGTGCCCGCGCGCGCGGCGGCATCGAAAGCGGCGCCCGATTGCTTGCCGCAGCGGTCGAAGCGCGTGAGGTCCACGCCCAGGCGGACCGGAATCGACCCCTTGTCCAGGTTGAATTCTTCCTGCACGGCCGGTGACAGCAGCTCCGCCGCAAAGTCCTTCTGCGCCTTGACCCTGGCCGCGCTCTTGACCTTGAACAGCGCGAACGAGTCGACGGCGAACGCATACGCCTTCGTCGCACCGGGCGCGGGCACGCAGGAAAACTCGAGGCCGGCGTCCTTTTGCGCCGCCAGGAACAGGGGCTTGGCCCAGTCGCCCATGAACTGCATGCCGGCCCGCCCTTTCACCAGCATCGAGGAAGCCAGTATCCAGTCGCGGCCCATCACCGTCGGGCCGGCATAGGCCTTGATACGCCGGAAGGTCTGGAGGACTTGCGCCATGACCGGACCGGCGAGGGCATCGGGATCCAGCGTCACGAACGCCTTGCGATAGAAGTCGACGCCGCCCACGCCGAGCGCGACGTTCTCGAACAGGACGAAATCCTGCCAGGGCTGGCCGCCATGGGCGACGGCCACGTAACCGGCCCGTTTCATCGCCTCGGCCGTCGCAAAGAATTCATCCCAGGTCGTCGGCACGCGCCCGTTGACCTGCCGGAGCACGCGCATGTTGATCCAGAGCCAGTTGATGCGGTGGACGTTGGCGGGAACGGCGACGTAGCTGCCCTTGTATTTCATGGCGTCGCTGACGGCCTTGGGGAGGACCGTGTCCCAGTGTTCGGCACGCGCCACGTCGTCGACATTGGCGAGGACGCCCTGGCGCGCCCATTGCTGGATGACCGGCGTCTTGATCTGGGCCGCCGTCGGCGGATTGCCCGACAGGACGCGCGAGCGCAGCAACGTGAGCGGCACGCCGTTGCCGTCGGCGGACAGGACGAAATCCTTCCAGGTATGACCGTCGCGCTGCATCGCCGCCTTCAGCACCTGCGCCGCCCTGGCGTCGTCGCCCACGTCCCAGAAGTGGAGCACCTCGAGCTCGCCCGCGTGCGCGGTGGCAGCCAACGATGCGGCGACGAGCGCCATGGCGGCGCCCCATCCGGACGGATTTCGAATGGAGAGATATGCCATGGCCCGCTACTCCTGAACTGATGGTCGACATATTAGCGCGACTTATGTACAGTGGGCAAGAAATGGTGCGTGCCGGCTTTTCGGCTGGACCATTCTCCGTTAATATCGTGACATGCAGCTCCTACTAGCCGAAGACGACCCCATACTTGCCAACGGATTGACCGCCCAGTTGAATGGCGCGGGCTTTACCGTCGAGCACGCCCCGAATGGCCCGGTGGCGGAATTCCTCCTTTCCCGGCAAAACTTCGATATCGCCATCCTCGACCTGGGCCTGCCCATGATCGACGGACTCACGGTACTCAAGAAGTTGCGCGCGACCCGGCCCAACCTTCCCGTGGTCGTGCTCACGGCGCTCGACAAGCTCGACAGCCGCCTGGCGGGGCTGAATGCCGGCGCGGACGACTACATGACCAAGCCGTTCGACTTTCCGGAACTGGAAGCACGCCTGCGTGCCGTGCTGCGGCGCTCCCGGGCGGCGGCGCCCGCGAATGGCGACATGGGCGTGGCGGGCCTGAATTTCGACCGCGCCGCACGGCGCGCGGTGATCCATGGCGATCCGGTCGAGCTCAGCCCGCGCGAGGCGACGCTGCTCGAACTCCTGTTGCTCCATGCCGACAAGGTCGTCACGAAGGAGCAGATCGCCGCCGCCTGGACGGAGGACGGGACCGAGGTCGGCGGAGGCAACACCGCGGAAGTGCATATCCACCGTCTGCGCCGCAAGCTGGAAGGATCGGGGATCGAAATCCGCACCGTCCGCGGGCTCGGATACCTGCTGGCCGCCGAGCGCTCCGATGGACGACCGGGCTGAACAGGGCACACCGCACCGGTTCCGCATCACGCCCCGCAACCATTCGCTGCGCCGCCAGCTGGTCATCTGGGTGTTGCTGCCCCAGCTGGTTCTCTGGTTCGCCGGCGGCATCGCGACCTACCGCCTCGCGGTCCGGTACGTCAACCAGGCTGCCGACGCGACGCTGTCCCAGGCGACGCGCGCCCTGGCGCGGCGCGTCAAGCCGATCGGCAACGGCCTGCTGATCGACTTCCCCCGGGCGGCACAGGAGGTCCTCGAAACCGACCCCAACGACCGCCTGTTCTACATGGTCAGTACGCCGCCCGGCGAATTCATCCTCGGCAACAACAGCATTCCGATGCCGCCCAGGGACATGCTGCCGCGCCTGAACGATCCGTATTTCTACGACGGCGAAATCCTGTCCCCCGACACCGGCACGCAACACGCGGCCGCCCAGCCCGTCAAGGTCAGGATCGCCGCGCTCTACCTGCCGTACAGCGCCGACGAAGGCAAGCAGCAATGGATGCTGGTCCAGGTCGCGCGCAACATGGCGCATCGCGAAGACATCTTCAAGATGATCCTGATGGACACCCTGCTCCCGCTGTCCGCCCTGATCCCGTTGATGACCATCATCGTCTGGTTCGGCACCGGCGCCGGACTGGCGCCGCTGCTGCGCCTGCGCAAGGAGGTGGAAGGACGTTCGCCGATCGACCTGGCGCCGCTCCAGATCGAATCGGCGCCGCAGGAAGTCCGCTCCCTGGTCCGGGCATTGAACGAACTCCTGGCCTCGGTGCGCCAGAACGTGAACGCGCAGAAGCGCTTCATCGCCGATGCGGCGCACCAGTTGCGCACGCCGCTCGCTGGATTGAAAAGCCAGACGGCGCTGGCGATCCAGCTGACCGACGATCCGGCGCTGATCGACAGGCTGAAACTGGTCGACCAGAGCGCCGCCCGTGGCGCCCACCTGATCAACCAGTTGCTGATGCTGGCGCGCGCCGATCCCGAGGCCGTGGCGGTGTCCGACATGACGCCGCTGAACGTGCGCGCGTTCGTCCAGGACATCGTCGCCGAATTCGTGCCGCGCGCGATGCGCGCCCAGATCGACCTGGGCATGGGGGACGACGCCCTGCCCGACGGGCATGCGCCGGAGGGGCGCCTCCCGCTGCAGATCAGGGCGCATGCCCTGTTGCTGCGGGAAGCGCTGACGAACGTGATCGACAACGCCATCAAATACACCGGCCGCGGCGGCGAGATCACCGTCCGCTTCCAGCCGGACGACACCCACGTGCGCATCGTCATCGCCGACAATGGCCCGGGCATCCCGGAAGCGGACCGCGCCCGGGTGTTCGAGCGCTTCGTCCGGGCGACGGACCAGGGCGAGGGGTGCGGCCTCGGGCTCGCGATCGTGCGCGACATCGTCGCCCAGCACGGCGGCACCGTGGAACTGTGCGATGCCCAGCCGCACGGCCTGCAGGTGGTTATCTCCCTGCCCCGGATCTGACGCGCCGCGCGCGTGCGCCATGGCCCGGCGGCGGAAACGCCGGCCGGCCCGGTGCCGGCACGTCGGCCGACGCCGCGAGGTCCGCCCACGCATCGAATCCGACCTTCAGCACGCGCAGGCGGTCGTAGGCACGCTGCAGCGCCGCCCGTCCCAGCACGAGACGCAGCGGACCGCGGCCGGCGGCGACGGCCTGCATGATCGCCTGGGCGGCGCGCGCCGCGTCCACCTGGCCGCTGGCGGCGCTGCGGGCCGCGCGGCCGGCCAGGCTCTCGTAGTCGGCGATGCCTGCCGCGCGCGGCGCCGGCGTGTCCGCCTCGTCGCCGCTCCCCGGATCGACGAGGGTGACGCCGATGCCGAGCGGCTCGACTTCGTAGAACAACGCTTCCGCGAGCGCTTCCAGCGCCGAGCGCGCCGCATGGCCGAAGCCGTCGAACGCGGGCGCCTGCACGGCAGCGCGCGCCAGCATCACGACGTGGCCGGCACGACGCGCGCGCATGCCGGGCAGCACGCGCCGCGCCAGGTTGATGGGACCGAATACGTTGCCGTCGAACAAAGCACGCATGGCGCCATCCTCGCCCTCCTCGATCGCGCCCGGATAGCGCTGCACGGCGGAGGACACCAGCACGTCGATGCGGCCGAAGCGGTCTTCCGCGGCACCGACGGCCGTGGCAGTGCCGGCGGTGTCCGTGACGTCCAGCGCCAGCGCCAGCGCCCGTTCCGGATGGCGGTCGACGAGGGCTTGCAGGGCCTGCGGCGCGGGCGCCGCGAGCACGGCGCACTGGCCGGACGCGAGGACGGCTTCGGCCAGCGCCGCCGCCAGGCCCGTGGCGGCGTCGGCGATGAACCAGACGGGTTGCGTGGGATGCGACATCGTTCCTCCTTGCGTGACAACGTGGATCATTCTAGATGCCGGCCGGGTACGCGGCCATGGGCGATATTCCGAAACTCTTGCCTAAAATTCCAATGGCCCCTGCCCGCCCCATCCATTGACCGGACGTGCCGTTGCCCCTACACTGCAAATGGTTGCGCTACCATCCCAAAATCGGATCCGCTCCCAAGGACCTATCGGTAGGGCCGGGTATGTGAGGCCAGGGGCCTGACATACGAACGCGCCCACGCGGACGTTTGCGGCATGTTGGCGTTACGCGTGGGCACAGGAGTGCCCACCCTACTGGGAGCCTCCGAACAACCACCATCCCCGGAGGAGACAGTGAGAGACACGCATCACGGAGCCGCACGCCGGCTCGCATCCACGCTCGGCATCGCCCTGGCCGCCAGCCTGGCGGCCGCCTTCCCGCCCGTCGCGGCAACCGCCCGTGCGGTGCCGCAGGACGCGGCCGTTGCCGGACAACCTGCGCACGCGCCGCGCCAGCGCATCCTGCTGGATGACGGCTGGCGCTTCCATCGCGGCGATCCGGAAGGTCATTCCGCCGCCTATCTGTACGACGTGCGCCCGGAAGTCACCGTGTCCGCCGACGGCAAGGTGGCCGACGCCATGCCCGAGGAAGCGGCCCGTGTCGCGCGCGCGGGCACGCCGGTGCTGAAAGCCTGGATCCTCCCGAGCGGCAATGCGTTCATCCGCGATCCGGCGCGGCGCCACGCCCGGCCCGCCCTTGACCCCGCCGTCGACGCGCCGTTCGCCCGCGCCGCCTTCGACGACAGCGGCTGGCGCGCCGTCACCCTGCCGCACGACTGGGCCATCGAAGGCCCGTTCCTCACGACCGGCCCGTACGGCGGCATGGGCCGCCTGCAGACCTGGGGGCCGGCCTGGTACCGGCGCAAGCTGGACATCGCCGCCTCCGACCGCGGCCGCAAGGTCTTCCTCGACGTCGATGGCGCGATGGCCTACGCCAGCGTGTGGGTCAACGGCCATCTCGCGGGCGGCTGGCCGTACGGCTACAACTCGTTCCGCATCGACCTGACGCCCTGGCTGCAGCCGGGCGGCACGAACCAGCTCGCGATCCGCCTCGACAATCCGCCCGAATCGGCGCGCTGGTATCCGGGCGCGGGCCTGTACCGCAATGTCTGGCTGACGAAGACGGCGCCCGTGCACGTGGGACTATGGGGCGTGACGGTAACGACGCCCGAGGTGACGCCAGCCTCCGCGCGCGTGGCGTGGCAGGTCGCGCTCGACAACGACGGCAGCGTATCCGCCAGCGCGACCGTGACGACGGAACTGTACGTGCTCGACGAACAGGGCCGCATCGACGGCAAGCCTGTCGCGACGACGCAGTCGGGGCCGGCCACGGTGGCCGCCGGCGCCAGCGTGATCGTCGCCGGCGCGACCACGGTGGCCCGGCCGCGCCTGTGGGGTCCGCCGCCCACGCAGAAGCCGCAGCGCTATGCCCTCGTGGCGACGGTGCGCCAGGACGGCCGCGTGGTCGACCGCTACGAGACGCCGTTCGGCATCCGCACCGTGCGCTTCGATCCGGACCGGGGCATCGTCGTCAACGGCGAACACATTCCGCTGCGCGGCGTGAACAACCACCACGACCTGGGCGCGCTCGGCGCCGCGTTCAACGTGCGCGCGGCCGAGCGCCAGCTCGAGATCATGCGCGCGATGGGCGCCAACGCCCTGCGCATGAGCCACAATCCGCCCGACCCGCAACTGCTGGACCTGGCGGACCGCATGGGCTTCCTCGTGATGGACGAGGTGTTCGATTCCTGGCAGCGCAAGAAGACCCCGCTCGACTTCCACCTGATCTTCCCCGACTGGCACGAACAGGACCTGCGCGCCATGATCCGGCGCGACCGCAACCACCCCTCGATCATCCTGTGGAGCGTGGGGAACGAGGTGGGCGAACAGTACACGGGCGAGGACGGCGCGGCGATCGGCCGCGAACTGGTGGCCATCGCGCACGAGGAAGACGCCACCCGGCCCGCGACGGGCGCGATGAACTACGCCAAGGCGGACATGCCGCTGCCCGGCACCGTCGACGTGATCTCGCTGAACTACCAGGGCACCGGCATCCGCACCCTGCCCGGCCAGTTCCCGATGTTCCGCGCGGCGTATCCCGGCAAGGTGATCCTGCACAGCGAAAGCGCCTCCGCGCTGTCCAGCCGCGGCGAATACCAGTTCCCGGTGCCGGGCGTGCTGAGCGCGGCCGTGCGGCCCGGCGCCGGCGGCGACCCGGCCACGCGCCAGGTCAGCGCCTACGAATTGTTCGCCGCGGACTTCGGCGCCTCCGCCGACCGCGCTTTCGCGTCGCTGGACCAGAACCCGTACACGGCCGGCGAATTCGTCTGGACCGGCTTCGACTACCTCGGCGAACCGACACCCTACTACGAAGCGCGCAGCTCGTACTCCGGCATCGTCGACCTGGCCGGCTTCCCGAAGGACCGCTACTACCTGTACCAGTCGCGCTGGCGGGCGGACCTGCCGATGGTGCACGTGCTGCCCCACTGGACATGGCCGGAGCGTGCGGGCCAGGTCACGCCCGTGCACGTGTTTACATCGGGCGACGAGGCGGAACTGTTCGTGAACGGCAAGTCGCAGGGCCGCCAGAAGAAGGCGCCGTATGCCTACCGCCTGCGCTGGGATTTCGTGACCTGGGAGCCGGGCGAGATCCGGGTTGTCGCCTACAAGGATGGCAAGGAATGGGCGCGCGAGACCGTCAGGACGGCCGGCGCCCCGGCCGCCCTGCAGGCCCGGGCCGACCGCACGACGCTGGCTGCCGACGGCCGCGACCTGGCGTTCGTCACGGTACGTATCGTCGACGACGCGGGCGTACCGGCCCCGCGCGCGCACGACCGCGTACGCTTCACCGTCGAGGGACCGGGGGAACTGGTCGCCACCGACAATGGCGACGCGACGAGCTTCGAATCGTTCCAGGCGCCGGAACGGGCGGCGTTCAACGGACTCGTGCTGGGCATCGTGCGGACCCGGGCCGGCGCGGGCGGCACGATCACGGTCAGGGCCAGCGGCGCCGGCCTGCGCGGCACCGCCGTAACATTGCACAGCCAATTGCCGTCCACCAAGGCGGGAACCCTGGAATTTCGGCCGGGAATCATTTCCCAAATGTAAATTTTTGTGTCGGAATTTTTTACACTGCGGCGAGAGCATCCATGATTTTTCGCATGTTTTTTTTATAACGCTTTGATTTTAAATAGTGTCGCCTGGACTGGCACGCCATTTGCAATGCATGACGTGAGCTTACAGCAAAAGCTGGGCTATCCCCCCGATACCTCAACCAGCAGATTTCTTGGAGCCAACATGAAGATTTCGTTCCGCAAACTGATCCCGGTCGTCGCCGCCCTGGGCTTTGCATTCGCCGGCTCGTCGGCACAGGCGTTCACCCTGTCCGACGGTACCAACGTCCTGGCAAGCGACGCTACCACCCTGGACTGGAACGCTAGCGGTAGCGGTGTCGCCAAAGGCGTGGGTCCGTTCGGCACCCCGCTGACCGTCGGCCAGAACTTCCAGTTCCTGTACCAGTCGAACCTGGCCAGCGTGGACGGCAACCCGACCATCCTGTTCAATGGCCTGGACAGCACCGCCAACGGCACCAAGGACACCGCCGCCGGCAAGAACTATGAGTTCACCATCGTCGCCATGCTGAACGAAACGGTCACGAGCACGACCGGTACGCATGCCACGTTCGGCCTCGCTCCGGGTGACAACAAGGTCGCGATCTACTACGACACCGCCGCCAATGCCTCGACCACCGGCGGTACCGGTTTCGACGACGGCACGCTGATCGCCCTGCTGACCATCGTTCCGGAGAACACCCAGTCGGAGTTCACCGTGACCGCCCCCGGCGCCGGCCAGGGTTCGACCAAGATCACCGCCCGCATCGCCGATGCCGGCGACTTCATCGATCCGGCTTACCTGCAAGGCGTGTCGGAAATGCTGTTCGGCGTGAACTTCGAATCGAACCTGAACTACCCGGCAGGCAACTCGTCCACCAACAACTTCCAGATCGGTGGCAGCAGCATGTTCCCCGACTATGTCGCCGGCAACAACGACATCGTGTTCAAGGTCGACGGCTCGAACACCTTCACGAACGCCGTGCCGGAACCGGGCACCATGATGCTGCTGGGCATGGGCATGATGGGTCTGGTTGGCGCAACGCGTCGCCGTCGCGCACCGAAGGCCTGACCGCCGGCTGGCTCCACGTCATGAAAACCGCGGTTTCGACCGCGGTTTTTTTTCGTCCTGGCGATGCATCCGTTCAAGCACTTTTTCACAAACATAACGTGACGAGGCCCAGCGACGCCTGGTGCTAAGCTTGGCGCGATATGGTGGGCCGCGCATGCCGATCGCCCGAACAACCTGTGGCCCCCCGTGCCCGGGCCGTATGCGGCGCACGGCACGTTCGGCGAAGGCGCGGCACCGCCGCACCTGGCGTGCGCCAGGGGCGCCGGCACTGAACAACCATCCACATCACGAGGGCACGAAATGAGCAAAACCGTCGGAGACTTCTTCGTCGACCGCCTGTACGAATGGGGCGTGCGCACCATCTTCGGCTATCCCGGCGA
>Ga0070664_100004649_pt1 | contig 11016 bp, 9 predicted proteins | sample KBSC73metaG_FD_65863 | JGI IMG/M metagenome (GOLD analysis project Ga0070664, IMG submission 65863) | Corn rhizosphere microbial communities from Kellogg Biological Station, Michigan, USA - KBS C7-3 metaG | ecosystem: Host-associated > Plants > Roots > Rhizosphere > Soil ... | reverse complement strand
GTCATCGTCGTCGCCGTCGATCGATTGGCTCTCTCCGGATACGGCGCCTCGAGACTCGTTGCTGATGCGCTGCTGTATACCGCACTCGTCACGTTGTGGAAGGCAGGCGACCACATGGCGCTCATCCGTATCGTGACCCAGACCCTTCGCCGCAGGAAGACGCATCATGCGACCGCTGTTTGATCTCAGGGGCGCGCGCCATCGCGCCGCTGGCGCATTGGCCCTGTTGCTCGGCGCCTGCGTCGCGCACGGTACGGGTCCCTTCGTCTGGGTGGACGCGCTGCCGGCCGCGGAGATCGCGACGCCAGCGGGAGAGTACCGCTTCGCTCCTGGCGATGTGGTCGCCGTCCAGATCTTCAACCACCCGGAGATGTCCGGCCGCACTCGCGTACGCGACGACGGCGCGGTGTCTATTCCATTGCTCGGCGACGTGTCGGCGCGTGATCGATCGCCCACCGAGCTGGCGCGGGCGATCGAGACGGAGCTCGGCGCCAAGGAGCTGGCAGTGGCGGCGCGAGCGAGCATCGCGCTCGAGGAACGCGCGCAACTCAAGACCTCGGTGCTCGGCGAGGTGTTGCATCCCGGCGTGTACGTGCTGGAGTCGAACGCCGGCGTCGCCCAGGCGTTGGCGAGCGCGGGAGGCTTCACCGAGTTCGCGCATCGTGATCGCATCTTCGTCGTCCGGCGTCAGTCCGGCAACGCCGTGCGCATCCGGATGCGATATGAGGATTTGTCGAGCGCGAATGGTCAGGCCTCCGCGCTCCAACTCCGCCCAGGCGACGTGGTGGTCGTGGAATGACGCATTCTCGAATTCCAGCGCCTCGTACAGGCGCGCAGTCGTCTCAGCCGTCGCCGCGCGCCATCTGGCGCGCGCTTCTCCTTCGGTGTGCCTCGCCGCTCACGACAGGATGGTGGTCAGCATGATGAACTCGACGACGCAACCGCCGCAGCTCCCAACCCGCACACGCATCGCGCCCGACCACGCGGCGCATTCGTTCTCACCGGCGCGCACACCACCCGACCACGATGGCGAAGCGCTTTTCAACGTCGCGTTCGCGCGGGATCTGCTCGGCTTCGCGCTCGGCGCGGTGCGGCGCCGCCGCCGAGCCGCGCTCGTGACCTTCGTGGGCACGATGGTCATGGCGATACTCGCGCTCATATTTCTGCCGCGTAGCTACGAGGCGAGCGTGAAGTTGTTGGCCGAGCGGAACCTCGTGTTGCCGGTGCTGAGCAACCCGCGTCGCAACCTGCCGAGGGAGGAAGACACCCCGACGCGGTTGGCCAACGAGGCCATCGTTAACCGCAGCAACCTCGTCGCCATCGTCAATGCCGCGGGCCTGGCGAAGCAGTGGTCGCTGAGCCGGCCGCTAGCGGGCCGCATGAAGGACCAGGTATCCGCGCTGCTATTCGGTCCGCCGAAGCCGGAGGCGATCACGGATGCGCTCGTCGGCATGCTGGGCCGGCGTTTGTGGGTGTCCACGACGGAGGGCACGGTCACGATTGGCGTGACCTGGCCGGATCCGAACATGAGCTATCGCATCGTACAGAGCGCGCAGGAGAATTTCTTCGAGGACCGGCACTCGGAGGAGCTGGCGCTCATCTCGGAGAGCATCAACATCCTCGAGCAGCATGCGTCGGACGTCAATCAAGACATTCGCTCCTCACTTGATTCGATGTCACAGGTTCGGGCGTCGCTGCCCGGCGTCGACGCGAGACCATTCGTCGCGTCGATCCGCCGCTCGGCGCCGAGCCCGGCGGTGATGACGGCGCAATCACGCCTCGAAGCAGTGCGTCGCACGATCTTGGATCTCGAGCAGTTTCGTAGCCGCCGGCTCGCAGAGCTCCAGGCGACGCTTGCCGATCAGCGCAACGCGTTCGGCTCGGCACATCCCGCGATCGAGAACACCCAGCAGATGATCCGTGCTCTCGGCACGGATTCGCCTCAGTTGGTTCAGCTGCGTCAAGAGGAGCAGGAGCTTCGCAGCTCTCTCGCGCAGATGGGAGCCGATGCCTCAGGGCCCGTTGCGGGGGCCAGTGCCGATCCGGTGATGGCGATGGCCGCGCTTCGCGGCCTGGAACGCCTCCAACGGGATTCCGTTCTCAACGAGCGACTGCAGTATGCACGCTCGCGCCTCAAGATGGCCGTCAGCTCGTACGAAGACCTGCTCTCCCGAATCGATGCTGCCCGAATCGAGCTGGAGACGGCACGCGCGGCGTTCAAGTACAAGTACGGAGTGATTGCGCCCGCTGAGCTCCCACGTGCGGCCGTATCACCTCGGCCATCGCGCGTGCTCGTCGGCGGCTTCATGCTCGCCATCTTCCTCGGCGTGTTCGTCGCCGTCGGACTCGACGTGGCCGCTGGACGCGTGCAGGAACGCTGGCAGATGACGCGCTCGATCGGGCTACCCGTGCTGGCCGAGGTGCCGCCCACGTGACCACGAGCTGGCCTGTGCTTCTGGGCACTGCGCTCGCACTGTCGTCCGTGCCCGCACTCCTCGCGAGCACCTATCTCGGCGTCTTGGCGATCGTCGCCCGACGTCGCGCCGCGCCGGGAATACGGGGCATGTCGACCACGCGCTTCGACGTCATCGTTCCGGCCCACAATGAGGAGGGTGGAATCGGGAGCACGCTCGCCAGCCTGAAGTCGGTGGTGTACCCGAGCGAACTCGTTCGCGTGATCGTCGTGGCTGACAACTGCACCGATGACACCGCGGCCCGTGCGCGGGCTGCGGGTGCTCTCGTGCTGGAGCGCTGGGATCCCGAACGACGCGGCAAGGGCTACGCGGTCGCGCATGGGGTGGAGGCGAGTCTCGCCCACGGCTTCGCCGACGCTGTCGCGGTCGTGGACGCGGACACCACGGTCTCGACGAACCTTCTCGCTGCCTTCGACGCAGGCGTGTCGGCGGGCCATGATGCGCTTCAGGCGCACTACGGCGTCCGGAACCCGAACGACTCCAGGCGCACCCGGCTCGCCTCACTCGGTTTCGCGCTCTTTCACGGTGTGCGTTCCGCCGCTCGCGAGCGCTTGAGGCTCTCGTGTGGGCTGCGTGGCAACGGCATGTGCTTTCGCACTGCTCTGCTGAGACGCGTGCCTCCGCGAGCGTTCTCCGTCGCCGAGGACGTGGAGTACGGGATTCACCTCGGACTGGAGGGCGTGCGCGTCGCGTACGTGGGCGAGGCGCAGGTGGTGGGTGAGATGCCGACGAAGTCGGATGCATCGCGCGCTCAGCGCGAACGCTGGGAAGGCGGACGTCGCGCGTTGGCGCGCCAGTACATACCGGCTCTTCTGCGGCGGGCCGTCGCTCGGCGCGATGCGGTCATGCTGGACCTGGCGCTCGACCTGCTGGTCCCGCCCCTCAGTCGCGTGGTTGCCTGGATCATCGTCGGCTGGACGCTCTCGGCCGTCGCACTGATCTGGACGGGGTCGGCCAGGCTCGCGTTGGCACTCTGGACGGCGGCCGCGCTCAGCATTCTGGCGTACATCGTTCGCGGCTGCACGATGAGCCAGCTGGGTGTACGTAGCGCCGGCGATCTGGTGTGGGGACCAGCCTACATGCTGTGGAAGCTCAGCGTCTCGCGGCGTCCCGCTTCCGCCGGCGACGAGTGGGTGCGAACGATCCGAGAACCTTCGCGTGGGATCCGATGATGAAGCTGAACGTGCTGGACCGCTTGGGGTTGCGGCGGTTGCTGACCGATGGCGACGAGTTGGATTCCGAACCGCGGCGCGGATGGGTCGAGGACCCGTGGGCGCAGCTCTGGTTCGCCGTGCACAAGCACGAGTGGTCCACGCTCGCCGTCGTGCCGGCCGATCCGGCCGCGAGCCCGCTCGCAGCGGCAAGGGCGCTCGCCGAAGCGGGCCGCCGCTATCGTGGTGAAGGGCTGGTCGAGCTCATCGACGCCACCGAGAGCGAGCCGGACGAGATGCGAGCCGTCGCCGCGACGGCGGCGGCCGCGGCAGCGACCGGCGCGCAGGTGATCGTCGCCGTGCGCTCGCCCCTCGCGCAGGCCGCGACGATCGGTCTCGTGCGTCACATGGATGCCGCGCTACTCACCGTGCCGCTGGGCGAGGCCTCGCTGTCACGTACGCGCCGCGCCATCGAGAGCATCGGACGCGAGCGCTTCATCGGCAGCATCACGATCCGCCGGCGTCACGGATGAGTGCGGGACCCGTCGAGTCGACAGCGATGCTCGCGACCCACCGCCGTGCAGAGACGGTCGAGGGTGTGTGGCGGCTGTTCGGTGGCGCCGGCTCGTTGGGGGTCGCATGAGCACGGCGTCGTTCGCGCGCGCGACGACACGGGAGCGCGTGCACGAGCCGGATGGACAGCGCGTGCTGATCGGTCGCGTCTGGATCGATGCTGTCGGTTTCCGCGCCGCGCTGAAGCGCATCGCCGCACTGGTCGACGCGGGCGTGGGGGGCTCGGTGTTCACTCCGAACGTCGACCACATCGTGATGGCGGAAGACGATCCGCGCTTCCGCGATGCGTACGGGCGAGCGAGCCTCGTGCTCGTCGATGGGATGCCCGTCCTGTGGGCCTCGCGCCTGCTGCGAACGCCGCTCGTCGAGAAGGTCTCGGGATCGGACCTCGTCGTGCCACTCGCGCAGCTCGCTGCCGACTCGGGCTGGCGCGTGTATCTGCTCGGCGGCGGGCCGGGCAGCGCCGCGACGGCGGCCGCGCGCCTCGCCTCGGAGTTCGGTGTGAACGTGGTCGGACATGACGCTCCCGTCGTGTCGGCCGACGGAGCAGCGGAGAACGAGGCAGCTGTTTTTTCGCGCATCCGGCGCGCTCGCCCGGATCTCGTCCTCGTCGCGCTCGGTGCGCCGAAGCAGGAGTTCTGGATCGAGCGGGCGCGACTCTCTCTCGGGTCAGCCGTCGCCGTCGCGATCGGAGCCGGCCTGGACTTCGTCGCGGGCAATCTGAGTCGCGCGCCACGCTGGATGTGCGCGTCTGGACTCGAATGGCTTTATCGATTGGCACAGGAGCCCCGGCGGCTCTGGCGACGCTACCTGGTTCGCGATCCGCGATTCCTCCTCGTCGTCGCGCGCACATTGCGTGAACCACGTCGCGCGAGGATGCGCGACCAACTCGTCTCGAGGATCGAGCGTGAACAACACCCTCAACCGTCCAGCCTGGAGCGCGTCGTCGCGCTCGGACGCGTACCATTCGCCGACCGACCGTGGCCAGCCGCGGATGCCGCTTCGGTCGAGCGGCACCGCGACGGGCCGTACATTGCTGCTCCTGGCGAAGAGACGCCCGGCCGATCTCGCCGAATTAGTGGCGGCGTCGAAGGAGCCGGCAGCTGAATATCTGCAGCTGGCCGCTCGGCTGAACGCCGAGCTGGTCGACTTCGACGACGTCGATCGCTCGCGCCATCCGGTCGTTCGATTCTTCCGCCGGCTCGGGCCTCAATGGGGACTCGCTGCGATCGGCGCCCTGCGGCGTCGAACCGTGGACAACATCTACGCCACGGGCGAAGACGTCGGGCTGCCGCTGGCCATCATGCTTCGTGTGCTGCGCATTCGCGGTCTGCTCACGATGGTGACGCACAACGTCGACACCCCTAAGCGCCGCAGGGTGCTGCGCGCAGTCCAACACGAAGTTTTTCGATACATCATCTGCCTGAGCACGGCACAGCGTCGAGTGCTGACCGAGCAGCTGGGGATGCCGGACGAAAAGGTACGACGTCTCAGCAACTGGCTGGATCACGAATTCTTCCGGCCAACTGGGACCGGCGAGGAAGACTTCGCCCTCAGCGTTGGGATGCAGGATCGTGACTACGAGCTGCTGCAGGCGGTCGCCGAAACGCTTCCTCATCGCCGATTCCACGTGATCGGGTCGGGATGGTCACCGAAGGCCGAGTACGCGCCTGCGTCGGGCATCCAGGCAGACGGCAACATCGTCGTGGAGCGAAACGTGAGCTCCGAACGGCTTCTCGAGCTCTATACGAAAGCGCGCTTCGTCATCGCCCCGCTCAGGCCCGTTTCGTACGCCGCCGGAGTGACCGCCATCCTCGAGGCGATGGCCATGCAGAAAGCGGTGATCGTGACCGACTCCCCAGGAATTGCGGACTACGTCATTCCTGGCGAGTCGGCGAGGGTCGTGCCGCCTGGTGACGTCCCGGCGCTCCGTGCCGCGGTTGAACAACTTTGGAACGATCGTAGCGAAATCGAGCGGATGGCGAAGCACAATCGGCGCTGGATCGAGAACGGTCTGAACATGCGTACGTATGTCGAAGACGTGGCGCATCTTCTGACACTCGTCCCCGATCAACCGCTCGTCATCCAGGAAGTGACGGAGTCGGAAGACCTCGAGCACCTGGCCGAGGAGTGGCACGAGCTGTTCGCTCGGGTGCCGAACGCGCTGCCCTTCGTGACGCACGAGTGGACGGTGGCGTGGTGGGCGCACCTCCGACGCAGTGGTGACCGGGTTCGCGATTCGCTTCGTGTGCTTGTCGTCCGAACCGCTGCCGGTGAGGCCGTCGCGATCGCGCCGTGCCTCCGTACGGAACATCGCGCGCTGGGGATTCCAGTGATACGGCGCCTCCATCCGATCGGCGCGGACAAGAATCTCACGGAGATTCGCGGGATTCTCGTCGCGCCAGAGCACGAGGCCCTCGTGGCAGCGGCACTCTGCCGTCACGTAAGCAACGAGCACGGGGTCGATGCGATCCGTTGGGGCGGGCTGCGATGCACCGGCGATGCGCTCGCCACCTTCGCTCGCCAACCAGGCACGCGGATCGACCGTCGGATCTCTGCGTTCCTTTTGCCGATCTCCGGCACGTGGGACGAGTTTCGGCGGAGCAGACCTCGCAACCTTCGCGAGTCTCTGCGCAAGTGCTACAACTCGCTCGCCCGCGACGGTCACGACTGGCGCTTCCGCGCCATTGAATCACAGGCCGAGGTGCTCGCGTCGCTGGACCGGTTCTACGCGCTGCACGCGAGTCGTGCTGGGCTGCAGTCCAGCATTGCTCACCCCGACTACTTCGCAGACGCCGACTCGCGCCGGTTTCTCCACGACGTCATGGAGCGGTTCGCACGGCGGGGCATTGCACGCGTGTTCCAACTCGAGGTCGCGGGCGAAGTGGTCGCGATGCGACTCGGGTTTCGGTTCGACAACAATCTATATCTCTACTACTCGGGCTTCGATCCTTCCTGGAGCCGCTATAGTGTCATGACGACGGTCGTCGCCGAGTCTGTTCGGTACGCCCTCGAGCACGGCGTGGACACGGTGAATCTCTCCACGGGCGCGGACGAGTCGAAGTTGCGATGGCGGCCGGAGGAAGTCCCCTACGCCGATGCAGTCATCGTTGCTCCAGGGCTGCGCGCACGAATCGCGCACCGTGCCTTCAGGGCCGCGAAAGCGTTAATCGACCGACGCCGGACGACGACGCCGGCCGCAACGATTGAATGAGTTGAGAGCTTCCGCGGACGTTCTCGGGGACGCTGCTGCCCGCCTGCCCTACCCATGGCCGAAGAGGAAACGGGCCTGGCAGATCGTGGGTGGCGTGGCGATCGCGGCGGTCTTGCTGGGCGCGGTCGGCGCCGTTCGCGTCTCGCGCCGTGTGCTCGCGAGCCTGCATCCGCCGCGCGCGCGCGTGGCCGCGCCGGTCGGTCTGATCGGTGTGGGCTCCGCGAGGTTCGTCACGAACGATGGCATCGTCATCCGCGGTTGGTACGTCCCTTCTCGGAACCACGCCGTGGTGATCCTCGTCCATGGCTGGAGTGGACAGCGCGGCCAATTGCTGCCCGAAGCGCGACTCCTGGCAGCGCACGATTACGGGATCCTGGCGTTCGACTGGCGAGGACACGGCGAGAGCGGCGGCGACGGGACGACCTGGGGTGTGGACGAGCAGCGGGATCTGACGGCGGCGTTGAAGTTCGTGACCAGCCGTCCAGAGATCGACTCGACGCGGATCGGTGTGCTCGGGTTCTCCATGGGGGGCATGATCGTCGCCGAGGCGGCGGCGCGCGACCCTCGGCTGCGCGCGGTCGTCGTGGAGGGTGCCTACACGTCGCTCGAGGACGAGGTGCGACGCGACTATGGACGCTGGGGGTGGTGGAGCGGTATGGTGGCGACGCTGACGCTGCGCTTCGCCGGCATCGACGTGGATCGAGAGCGACCGATCGATTCGCTGTGCCGGATCAGTCCGCGGCCGCTTTTCGTGATCGGTGGGACGGCAGACCTTGACCTGCCCGCGGAAATCGCGAGGCGGATGTACGACGCGGCCTGCGAACCGAAGGAGCTGTTGATGATCGAAGGCGCCACACACAGGACCTACCACGAGCATGGCGGCGTGGTGTTGGATCGCCGACTGGTTCGCTTCTTCGACGAAGCGCTCCTGAACCGCGCGAACGACACCGCACCGGGCACGCTTCCCGTGGAAGCCATCGGGCCGGCACAGCCCCGTCAGGCAGGGCGGGCCCGGCCACCGGCACGATGAGCCAGGCAGTCCTCATCTCGCTCCTGATCGCGACATTCGCGATCCCGATCCGTCTGGCGGGACAGCGCTCGGCAGCTCGCGGCCTGCGTCGCGCCGTCGTCGCGACGGCCATCACGGTGTTCGTGTACGTGCTCGCCATCGTCCTCGTTCTTCCCCGGATCACCTGATCATGAGCGCGCCGACGTGATGCCTCTCGTCGCCGAATCATCCCAAGGGAACCTGCACGTGTCGGGGTCTGCGCCGAGATCGCTCGGCCGTGTCCGCGCAGGGCGTCGGCGCGAGCGGGCGATGGTGGCGCTCGTGTCGCTCACGGCGGTCGCCGGTGCTGCGACGTTCGGCTTGACGGGATCTGCGCCCGCCGCTGCGCTTCCCGCGCTGACGGTGGTCGTCGCGTACCTCTTGTGGACGCTGCCCCTTCGGTACACGGCATTCACGTATTTCGGCCTCGCGCTCGCCTTCTCGACGCCGCCGCGCGAGCTGCCCGGAAGCCCGACGGAGCACTGGCTCCCCCCGTTCTACATCGTGTACCGTCTGCTGTTCGAGAACCTCAACTCGGTCACCGGCATCGGCCCGCTTCGTTTTTCCGGCGGTGAGGTTCTGTGTGGCGTGATGATCGCGCTCGCGCTCATGCGCGAATGGCGCGGCGTTCCCACCGACGTCGCCGGACGCGTCGCCAAGAGCAGGGTGCTCTTCGACTTCCTTTTCCTGTCGCTCGCAACCGTCCTCGCGCTCGAGGTGCGTGGCCTGGCACGTGGCGGAGACGTTACGCAGTCGCTGTGGCAGCTCCGCGAGCTCCTCTGGTTGCCCATCCTGGCGGTTCTGTTCAGCTATTGCCTGCGCACGCCGCGCGACCTCACGGCCGTCGCCGTCATCGCGACGATCGCGGCGGGTTTCAAGATCCTGTTGGGGGTGTATTACCTCGTGACCGTGACCCGGCCGGCCAACTTCGTTCCGGAATCGGTCAGCGGTCATGACGACTCGGTGCTCTTCACCGTCGTCCTGTGCGTGTGGATCGCCTGGTGGCTGCACCGCCCGAGCATCGGTCGATTCGCGCGAATCCTCATCCCCTGCGGCTGGGTACTCTTCGGTATCCTCATCAACAACAGGCGCACCGCGTACGTCAGCATCGCGTCGAGTCTGATCGTGGTGTACGTGCTGCTCCAGGGGCCGGCCAAGCGCTGGATCAACAGGCGCCTGATCCTCGCCCTGCCGTTGCTGGTCGGCTACCTCCTGGCGGGGCGGAACCACCACAACGGCATCTTCAAGCCCGCGTCCGCGATCATGTCCGTGAGCACGAACGAGGATGCGTCGACACGAACGCGGGAGATCGAGAACTACAACCTCATCCAGACGTTGCGCCCCAACCTGCTGCTCGGCAGCGGATGGGGCCACGAATATCGTGAGGTCAGCCGGGCGAACGATATCTCTCGATTCTTCGCGCAGTACCGGTATATCGCTCACAACAGCGTGTTGTGGCTCCTGAGCATCGGGGGTGTGATCGGGTTCGCGACGATGTGGATGCCGCTCGTCGTCGGAACCTTCCTGGCCGCACGCAGCTATCGGTTCACACACGACTCGTTCGAGCGAACGGCTTCGGTGTCGGCCATCGTCGTGCTCGTCTGCTACGCGTTCCAGTCCTGGTCCGACATGGGGACGCAGAGCGTGCCGATCATGTTGCTCGCCGCGTGGGCGCTCGCGGCGTCTGGGACGCTTGCATCGACCACGGGTGCATGGCCACCGACCGCGAGAACGCTCGCACGTCACTCCGAATGAACGCCGGGTCACCGCCTCGCATGCGAGTCTGCGAGAGCTAGGCGGCGAGGGAAGTGCGCAGAACTCCCGCACGACCGGCGACAGCGGAAGCAATGGACGGCGGGTCCATCACGAGATCAGCTGAATCAATTCTGCCAGCACGTGCAGGCAGAGCAATTCGAGGAAGCCGTGCTCGCGCCGGTACGCGTTGTACATGCGGCGGTAGGACGACTTCAACATCTCCGCCGTCGTCGCGGTGTGCATGAGTGATGGTGCACCCGTGCGGTAGTGCACCACGGGTCGGTCCACGAACACGAAGCCAAACCGGCGGATGGCACGCAGGTAAAAGTCGACATCCTCGCAGCGGGGCACATCGGTCGCATATCCGCCGATTGCCTCGATGCACGAACGACGGATCATGCAGGCCGAGTTCACGAGCGGCGTCGCACCGTAAAGGAGCCTCGCCACGAGACCGGCGCGGCTGTGCGTGTGACGCAGCGTGCTCGTCGCCGCGGCGAAGTACGCTTGCTCCCGCCGAAGTGCTGCGAGGTCCCGGCCGAACGGATGGACCGTCCCGACGGCGACGCCTCGATTCGGCGCGCCGTCGAGGGCCGCGACGAGAGCGCGTGCGGCGCCGTCGGCAAGGACGTCGTCGTCGTCGAGGAAGTGCACGAATCGGCCGCGCGTCAGCTTCCAGCCATCGTTCCGTGCGAACGCGGGAGCACCGCGCGACGGTTCCGCTCGACGCACGTATCGCACGCGAGGATCGCCGAGCGACGAGACCGAGTTCGCCGCGGAACCGTCGGCCGAATCGTCGACGAT
>Ga0070664_100004645_pt1 | contig 11024 bp, 6 predicted proteins | sample KBSC73metaG_FD_65863 | JGI IMG/M metagenome (GOLD analysis project Ga0070664, IMG submission 65863) | Corn rhizosphere microbial communities from Kellogg Biological Station, Michigan, USA - KBS C7-3 metaG | ecosystem: Host-associated > Plants > Roots > Rhizosphere > Soil ... | reverse complement strand
GTGCGGCCCGACCGAGCAGTTGACGCCGACCACATCGGCGCCCAGCGCCTCGAGCTCGGGCCCGAACGCCTCGGGATCGGTGCCATAGTGCGTCTTCCCGTCGGTGCCGACCGTCATCTGCGCGATCACCGGGAGGTCGGTGGCGGCGCGGACGGCCTCGAGCGCCGCCGCCAGCTCGGCCACGTCGCTGAAGGTCTCGAGCACGAAGCCGCTCACGCCGCCGTCGGCCAGTCCCCGCACCTGCCGGAGGAAAGCATCCCGCGCCTCCGTCACCGACAGCTCGCCGAACGGCTCCAGCCGGACACCCAGCGGCCCGATCGCGCCCACGACCGCGGCGCGGCCGCCGGCGGCATCGCGCGCCAGCCCGGCGGCGGCCGCGTTGATGTGCTCGGTCTCCCCCGCGAGGCCGTGCGTGGCCAGCTTGAGCGGGTTGGCGCCGAAGGTGTTGGTCTCGATGATGCCGGCGCCGGCCCGCACGTACTCGCGGTGGATGTCGGTGACGAGGTCGGGCTGGCGCAGGTTCAGCTCGTCGTAGCAGACGTTCAGGAAGACGCCCCGTCCGTAGAGCATCGTGCCCATGGCTCCGTCCACGACGTGCACGCGGCCGTCGGCCAGCAGCTCCCGCAGGGTGCGCTCACTCATCGCGGGTAGCCGAGGCTGGGCGCGAGCCAGCGTTCCACTTCGGCCACATCCATGCCCTTCCGCCGGGCGTAGTCCTCCACCTGGTCGCGGCCGATGCGGCCGACGCCGAAGTAGCGGGCCTCCGGCCGCCAGAAGTACCAGCCGCTCACGGACGATCCGGGCAGCATGGCGCAGCTCTCGGTGAGGGTGATGCCCGCGCGGCGCTCCACGTCGAGCAGGCGGAAGAGGGTGCGCTTCTCGGTGTGATCGGGGCAGGCGGGGTAGCCGGGTGCGGGGCGGATGCCCTGGTACTGCTCGCGCACGAGGGCCGCGTTGTCGAGGCGCTCGTCGGGCGCGTAGCCCCAGAACTCCCGCCTCACCCGCTCGTGCAGCCGTTCGGCCAGCGCCTCCGCCAGGCGGTCGGCCAGTGCCTGCGCGAGGATGCCGGAATAGTCGTCGTGCGCCGCCAGGTGGCCGGCGACGAGCGCCTCCAGCCCGACGCCCGCGGTGACGGCGAAGGCGCCGATATGGTCGGCGATGCCGCTCTCGCGCGGTGCCACGAAATCGGCGAGGGCGAGGTTGGGGCGGCCCGGCGCCTTGGCCATCTGCTGGCGGAGGGTGTGCACGATCGCCGCGGGGCGATCCCGGGACTCATCGGCGTAGACCTCGATGTCGTCGCCCACGGCGTTGGCCGGAAAGAAGCCGAAGACGGCGCGCGCCGTGAGGGAGCGATCGTCGGTGATGCGGCGGAGCATCGCCTGCGCATCGGCGAAGAGCGCCGTGGCGGCGCGGCCGGTGACGGGGTCGTCGAGGATCGCGGGATAGTGGCCGGCCAGCTCCCAGGTCTGGAAGAACGGCGTCCAGTCGATCCGCTCCACCAGCTCGGCCAGCGGGTAGTCATCGATCACGTGAATGCCCGGGTGTCGCGGCGCCGGCGGCGGGCTGGCCTCCCAGTCGAGCGTGAGCCGTGCCTCGCGCGCCGTGGCGATCGGCTCGATCCGGTCGTCGCGGCTCCGGCCGGCCCGCTCCTCGCGGATGGCGGCGTATTCCCGCCGCGTCGTGGCGACGAACCCGTCGCGCAGCGTATCGCTCAGGAGGCTCCCGGCCACGCCGACCGCGCGCGAGGCGTCCAGCACGTGCACCGTGGGGCCGCTCCGGTAGCGGGGCTCGATCTTCACCGCGGTGTGCGCGCGCGACGTGGTGGCCCCCCCGATGAGGAGCGGGACGTCGAACCCCTCGCGCTCGAGCTCGGCAGCCACGAAGGCCATCTCCTCGAGCGACGGGGTGATGAGCCCGCTCAGCCCGATCGCGTCCACCCGCTCGGCGCGCGCCGTCTCCAGTATCCGCGCCGCCGGCACCATCACCCCGAGGTCGATCACCTCGAAGTTGTTGCACTGGAGGACGACGCCCACGATGTTCTTGCCGATGTCGTGCACGTCGCCCTTGACGGTCGCCAGGAGGATGCGGCCCTTGGGCCGCGCGTCGCCCGCATCCTTCGCGGCCTCGATGTAGGGAATGAGGTGCGCCACCGCCCTCTTCATGACGCGGGCGCTCTTCACCACCTGCGGCAGGAACATCTTGCCGGCGCCGAAGAGGTCCCCCACCACGTTCATCCCGTCCATCAGCGGCCCCTCGATCACCTCGATCGGCCGCGCGACGAGCTGGCGCGCCTCCTCGGTGTCCTCCACCACGAAGTCGGCGATGCCCTCGACCAGCGCGTGCCGCAGCCGCTCGGCCACCGGTGCGTCGCGCCAGGCGAGGTCGGCGCCGGCGGGACCGGCGGTGCGCTCGCGCACCGTGTCGGCCGTCGCGAGCAGGCGGTCGGTGGCGTCCTGCCGCCGGTTGAGGATCACGTCCTCCACCAGCTCCAGCAGGGCGGGCTCGATGTCGCTGTACACGGCGAGCTGGCCGGCGTTCACGATGCCCATGTCCATCCCCGCCTCGATCGCGTGATAGAGGAAGACGGAGTGCATGGCCTCGCGCACCGGATCGTTCCCGCGGAAGGCGAACGAGACGTTGCTCACGCCGCCGCTCACCAGCACGCCCGGCAGGGTGGCCTTGATGCGGCGGGTGGCCTCGATGTAGTCCACCGCGTAGTTGGCGTGCTCCTCGATCCCCGTCGCGATGGCGAAGATGTTCGGGTCGAAGATGATGTCTTCCGGCGGAAAGCCGACCCGCGACGTGAGGATCTCGTAGCAGCGGGTGCAGATCGCCACCTTCCGCTCGGCCGTGTCGGCCTGGCCGGCCTCGTCGAACGCCATGACGACGACCGCCGCGCCGTAGCGACGGACCAGCGTCGCCTGGCGGATGAACTCGGCCTCGCCCTCCTTGAGCGAGATCGAATTGACGACCCCTTTCCCCTGCAGGCACTTGAGCCCGGCCTCGAGCACCGTCCAGCGCGAGGAGTCGAGCATCACCGGCACCCGGCTGATGTCCGGCTCGGCGGCCATGAGGTTGAGGAAGGTGACCATGGCCTGGCGCGAGTCGAGCATCGCCTCGTCCATGTTCACGTCGATCATCTGCGCGCCGCTCTCCACCTGCTGGCGCGCCACCTGGAGCGCTTCGTCGAAGCGCCCGTCGAGGACCAGCCGCGCGAAGCGGCGCGAGCCGGTGACGTTGGTGCGCTCGCCCACGTTCACGAAGAGGCTGTCGGGGCCGATCACCAGCGGCTCGAGGCCGGCGAGGCGGGTGCGCCGCGGGACGGCCGGGATCGCGCGCGGTGCGACGCCGTCCACCGCGCGCACCAGGGCCGCGATGTGCGCCGGCGTGGTGCCGCAGCAGCCGCCCACGATGTTGACGAGCCCGCTCGCGGCGAACTCGCCCATGAGCGCGGCCATGGACTCGGGCGTCTCGTCGTAGCCGCCGAACTCGTTGGGAAGCCCCGCGTTCGGGTGGGCGCTCACGAAGACGGGGCAGAGCGTCGCCAGCTCGTGCACGTACTCGCGGAGCTGCCGCGCGCCGAGCGCGCAGTTGAGCCCGACGCTGAGCGGCCGTGCGTGGGCCACCGAGCTCCAGAACGCTTCCGTCGTCTGGCCCGAGAGCGTCCGGCCGCTCCGGTCGGTGATGGTGCCCGAGATCATGACCGGGAGCCGGAAGCCGAGGTCGTCGAACACCTCCTCGATGGCGAAGAGGGCGGCCTTCGCGTTCAGCGTGTCGAAGATGGTCTCGACCAGCAGCAGGTCGGCGCCGCCTTCGATGAGCCCGGCCGCGGCGTCGCGATAGGCGGCGGCAAGCTGGTCGAAGGTGACGGCGCGGAAGCCCGGATCGTTCACGTCCGGCGAGATCGAGGCGGTGCGATTGGTGGGGCCGAGCACGCCGGCCACGTAGCGGGGGCGTGACGGATCGCGCGCTTCCGCCCGATCGGCGGCCGCGCGCGCGAGCCTCGCGCCGGTGACGTTGAGCTCGCGCGCGAGGTCCTCGAGCCCGTAGTCCGCCTGGGCGATCGTCGTGGCGGTGAAGGTGTTGGTCTCGAGGATATCGGCGCCGGCGTCCAGGTACGCGTCGTGGATGGCCGAGATGATGTCGGGCCGGGTGATGGAGAGGAGGTCGCTGTTGCCGCGGAGGTCGCGCGGCGAGGCGGCGAACCGCTCCCCGCGGTAGTCGGCTTCGCCCAGCTGGTGGGTCTGGATCATCGTCCCCATCGCCCCGTCCAGCACCAGGATGCGCCGCGCGAGGAGCGGCTCGAGCTCGGCGAGCCGATCGCTGCGGGTGCGCACGGATGGGGTGGTGGGGGACGGCATCGGTGGTCTCCAGCAGAAAGCCCGGGGCTAAAACAGCTCCGGGCGGGGCGTTTTAGCGGTTGTTTAACGTGGTCGCAATAGGCGCAAATCACCACGGATCGGTTGTGCCGGTAATCTAGCAGCGTCGGGTGCGAACGGGAGGGCCTAGCGCCAGCGATCGAGGATCCCCCTCACGAGCGCCGAGCGCCCGGGGGCGGAGGCGTACCGGATCGCGTCGCGGTGCTTCCGGGAATCCCAGCCGGCGAGCGCCTGCGCGGCCAGGCTCCGCAGCATGTCCTCCGGCGCCATGGCATGGGGGAGTCCGGCTTCCTCGTCGAGCAGCAGTTTTCCATCGAACAGCGCGGCGTCGCGGAGCACCGCTTCCGACTCCGGGGACCGGACCTCGCTCACCGCCTTGAGCAGCGCGAGGGCATGGGCCCACTGCGGCCGGCGGCCCTCGATGAGGCCGCCGGCCAGGAGCCGCCGCAGGTGCTCGTGCGCCGCACCCATCGGCCGCTACACCCAGTAGAACGAGATCGTGGCGCCGGCGTGGGGCACGATGCTCGTCTCGACGCTGAGGCCGTTCAGGATGCGCTGGCCGAGCGGATCGGGCTGGCCGGGATCCGGGTGCACCGTCTCGTACAGCCGCCCGTCACCCGGCAGCGAGCCGAGCATGAAGTCCACGGCCCGGTCGAGATAGTCCCGGCGGAAGGTGCCCAGGCGGCCGACCGCAGCGGGCCGGGCCGGATTGCTGCGGGGAAGCGCGAAGCGGGTGAGCGGCACGGGAGCGGACTGGAACGAGGGATCGTACAGATACCACCGGCCCCGGAATCGCAGGAAATTCACGCAGTGCCCGTCCCCCACCTTGCCGGGCTGGCCCCAGAACCGGTACCGGTGCCGCGTCACCGACTGCACCGGCGAACGACTGATCGGCCGTTCATCGGCGTCGTGGAACCGGCTGGCGGCCTCGGCCGGGCGGGAACGGTTGAGGCCCGGATCGCTGACCACCAGTGCGCACCATCTGGCCCGCGCCTTCGGCAGGACCTCCCAGTTGACCAGGAACGCGCGCCGCTCGAGCCGGATCCCCTGCGCCCCCGCCATCGCCTGGAACATCCGGTACCAGCCGCCGCAGTAGCCACCGCCCTTGAGGAGCATGTCGCGCACCGTCCAGGCAGGTGCCGCATACCGGAGGCCGGACCGCGGCAGTGCCGCGAGCATCGCGTCGCAGATCTCCTTGGCGTTGCGGCAGCCGGCGGCCCACTGGCAGCTCCACTGCATCACCGGCAGGTAGGTCCACGTGCCGTCGGTGGTGAACGCGTCGGGCTCGGCCCACGCGGCGGGCGAGAGCGGTCGGCGCCAGGTCAGGCAGATCTCGTGCTGTGAGGTACCGATTTCGTGACGCTCGCCGCCGAGGGTGGCGTGCCAGCGCCATTCAGGGCGCGCGATGCCAATGCGCCTGCCGAGCCGGTGCGCCAGCCGGAAGGTGACCGGCGCCGAGAGGCCGTCCGGGCCGAACCGGAGCGAGACCGTGCGCTCGGCGATCCCGGGCGCCCCGTCGGCGCCGATCCGGCAGGCCACTTCACGCCGCCCGCCGGGCGCCCTGGCAAAGACCACGCGCACCGCGGGACGGGCGCCCCGCACGTACGCGGCAACCGCGCTCCGCCGGCCCGCGATCCACTCGGGCTCGGCACCCACGAGCCGGTCGGTGGCCGGGCTCCGCAGCGGGATGGCGTCGCGGTTTCCCGCCCAGGCGAAGGCGATGCTGTGCGGCGTGAAGAGGGACGGCAGGCGCGGCTCCAGAGAGGTGCGCCTGGAGATACGGGCGGGACCGGCTGCTGGCAAGGGCGCGCTTGACGCGCCTTGACCGGGCTCGTATATCAGCGCACTGCCCCACCGAACATCGCGATGGCGCAACACCGGCAGCCCTCAGGCCGGGCGCTCCACCCACCCTCATTCCCGGAGGCCGCATGAGCCGGTTCACGAGCAGGGATCTCATGGTGTCGGTGCTGGACGGCAATGCACCCGACGAAGACTGGGCCGACAAGACGACCAAGTGCACCACCTGCACCAGCTGCACCAATGTGTCCAACCAGTCGACGAGGAAGCCGAGCAAGGGCCTCGCGCTGTCGGCGCTCAAGGCGCAGCTCGCCGCCGCACGTCGCTAGACCGACGGCCGCGGCCAGCCCCCGATCGGTAATCCGGCCTCCCCGCGAGGCTGCCCGGCATGCCGCGCCGTTCTGACCAGGGCCCGGACGGCGCCCGCTACCGCGCGGCGCCACGGTACACCATCGTGGCACCGCGCGACCTTCCCCGAGCGGTCGCGTCCCGCTTCCAGCTGCTCGACGCCGTACCCGACGCCACGGCCGTGCTGCTCCCGCGAGACGGCACGGCTGCGGGCGCGCGGGCCCTGACGACCGAGACCGCGTCGCTGATTCGCTCGCTGCGTGCGCCCCGCCGTCTCGAGGCCGGCGACGGCGGGGCGCGCCCCGCGATCCCGCAGATGGTCCTGGACGGGGTTCTCGAAGTCGAGTGCGCGGGCGAGTTCGTGTCCGGTCCCGCGGCGCACCCGGTCTGGTTCGATGGCGCTCCGCCGCATGCCGCCTCACGCCATGCGGCGCTCTCGCAGGACGCGGTCCGCCATGGCGAAGCGCTGGGCGTCGGTGGCCTCGAGCTGCAGCACCGCCTCTACCAGTTCAATTCGCGGCCGGCCACCCCCGAGTGGCGGCACCGCCTGGGCGGCGATCCCGCGGTCGCGTCCTATCTTCGTGCCGCGACGTCGTCGCCCCGCGGGCTCGTCCACACCGCCGAGCCGGCCTGGCACTATTGGCGCCGCCGCGCGCGGCACCGCGCACGCGGCCGGCGCTCGCCGGCCCTGAAGCTGTACGTCAGTCCCGGGATCGAAGGCCTGCCGGAGGCGCTCGACGCCGCCCTCACGCTCCTGCAATCCGTGACCGGCATGGTGGCCGTGAAGGCGGCCCGGGATGTGTACGGGCTCATGCGGCCCGACAGTCTGGTCGCATACTTCACGGACCGGGCGGCGCTCGACCAGGCCGCCACCCATCTCGCAGCCGCCCTTGCCGGGGCTTCACCCCAGGGCGTCCCGTTCACCGCCGAGTGCGGCTGCGACGGGCTCCTCTCCTGGGCCACAGACCCCCCCGCCGATTCGGCGAGTCTCGACTGGACCGGCGACAGCAGCTGGCGCGCCTGGATCACGGGGCGCCTGGCCTCGAGCCTCTCCGCGGCGGCGTCCCGGCCGGCTCGCGTGCCCGGCTGGGTATTCGCCCTCGACCGCCTCTCGCTCGACGGCGTGGATCCCGAAACGTGGACGCCGTCGGCCCTGCCGTGGGCCGGCCAGACCGGCTGACGTGGCGATCACCGATCCACTGGTCCTGCCGGCGGACGTCACCATCGCGGCCGTGCGAACGCTGAGCCGGCGCCTGCGGTCGCGGCTGGGTGCGGGGGACGATGATTTCGCGATCAGCCGCGCGAGAGGCCGCGCACCGGCGAGGATCATCGCGCCCGCCGGTGCGGCCTTGCTGGAGGAATTCCGGACGCCCCGCATGGTGAGCGACGTCATCCTGGCCATCGCCGGCCGCGACGGGACCGACGCCGATACCCTCCTCGCCGACGCCTTTCCCCTCCTGCACGACTGCTTCACCTCGCGCTTTCTCGTCCCGGCCGGCTCGTCCGACGCGGAACCCATCCTCGCGGCACTCGGGCCCGGTGACCGGGTGGGCACGTGGATCGTCGCGCGATGCATGCGCGTGCTCGACGACACGGAGCTGTATCAGGGCCGGACGCGCGGTGGGCAGCTCGTGGCCATCAAGCTCGCCCGGTCGCCGGTGACGCCGACGCTGCGGCGCATGTTCGCGCGCGAAGCAGCAGTGCTGCAACATCTCGGCGGAATCGGCGCGCCGCGGCTCCTCGGCGCGGGCCGCTGCGGCGGAAAGCCGTACCTCGCCATGCGCTGGTGCGCCGGCGCCGAGCCCGGAGCGGCGCTGGCCGAGGCGCGCGCGGGGGGACCGGCAGCGCTTCGTCCGCTGGCCGCCCGCATCGCGGGGGCGTATGCCCGGCTCCATGGCCGCGGCGTGCTCCACGGCGATGTCTGCCCGGGCAACCTCCTGATCGATCGGCGGGGGCGGGTCACGCTGCTGGATTTCGGCCGTGCCCGCTTCATCACGTCGCGACGGGCAGGCTGGGAGCCGCCGCGCGGATTCGTGCCCCCGCTCGTGGACCCCGAGCTCGCGCGCGCGATTGCGGACGGCTCCTCGGCGCCCCTCACGGGGGCCGGGGAGCAGTTCGCCGTCGCGGCGGTGCTCTACCTGCTGGTCACGGGGCAGTACCATCAGGACTTCTCCATGGACCGCTCCCGCATGCTGGAGCAGGCGGCCCGCGGCGCCGCGCTCCCCTTTCCGGCGCGAGGCACGGCGCCGTGGCCCGCCCTGGAAGCGGCGCTCGAGCGGGCGCTGCGACTCCGTCCCGACGAGAGCCATCCCTCGATGCGCTCGTTTGCCCGGGCAGTCGCGCGCGCCCGGATCCCTGATGCGCCGAAGCTTCCCGCGCGTCCCGCGTCCTCGGAGCGTCTGATCGCGGGCTTCATCGAGGATATGGCCCGGTGCCGGCCGCTCGAGCGGCTCGGCGCGGCCGCGCCGGTGGCCTCGGTGACGTATGGCATGGCCGGCGTGGCCTGCGCGCTGTACCGCCTCGCGCTGATCCGCCAGGATGCGCGCGCGCTCGCCGCGTCGGACCTCTGGATCACGCACGCGATCGCGGCGCGATCGCGTCCCGACGCATTTCACAATCGGGCCATGGGACTCACGCCGCGGGCGATCGGGAACGTGTCGCCGTATCACACCGCGAGCGGGGTGGACGTGGTGGATGGGCTGATCGCGCAGGCGATGGGCGACAACGCGCGATATCGTGCCGCCGCGGACCGCTTCGCGGCCGCCGCCAAGGCACGGTGCACCGGGCGCGATCTCACCCTGGGGCGCGCGGGCGTGCTGATCGGCGCGGCGCTCCTGCTCGACGCGTGTCCGGCCGGGAGCCGCGACGCGCCGGCCGGCCTCGTCGCGCTTGGCAACGCGGCGCAGGGGGAGCTGCTGCGCCGGGGTGCGCCGCCGCCGGGCGAGATGCCGAGCGAATCCTCGGCCGGCATCGCACACGGTGACGGCGGCATCGCGTACGCGATCCTTCGCTGGACCCGATCGGCCGGCGCGCCCGTCCCGGCCGAGGTTGACAGGGTGCTGGACCGGCTCGCCGCGCTGGCCCAGCCCGACGGCCGCGGCGTCTCGTGGCCGCGCGCAGGTGGGGATCCGCAGCTGGGGGATGACGTGCCTGGCTGGTGCAACGGACCGGCAGGCATGGTGCATCTCTGGACCGCCGCGCACCGGTGGAGCGGCCGCGCGGTGCACCGCGAGCTCGCCGAGTCGAGCGCGTGGGCGGCCTGGGATGCACCCGGCGGCTACCCGGATCTCTGCTGCGGCCTTGCCGGGCGGGCCTACGCTCTGCTGGCGCTGTACCGGCACACGGGAGATGCCGACTGGCTCCGGCGTGCCCGGCTCCTCGGCGCGCGGGCCGGGCGCGCGCTCGAGAGGGCTGGTGAGATGCCGTACCCGCTCAGTCTGTTCAAGGGCGCACCGGGCATCCTCCTCCTCCTGGCCGATCTGGCCCGGCCGGAATCGGCATGCATGCCGTTCTTCGAGGCGGAAGGCTGGCCGGCCTTCGAGCCGGCCCCGTGACCGCCATGGGCGATGCCGCTGCGCGCCTGGCGGAGGCGTTGGCCGGCCGCTACCTCCTCGAGCGCGAGCTCGGCCGCGGCGGCATGGCCACGGTGTACCTCGCCCAGGACCTGCGGCTGGGCCGCCGGGTGGCGATCAAGGCGCTGCGGCCCGAGCTCGCCGCGGTGGTCGGGCCCGACCGATTCCTCCGGGAGATCCACGTCGCGGCGACGCTCAATCATCCCAACATCCTGCCGCTGCACGACTCGGGAGAGGCCGGCGACGTCCTCTACTATGTGATGCCGTTCGTCGAGGGCGAGTCGCTCGCGGCCCGGCTCCGCCGGGAGCGGCCGCTCCCGATCGACGACGCGGTCGGGATCGCGCGGCAGGTGGCCCTCGCGCTCGCGGCCGCGCACCGGCAGGGGATCGTGCACCGGGACATCAAGCCCGACAACATCCTGCTCGATGGGGAGCGCGCGCTGGTGGCGGATTTCGGGATCGCCCACGCGCTGGGTGGCACGGCCCAGGAGAAGCTCACGACCACGGGCCTGATCGTCGGGACGCCGACGTACATGAGCCCGGAACAGATCGGCGGCTCGCCGCAGATCGACGGGCGCTCGGACATCTACAGCCTGGGCTGCGTGCTCTACGAGATGCTGGTGGGTGAGCCGCCGTACGGCGGCCCGTCGGTGCAGGTCATCCTGGCGCGCCACGCCGCGGAGCGGCTGCCGAGCGTGCGGACGGTGCGGTCCACGGTGCCGCCCGCCCTCGAGCTCGCCGTCCACCGCGCGATGGCCAAGGCGCCGGCGGACCGCTATCGCGATGCCACGCGGTTCGCGGCGGCGCTCGATGAGGCGCTCGCCGCGCCGGGCGGGCCGGCAGCACACCGCGCGTGGGTGCGGCCGGCGCGATGGGCGCTCAGCGCCGTCGCAGGCGCCGCCGCCGTGGCGATCGTGGCGGCGGCGCT
>Ga0070664_100004641_pt1 | contig 11030 bp, 6 predicted proteins | sample KBSC73metaG_FD_65863 | JGI IMG/M metagenome (GOLD analysis project Ga0070664, IMG submission 65863) | Corn rhizosphere microbial communities from Kellogg Biological Station, Michigan, USA - KBS C7-3 metaG | ecosystem: Host-associated > Plants > Roots > Rhizosphere > Soil ... | reverse complement strand
CCCGCGGGCGGGGCGGCGATGGTGGTTTCCCAGACCCCGGGCGCGACCGGTTCGAGCGGCGTGCCCTGCCACACCGGTCCGAGCGTCTCGAGGCGGAAGTCACGCGTGGCGGGGTTGGTGGCCCGCCACGCGGTCACGCTCGCCGGCGCGGTCGTGGTACGGACGCGGAGGCGGCCGTCACGGCCGGCCTCCCAAGTCATCTCCGGCCGCGGCGTGCCGGTCAGGATGGCGGCGTAGAAGGCCGCCACCGACGACAGGGCGTCGGTCTCCTTGAGGCCGTGGTCGGCGTTCGGCACGTAGCGCACGTGCGTTTCGCCCGGCAGATCGGCCAGGTAGAAGCGCCACGAATCGGGCAGGAAGAACTGGTCGCCGGTGGCGTTGACGAGGAACTTCGGCATCGTCAGCCGATCGCGGTACTCGTACGGATCCTCGATGCGCATCAGGGCGCGGTATTGGGGCGTCCCCAGCCAGCCCATGATGCCCGCGTCCTCGTAGTCCTTCACCGAGGGCGCGTAGAAGCCGTAGGCGCGGAAGTGATGATCGAACGACGGCTCGACGTTGAGCACGTCGATCACGATCGGCACCACCGCGACCACGCGGGGATCGACCGCCGCCGTCGTCCACGAGGTCCAGCCGCGCTTGGACGCGCCGGCGACGACGAAGGTATCGACCGTCGCTGTCGTGCCGGCCGCCGCGCTGCGGCAGAACGCGCTCACCGCGTCCATCGCCCGCACCACCGCCTTGGTCATCGGCAGGCGCGCCGGCCAGCGCTCGTCGCCGGTGCGCAGGAACTTGTCCCAGGTGTAGGCGATGATCTCGTCTTCGGACCGCTCGCGGCCGCCGTCGCCGGCGAAGACCAGCGGCTGGTTCGGCACCATCCGCAACTCCGCGACGACCGATTGCGTGGTCAACGCGATGTCGAGCAGCCCGGCATCGGTCTTGTCGGGGGTCTTGCGCTTCGAGTCGCCGCCCGCCACCAGCAGGAGCGCAGTGGGATGGGCGACCGTGTCCGGCTTGATGATGGTGAGCCAGTGCCGCCATTCCGGCTTGTCGACCTCCGCGGCCGTCAGCCAGCGTTGCGACACCATCTCCAGGAGGTAGGCGGTGTGCCCGGCGCCCGGCCGCGTCGCCACGACCGAGAAGCGGAACGCCGGATCGGGCGTCCGGACGTAGCGATCGAGCGCCGTCTCGCGCGTGTGAGCGGGGGTTTGAGGGGACTTGACGGCGGGCTGCCGGGGCGCGACCGCCGCGGCCGGGCCGTCCAAGCCGCCACCCGCCCCCATCCAGCCGACGGCGGGGCGGGCCCAGAGGGCCAGGGTGGATGCGAACAGGCACGCACCGAGCGCCGTGGGGATTCGGGAGCGCATGGAAACGGATCCGACGAGTCCGCGATCATACGGCAGACGCCGGGGCGAAAACCAACCTCAGCCGCAGCATTTTTCCCTACGGCTGATCTGGTGCGCCCCGCGAAGCGGACCGATAGACAAGCGTCTGGCGGTCCGCTCCCCGCGCCGCCGCCGCCCCTCATCCATGCACGCGCCGCGACTGAATCGACCCGGTCGAGTCCGGGGGCTTGCCTCCGCGCTCGCCACGCTCGTGGTCCTGGCGGCTGCCCCGGCCCTCGCACAGCGGACGCCCGGCCCCGTGCCGAAGCCGCTCACGCAGTACCACCTCGAAAGCTGGCAGACCCGTGACGGCCTGCCGACCAACGGCATCAGGGCGCTGGCGCAGGACGGCGACGGCTTCCTGTGGCTGGGCACGGAGGCGGGGCTGGTCCGCTTCGACGGCGTCGAGTTCCAGACCTTCGATCGCAACAGCACCCCCGCGCTGAAGGCGACCGACGTCACGGCGCTGTTCGTCGACAACGTCAACCGGCTCTGGATCGGCACCGACGACGGCTCGGTCCTGCGCCGGCGCGACGGCGTGTTCGAGGAGTTCAGCCAGGTCCGCCTGTCCGGCTCGATCAGCGCGTTCTACCAGGATCAGCGCGGCGTCATCTGGGTCGCCGGCGGCGACGCGGTCGGCCGCGTCTCGGAGAACTCGCTGGTCCTCATGCGCGGCAAGCTCCCCGGCATCGCCTCGATCTACGAGGACGCGGGCGGCGCCGTCATGCTCGGCAGCGGCGGCCCCCTGGGCCGCATCGAGAAGGACACGATCGCGCTGGCCGGCGACGGGCCCGAGGACGTCCAGGCGGCGGTGCGCCAGGCGGACGGGACGCTGTGGCAGGCACTGCCCAAGGGCCTGCGCCGCAGCGGCGGCGGGCGGCCGGATCGACTGTTCACGGGCGCGGACGGCCTGCCAACGCCGAACGTCACGGCGTTGACGCTGGATCGCCGCGGCGGCCTGTGGATCGGGACGAGCGCCGGTGTAGCGCGCCTGCTCGGCGACCACATCGTGTCGCGCACCTCGGTCCGCGACGCCGACTACGAAGGCATGTTCGTGACGGCGCTGCTCGAGGACCGCGAGGGCAGCATCTGGGTGGGGACCCGCCACGGCGGCCTGCACCAGTTTCGCAACGTGCCCTTCGAGGCCATCACCCGCCACGACGGCGGCCTGGCGCACGACGACGTGCTGGCGGTCTTCGAGGATCACGCGGCCAACCTGTGGGTCGGCACCGACGGCGCCGGCCTGACCAGGCTCGACGGCAGCGGCAAGGGCTTCACCTGGACGATGGAAGAGGGCCTGCCGAGCAACGTCATCTGGACGATCGCCGAGACCCGCGACCGCGCCATCTGGGTCGGCACGCCGCGCGGCCTGGCGCGGATCTTCGACGGCCACGTCACCAGCTTTGCCGACCTCGACGGGTATCCGGCCTTCGGCATCCGCGCCATCCTCGAGGACCGCCACGGCAACCTGTGGCTGGGCAGCTCCCGCGAGGGCTTGTGGCGCCTCCGCGGCAGCGAAGTGAAGCGCTTCACGCGGGAGAACGAGTCCCTGTCGTCCAACAGCGTCACGGTGCTGCGCGAGAGCCGCGAGGGCGCGCTGTGGATCGGGACCATGGACGGCGGCCTCAATCGCCTGTCGCGCGGCCGCTTCAGCAACTACTCGACCGAACAGGGGCTGCGCAGCAACGACGTGACGGCGATCCTCTGCGAGGACCAGCACGTCTGGGTCGGAACGGCCGACGGCAGCCTGCACCTGGTGCGGAACGACCGCGCGCTCGCCCTGCCGATCAAGGGCGGCGTCTCGAGCGGCCACGCCCTGCAGATCCTCGACGACAACCGGGGATCGATCTGGATGACCGGCGAGCGCGGCATCACCCGCCTCGAGCGCTCCGAGCTGCTCAAGGTCGCCAACTCGAACGTCGCCGCGGCGACCGCCCGCGTCTACGACTTCCGCGACGGCTTCGGACGCTGGGAGTTCCAGGGCGTGTCGCAGTCGTCCGGCATCCGCCGCGCCGACGGATCGCTGGCGTTTCCGAGCGCGACCGGCGTCGTCATCGTCCGCAGCGAGGCGTTCGTCAAGTCCAACGTCGTGCCCTTCGTCAAGGTGATCGAGGTGCTCGCGGACGGCAAGCCGATCCCGATCGACGCCGACATCGTCCTGCCGGCGGGCATCAAGCAGCTCGAGGTGCGCTACACCGCCACCAGCCTGGCGGTGCCGAGCCGGGTGATGTTCAAATACCGGCTGGAAGGCGCCGACGCCGGCCTGGTCGACGCCGGGCCGCGCCGCTCCGCGTTCTACTCGAACCTGAGCGGCGGCCGGTATCGCTTCCAGGTGATGGCGACGAACAGCGACGGCGTGGCGAGCCCGCTGATCGCCACGCTGTCGTGGCGCGTCGAGCTGCAGTTCTGGGAGACCTGGTGGTTCTACGGCCTGGGCGGCGTCGGCTTCCTGGTCGTCGTCTTCCAGCTGTCCCGCTTCCGCGTCCGCCGCGGCCAGGCGCGGGAGCGGGCGCTGCGCGTGATCGTCGAGGAGCGCACCGCGGAGCTGTCCCAGGAGATCACCGAGCGCCGCCGCATCGAGGCGTCGCTGCGGACGTCGCGCGACGAGCTCGAGGACCGCGTCGAGGAGCGGACCACCGAGCTGCGGGCCGCCCTGGCCCAGACGCAGAAGGACATGGCCGAGCGGCGCCGGCTGGAAGAGCAGCTGGCGCAGGTCCAGAAGCTCGAGAGCATCGGCCGTCTCGCCGGCGGCGTGGCGCACGACATCAACAACGTGCTGACCGTCGTCCTCAGCTACTCGGATCTGGTCGACGCCGGGCTCGGCGCGTCGCACCCGCTGCAGGCGCAGCTGCGCCAGATCCGCAAGGCGGCGGAGCGCGCCTCGAACCTGACCCATCGCCTGCTCGCCTTCGCCCGCAAGCAGATCGTCGAGCCGCGGGTCATCAACCTCGGCGAGCTGTCGCTCAACCTCGACGGCATGCTGCGCCGCCTGATCGGCGAGGACGTCGAGCTGCTGACCGTGACCAGCCCGAACCTGTGGTCGGTGAAGGCCGACCCGCACCAGATCGAGCAGGTGCTCGTGAACCTCGCGGTCAATGCCCGCGACGCCATGCCGCAGGGCGGCACGCTGCGCATCGAGACCACCAACGTGCTGGTCGACGAAGCGTTCACGCGGCGGCACCCGACGCTGAAGACGGGCGAGCACGTGCGGATGTCGGTGAGCGACACCGGCGTCGGCATGGATCATCACGTGATGCAGCACATGTTCGAGCCGTTCTTCACGACCAAGGAGCCGGGCAAGGGCACCGGCCTCGGCCTGGCCACGTGCTACGGCATCGTCCAGCAGCTCGGCGGCGCGATCTACCCGGAGAGCGAAGTCGACAAGGGCACCATCTTCAGCGTCTTCATCCCGCGCGTCGACCTGCCGGCGGAGCCGACGCCGCGCCCGCGCGAGACGGCCATCCAGCGCGGATGCGAGACGGTGCTCCTGGTCGAGGACGAGCCGCTGGTGCGCGACATCGCCAAGAGCGCGCTGTCGGACCAGGGCTACCAGGTGCTCGAGGCCGAGCACGGCGAGGAAGCGCTCGCTGTCGCGCGCGGGCACGGCGCCGAGATCCAGCTGGTGCTCACCGACGTGGTCATGCCGAAGATGGGCGGGCGTGAGCTGGTCGAGCAGCTGCGCAAGGTGCGCCCGGGCATCCGCGTGCTCTACATGTCGGGCTACACCGCGGCGTCGATCGACGAGCAGGACGTGGTCGAGCCGGGTACGTCGTTCCTGCGCAAGCCGTTCGCGCTGGCCGAGATGCTCGGCAAGGTGCGCGAGGTGCTCGACGCCTCTCGCGCGCCCGCGCCGGAGACGGCGCTCGCCGCCGCGACGCCGGCCATCGACGCGCAGCCGTCCATCGACGCGTAGCCGCCGCCGTCCGGCGCTCCTCTTGACAGTCGAAAGGAAGGCGCGCTAGCCTTCTTTCGACCGCCGGAAGGAGTCACCCACGTGGCCGCGCGCCTCGATCGCGACACCGAAGCCATTCTCCAGGGCACGCTCGACATGCTCGTGCTGCGCGCCCTGCAGCTCGAGCCCATGCACGGCTGGGGCATCACCGAGCGCATCGAGCAGTGGTCCGAGGAGGTGCTGTCGGTCGGGCAGGGCACCCTCTATCCCGCGCTCTACCGCCTCGAGCGGCAGGGCCTCATCTCGTCGGCCTGGGACGTCACCGCCAACAATCGCCGCGCCCGCTATTACAAGCTGACCGCAGCCGGCCGCCGGCACGTCGTGCGCGAGCTCGAATCGTGGCGGAGGCTGTCGCGCGCCATCGATCTGGTGCTGCGCGCCACCGAAACCGAAGCCTGAGGATCAGCGCATGGCCCGCAGGAACGATCGCATCGCCGAGGAGATCGCCTTCCACATCGAGCAGCAGACGGCGAAGCACATCGCCGCGGGCATGCCGCCGGAAGATGCCCTGCGCGCGGCCCGCCTGAAGTTCGGCGGCGTCGCCCAGGTGCGCGAGGCGGCCGGCGACGAGCGGCGCGGCGCCTGGCTGCGCGACCTCGGCCGCGATCTGCGGATCGCCTGCCGATCGCTGGTCCGCGTGCCGGTGTTCTCGCTGACCGCGATCCTCACGATCGGCCTCGGCATCGGCGCCGCCGCCGCGATGTTCAGCGTCATCGACGGCGTGCTGCTGCGGCCCCTGCCGTACCCGGACGCCGATCGCATCGTGCAGCTGTTCCAGATCGGGGACACGGGCCGACGCGGCGCCAACGTCTCGGAGCCGAACTTCCTCGACTGGCGCGACCAGACGCGCGGCTTCGCGGCGATGGCCGAGACCGCCGTGTTCCCGCAGACCGTCCTCGGCGCCGGCGAGCCGCAGTCGCTGCCGGTGGCGATGGTCTCGCAGGGGTTCTTCGACGTGATGGGCACCCGGCCGGCGCGAGGGCGCGGCTTCCTCCCCGGAGAGCTGCAGCGCGGCGCTCCGCCGGTGGCGCTCGTCGCCGCCCGCTTCTGGGAGCGGTGGAAGGGCGATCGTCCGCTGTCCGGCGACTCGATCGTCATCGGCGGCGTGGCCCACACGGTGGTCGGCGTGATGCCGGCCGGTTTCGATTATCCCGGCGAGGCGGCGATCTGGACCCCGCGCGAGCAGGGCTTCGAGTCGCCGTCGCGCACGGCGCACAACTTCCGCATCGTGGCGCGCGTCCGCCCCGGGGTCGGCATTCCGGCGGCTTCCGCCGAGCTGAGCCGCGTGTCGCGCGCGCTGAAGGCCCGCTACGGCAGCGAAACGATGATGAGCGACGGGGTCGCCATCCCGATCCTCGACGTGATGACGGCCGGCGTCCGGCCGGCGCTGCGGCTGCTGCTGGCGGCCGCGCTCCTGCTGCTCCTCGTGGCGTGCACGAACGTGTCGAACCTGCTCGTGGCGCGCGCGGCTTCGCGGCAGCGCGAGTTCGCCGTCCAGCTCGCGCTCGGCGCGTCGGTGGGGCGGATGACGCGCCAGTGGCTGGCCGAGACGATCACGATCGCCGGCGCCGGCGCCGTGATCGGCCTCGGTCTCGCGACGATGGCGGTGCAGGTGTTCGCCGCGATGGGCCCGGCCAACGCGCCGCGCCTCGATCAGGTGGCGGTGCGCTGGCCGGCGGTGGCGTTCGCGGCCGCCTCGGCGGCCGGCGTCGCGCTCGTCCTCAGCCTGCTCACCGCCTGGGGCACCCGCAGCGTCCGGATCGCCGACGCGCTGTCGGACGGCACCCGCGGCGGCACCAGCAGCCGGCGGCAGATGCGGGCCCGCGAGCTGCTCATCGTCGCGCAGGTGGCGCTGACGATGGTGCTGCTGGCCGGCGCCGGTCTCCTCGCCCGGAGCTTCGCGCTGGCCATGGCCGTCGATCCCGGCTTCCGGGTCGGCGACGACCTCGTGATCCAGACCTCCATCGAGGTGGACGGCGAGGATGGTCCGGCCCGCCGCGCGTCGATGCAGGAGGCCCTGCTCGCACGCCTCCGCGCGCTGCCCGGCGTCGTGAACGCCGGGCTGATCAATGCCTTCCCGCTCGGCGGTGGGCAGTTCGCCAACGGCACGTTCGTGGAGATGACGCGGCCCGACGAGATCACCACGCCCGAGCAGTTCCACTTCGACGCCCCGCAGTTCAAGGGCCGGGTCGGCGAGGCCGAGTTCCGCGCCGCCAGTCCGGGCTACTTCGAGGCGATGGGGATCCCGATCCGCCGCGGCCGCGCGTTCGAGGCTGGGGACGGTCCCGGCCCGTCGCACGTCGCCGTCATCAGCCAGAGCCTGGCGGACACCCAGTGGCCCGGCCGCGATCCGCTGGGCCGCTACCTCCAGTTCGGCAACATGGATGGCGACCTGACCGCCCTGCGCGTCGTCGGCGTCGTCGGCGACGTCCGCGAGCTGTCGCCGGAAGCGCTGCCCGGACGCGTCATCTACGTCGCCGCGCGGCAGCGAGCCAGCACCACCTCGAGCTTCTCCGTGATCGTGCGCGGGCCGGGCCTGCGCGCGCTGGCGGAGCCGGTACGGCGGATCATGCGCGAGGTCGCGCCGGCGTCGCCCTACGAACTCTCGACGGTGAGCGCCGGCTTCGACAAGGCGGTCGGGTCGCGCCGCTTCAACCTGTGGCTGATCGCCGCGTTCGCTGCGGCGGCACTGGCGCTGGCCATGCTGGGCGTCTACGGCCTCGTCGCCTACGCGGTTTCGCAGCGGTCGCGCGAGATGGGCATCCGGCTGGCGCTGGGCGCCGAGCCGTCCTCGCTCGTGCGGCTCGTGCTGGCTCGCGCCGCGTGGCTCGCCGTGATCGGCTCGCTGGCCGGGCTCGGGCTGGCACTGCTCGCGGCACGCGCCGTCACCGGCATGCTGTTCGGCATCACGGCGGCCGATCCCCGTGTGCTCGCGACGGTCGGCGCCATCATGCTGGCCGCCGCCATGGCCGCCAGCTACCTGCCGGCCCGCCGCATCCTGAAGCAGGCGCCGGGCCGGACGCTGCGCGACATCTGACCCGCCTCGATCACTCGAGGAACTTTCCAATCAGCCACTTGTGGCCGGACGGATCGACGACCGAGCCCTGCAGCATGCGGCGGATCGGCCGCGGTCCGACCGTCTCGTGGGTGTGTTCCCGCACCGGATCCCGATCCGTGGCGCCGGCGGCGACGGCGCGCCGATAGACGGCGATCGGATCGTCGACGAACAGCTCGATCCGCACGGTCGTGCAGCCGGCCGACGACGGCCCGCGCGTGCCGTATTCGGGCGATTCCGTCGCCAGGAAGAACGGCGCCCCGTCGATCTCGAGGCCGGCGACCACGTGGCCGTCGCCCAGCCGCCACGAGACGGTCGCGCCGAATGCGGCCTGGTAGAAGGCAATGGCCGCGTCGGCATCACCGACCGCGAGCATGGGGGCGATGTGCGTAGGCATGTCGCGATCCTATCGCGACCTTGTCGCGACGTTCACCGGAGCAGCTTCATGTAGGCCACCAGATCGGCCTGGTCCTGTTCGGTCAGGACAATCGCCGGCGGTCCTCCACCCGGCGGCGTCGACACGATGGCGAAGAACTTCGCGTAGTGCTTCGCGACGTCCTCGAGGGTCTTCGCCGAATTGTCGTGGAAGTACGGCCCCGTCTCGGCGACGCCCCACAGCGTGGGGATCTTGAACGCGTTCGGGTCCTCGAAGCCGGTGGACTTGCCCGTAATCAGCGCCCGGCCCGGATCCGGGCTGACGACGTGCGAGGTCGTGCCGTCTCCGTTCCGGAAGACGAAGTCGTGGACGGGGTTGCCGGCCTCGTTGAGCTCCGAGACCAGCACCGACTGGAAGCGGCCGCCGCGGCGCCTCGGCGGCGCGGGCAGGAACTGGTTGGTCTCGTTCAGCATCGGGCCGCTGTGGCACGCCGCGCAGATGCCCGCCTTCTGATCCGGCGCGGTGAAGGGCACATCCTCGAAGAAGGAGCGCCCCCGCTGCTCCGCAGCGGTCCGCCCCGTGGGCAGCGCCGGCGCGCGTCCCGTCCAGGCGAAGGTGAACAGGTCTCTCGAGCTGAAGAATCCTCGTGTGCGTTCGAACACGGCGATCAGTTCGAGCTCCTTGGCGGTCGGGGTACGAGTACCGCTCGCGTGATCGGCGATGGCGCCCCTGGCTTGCGTTTCGAGGCTGGGCTGACGTCCGTCGAGCATCAGCACCGGATCGAGCGACGGCACGTTGAGCGTCGATGGAATGCCCCGGCGGACGACGACCGAGCGCGCTGCTGGATCGTCGGCCAGGCTGACGTTGTCGGCGAGCGGCACGCGGACCAGCACGGTGGCGTCGGCCAGCATCCGCTGAACGCCGCTGCCGGTGCCGTCGTCGCTGCCATCGGCGCGGAACAGTGGATCGTCCGCGTCGCGGGCGTAACGCTCGCGGGCGTCGTCCGGCGACACGGTGCCGGTGCGGCGGCTATGGCAGGTGAGGCACGTCCGGCCATTGCCCCCGAACGTCTCTTGTTCGAACAGATGGCGGCCGGACGCGACGGGAGACCGCAGGTCTTCCTCTTCGTGCGCCGCGACGCCCGCGTTCAAGCCGATCGCCAGGACCAGGCTCGCCAACGCGGCGGCCACGCTGGCCCGCACCCACTCTCCGTGTGCTTCCTTCTGCATCTTCCACTCCTGATTGCTCCGACCTGTCGGTATGAGCTCACAAGGGTCACACCGGCGGCGTGAGCGGTCATGAGGGAGTGGTCAACGAGAAGTAAGCGATGGGTAACGCCTCGACGTCCTCTAAGATGGCGCCATGCGGTTCTGGACGGTCGAAGAGGCCAAGCGCTGGCTGCCGGCGATCGACTTCGGTCCGCAGCCGCTGGAGCAGGCCGGCACGGTCGCGCGTCCGTTCCATCTGCGCGCCGATTTCGGGGCGCTGCCGTCGACCCGCATGCCCGCCGTGCTGACGGGGGCCATCGAAGCGCTCGGCCCGTGCGGGTGGTGGCTGGTGTGGATGGACGTCGGTCCGGAGCAGTGGCCCGGCGGCAACACGCACCTGTACTACCGGCTGCGCCAGTCGTACGAGGACTATCGCCTGCTGCACGAGGCGCCCTGCCACCTGTTCTACAGCAGCGAATGGCCGGATCTCATGACCTTCATCCAGGTCGGCGTCCTCAACCTGTGGGACGTCCACGTCGTCACCGATCTCGACTGCGGACGCCTGTTCGTCTCGCACGGCGAGTGGCTGAGCGCGACCTCGTCGCACGACATGGCGCCGCTGCGCCAGGCGCTCGGGGCGGACGGTCCCGCGCCGCCGCCCGCGAGCTGATTACTTCAGCGGGCTTCGGCTCAGCACGTGATCGATGGCCGCTTGCGGCACCACGAACGCCGCCTGGGGCGTGTTGCCCATGTAGACGTCCCGCATGCCGACCGGGCTGGTGTAGAACCCATCGCAGGTCATGCGGCGGGCCAGCATGAAGAAGTCGATTCCGGCGGCGTTCTCCGGCGTGCGGTTCTTCTTGTAGGCGATGACGTCGAGCAGCGCGGCCTGCTGCGCCGGCGCGGCGCTGACGAAGTCCTTCGCGCCATCCGCCGCGACCGCCGCATCCAGCCACGCCAGCCCGGTCGTGTACTTGGCCTTCAGATCGGCGTTCACGTTCAGCAGCAGGTCGATCCACGGCGCGACCTCGGCCTGCAGCGCGCCCGGCTTGTC
>Ga0070664_100004635_pt1 | contig 11039 bp, 9 predicted proteins | sample KBSC73metaG_FD_65863 | JGI IMG/M metagenome (GOLD analysis project Ga0070664, IMG submission 65863) | Corn rhizosphere microbial communities from Kellogg Biological Station, Michigan, USA - KBS C7-3 metaG | ecosystem: Host-associated > Plants > Roots > Rhizosphere > Soil ... | reverse complement strand
ACCACGCTGGCGTAGTCCACCACGATGAGCTGCGGCAACGCGCCCTCGCTGCCGTTCTGCCGGGCATCGCGCGCGAGCACGTCGAGCACCTCGCCTCCCGTCAGAGCCAGGTTCTGCACCTGGATCGCGACCACCGACTTGTTGCCGGCGGGAGTCACGTAGACGTCGTAGGTCCCGGGCGCCAACGACAACACCGGCGTACTGGCGCCGAAGGGCACGGCAGCAAAACTCGCCGTCGCAGTGGCCAGGCTTGCGCCGTCCGGCAGTAGATAGAGGTCGACGTTGCCGGTTCCGGGCGAAGCGTGGGTCACGCGCAGCTTCGCCTCGGTGACGACCGGCCGCGTGACCGTGGTCAGCGCCAGCGGCTGCAGCGCCGGCGTGCTGCCGAGGTAACCCGTGACGATGGCGGTGAGCTCGGCTCCCTTCACCGTCTGCAGCGGCAACTGCAGCGCGGTCACGCCGGGATTGCCCGCAGGCGTCACGCTGATCGAGTAGCTCCCCGGTGCGGGCACCGCGGGAATGCGGCAGGCCTGCGGGAACGCCACACCGCGCGCGACGCCCAGCGCTTCGTTGGCCGCCGTGTCGATCACGTCGGCCAGCAGGTCCACGGCCGGCGCATCCGGCGACGCATGAATCGCCACGACCGAGGCCGGGGTGGCGGCATCGAGGAGTCGTGCCGCGCCCTGACCGTCGAGCGCCACGAGTTGGATCGGGGCCGCCCCGGGACCGGTGTTCTCGATGGCGGCGATGAGCAGGTCCGCGCCGGCGGCGAGCGCCACCGCACCAGAGTCGTAGACCACCGTGCCGGGCTGACCGGCAGCGGTCACGCGAATCCGGTAGTCACCGGCGGGTACCTGGGCGCGCCCGGTGAACTGGCCGTAAGCCAGCGCGCTGGAATTGACGGGCGTGCTGCTTTCGAGCGCCGCGCCCGGAGCCGTGACGTACACGTCCACCGCCGGCGCATTCGGCGCCGCGTGCACCACCTGCGCGCGCAGGCTGCCGGCCGCGATGACCTCGCCCGTGGGATTGCTGACCACCAGCGTATCGATGGGATCGGCCACCTCGCCGACGGCGAGCACGGTGTATTCAGTGCTGTAGCTCAGCTCCAGCGTGCGATCGAGCACCACGGCATTGCCATCCGGGATGATGGCTTCCACTTCGACGTGCGCGGATTTGGGTGCATCCAGGAAAGCCGAGCCCTGGCCGTAGTCCACGTTGGCGAGCGCCTGCGCGCCGTTCACGCGGACGTTCACGGGCGGCGCGTCCGGCGAGGCATGCAGCGCGCGCAGCCGCGGCGCGGTCAGGCATTGCAGGTATTCACTGTTCGTGACCTCCGACGCCTCCAGCACGCCGTTGCCATTCGCATCGACGCCGGTCTCGGCGACCGTGCCGCCGCCGGCGCAGGTGGCATCACCCTCCGCGAGGGTGCGGGTCACGACCAGAGAGCCCGCGGTGTCATTGTCGTCGTCGTCGCCGCCACAGGCGGCGAGCAGCAGCGCCGCGAGCGGCGCAATCAATATCCCCTTGTTCATGGTGTTCTCCGTTCGCGCGCACGGGATGTGCGTCAGTGGCGCGCATGCTCGGAGCCGCGGCGTGAAGACCGCGTGAACGGCACGTCGATAACGCGTGAAATGATGGCTGATACCAGGTATCCGGCGGCCGCCGGACCCCGAACGGTCAATCGTCGCGTAGATAATTGACGCGATAACTCTTCGGCAATGGCGTGGCCTGGTTTTCCGCAGCCCACGCATCCCACTGCCTCGCCATGGATTCGACCCGCTTCGGATGCTGGCTGGCCAGATCCTCGAGCTCGGTGCGATCGCGCTCCATGTCGTACAGCTTCCAGGGCTCGCCGCGGAGCGCGGTCAGCTTGTATCGTCCTTCGCGAACCGCGCGCGTACCTTCATGCTCGAAATACAGCGCCCGTTCGGGCATACGTTCCCCGCGCAGCGCCGGCATCAGGCTCGTGCCGACCATTGGGAAAGTCTGCAGTGTGTTGATTCGTTCGGGGTACTCCGCGCCGGAGGCCTCGACGATCGTCGGCATGAGATCGATGAGATGCGCGGGCACACTTTCGAGTGCGTTGCGGCGCCGGAATCCGGCGGGCCAATGCATGATGCACGGAGTGCTGATGCCTCCTTCGTGCGAGTAATGCTTGTACATCCGCCACGGCGTGTTCGACGCGTTCGCCCAGCCTGATCCGACGCTGTGATAGGTCCCCGGGCTGCCCATGCGCGCCAGGTCATCGCCACGATGCAACTTGTTCTGAGGGCTCGAGCTGATGTCGAAACCAAAGGGATCCCACTCGGCGCACGCGCCGTTGTCACTCAGGAACATGATGAGTGTGTTGTCCCACTCGCCCTTGCTGCGCAGATCCGCCATCACGCGTCCGAGGTTCTGGTCCATGCGATCGACCATCGCGGCGTAAATGGCCATGCGCATCGCCAGGTCCGCGCGGCGGTCATCCGGCAGGCTGTCCCACGCCGGGTTTTCTGCGGTCACGGTTTCGCCGTAGTTGGTGAACTGCGAGCGCGGTGACAAGCGGGTATCTTTTGCCACCAGGCGCAGCTGTTTCATTCGGGCGAGGCGCTCTCGCCTCAGTAAATCCCAACCGCCCTCGTACCGGTTGCGGTATTTGGCGACGTCATCCGCGCGCGCCTGCAGTGGAAAATGCGGCGCGTTGTAAGCCAGGTAGAGGAACCACGGCTGGTCCGGTGTCGAGCGCGCCTCCCCGAGAAAATCCATCGCATAGTCGGTCAGCGCGTCCGTTCCGTAAAAGGCCCCCGGGTCGTAGCTGCGGACTCTGCCACCCTCGGGCAGGCGCAGGTATTTACCGGAATCCCAGTACGTCGCCGCGCTGATGAGCGTGCCGAAGTACTGTTCGAATCCGCGACGCGTCGGGTCGTTGGTCCCGACGTGCCACTTGCCGGACATGAAGGTCCTGTAACCGGCGAATTTCAGGACTTCGGCAAGCGTCACGGCATTGTCAGCGAGTCGTCCGCGGTATCCGGGCTGCCCGAGGTCATTGACCAGGTGCCCCACGCCGACCCTGTGGGGATACTGCCCGCTGAGAATGCTGGCCCGCGATGGGCAGCACCGCGCCGTGGAATAGAACTGTGTGAAGCGTACGCCACCGGATGCCAGCGCGTTCAGTGTGGGCGTCTCTATCTCACCGCCGAAACACCCGGGATCGCTGTAGCCGAGATCATCGGCAACGACCAGGAGAATGTTAGGTCGCTGCTGCCGCTGGATCTTCAGCCCCGCCGCCGAGGCGGACAGTGCGAGAAACTCACGGCGATTCAAGACGGGCGGTTTGCTCATGGCCGCCGTGCAAGTTACGCCCTTTCGTGGCTCCTGGGAATGAACCACCCGGGCGGCCACGGCCGCCCGGATAGTTAGGTTCGCGTCAGCTGATCTCGATGCGCTTCGCCTGGCGCCGTGCTTCGGGCTTCTTCGCGAGGATGACCGTCAGCAAACCGTTCTTGAAGGTCGCCTTCACGTTGTCGGGGTCGACGGCGTCGCCGATGACGATTTGCCGTTCGAAGGCGCCCGCCCAGCGCTCGCTGTACAACGGGGTGTCCTCCTCCAGGCGCTTCTCGCCCTTGAGCGTCACCACACCATCCGCAAACGTGACCTCCACGTCCTGCTCGTCGAGTCCCGGCAGCTCGGCGCACACTTTGAATTGCGAATCGTTCTCACGAACGTCCACGTGCGGCCAGCCGAACTGTCCCGGTCCGAGCAGCGGCTCGTTGATGCCGCGGAAGAAGCCATCGAACAGACGTGTCATTTCGCGATGCATCGACGAGACGGGATTGTCGTCCGAATACCGCGTGGCCGCGTTGCCCCGGTCGGGAGACGACCACGGTACGAGACTTTTCAGATTCATGACTGCAACACCTCCTGATCAATGTGCTGTCTCTGGTAGGGTCCCGGCGACCACCGAAAATAGAAATCCGAAGCCCGATTTCAAGGGCCGCGGGGGACGCACCGGGCCCCTTGAAGAACCGCGGACGGTTCCTATCTACGCCGCCACTCGAGGAGGTCCCATGGATAAAGCCGAGCAGCTTCAATTCCAAAGCCTTCCCGCGGCGGCGCAATACGAGGCCCTCTGGCGGCTGGCGTTGAGTGGGTTGACGGTCGAACAGGTGTCCGCGCGCACGGGCTGGTCGCCGGAACGGATACGCCAGACCATCAACCCGGAACCGGCACCTGCCATCGCGCCCTGGCGCGCGGCCCGGGGTCACTCGCCGAATCTGGCGATGTGGCGTCGGTAAGCAAGCAGGTGCCGCAACGCGTCGCGCGGCCGGTTGGCCTTCTCGTGCAATCTGGCCAGGTTGAAATGCGCGTCGTGCAGCAGCGGGTCCTGCGTCAGGGCGTCGCGGTAGGCCGCGACCGCCTCTTCTTCGCGCTCGAGATCTTCGAGCAGGATGGCGAGATTGAATGACAGCAGCGCGCTCGAGGACCTGGCCTGCCGATACAACTGCTCCGCCGCCTTGAGCTGGCCATCCATGTGCAGCAGCCGGCCGAGGTTGATGCGCGCTTCGAGGTGATCTTCCTGGACACTCAACGCCGCAAGGTACGCGGCACGCGCCGCCACGACGTCCGTTTCCTCGAGCATGTGACCCCGGGTGTAGTGCTCATGGGCCAACGCCGCCGCCGGGACTTCCCGTGGACTCCGGATCGCGGCGACCTGCGCCGCGTTGGTCATCAGCGGCAACGCATATTGGCCGGAGGCTTCCCATTCGCGCGCGCCCTCGCGCACCGCCAGATCCTTGCCGGACGCTGCCAACGCGATGGCCGGCAACCGACCGGACGGCAACGCACTGCGGATCTGCTCCAGCGCGGCTGCGATCTTGGGCGTGGAAATCTTCGCGGCCTTGAGCGCGCCGGCCACGCGCAATACCAGCAGGTCCTGGAACGAGTACTTGCTCTTGCCACGCGACGCCGGCTGGTTGATGAACCCGGCCTGACTCAGCTTGCGAATGAGCGTTGGAGGGAGACCGAACAGCCTCTTCAGATCTGCCAGCGAGTATTCCTGCATCTCATCGCCGAGATGATTTTCGGGCCGGCGCGGCTTCTCCCGGCGCAGGTGCCTTCTTGGGCGCCTTGCGCTCCTTGGCTTCGGCGGCTTTGGAGCCTCGGGCATTCAAGCTCGCTTTGAGCACTTCCATCAGGTCGACCACGTTGGACGTGCCTTCGACACTGGGTGGTTCGGCGAAGGACACTTCCTTGCCTTCCACCTTGCGCTGGATCGCAGCTTCGACCCTGCCCCGGTGCTCGTCAACGTATTCGTTGGGATCGAACTTCTTCGCCGCCAGCTGTTCGATCAACTGGTTCGCCAGCTTGAGCTCTGCCTCCGAGACCGGCGCCGCCTCGACACCGAGATCCTTGATGGCGCGCACTTCCGCCTTGAAGTGCAGCTGGTGCATGGCCAGGCCGTCGTCCATCGGGCGCAGCACCACGATGTGTTCCTTGCCGCGCGAGATCCACCGGCCTACCGCGCACTGCTTCGCCTTCTTCAGCGCCGTGGCCAGCAGCGAGTAGGGTTTCGCGCCACCCTTGTCAGGCGCCAGGTAGTAAGTCCCGTCGAAGTACACCGGATCGACGGATTCGAGCGGAACGAATTGCGTGATGTCGATCGTGTGTGTGGTCGTGTCCTCGAGCGCCTTCAACTCCTCGGGGGAGAACATCACGTACTGACCCTTCGCGAACTCGTAGCCCTTGGTCATCTCGGACCGCTCGACCAGCGCGCCATCGTTGACGGCGACGTATTGTTGTTTGACGCGCGAACCATCTTTCTGGCGCAACAGGTTGAAGGACAGTCTCTCGCTCGAGATCGTCGCCGAATAAAGTTTGACCGGGATGGCCACCAGGCCAAACGAGATCGTCAGCGAGGCGATGGAGCGGGCATTGCTAGGCGGCATGGGCCCAGAGATATTCCATCGCCGTGCCGTCAGCAACTGTCGGACGCTCAGGTGCCTCTGGCGCAAGCTATTGATAGCAAGGGGTTCTTTCGCATCTTGTAAGACGCCGACGAGGCGGCTTTTGCGTTCAATGCTTACATGCCCGGCAAGAAGGGCACGTTCTAAAGTGCCTCATGAAAAAAGCCCCGGCGCAGCTCAAGACCTATCGGGCCAAGCGCGATTTCACCAAGACCCAGGAACCGAGTGGAGCGCGCGAAGTAGTACGCGCGGAGCATCTGCGGTTCGTGATCCAGAAACATGCCGCGAGCCACCTGCACTGGGACCTGCGGCTGGAGTTGAACGGCGTATTCAAATCGTGGGCCGTCACCAAGGGCCCTTCCATCGATCCCGCCGACAAACGCCTGGCCGTCGAAGTGGAAGACCATCCACTCGACTACGGCGACTTCGAAGGCACGATTCCCAAGGGCGAATACGGCGGCGGCACCGTGCAGATGTGGGATCGCGGTTACTGGGCGCCGCAGGGACCCAAGAAGCCGGAGGACGCGCTCAAGGCCGGAGAGCTCAAGTTCGTTCTCGTCGGTGAGCGGCTGAAAGGCAGTTTCGTACTGGTCCGCATCCGCAACAACCGCGGTCGCGATACGCGCACCAACTGGCTGCTGATCAAACACAAGGACGAATACTCGGTGCCCGGCGGTACACCGGCGCTGATCGACGAAGATCGCTCGGTGGCATCCGGGCGCAGCATGGACCAGATCACGCGCGGTGTCGGAAAAGCGCCGCGGCCATTCATGCTGGCCGCGGCGGAAGATGCGGCTGCGGTGTGGCATTCGAATCGCTCCGAGTCGCAGGCGAAGCCGAAGTCGGAGCCGAAGCGCAGTGCTCCGCCGAGCAAGATCGCCAACATCAAGTCCATGCCGGACTTCATCGAGCCGCAGCTTTGCAAACTCGTCGATCGCCCGCCCGCCACCGCGGGTTATGCGCACGAGATCAAGTTCGACGGTTACCGCGTGCAACTGCGCGTGCAGAACGGCGATGCCCGCATTCGCACCCGCACCGGCCTCGACTGGACCAGCCAGTTCGCCGCGGTCGCCCGCGCCGCCGAAGCGCTGCCGGACTGCATCCTCGACGGCGAGGTGTGCGCGCTGGTCAACAACATGCCGAGCTTCGCCGCGCTGCAGGACGCATTGTCAGCGGGCAAGTCCGACAAGCTGGTGTTCTTCGCCTTCGATCTGCTCATCCAGGGCAAGGAAGATCTCCGTCCGCTGCCCCTATCCACCCGCAAGGAGCGCTTGAAGGCGCTGCTCGAGGACGCGGACATCGCCGCGCTTCACTACGTCGAACATTTCGAATCGACCGCCAGCACCGTGCTGCTCTCGGCCTGCAAGATGGATCTCGAGGGCATCGTGTCCAAGCGCCTGGAGGCGCCGTACGTCTCCGGCCGCAACGGCAGCTGGACCAAGGCCAAGTGCCGCGCGGGGAATGAGGTGGTGCTGGGTGGGTGGACCACGACGGCGGGCAGGTTTCGTTCGCTGCTGGCAGGCGTGCATCGCAACGGTCGTCTCGAATACGTCGGCAGGATTGGGACTGGATACGGGGAGTCGGTGACGGGTGACCTTCTGCCGAAGCTCAAGAAGTACACCACCGACGTGAGCCCCTTCAGCGGCAAGGATGCGCCACGGAAAGAATCCAACATCCATTGGCTCAAGCCCGAGCTGGTTGCCGAGATCGATTTCGGCGGCTGGACTGGCACCGGGATGATCCGTCATGCGTCGTTCAAGGGACTGCGACGCGACAAGGCCGCCAGGGACGTCGTGGACGAACGGACGACGACGGATTCATCACCACCCGAGGCCGCGAAGCCAGCCCCGCAGGTGAAGCCCACGCCAGCCAGACAATCCGGACCTAACATCGTGATGGGCGTGAGGCTCTCCAACGCCGACAAGGTGTTGTGGCCCGAAGCAGCTCCCGGCGGTCCGGTTACCAAATTCGATCTCGCCCGGTATTACGAAGCGGTCGGTGAATGGCTGCTGCCGCATCTCAAGGGCCGGCCTTGCTCGCTGGTGCGCGCGCCCGACGGCATCAACGGCGAGCAATTCTTCCAGCGCCACGCGATGGCCGGCATCTCGAACCTCTTCACCCTCGTCAAGGTCAGGGGCGACAAGGCGCCGTATGTGCAGATCGACCACGTCGAGACCCTCATCGCGGTTGCGCAGATCGGCGCGCTCGAGTTGCATCCCTGGAACTGCGCCGAGGGTGATCCGGAGGTCGCCGGTAGATTGGTGTTCGACCTCGATCCCGCCCCCGAGGTGAAGTTCAGTGCCGTCATCGAAGCCGCGCTGGAAGTGCGCGACCGTCTCGAGAAGGTGGGACTCGAATCGTTCTGCAAGACCACGGGCGGCAAGGGACTGCACGTGGTCACGCCGTTGACCGCAGGTAGCGAGGCCGTTCCATGGCCGGCCGCGAAAAATTTCGCCCACATCATCTGTGCGCAGATGGCGAGCGACTCGCCGACCAAGTACCTCGATACGATGGCGAAGAAGGATCGCGTGGGGCGAATCTTCCTCGATTATCTGCGCAACGACCGGACCTCCACGGCCGTCGCCGTGTTGTCTACGCGCGCGAGGCCCGGGGCGACGATTTCGATGCCCATTCATTGGAAAGAGGTCAAGGCGACCTTGAAGCCCGAGCGTTTCAACATCCGCACCGCGCCGGATATCCTCGCGAAGTCGAAACCTTGGGCGGACTATGATCGATCGGCCAGATCGCTGTCGGCGGCAATCGAGAAAGTCCTGTCGCAAGGCCGAAAGAATGTGAAGACCGCGTAGGTCCCCTGGTCAGTCGAGACTCTCGGCCAGCGTGCGCAATGCTCCACGCGGATCCTTCTCGATCGAATCTCCGTGTGAAACCATGATGCGCCGCAGATCGTGGCGCTCCGCCCAACGTCTGAACTGTTGCGCGACTTCGCTCTTGTGTTTGCCCAACAGCAGCTTCACGGGCGCGGGCACATGCGGATCATCGCCGGCGAATCCCATGACCCTGAGCAGCCAGCCACCGACACCGCCCTCGCCGTGGATGTCGCCAATCAGATCGTTGACGACGACAGTCATCCCGTCGTCGCCGTCGACTTCCAGCGCGGAGTCGGCCGCGATTTCGACATAACGAACGGAGGGGTCGCCGAAGTCGGGCGTGCTGGTATCGACGCGCACCACTTCGCCGATTTTCTTCGCACCCGCGCTTGGCGCCACGACGCTGATGTTCGGATACCGCCGCAAGTAGCTCGGCGCGTCCAGCCGATGGCGCTCGCTGGGCACGACCAGGAACGCGGGCCGCCCGAAGGCTTCGAGCTCGGCCATCTCCGGCTCGTTCAGCGCCATGGCGCTGAAGATGACGAGATCGCCGGACAGGGTGCGAACCACTGTCATGCGCCGGGGTATTTTCATCAGCGGCATCTTCAGATCGCCGACCACGGTGAGGATGCGCTCGCTGACTCGCGTCAGTTTGCCGTGGGGCAGCACGGTCCATTCTTTGTGAGGCGCGGTCATGTGCGCATGAAAGCGCGATCTGCAGCCCCGGTGCAGCCCGCATTCACGCCAGGTGTTGTCGGAATCGGCCCTGCGCTAGTTTGACGCGCGCACAGCCTGGCGCTGTTCGCCGAGCCCGTCGATACCGAGCCGCACGCCCGCTCAGCTATCCATCGAAATGCCGTACACCTCACCGTCACTGTCGAATTCGACGGCCAGGATGTAGTCGGTCGCTTCCTCGTCGATCGTGTAGTCGAACACCGCGCAGAAGCCTTCGGCGCCCGGGTACAGACCGATGCGTTCGAGCTGCAGCGCTTCCAGCAGGTGATTGATGTCCAGATCGTCGGGATCCTCGATGCCGAAGATCCGTAGCAGGTCTTTCTCGCCGAGCTCTTCGGCGTGATGACTCAGGTAGGTGCCCACCGTGCCTTCCGGCTTCTCGGTGAACTCCGCCTTGAATGCATCGCGTGCGATTTCATCGAAGCGCGCGGCGTCGGAGATGAAGATTCCGATCTCGGCGAGCATTTCCCGGGTGAACGCGTCATCGAGCGCATTGATGTCGACCGGCACGTCGCCGCCGCGCATCGGCAGGTCGAACTGCCAGTAGCCACCGGTTCCACCCGGGAACTCGGTGGCGCCGACGACCGGTAGTTCGAAAGTTGCCACGGAAAGCTACCCGTGCGGCTAGCTGCGATTGATGAACGCCTTTTCAGCCTTCTTGGCTTTCTTGGCGGCGCGCTTTTCATCGGGCGTCTTCTGCGCCTTCTTCTTGGTGTTCTTCTTCTGGTCCATTCCCTTGCTCATGGCGGTGCTCCGGATTGTGGGGGCGTCAGGGTAGCAGATGGCGTGGTTTGCGACCCGCGTCCGTCTGGCGTGATGATCCGGCAGTCGCGGAAGGCCGCGGACATTCCAGCGGGAACGTCTGCCTAGTCTCGATTCGATGCGAGCTGCAGCTCGCCGTGCGCCTTTCGGACCGCCTCTGCCAACTCGAGCACCGCCGATGCGTAGAAGGTCGAACGGTTGTAGCGCGTGACCACTTCGAAATTGTTGAAGCCCGCGTAGAACTTCGAGGGCATGCCCGGCGTGGGCAACTCGAAAATGGAAATGGGCCCGGCCGGCGGCTCACGCCCCGAGAACACGACGCCCTTGCCCTGCACTTCCAGCAGCTCATGGACGCGGTCGAGTCCGCTGACCAGTTCCGCTTCGCTGCCCGGCAACAGGCGCACCGGCGCCTTCGGCGGCTCGCCAGGAATCCAGCCGAATGCCCGGATGTAGTTTGCGACGCTGCCAATGGCATCGGCGGCGCTCCCCCGCAGGTCGATGACGCCGTCCCCGTCGTAGTCGAGCGCGTAGCGGCGGTAACTGGACGGCATGAATTGCGGCAGCCCAACGGCCCCCGCATACGAGCCTTTGATGGCGAGCGGATCGACGCCCTTCTCGCGCGCCAGCAGCAGGAGTTGCTCCAGTTCGTCGCGGAAGTACTCTTGGCGACGTGCCCCGTCGAACGCGATCGTCGCCAGCGCATCGATGGCGCGGAACGAGCCCGTGTTCTGGCCGTAGCGCGTCTCCACGCCGAGGATGCCGAGGATCACTT
>Ga0070664_100004630_pt1 | contig 11043 bp, 8 predicted proteins | sample KBSC73metaG_FD_65863 | JGI IMG/M metagenome (GOLD analysis project Ga0070664, IMG submission 65863) | Corn rhizosphere microbial communities from Kellogg Biological Station, Michigan, USA - KBS C7-3 metaG | ecosystem: Host-associated > Plants > Roots > Rhizosphere > Soil ... | reverse complement strand
GTAGCCCAGCATCTTCTCGAAGATGAAGCGCGCCTGGTCCACGTCGCCACCGCGCGCCAAGCACTCGGCGTACCAGAAGGAGCACATGCAGAAGGTGCCGTCCTGCCCATGCAGCCCATCCGGTGCGGCCTCGTCCACCTTGTAGCGATAGACCAGCGAGTCGGAGACCAGGTCCTCCCCGATGGCGGCCATGGTGGACTGCCAGCGGGGATCGGTGGGGCTGATGAAGAGCATGAGCGGCATCAGCAGGCTGGCCGCGTCGGTCGTGGTCGAGCCGAGATGCTGCACGAACGCCTTCCGGTCCCCGCTCCAGAACCGCTCGAAGATGTCGCGATAGATCCGGTCGCGGGTCTCCTCCCACCGCGCGATCGGCGCCGGGAACGACCGCTTCATCGCCAGCCGGATGCCGCGATCGATCGCCACCCAGCACATCACCCGCGAGAGGAGAAACTGCTGGCGCCCGCCGCGCACTTCCCAGATCCCCATGTCGGGACGCTCCCAGTTGGCGCACACCCAGTCCACCAGCCGCGCCAGGTTGCACCAGAAGTCGTAGCCGATCGGCTCGCCGAACTTGTTGTAGAGGTAGACCGCGTCCATCAGCTCGCCCGAGGTGTCGAGCTGGAGCTGGAGGTAGGCGTCGTTGCCGATCCGGACCGGCGCGCTGCACTTGTACCCCTCGAGGTGGCCCAGCACTTCCTCGGGAAGCATGTGCCTCCCGTCGAGCCCGTAGGCCACCTGCAGCGATCCGTCGGGCCCCAGCTCGCCGCAGCGGTCCTGGATCCACTGCATGAACGCCGCGGCCTCGCCGGTGTAGCCGAGGCGGATGAGCCCGTAGATGGTGAACGAGGCGTCGCGGATCCAGGTGTAGCGGTAGTCCCAGTTGCGGCCGCCGCCGATCCGCTCGGGCAGGCCGAAGGTCGGGGCCGCGACGATGGAGCCGAACGGCTGCGAGGTCAGGAGCTTGAGCGTGAGGGCGGACCGGTTCACCGTTTCCCGCCAGCGCCCGGTGTAGGTCGACTGGCCCACCCACGCGCGCCAGAAATTGGCGGTCTGCTTGAACGACTCCGACACGTAATCCCCGCTGGCGGAGGGCGACTCGACCCCGGGCTCCGCCTCCTCGAGCACGAACGACGCCGTCTGTTCGGCTGCCAGGGTGAACTCGGCCACCGCAACGCCGTTCTCGACGGTGAGCGGCACGCTGTGGCGGAGGCGGAGCGCGGACAGGCCCGAGCCGTCGGGGATGAAGACCAGCTCGCCGTCGTGCTGCTCCACGCGATGGCCCCGCCGCCCGTAGTCGAACGCCGGGGCACAGACCATCCGGTAGCGGATCTCGCCGCGAACGGTCTTGGCGCGGCGCACGATGTCGTGCCGGTCGCCGGAGACGGGCATGAAGTCGGAGATCTCGGCGACGCCGGCATCGGAAAGGAAGCGGGTCAGGAGGATGGTCGTGTCGGGCAGGTAGAGCTGCTTGCAGCGCGCATCGTCGAGGACGGGCGCGAGGCGGAAGCGGCCGCCCTTGCGATCGTCCAGCAGGGCCGCGAACACCGACGGCGAATCGAACCGGGGGAAGCAGAGGAAGTCGATCGAGCCGTCCATGCCCACGAGCGCCACCGTGTGGCGGTCGCCGATGACGCCATAGTTCTCGATCGGCTGGTAGCTCATGCCGTGGCCGGACGGCCGCCGGCCGCGCCGTAGCGCGCCGCATCGTCGAGGAACCAGACCAGGTCGCCCTCGGGGCGCACGCGGGCCGCGGGATCGGTGCGCCCCCCGTCGAGCATCCGCTGGATGACCGGATGCTTCCCGCCGCCCGCCGCGAGCATGAACACGGTCCGCGACCGGTTGAGCACCGGATAGGTGAGCGTGATGCGCCGGCGCACCGCCAGCCCGGGCCCGCCGGTCACGGCGAGCGCCCAGTGCTCCCGCTCCTCCAGTGACGGCGCCCCGGGAAAGAGCGACGCGGTGTGCCCGTCGGCTCCGACGCCCAGGAACACCAGATCGAACCGGCCGCCGGTGAGGCGGTCCCGCAGGACGGCTTCATACGCCGCCGCGCTCGACTCGGCGTCGTCCGGAGCTCCGCCGCACGCGATGCGGTGCACCATGTCGGACGGAACGCGAAGCGGTCCGAGGAGTACCTCGAAGGCCATGCGGTAGTTGCTGTCGGGGTGATCGGGCGGCACGCAGCGCTCGTCGCCCCAGAACCACTCGGCCTGCTGCCAGGGCGCGCCGAGCCGGTGGTCGGACGCGAGCAGCTCGTAGAGCCGCCGCGGTGTGGTGCCGCCCGAGAGCGCGATGGTGCAGCGGCCGCCGGCGGCGGCCACGCCGGCCACAACCTCCGTCGCCCGGCGGGCTGCGAGCCGGCTCAGCGCCTCGAGATCCGGCGCCACGACGAGCTCGGCCTCTAGGGGTTTCGCCACCGCACCGGGCCCCGAAGCAGGCCGTCGGCCTGCGGCGGTCCCCAGCTGCCCGCCGCATACGGGTACACCGTCCGGGGCGACTCCAGCACCGGCGTGTACAGCTTCCACGACGCTTCCACCTCGGACGCGTGAACGAAGAGCGTCTGGTCGCCCTCGATGACGTCGAGCAGCAGCGTCTGGTACGCCTCGGGAATGGCGCCGAACGCCTCGTGGTAGTCGAAGTGGAGCGGCTCGGTGGCCAGGCGGAACGGATCGCCCGGTGCCTTGACGTCGAAGGTGAGCACGAAGCCCTCGTCGGGCTGCACCCGGAGCACCAGCGTATTGGAGTTGAGCCGGCACGCGTCGAACGGCTCGAAGAGGCTCACGGGCGGCTGGCGCAGGTTGAGCACGATCTCGGTGAGCCGGCGCGGCAGGCGCTTGCCGGTGCGGAGGTAGAACGGCACCCCCTGCCAGCGCCAGGTGTCCACCTCGAGGCGGAGCGCCACGAACGTCTCGGTGTTCGAATCGCGGGCCACGCCGGGCTCGTCGCGGTAACCCGCCACCGGCTTGCCGTCGATCTCGCCGGCGCCGTACTGGCCCAGCACGATCTCGTCGGGATCGATCGAGGCGATCGACCGCACCGCCTTCACCTTCTCGAAGCGGATGGCGTCGGCATCCATGTCCGATGGCACTTCCATCGCAACGAGGCTCACGAGCTGCGTGAGATGGCTCTGGATCATGTCGCGCAGCGCGCCGGCCTGCTCGTAGTACCCCGCGCGCTGCTCGACACCGAGCTCCTCGGCCACGGTGATCTGCACGCTCTCCACATGGTTCCGATTCCAGATCGACTCGAAGAAGGCATTGGCGAAGCGGAACACGAGCAGGTTCTGCACCGTCTCCTTGCCCAGGTAGTGATCGATCCGGTACACCTGCGACTCGTCGAACCCCTCGTGCACGATGGCGTTGAGCTGCTGCGCCGACTGGAGGTCCCGGCCGAACGGCTTCTCGACCACGAGCCGGGTCCAGCCCCCGCTCCGGCAGAGCCCCGCGGCGGCCAGCCCGGCGATGGTGTCAGGGAAGGCCTGCGGCGGGAGCGCGATGTAGAACGCGCGGTTCCCCGGCACCTGATGCGCCTTCTCGAGCTCGGTGATGCGGCTCGCGAGCGCGTGGAAATCGTCGGGCTTGCCGTTGTTGATCGGCTGGTAGAAGAGGAACTCCTCGGCCCAGGCACGGACTTCGTCGGCGGGGAGCTGCTCGGCAATGAGCGCCTCGACCGCCATGGCGCGGAACTTCGCGTCGTCGATGTCCGCCGTCCGGGTCACGCCGAGGACGAGGCAGGCGGGCGTCTTGCCCTGCTTGTGCAGGGTGAAGAGCGCGGGCAGGATCTTTCGCCGGGCAAGGTCGCCCGTGCCGCCGAAGATGCAGAAGACACAAGGCTCCGCGGAGTGCCGCGGCATCAGCTCTCCTTCTTGATGGCGTGGCCGCCAAACTGGTTCCGCATGGCGGCGAGCAGCTTGTCGGCGTACGAGTCCTGGCTCCGCGAGCGCAGGCGGGCGATGAGCGAGAGGGTGATCACCGGTGCCGGCACGTCGAGATCGATCGCCTCGGCCACGGTCCAGCGTCCCTCGCCCGAGTCGGCCACCCACGGGGCGATCCCTTCCAGCGACGGGTTCTCCTTGAGCGCAGCAGCGGTGAGATCGAGCAGCCACGACCGGACCACGCTCCCATCGCGCCAGATCTCGGCCACCTGCGACACGTCGAGCGCGAAGCCCTCCTTCCGGCGGAGCACCTCGAACCCCTCGGCGTATGCCTGCATCAGGCCGTACTCGATGCCGTTATGGACCATCTTGACGAAGTGCCCCGACCCGCTGGGCCCGACGTGACCCCACCCGCGGTCGGCGGCGGGCGCCAAAGTCTCGAAGATCGGACGCAGCCGGTCCACGGCCGCCTGCTCGCCGCCGACCATGAGACTGTATCCCTCCTTCAGGCCCCAGATGCCGCCGCTGGTGCCGGCATCCACGAACTGGACGCCTCTGGCCGCCAGCATTCCGGCCCGCCGCATGGAGTCCTTGTAGTTGCTGTTGCCGCCGTCGATGACGGTGTCGCCCTTGCTGAGCGCGTCACCCAGCGCAGCAACGGTGGACTCGGTGGGATCGCCCGGGGGGACCATGATCCAGACCGCACGCGGCGGCTTGAGCGCCGCGACGAGCTCAGCCAGCGAGCCGGCGCCGGCGGCCCCGCCCTTCACCGCGCCGGCCACGGCGTCCGCGCTCCGGTCGAATGCCACCACCCGGTGGCCGCCGGCGAGGAGGCGGGTGGTCATGTTGGCGCCCATGCGGCCGAGGCCGATCATTCCGATCTCCATCAGGAATCCTTTCGGATGGCGTACGCCTCGAACACGGACTCGAGCCGTGCCGGGTCATCCACGATCATCCCGGGCGGCACCAGCGCGGCCGCGTGTACGGCATCGCGCGTGAGCCAGGTCGGGACGGCTATACATGGCACCCCGGCGGCCACGGCCGCCGTGATTCCCGCCACCGAGTCCTCGATGGCTACGCATTCGGCCGGGGCGCAACCGAGTCGGGCGGTCACCGCCTGATACATGTCGGGGGCTGGCTTGCCGTGGGCAACGTCGGCGGGGGTGATGACGGCCTCGAAGGCGTCGCTCAGGTCGAGCGCCGCGAGAATCTGCCGCGCGTGCTCCGGATCGGACATCGTGGTGAGCGCCGTCCGCGCGCCCGAGTTCCGGAGCCGTGTCTCGAGCGCGAGTGCCGCCGGCAGGGCCTGTTTCCGGAGCAGCCCCTGGTCGGCGAGCATTGCGTCGTAGCGCTCCAGCCGAAGCTGCACGAACCGCTCCCAGGTCCCGGGAAGGTGGAAGCGCGCCATCAGCTTCCGCGCCACTTCCTCCCGCGACTGCCCGGCGAGGTGGCTGAACTCCGCCACCACCGCCGGCTCGTCCACCGCAGGGTCGAGCGCGCGCGCCGCCTGGGCATACGAGCGCGCTTTCAGCTCTTCGGTCTGCACCAGCGTGCCGTCCAGATCGAACAGGACGGCGCAGATCACTGGCCGCCGCCGAACAGCCGCTCGATGTCGGAGATCTTGGCCAGCCGCCGGACGTGCCGCTCCGCCCCGCTGAACCGCGCGCCGAGAAACGCCGTGACCAGCTCGGCCGCGAGCGAATCTCCGATCACCCGGCCGCCGAGCACCAGCACGTTCATGTCGTCGTGCTCGACGCCCTGGTGCGCCGAGTAGGTGTCGTGGCAGAGGCCGGCGCGGATGCCGGGCACCTTGTTGGCGGCAACCGATGCCCCGACGCCGCTCCCGCAGGCCAGCACGCCCCGATCCACCGCACCGCTCACGATCGCCTCGGCCAGCGAGACGGCGTAATCGGGGTAGTCCACGGGTTCGGGGGAGTGGGTTCCCAGATCCACCGTCTCGTGGCCCAGCGAGCGGACGAGCTCGAGGAGTTGCTCCTTGAGCTCGAAGCCCGCGTGGTCCGCCGCCAGCGCGACGCGGAGGCTGTCGGCCATGTTACTTGAGCCGCGGCTCCGTGATGCGTGGCGCCTTGGTGCAGGTCGGCCAGGTGGTCGGCCCGCCGCGTCCCCGCCCGCCACCCGGCGCGTTGGCGGCCGGAGGCGCCTGCGCGGCACGCGCCGCGGCCAGGGCAGCGAGGTCCACCCGCTCGCGCGTGATCGTGGTCGGATCCTCCGACGCGAGGTACGCCAGCATCGCCGTCAGCGTGGCGTTCGACTTGAGATCGTCGAAGACGATCTTGTCGTAGGTGTCGCGGTTGGTGTGCCAGGTGTAGTTGAAGTAGTCCCAGGGAAGCGCGCCCAGACCGAACGCCGGCGCGCCGTAGCAGGCGAACGAGGCGTCATCGCTGCCGCCGCCCGACGGGAAGCCGGGGCCGGCAAACTGCACCTGCTTCTGCAGCTCCGGAGGGAGCTTGGCGAGCCAGGCATTGATGTGCTCCGGGCTGTTCACCAGCCCGCCGCCGCCCATGCGGACGATGCGGCCGGTGCCGTTGTCCTGATTGAACTGCGCCTGCAGGCCCTTCACCACCTCGGGATGATCCTCGGCGAAGGCGCGCGAGCCGACCAGTCCCTCTTCCTCACCCAGCCAGTGGCCGACGAGAATGGTCCGCTTGGGATGCGGATACACCTCGTGAAGGATGCGCATGGCCTCGAGCATGGTGATGGTGCCGGTGCCGTTGTCGGTGGCGCCGGACGAGCCGTCCCAGGAATCGAAGTGCGCCGAGAGCAGCACGTACTCATCGGGCTTCTCGGAGCCGCGCATGGTGGCGATGGTGTTGAAGACCGGCTGGTCGCCCAAGGCCTGCGCGTCGAGGTTGAGGCGCAGCTTCGGGCCCTGGTTGTTCTCGGTGAGGCGGAACAGCAGGCCGTAGTCCTCGCAGCTCAGCGCGATGGCCGGCGCCTTCGTGTTGTAGGTCGAGAAGATCTCGATCGTGCCCCAGGCGTCCTTGGGCCGCGAGGTGATCACGCCGGCCACCCCGCCCTGCTCCAGCCGGAGCCCGAGCTCGCCGGTCCCGATCGCCAGGCTGTAGCCGGTGCCGCGGACGTCGCGGCCGCCCCACTCCCGGGTGACCTGCGCCCGGAGACTGTCCATCCGCTCGTTGGATTCGGGCGTGGCGTTGGTCTTCCAGTCGTCCCGCGGCCGGCAGGTGGGCTGCGGGGCCGAGACCAGCACGAACTTGCCGCGCGCGCTCGGGAGCCACTTCACGAACTCGGTGCTGTCGGCGAACCGCGGCAGGATGACCGTGGGCGCGGTCAGATCCTTGCCGCCGGTCCCCGGGCTGAAGCCGAGCATGGTGCCTTCCAGCGAGCGCACCCGCGGGGCGACGAGATCGATGTGCGAGTAGCCGCGGCGCCAGCTCCGCCACTTGCCCCACTGCTCGTTCTTCGCGTCCACGCCCCAGGACTTGTAGGTGCGGACCAGCCAGTCGTTGGCGCCCCGCGCGTTGGGTGTGCCGGTGAGGCGCGGGCCGACTGAATCGAAGAGCACCTGCGAGAGGCGCATCGTCTGGGAGCTGTCCATCCCGATGGTCCAGATCCGCTTCAGCACCGGATCCTCGGTGGTGAACGACTGGGCGGACACGGAGCGGGCGGGCGCTGCGAGCAGCGCCGCGGCGATGGCGACCGGCAAGAGCCTGCGTATCATCAACGATCCCCTGGAAACTGGTGAAACTGCAGTATTCATGGGAATATCATGCGACTGCGGGGAAACGCCAGCCAGGAGGCGGTGTGAAACCAATCGACCCGGCGATGCTGGTGCGCGAGTATTACGCGCGACGGCCCGATCCCGCTGATCCGGCCCAGCGCGTCAGCTTCGGCACCAGCGGCCATCGCGGCACGCCCCTCGACGGGAGCTTCACCGAAGCGCACATCCTGGCCATCACCCAGGCGATCTGCGAGCACCGCCAGCAGCACGGCATCACCGGCCCGCTCTTCCTCGGCAAGGACACGCACGCGGTCTCTCCCGCGGCCGAGCGGACGGCGCTCGAGGTGCTGGCCGCCAACGGCGTGAGCGTGGTCATGCAGGCGGATGACGGTTACACGCCCACCCCGGTGATCTCCCGCGCCATCCTGGCGCACAACGAATCCGCCGGGGTTCCGCGCGCCGACGGAATCGTCGTCACGCCCTCGCACAATCCCCCGCCCGACGGCGGGTTCAAGTACAACCCGCCTGACGGCGGCCCGGCCGACACCACCGTCACCGGCGCCATCGAGAACCGGGCCAACGCGCTGCTGGCCGATGACAACCGCGCCGTACGGCGGATGCCCATCGAGCGAGCCCTCGCGGCTTCCACCACGCGCGCCGCGGACCTGGCGGAGCCCTACATCGCCGCCCTCGCGACCGCGATCGACCTCGAGGCGGTCCGCCGCGCGGGCGTCCGCATCGGCGTCGATCCGCTCGGCGGCGCGTCGCTGGCGTACTGGCCGCGGATCGCCGAGCGGTATGGGCTCGACCTGACGGTGGTCAACCCGGTGCTGGATCCGTCGTTCAGCTTCATGCCGCCCGATCACGACGGCAAGATCCGGATGGACTGCTCGAGCCCGTGGGCCATGGCCGGCCTGGTCAAGCTCAAGGACCGGTACGATGTGGCGTGGGGCAACGATCCCGACGCCGACCGCCACGGCATCGTGACGCCCTCCGCCGGGCTGATGAACCCGAATCATTACCTCGCCGTCGCGATTCACTTCCTGCTGGCGCACCGGCGCGACTGGCCCGGCCGATCGACGATCGGCAAGACGGTCGTGTCGAGCTCGCTGATCGACCGCGTCGTGGCGGATGCCGGCCGCCGGCTCTACGAGGTGCCGGTCGGCTTCAAGTGGTTCGCGCCTGGATTGTTCGATGGGAGCTGCTGTTTCGGCGGGGAGGAAAGCGCGGGCGCCAGCTTCCTCAAGCGCGATGGCCGGGTCTGGACCACCGACAAGGACGGCATCCTGCTCGGACTGCTCGCCGCGGAGATCACGGCGGTGACCGGAGCGGATCCGGGCCGGCACTACGACGCCCTCTCCGGCCGGCTCGGCGCCCCGGTGTACACTCGAATCGACACGCCGTGCACCAGCGCCGAGAAGGCGGCGCTGGGCCGCCTCACCGCGGACGCCGTCACGGCGACGACGCTGGCCGGAGATCCGGTCACGGCCCGGCTGACCGCCGCTCCGGGAAATGGCGCGCCGATCGGCGGGCTCAAGGTGACGACGGCGGAAGGCTGGTTCGCGGCCCGGCCGTCCGGAACCGAGGACGTCTACAAGCTGTACGCGGAGAGCTTCCGCGACGGCGCGCACCTCCAGCGCATCGTCGCGGAAGCCCGGACCCTCGTGCAGACGGTGCTCAGAAGTGGGGCCGCTTGATGAAGCCCTTGACCTTCTCCTTGGCGCCCGACTCGACCTGATTCTGCTTGTCCTTGAGCGCCTCCTTCACCGCGTCTCCGAGCACGCGGTTGGTCGCGGCGCGCATTTCCTTCCCGAGATCGAAGTTCTTGAGCGCCTCGCAGGCCTGCCGCTGCTGGGCCCGCTCCTCCGCGGTCGGTGCGGGGGCCGGGCCGGAAGCGGGCGTGGGCGCGGCGGAGGCCATCCGCGCCTTGGCGGCCGCCAGTGAGTCGGCCAGCTGCTGGCTGGCCAGGTACTGCACGTATCCCCGCGCCAGCGAGTCGACGTTCCCCATGGCCACATCGCGGAAGGTGACGCCCGCGGGCGGCGCAAAGGCCGATCCGTCCGGCTCGCCCTTCCGGACGGCGGTAGCCGTCTGCTCGAAGTCCACGCAGAGAAGACTCCCGCTCACGTGCAGCGGCACCGCGCCGGCGCCCTGCATGGTGCAGATGGAGAAGCTGCCGAAGGTCCGCTCGTCGCACTTCTCGCCGGCGTAGGTCCTGGTCTCGCCCTTCTCGCCGCTCAGGACGGTCCCGGTCCCGAACGCGCGCGCGATCATCTGCGACATGTCCTGCATGTTCTGCTGGAGCCGGTGCTTGGCGGTGCCGTCCAGGTCATCATAGGCCTTGGCCATCACCGGCAGCATGTTGGGACTCCGGGTGCCGGTCTTCTTGAGCAGGTCGGCGCTGTAGACCGAGTCCGGCGTCATGAGCATCCAGGTGTCGTTGGTGGATGTCTTGCCGAAGAACTTGCCGGTCGTGGTCTGATGATCGAGCACCCGGTCGCCGGACACGGTTCGCTGGCCGGTGCCGGTCACGTTGCCGGCAAAGGCGTAGTCCACCTGGACCGACTTCCCCCGGGCGACCTTGAAGGGATTCTGCTGGGACAGGAGCGCGGGCGCGGCGAGCGTGGGGACGACGAGCATGAACGAGAGCGCCAGCGGGGTGACGACGGCGGTACGCATGCGAAGCCTCGGAGGGGTGTGGGACGGGGCTAACATGGCGCCCGGTTCCACACCCCGCAAGACGCTCAGGGCGCCGGGGCGGGCGGCTCGGCTCCGAGCAGGTTGCGCACGAAGTAGTCCCACCGCCGGCGCATGGCGTACTGGCTGTCGGGCCCGTAGCCGTGGGCGCGGTTGGGCAGCAGGAGCAGGTCGAAGTTCCGGTTGGCCTTCACCAGCTCGCTCACCACGAGCAGCGTGTTGTAGGGCGGCACATTGTTGTCCATCGTGCCGTGCACCAGCAGCAGCTTGCCCTTGAGGTTCTTCGCCAGGGTCTGGTTGGCCTGGCTGTCGTAGTTCGTGGTGCCGTCGGGTTTCCGCTCGAGCAGGCCCTGCCACTTCTCGCCCCAGTCGTCCTCGTATTCGCGGTTGTCGTGATTGCCCGACTCGGACACGGCCACCTTGAAGAAATCGGGATAGCGCAGCATCGCATCGAGCGAGGCGTAGCCTCCGCCGGAGTGACCCCAGATCCCGGCGCGGTCGAGGTCGATCCACGGAAAGCGGCGGCCCAGCTCCTTCATCCCCGCGACCTGGTCGGGCAGTCCGTTGTCGCCCATGTCGCCGTAGTAGGCGGCGTGGAACGACTTCGACCGGTAGGGCGTCCCCATCGCGTCGAGCTCGACGACGATGAAGCCCAGCTCGGCGAGTGCCCGGGTGTCGCCGCGGGAGGCGGAGAAGCTGCGGCTGCCGACGCTCCCGGTCTGGGGCCCAGGATAGATCTGGTTGACGATGGGATACTTCTTCGTCGAATCGAAAC
>Ga0070664_100004627_pt1 | contig 11045 bp, 9 predicted proteins | sample KBSC73metaG_FD_65863 | JGI IMG/M metagenome (GOLD analysis project Ga0070664, IMG submission 65863) | Corn rhizosphere microbial communities from Kellogg Biological Station, Michigan, USA - KBS C7-3 metaG | ecosystem: Host-associated > Plants > Roots > Rhizosphere > Soil ... | reverse complement strand
CTCGTTCAAGATGCGGGCGACCGCCCGGATCGAGTCGGTCACCGCACGACGCAAGGGCATCGTGGTGACCGAGCTCCCCTACGGCGTCGGCACCGAGCGCGTCATCGAGGCGATCAAGAAGCTGGTCCAGGCCAAGAAGCTGCAAGGCATCGCCGACGTCAAGGACCTCACCGACCGCGAGAAGGGGCTCCAGCTCGTCATCGAGGTCAAGAACGGCTTCCACCCCGAAGCCCTTCTCGAGCAGCTCTACAAGAGCACGCCGATGGAGGACTCCTTCGGCATCAACGCCGTCGCCCTCGTCGACGGGCAGCCCCGCACGCTCGGGCTGAAGGAGATGCTCCAGGTCTTCCTCGACCACCGGTTCGACGTCGTACGCCGGCGCTCGACGTACCGACGCGGCAAGGCCGCAGACCGGCTGCACCTGGTCGAGGGCCTGCTGCTGGCGATCCTCGACATCGACGAGGTGATCCAGCTGATCCGCAGCAGCGACAACGCCGAGCAGGCCCGCGAGCGACTCATGTCGGTCTTCGACCTCACCGAGATCCAGGCCAACTACATCCTCGACATGCCGCTGCGGCGACTCACCCGGTTCTCCAAGATCGAGCTCGACAAGGAACGCGACGAGCTGCTCGCCACGATCGCGGGCCTCGACGAGATCCTCGGCGACGAGGCCGAGCTGCGGCGCGTGGTCTCCGATGAGCTCGCCGAGGTGGCCAAGACCTACGGGACGCCGCGGCGCACGGTGTTGCTGGAGTCGTCCGGGGTGGCGACCACGACCGCGGCCACGCCGCTCGAGGTCGCCGACGACCCGTGCTTCGTCTACCTCTCCTCGAGCGGCCTGCTCGCCCGCAGCACCGACGCAGATCCCCCTGGTGCGGGAGGCAGCCGGACGCGGCACGACGTGATCGTGTCGGCCGTGCGCACCACCGCGCGTGGCGAGGTCGGCGTGCTGACCTCCGCCGGGCGGATCCGCAAGCTGGGCGTGCTGGACCTGCCGACACTGCCGGCGACGGCCAACCAGCCGAACCTGCAGGGTGGAGCGCCCGTGGGCGAGTTCCTCACGCTCGAGGCGGGCGAGCGCGTGCTCGCTCTCGCGACGTTCGACCCGGATTCCCCCGGTCTCGCGCTCGGCACCGCCCAGGGCGTGGTCAAGCGGGTCAACCCCGAGTACCTCTCCAACCGCGACGAGTGGGAGGTGATCGCCCTCAAGGACGGCGACGTCGTCGTCGGTGCGGTCCAGCTCGTCACCGGGGAGGAGACTCTCTGCTTCGTCAGCGACGACGCCCAGCTGCTGCACTTCGGCGCCGGCAGCGTCCGCCCCCAGGGGCGCTCGGGCGGCGGCATCGCCGGCATCAAGCTGTCCTCCGGGGCGAAGGCGACCTGGTTCGGCGCACTCGATTCCCCCGAGGCCGTCGTGGTGACGATCGCGGGGTCCAGCAGCGCTCTGCCCGGCACCGAGGCGGGATCGGTCAAGGTCACGCGGTTCTCGGAGTATCCCGGCAAGGGCCGCGCCACCGGCGGGGTGCGCTGCCACCGCTTCCTCAAGGGCGAGGACACGCTGGTGTTCGCCTGGGTCGGGTCGGCGCCCGCCCTCGCGGCCGCGGCGAGCGGGGCGCCGGTCGACCTCCCGGAGGCCCACGGGCGCCGTGACGGCTCCGGCACTCCCGTCAGCCAGCCGGTGGTGGCGTGCGCACCGCCCGTGGCGACCGTGCTCGCCGCCGAGGGCGTCGCCCCGAGGTGAGCACTCCCGGCGGGGCCGATGCGCAGATCGACCCGGTGGGTCGGCTGCTGCTCGGCCTTGCCGCGGTGGCGGTGGCATTCTCGGCCGCTGACACCTACGTGGTCGTCCTCGCCCTTCCCGAGATGATGGCCGCCTCCGGGCTGTCCGCCGAGCAGCTGCAGGAGGGCGCGCCGATCATCTCGGGGTTCCTCCTCGGTTACGTGGGAGTGCTGCCGCTGGTGGGCCGGATCGCCGACGTGCGCGGCCGGGTCCCGGTGCTGGTCGGATCGCTGGTGGTGTTCGCGCTCGGCTCGATGGTCACGGCATCGGCGTACGACCTCGGCTCGATGGTGGCCGGCCGGGTCCTCCAGGGCATCGGCGGCGGCGGGCTCGTGCCCGCGACTCTCGCCCTGGTCGCCGACCTGTACCCACCGCGCCGACGCGGCCTCCCCCTCGGGGTGGTCGGGGCCGTCCAGGAGTTCGGCAACGTCGTCGGCCCGCTGTACGGCGCGGTCGTGCTGGCGTTCGGGACCTGGCGGGACATCTTCTGGATCAACCTGGCCGTCGGGCTGGTCCTGGCCGCCGTCATCCGCGAGCGCGGTCGCGGCGCCCGGGCGCTCGGCGTGCCGGAGCGACGGCCGGTCGACTGGACGGGAGCCGCGTTGGCGCTGCTGGCCCTCGGCTGCGTCCTGATCGTGATGCTGTCCCCGCCGAGGCTGACCGAGGACGTCGACGTCGGTCTGCTGTTCCTTCCGGTGGCGGGCTCGAGCCGCTGGCTCTCCCCGCTCGCCCTGACGGCGGTCGTCCTCCTCGCCCTGCTCGTGCTGCGCTGCGTCGTCGCAGCGAACCCCCTGCTCGACCTGCGGTCCTACCGAGAGCTGGCGCGACGGGTCGACGTACCAGGAGCGGGACTGCTGGCGCTCGCCCTCGCGGGGGTGATCGTCGCCTTCGCCACGGCGAACCCCGAGGTCCGGCTGATGTCGCCGGCCGGCCCGTGGTTGCTGCTCGGAAGTGCAGCGGCGGCGTACTGGTTCTGGAGACGCAACGCCTCCGTGGCCAACCCGCTGGTGCCACCCGGCACGCTGCGCGCGACGCCGGCGTGGGGCGCGATGCTGGTCAGCTTCTTCGTCGGGAGCGCTCTGATCGCGGCGCTCGTCGACATCCCGATCTTCGCGCGGATCACCGTCTACGGCGAGTCCCAGCTGCTGGCAGCCCTCGTGCTGGTGCGGTTCCTCGTCGGGCTGCCGATCGGTGCCTTTCTCGGCGGTTGGTGGACCCATCGCGCACCAGCCGGCGTGGTCACCGCGACCGGCATGGCGGTTGCCTGCGCAGGATTCCTGCTGATGACCCGCTGGGGTCTCGAGACGCTGCACAGCCCTTGGGCGACCCTCCCGCTGCTGCTCGGTGGAGTCGGCATCGGCCTCGCCATGGCACCGGTCAACGCCGCCCTGCTCGCGGCGACCGACGCCGACGTCCACGGCGTGGCGAGCGCCCTGCTGGTCGTGGCCCGCACGGTCGGCAAGCTCGTCGGCATCAGCGCGCTCACGACGATCGGGCTACGTCGCTACTACGCCGAGCAGACCGAGCTTCCCGCACCGCAGGACGTCTGCCCGAACGGTCGGAGCAAGTGCGAGGAGTTCGCCCATCTCCTGCGCGTCAGCGGACTCGTCGAGCTGCACACGATCTTCCTGGGCGCAGCCGTCTGCTGCCTGGTCGCCGGCCTGATCGCGCTCGTGGTCTTCCGGTCCGCGGACACGCGCGAGGTGGAGACACACGCATTCCAGGGCGAGATCGGGTGAGCGGGTCGCTGCGTGGGAGGCTGTGCGCCATGACCCGCCGTACCGCCGCGCTGACCGGCGTCGTCCTCGCCCTGCTGCTGTCGCTCTCCGCGTGCGGCGGCTCGGAGACGCCGGCCAAGGGCAAGAGCACGCAGGACGTGCTGGCGCTGGCGAAGAAGAAGTTCGATGCGGCCAAAAGCGTGCACCTCGCCCTCTCCACCGACGACACCCCGACCAAGGGTGACGCCGTGCTCGGAGCGAACGGCACCCTGACCCACCAGCCTGCGTTCGACGGCAAGGTCACCGTGGTCCTCGGTGGGTTCAACGCCGAGGTGCCGGTGATCTCCGTCGGCGGCAAGGTCTACGCGAAGCTCCCGCTGACCCCCAGGTACGTCCCGATCGACCCCTCCGAGTACGGCTCGCCCGACCCGGCGGACTTCGCCGACCCGAGCAGCGGCATCTCCGGACTGCTCCTCGAGCTCGACGGGGCGAAGAAGGACGGCGAGAAGCGGGTGGACGGCGAGGTCCTCACGACCTACACCGGCACCCTTCCCGGCTCCCTGGTCGACCCGATCATCCCGAGCGCCGACAAGGCGGGCACCTACCAGACTGCCGTGGGCATCGACGAGCACGGTCGGATCGCGACGCTGCGCGTCACCGGATCCTTCTTCGCCCACGACGGCGACGTGACCTACGACCTCGCGTTCGACGACTACGACAAGAGCGTGACGATCAGCGCTCCATGATGTTCGAGTCCTCCTGCAGCGCGTCTTCTGCCGCCGTCGACGAGCCGCTCATCGGCAGCGCTCCCCAGGCACTCGGTTGGGTGTGCCTGGAGCAGAACGGCCCATGGGGCGCGAAGGCGTGGACCTCCTCGCACCTGGACCCCGACGTCGGGTCCGCGCTGGAGTCCGCCGCGGGCGCGCACCGCCTGCGACCGTCCCTGGTCCGCCGGCCCGGGCGGCACGCGGACGACCACCACGCAGCCCCGCGGACGGTCCTCGTCGCGCACTCGTCCCCGGGTGCGTCGTGGCTGCTCCAAGGATCCGTCTCGGAACCCTCGGAGCTGCTCGCCCTCGACTGGGCATCGGTCGCAGCGGGCTCGTCGGACGCCGTCGTGGCGTCCTTGCCCGGACTGTCACCGGCGCCACCGCAGCTGCTCGTCTGCACGAACGGCACCCGGGACACCTGCTGCGCCCGCCTCGGCCGCCCGGTCGCGGCGTCCGCCGCCAAGCATTTCCCCGACCAGGTCTGGGAGGCCACCCACACCTCCGGGCACCGGCTCGCCGCGACGACCGTGCTGCTGCCCTCCGGGTCCCTCCACGGACGCGTGCTCGACGCCGCGCCTCTCCTCGCCGCAGAGTCCGAGGGACGTGTCGAGCTGCAGGGCTACCGGGGCCGTTCCCCCTGGGACGTGCGGGGGCAGGTCGCGGAGGACCACGTCCGCCGCGCGTTCGGGATCCTCGGCCTGGACGACCTGCAGGTCGTCTCGGGCGACCCGCACTGCACGGTCTCGCACCGGGACGGCCGCACCTGGACGATCGCCGTCACGGCGTACGAGGACGGTGAACGACCGGAGTCGTGCGGCAAGGCCGTCAAGCCCGTCACCCGCCACCACGCGACCCTGGTCGAGGTCTGACGGGTGTTCTCGCTGCACCCCGACCTCGCCGGAGTCCTCGCCCGCGCGGTCCGAGCCACGACCGACGTCGGACCGGACTGGCTGTCGACTCCACGCCCGGGCACCGAGGAGCTGCGTCGCGAGGTCCACCTGGGCGAGGGGCGTGATCTTGCCCGCTGCGCATCCGCGCTCCTGCAGTGGGAGCTCCACCGCGCCTCGGGCCTGCTCGTCGCCTCGGACGGCCCCGCGGCACCCGGCTCGACGGTCGTGCTCGCCCTGCGCCTCGGACCGGTCTGGGCCGTCGCGCCGTGCAGGGTGCTCGAGGTCTTCGACGGTCCGACGAGGCGCGGGTTCAGCTACGCCACCCTGCCGGGGCATCCCGAGCACGGCATCGAGGAGTTCGCGTACGTCGGCGACAGCAACGGCCTGCACTTCGAGGTCCGGGCCGTCGCGCGCCCCGCGTTCTGGGGCAGCCGCCTGGTTCCGGCAGCGGCCCGGCACGTCCAGCGCCGGGCGACGCAGCGGTACCTGCGCGCGGCGGCCGCACTCGCCGGCCGGCCTTGACCGCACCGCACCCTCACCCTCGTTGCGGTGTGCGCGAGGTCACGGCACGACAGGGCCGCGCTGCACTAACCTCGGCCGCGTGAGTGCCGACTTCGACGACCTGCTCGCCGCCAACCGTGAGTTCGCCCAGGACTTCGGGTTGGCCGGGTTCGACGGCGTGGCCCACGCGGGCATCGCAGTCGTGACCTGCATGGATTCCCGGATCGACCCGCTCGGCATGCTCGGTCTCAAGCCCGGCGACGCGAAGATCTTCCGCAACCCGGGCGGCCGTGTCACCGAGCAGGCGCTCGAGGCGCTCGTGCTCGGTGTTCACCTCCTCAACGTGCGGCGGATCCTGGTCGTCCCCCACACCCGCTGCGCGATGACCGCCAACAGCGAGGCACAGCTGCAGGAACGGGTCGGCACGTCCGCCGGCCAGGACGCCTCCTGGCACTCCTTCCACGTCGTCAGCGACCAGCGCGCCGCCCTCGAGCAGGACGTCCGCAAGGTCCGGTCGCACCCGCTCATCCCCGACGCCGTCGCCGTGGGCGGCTTCCTCTACGACGTCGACACGGGACTGCTCGACCAGCTCGTCTGAGCCGTTCCGGCGTCACCCGGCAAGGTGGCGCCCCAGGAAGGTGAGCTGGCCCGGGGCGATCCGACGCCAGTACGCCGCGTCATGACCGCCCGCGCCGAAGCTGCTCACCGGTCGCGGAACGACGCCCGCGACGAACCGACGGGTGGCCGCGTAGAAGGGATCGGAGCGACCGCAGTCGACCCGTAGCTGCAGCCCGTCGAGCAGCTGAGGACGGTCGTAGACGTCGTTGCGCAGGAAGTCCGAGGCGTCGTCGAAGGCCCCCGGAGGCGTGTTGCCGGCAGCGGAGAACAACGCCGGGCTGGCGACGGCGAGCGTGCGTACCGGGAGCCGGCGCCGACCGGCCAGCAGCAGCGCGCCGTAGCCGCCCATCGACCAGCCGTGGAGTCCGAGGCGGGTGGTGTCCAGGCCCTGCTCGGCGAGCAGCGGCACGAACTCCTCCACCACCATCGCGCCCGCGTCGGTGCCGTCGGCACGCCGGTGCCAGTAGCCGTGATCGCCACCGTCGACCGACGCCAAGGCGAAGGGCGGGACCCCGTCACCGACCCCACCACCAACCACGTCGTGGAGCGTGCGGTCCAGGTGGAGCGTCTTGAACGCGGCCGCGTGGTTCTGCCCGCGCCCGTGCAGGCTGACCACGACCGGAAGCCCGTCCGCCGTCGAGTGACCGCGTGGACGGGCGACGGCGTACCCGACCTCGCGATCACCCAGGCGCGCGGACCGGAACGATCCGGTGACGACACCGTCAGGGACGCCGTCGCCGTCGAGCAACCGGAAGCCGCAGGCGCCCACCGTGCCGACCGCTCCTCCCAGCAGCAGTGTCCGTCGGGAGAGGAGCCGGGTCATGCGTCGATGCTGTCCTGATCGACCTCGTAGGCGCCCGCCACGATGAAGTCCTTGCGCGGCGCGACCTCCGAGCCCATGAGCAGCTCGAAGACCTCGGTGGCCCGGGCGGCGTCGTCGGCGGTGATCCGGCGCAGCGTCCGGTGACGAGGATCCATGGTGGTCTCGGCCAGCTGGTCGGCATCCATCTCACCGAGGCCCTTGTAGCGCTGCACGGGGTCCTTCCAGCGGATGCTCTTCTTGGTCAGCTCCGCCAGCTTCCGCTGCAGCTCGGGGTCGGAGTAGGTGTAGACGTACTTGTCCATCCCCTTCTTCGGGTTGGTCAGCTCGATCCGGTGGAGCGGAGGCACCGCGGTGTACACCCGGCCGGCCGCGACCAGGTCGGGCATGTACTTGAAGAACAGCGTGGTCAGCAAGCAGCGGATGTGGGCACCGTCGGAGTCCGCGTCGGCCATGAAGATGATCCGGCCGTAGCGGGCGGCCTCGAGGTCGAACGTGCGCCCCGAACCGGCGCCGACGACCTGGATGATCGAGGCGCACTCGGCGTTCTTCAGCACGTCGGCCACCTGGGCCTTCTGCACGTTGAGGATCTTGCCCCGGATCGGGAGCAACGCCTGGAACTCGGAGTTCCGGGCGAGCTTCGCCGTGCCGAGAGCCGAGTCGCCCTCGACGATGAACAGCTCGGAGCGCTCGACGTCGTTCGAGCGGCAGTCGGCCAGCTTGGCCGGCAGCGCGGAGGACTCCAGCGCGTTCTTGCGGCGCTGGGTGTCGCGGTGCTGCCGCGCCACCAGACGCGTCTTCGCAGCGCCCGCGACCTTCTCCATCAGCACCTTGGCCTGGGCCTTCTCTGCCCGCTTGCTCGAGGTCAGGAACTTCTTGAGCTCACCGGCGACGATCTTGCGCACCGCGCCGCGGACGGCGGGCGTGCCCAGGACCTCCTTGGTCTGCCCCTCGAACTGGGGCTCGGGCAGGCGCACGGTGACGATCGCGGTCAGGCCCTCGAGGATGTCCTCCTTGATGACGTCGGGGTCGTTGACCTTGAGCACCCGCGAACCACGCATCGCGTCGTTGAACGTCTTGGTGAGCGCTGCGTCGAAACCCGCCACGTGCGTGCCGCCCTTGGGGGTGGCGATCACGTTGACGTAGGACCTCACCTCGGTCTCGTAACCGGTGTCCCAGCGCACCGCCACGTCGACGAAGAGCTCGCGCTCGACGTCCTGGGGCGTCATGTGACCCTTGTCGTCGAGCATCGGCACCGTCTCGGTGAACGTGTCGCTGCCCTGGAGCCGAAGCACCTCGGTGACCGGATCGCCGTGGCTGAGGAAGTCGCAGAACTCCGAGATGCCGCCGTCGTGCTTGAACCGCTCGGTGACCGACGTCTCGCCCCGCAGGTCGGTGATCTGCAGCTCGAGGCCCGGCACGATGTACGACGTCTGCCGCAGCCGGGTCACCACGTCGTCGTACGGGAACGTCGCGTCCTTCGTGAAGATCTGCCGATCCGGCCAGAACCGGATGCGCGTGCCGGTCACGCCCTTCTTGACGCGGGCTCCCTTGTGCAGCCCCGACTCGGGCCGGAAGTCGACCTCCGGCCCGTCGCCCTTGAACACGCCGGGGACGCCACGTTGGAACGACATATGTGAGGTCGCCGGGGACCGGTCGACCTCGACGTCGAGCCGCGACGAGAGCGCGTTGACCACCGAGGAGCCGACGCCGTGGAGGCCACCGGTCGCGGCGTACGAGCCGCCGCCGAACTTTCCGCCGGCGTGCAGCTTGGTGAACACGACCTCGACGCCGGAGAGACCGGTCCTGGGTTCCTTGTCGACCGGGATCCCGCGACCGTTGTCGTGCACCTCGGCCGAGCCGTCGGCGTGCAGGGTGACGTCGACCTTGGTGCAGACGCCGGCGAGCGCCTCGTCCACGGCGTTGTCGATGATCTCCCACAGGCAGTGGACCAGGCCGCGGGAGTCGGTGGACCCGATGTACATGCCCGGCCGCTTGCGGACGGCCTCGAGGCCCTCGAGGACCAGCAGGTGCTGGGCGTTGTAGGTGTTGTCGACGATGGGACTTTCCTTGATCCGTGGGCTGGGCTGGGCCTGCTGCGGCCCAGCATCAGAAATCTACTCAACGCGACCCCCGGGACCGCACCCGACGCGCCCCCGAACTCGCCGAGGAGGGGCTCCGAAGTGGCGTCATGGCGGGACCTGGGGCCCGTCTTACGTTACGAACGTGCAAATTCCACGCAACACCGGTGATCTCTTGCCGATGATTGTCCGTGGGGTGAGTCACACTCGACTCATCGTTCGTCTCAAGGCTGGGTAATTGGGACGGGCGGGAAGAACCAGGCGTGATTGGATGTTGGGCCCAGTGACACCTGGGGGTCGGTGGAACTCCTCTCCGGTCCCCGCGTTGAACCAGGTAGCTGCACCAGAGAGAGAGGCCAACGTGACCACTGCGACAGCCCAGAGCGCGACCCCGCTGACCGCGGTCGACCGCTGTGACCGCTGCGGTGCGCAGGCGTACCTGCGCGTGTCCCTCCAGGGCGGCGGCGAACTCCTCTTCTGTGCACACCACGCCCGCGAGCACGGCGACAAGCTCCGTGAGATCGCGGCCTACGTCCACGACGAGACCGACAAGCTGGCCGACCCGCCTGCGGTCGCCACCGAGGACGAACACTGACGCCGGCTCCGCTCGAGCATCCGCGGTGCCCCGGTCCGGACGACCGGGGCACCGCCGTTTTCTGAGGGCGTCGGCGTTGAGAGGATCACCGGCATGAGTGCCGTGGAGATCCTGGTCGCGCTGGCGATCGCGGTCGGGCTCGTCGGGGTCCTCGTCCCGGTCCTTCCCGGCTCCCTGGTCGTCGGCGCCGCGATCCTGGTCTGGGCGATCGACCGCGGTGACGCGACCGCGTGGGTCGTGCTCGCCGTCTCCGAGGCGCTGCTTGTCGCCGGCGCGGTCGTGAAGTACCTCGTCCCCGGCAAGCGGCTACAGCGGGCCGGCGTACCGCCGGGCACGTTGCTCGCCGGTGCCGTCGCCGGCGTCGTGGGGTTCTTCGTGGTTCCGGTGGTCGGGCTGCCGCTGGGGTTCCTGCTCGGCGTCTACCTCGCGGAAGCCGGGCGACGCGGCCCCGGCGCCGCCTGGCCGGCCACCGTGCACGCGGTGAAGGCGGTCGGCCTGGGCATCCTGATCGAGCTTGCCTTCGGCATCCTGGCTGCGATGACCTGGGCATTGGGCGTGGTGCTCACCTGATGGTGGTCGTGCTCGCCCTGGTTTCGGCGCTCCTCTACGGCCTGTCCGACTTCGTGGGCGGCCTGGTCTCGCGCCGCGTGTCCGCTTGGCCCGCCGCTGTCGTCGGGCAGCTGTCCTCGACCGTGTGCACGGCTGCGGTCGCGCTGTTCCTGACGGGCGACCCGACTCCTGCCCATCTCGCCTGGGGCGCCCTGGCCGGCGTCGGCGCGGGCACGGGCACCGCGTTCCTGTATCGCGGCCTCTCCAGCGGGCGGATGGGCGTGGTGGCCCCCGTGTCGGCGGTCGGGGCGGCGATCGTGCCCGTGGCGGTGGGAGCACTCGGTGGCGAGCGCCCGGGCGCGCTCATGTGGCTGGGGATCGTCCTGGCCATACCCGCCATCTGGCTGATCTCGACGGTCCCGGGCGGCCCGGTCGACCCAGTTGAGAAGGAGCGCGGGTCGCTGGCCGAGGGACTCGTCGACGGTGTCCTCGCCGGCCTCGGGTTCGGTGGGCTCTTCGCCGCCCTCGGCCAGGTCCCGGACAGCGCCGGGCTCTGGCCGCTCGCGCTGGCGCAGGCGTGCTCCGTGCTCGCCGTGATCGGACTCGCCCTCGCTCTCCGCAAGCAGTGGGTGCCTCGCGGCCGCGGGCTGGCGTGGGCAGGGATCACCGGACCGCTCGGCGCCTCGGCGACACTGGCGTTCCTGCTCGCGACCCAGCACGGCT
>Ga0070664_100004626_pt1 | contig 11046 bp, 9 predicted proteins | sample KBSC73metaG_FD_65863 | JGI IMG/M metagenome (GOLD analysis project Ga0070664, IMG submission 65863) | Corn rhizosphere microbial communities from Kellogg Biological Station, Michigan, USA - KBS C7-3 metaG | ecosystem: Host-associated > Plants > Roots > Rhizosphere > Soil ... | reverse complement strand
ATCAAGGCCGTCGAGCTTGGCCAGCGGAACGGGGACGCCGATCACCGGCAGCGCCGTCGCCGACGCCACCATCCCGGGCAGGTGGGCCGCTCCCCCCGCGCCGGCGATGATCACCCGGAGGCCGCGGTCGGCGGCGGTCGCGGCGTACTCGAGCATGGCCTGCGGGGTGCGGTGGGCGGAGATCACGCGGGTTTCGTAGGCGACGTCGAACTCGCGCAGCGCGTCGGCGGCCGCGCCCATGACGGGCCAGTCCGAGTCGCTGCCCATGATCACACCGACCGTCATCGTTCTTCCCCACCCTCGCTGAGCCAGCGGGCCGCGCGGGCGGCGCTGGCCCGCACCTTCTCCAGGTCGTCGCCCAGGGCGGTGACGTGGCCGATCTTGCGACCCGGCCGTACCTCCTTGCCGTACAGGTGCACCTTCACGGCGGGTTCCGCCGCGAACATGTGGTGCAGCCGCTCGTCGAGCGACATGTCGGCGTTCTGCGCCGGTCGGCCGCCGAGCACGTTCGCCATGACCACGGCGGGAGCCGTCATCGAGGTGTCGCCCATCGGGTAGTCGAGGACGGCCCGCAGGTGCTGCTCGAACTGCGACGTGCGGGCGCCCTCGATCGTCCAGTGCGCCGAGTTGTGCGGGCGCATCGCGAGCTCGTTGACGAGCAGGTCGGTGCCCGTGTCGAACAGCTCGACGGCGAGCAGGCCGACGACGTCGAGCTCGGTGGCGATCCGGATCGCCAGGTCCTGCGCCTGCACCGCGCGGTCGCCGTCGAGGCCGGGTGCCGGCGCGAGCACCTCGACGCAGATGCCGTCGCGCTGCACCGTTTCCACCACGGGATACACCGCGACCTGGCCGAACGGGGAACGGGCCACCACCGCGGCGAGCTCGCGCAGCAGCGGCACCCGCTCCTCGGCGATCAGGTCGACGCCGTCCGGCGCGCCGTCGGGCCCGTCGATGATCCAGACGCCGCGGCCGTCGTACCCGCCGCGCTCCGCCTTGACGACGATCGGCCAGTTCCCGTCGGCGAAGCCGGTCAGGTCTTCCTTCGTGCGAACGGGTGCCCAGCGCGGGATCGGGACGTCGCTGGCCGTCAGCCGCTCCCGCATCGCCCGCTTGTCCTGGGCGAAGATCAGCGCGTCGGCGCCCGGCCGGACGACGGCGCCCGCCTTGACCAGCTCACGGATGTGCTCGGTGGGCACGTGTTCGTGATCGAAGGTGACGACGTCGCAGCCGCGGGCGAACGCCAGCAGCGCGTCGAGGTCGGTGTGCGAGCCGATCTCCGTGTCCGTCGCGACACGGGCGGCTCCGTCGGTGTCGGCGGCGGCGAGCACCTTGAGCGACTGGCCGAGGGCGATGGCCGCCTGATGGGTCATGCGGGCAAGCTGGCCGCCGCCAACCATGCCGACAACGGGCAGTCCGGTCCTGGTGTCCATCGCCGTACCAGCGTAGTGGTGACCCCGGATCGTGGTCCCGAATGGGTGCTGTGGCGCCCATTCGGGACCACGGTTCACAGCTCGGGGCCGCGCTTGCGCAGTTCGTCGACGGCGCCCATGGCGTCGCGCAGCTCGGCGAGCCACGTCTCGGCGTGCTGCCCCACGAGGCGCACCGACCAGGCCAGCGCCTCCGACCGGGACCGCGCCACGCCGGCGTCGACGAGTGTGTCGAGCACCTTGCGCTCCGGCTGGCGCAGCCGCGTCATCACCGGCGCGGAGTGCGTGGTGAACAGCTCGTGGGTGTCACCGGCGATGGCACCCCAGGCGACCTTGCGCTGGTAGCGGTGCTCGAGCTGGCGGGCGATCTGGATCCGCCGTTCCCGGGTCGACTCCCGGAACGCGGCGATCCGCCCCTGCTCGGCGGCTGCCCTGTCGGCGTCGGTGGCGCCCTCGTCGAGCTTCGGCGACGGCAGCGAGCCGACGATGATGATCTCGTCCCGGTCGACCGAGACGTCGGCCGGGCCGGTGAACCAGTCGTCGGGCAGCGCACCCTGGATGAACGCCGCAGCGTCGTTCGTGGACGGGGCCTCCGCCGCCCGGCCGCGACCGCCGAAGAACGCCTGCGCGTGTCCACTCCAATGACCGTGCTTACGCATCTGCAACCCCTCCCCTTGCAACGTTGATTACAGCATTACACCGCTGCAGGAGTAAGCCCAGGCGGTTCGCCGCAGGCGAACGGGCCCCGTTCTCCGGGATGTCAGGCCAGCGCGGCGGCGAGGGCCGCCTCGGTCACCACCGGCGCGTCGCAGACGAAGTTGCGGCACACGTAGACGGCGCTGCCCCCGTCGCGCAGTGACCGGTGCGCGAGGAGCGGCACGCCGTCGGCGTCCGGTCGTCCCGCGACCACGACCGCGCCCGGCGGCGCGAGCCGCCACGCGGCCCGGACCAGCGGATCGTCCTGCGGCTCTTCCGTGGCGACGGCGATCTCGTACGGCCCGGACAGCAGCGCCTCCCCCACCGCGCAGGCATACCCGACGAACCGGGCGTGCCTGTCCGTGAGCGCGCCGACCTGGGCGAGCGCCAGCTCGGCCACCTCCCGGTAGGACGGCTCCCCCGCCAGCGCCGCATACGTGACGAGCGCCGCCGCGGTCGACGAGAGGCCGGACGGCGTGGCGTTGTCGGTGGGGTCGGCCGGCCTGGTGATGAGCTGCTCGGCGTCGTCGGCGGTGTCGTAGAAACCGCCGGCGGGCGTCCCGAAGTGGGCGAGCGCCGCATCGAGAACGCCACGGGCCAACTCCAGCCAGCGGCCCGACCCGGTCACCTGGTGCAGCGCGCACAGCGCCTCGGCCACCGCACCGTAGTCGTCCAGGACGCCGGCGTGCGGGCCCGGCACGCCGTCGCGGGAGACGCGGCGCAGCCGGCCGCCGGCGGTCAGGTGGCGCTCGACCAGGGCATCGGCGGCCGCGAACATGCCGAGCCCGGCGGCCGGGTGCGGATCGGGCGCGATGGCCAGGTACTCGGCGAGCGCCGTGATCGCGAGGCCGTTCCAGGCGGCGACCACCTTGTCGTCACGGGCCGGCTGCGGCCGCGACGCCCGGGCGGCGAGGAGGCGGGCACGGACGGCCCGCCAGCGCTGCGGATCGGCGGGGTCGGTTGGTAGCTGGAGAACGCTGGAGCCGTGTTCGAAGGTGCCCTCGTCGGTGACGCCGAAGAGCTCGGCCGCGTACGTGCCGTCGTCCTCCCCCAGCGCCGCGACGAGTTCGGCCGGCGTCCAGGCATAGGTCAGGCCCTCCCTGCCATCGGCGTCCGCGTCGAGGGCGGAGGCGAACCCGCCGTCGTCGGTGCCCAGGTCGCGGGCCATGAACGCGGCGGTCTCGTCGGCCACGCGCAGCGCCAGCGGATCGCCGGTGAGCCGCCAGAGGTGCGTGTAGACGCGCAGCAGCAGGGCGTTGTCGTAGAGCATCTTCTCGAAGTGCGGCACCGTCCACGTCGCGTCGACCGAGTAGCGGGCGAACCCGCCGGCCAGCTGGTCGTACATGCCGCCGCGGGCCATCCGCTCGCAGGTGTGGCGCACGATCTCCAGCGCCTCGGGCGCGCCGGTGCGCTGGTGGTGCCGTAGCAGAAACAGCAGCGCGAGGTGCGGCGGGAACTTCGGCGCGGCACCGAAGCCGCCGTGCCGGGGGTCGTACTCGGCGGTCAGCGAGGCGGCGGCCCGGTCGAGCTTGCCATCGGTCAGGGGCGCGGGCGGCAGATCGCGGGCCGACGCGTTGGCGATCGCTTCGGCGACGGCGGTGCCCTGCTTCTCGACGGCGTCGCGCTGCTCCGTCCACGCCTGCGCGACGGCCCGCACGACCCGCACGAACTGGGTGGCGGGGAAGTAGGTCCCGCAGAAGAACGGCTTGCCGTCCGGGGTGGCGAAGACGGTCATCGGCCAGCCGCCGTGCCCGGTCATCGCCTGGGTGGCGGTCATGTAGACGGCGTCGACGTCCGGGCGCTCCTCGCGGTCGACCTTGATCGGCACGGTGAGCTCGTTGACCACCTTCGCGACCGCGTCGTCCTCGAACGACTCGTGCGCCATGACGTGGCACCAGTGGCAGGCCGCGTACCCGACGGAGATGAGCACCGGCACGTCGCGCCGGCGTGCCTCGGCGAACGCCTCCGGCGACCAGGGCCACCAGTCGACCGGGTTGTCCTTGTGCTGGAGCAGGTACGGCGAGGTCGCGTCGGCGAGGCGATTGGCCATGACCCGACCCTATGCCGCGGCTCGCCGGGCGGCGCTAGTCGAGCGCCCGCAGGTGGCGCACCGGCGGCGTGGGCTCCTCGGTGGCGCCGCGCAGCGCCTCCAGGGCAACCTGCACGGGCATCGGTGCGTAGAAGTAGAAGCCCTGCGCCGTCGTGCAGCCGAGCGCGAGCAGCGCCTGGTACTGCTCCGCCGTCTCCACACCCTCGGCCACCACCCGCCGGCCCAGCTCCCGGCCCAGCTCCACCGTCGTCCGGACGATCGCCGCCGCCTCGGGTTGGTCGGCCATCCTGGTCACGAACGTCCGGTCGACCTTGACCTCGTCCAGCGCCACCCGGGTCAGGAACGTCAGCGCCGAGCAGCCGGTGCCGAAGTCGTCCACCGACAGCTGGACCCCGAGCGCCCGCAACTCGGCCAGCACCTCGTCGACGACCTTGTCCTCGCTCAGCACCACCGTCTCGGTGATCTCCAGGATCAGCCCGCGCGGCGGGATGCCGTGGCGCTCCAGCAGCCTCCGCACGTCGTGCGGGAGCTGCCTGTCGTGCAGGCTGCGCGGCGACAGGTTCACCCCCACCGGCAGGTCGGCGCCGCAATCGCGCAGCCGGGCGGCGACGTCCAGTGCGGCGTCCAGCACGTGCCGGGTGAACTGACCGAGCAGCTCGCTCTGTTCGACGGCGCGGACGAAATCGACCGGCTTGAGCGTCCCGCGGCGCGGGTGCCGCCAGCGTACGAACGCCTCCACCGACACCGGCCGGCGGCTGACGAGCGCGACCACCGGCTGCCACAACAGCTCGATCTGGTCGCGGCTGGCGAGCGCCTCGCGGAGCTCGGCGAGCAGGGCCAGCCGGTCGGTGCTGGCGTTGTCGCGTTCGGGCTCGTACCAGGCGACGCTGGATCCGTCGTGCTTGGCCTGGTACATGGCGATGTCGGCGCGGCGCAGCAGCTCGGTGACGTCGGCCTCGCCGGCTGACGCCGCAACCACGCCGATCGACGCCTCGACCGAGAGCTGGACGCCGGACACGGCCGTCGGCCGGGCCAGCTCGCCGGCCAGTTGCTTGGCCCGGGCGACGGCCTGCGGCAGCGTCGCGCACGCCCCGGTGACCAGCACGGCGAACTCGTCGCCGCCCAGCCGGACGAGCAGCTCACCGGCCACGTCACCGGCCGTGTCACCGGCCGCGAGCCGGGCCGCGGTGGTGCTCAGCAGCTCGTCGCCGGCGGCGTGGCCGAGCGTCGTGTTGACCTCCTTGAAGTGGTTGATGTCGAGCAGCAGCAGAGCGACCGGTGCACCGGCTTCGAGGCCGCTGAGCAGCTCGGACCCGCGGCCCAGCAGCGCCGCCCGGTTCGGCAGCCCGGTCAGGGCGTCGTGCGTCGCGTCGTGGGTGCTGCGTTCGGTGAGCGCCCGCAGCTCGCTGTTGGTCGCGGCGTCGTGCAGCGACGCGGCGAGCGCGTCGCCGTAGGCGTTCAGCATCAGCCCGTCGCGCCGGTTGAGGCTGGACGCCTGCAGCAGCCGCAGCTCGCCGATCCGCGCGCCGGCCACCAGCAGCGGTCGGGTGGCCAGCGGCGGCTCGGCCGGCGCGACGGGCGCACCGCGGGTGATCTCGCCGTCGGTGCCGAGCGTGTAGGCACGTGGTTCGCCCGGCGGCCCGTCGACGATGATCTCCACGACGCGGGCGCCGAACAGCCGGGCGGCGCCGTCGAGGCCGGCCGCGGCGGCGTGCCCCTCATCGAGGTGGTTGAGTTTGCGGGTGGCCTCGGCGAACGTCTGCCACGAGAGGCGCTCGTCCTCGGCGTGCGCCCGGTACGTGTAGGCCTGGTGCAGCAGGAGCAGCGCCGGCGGCAGCGCCAGCAGCCACAGGTTGTTCACCGCGAACCCGGCGAGTGTCGCCACCGCGATGATCAAATTGCCGGCCGCCATCGGCACCTTCGTGCGGGCCGTGACGCGCACCAGCTGAGCGAACGGCTGGCCGGATTCGTTCGTGGAGACGAGGCAGATGATGACGATCGTGACGGCGCAGTAGACGGCGGCCCCCACGCCGAGCGCGAGCACGGTCCGCCCGTCGACCTCAGCGCGCGGGCGCAGGCCGCACAGCCGGCTCGCGGCGGCCGCCGCCCCCGACGCGACGACAAGCGCCGACACGTTGTTGACCACCTTGTACCAACGGGTCACCCGACCGCGCCACCGGTGGATCACGTTTGCGCAGGTCACCCCGCCGAGGAACAGCCACGGGACGAGCCCGGCGGGGAGCAGATAGCTCGCCGCCACCACGGCCGCCTCGCCCCAGCCGAGCAGCAGCCACCCGCCGTCGTGGCGCACCCGCACCTGCAACGATTGGGAGAGGATCACCAGCCCGAGCACGGCGAGCGGCGGGCCCGGGTTGAGCTCCGCCAGGCCCTTGACGGCCGGCACCGCCGCGAGCGCCAGCACCACGAGCGCGGTGCCGCGCAGCGCGAGCCAGAGGCGCCGGGCGGCGACGCGCGGTTCGGTGGGACGGGTGGTCGGCGCGGTGCACGATCCCTCGGCGCAGGCCGCGCCGGCTACGACCGCGCCGGCTACGACCGCGCCGGCTACGACCGCGCCGTCGGGCGCCGCGTCCGCGGTCGGCGCGGCGTCCGCGGCGTCCGCGGTCGGCGCGGCGGTCGGCGGCCTGGCGGCGGCGGTCGGCGCAGGGTCCGGCGGCCTGGCGGCGGCGGTCGGCGCAGGGTCCGGGATCGGCGCGAGGTCCGGGATCGGCGCGAGGTCCGGGGCGGTTGGCGCGAGGTCCGCGGGCGGGGCGGCGTCCGCCGGCCCCGCAGTGTCCGCCGCGCCGGAGCGCTGCGCGGGGACGCCATGAGCCGACGCCCCGACGGGCACGACTGGACCGGTCACACGCCTATCGGCCACGTGTCACCGCCCCTCCGCGCCGGGAGTCCAGCCCGCCCACTCGCATCCGGCGTGTCGAGGCGCCACGCCCTTCGGCGAGGCTAGAACATCAACCGATCCGGCGACAGAGGTCGCAAGGACAATGAGACGCCGCGATTCGGACGGTACGGGCCAACCGGTGCTGTCGTACCCGCCGCCCAGAGCAGCGCCCGGCTCCGCGAGCCACTGCCTGCGACGTGATCGCCACGCTCCGCGCGGCGTTCAGGTCCGTTGCTGGTGGTTCATTCGCTGCGCTCCCTCACGGCTCCTGATCCGGCGACGACTGTCGATCGGTCACCGGCTCGTCCTGGCCCGGGAAGCGCTCCGGCAGGCGTCGCAGGCGCTTGTTCATGTTGCGGATCAGCAGCACCGTCGCGATGATCAACAAGACGATGATCAGCAGACCGAGCGGCCCGGCGAGGCTCCCGGAGCGGGTGTCCCCGAAGACGTTCTGCGCGAACCCGTCCACCGCATCACCGTACCGCGTCGTCAGGCATCGATCCGCTCGCGGACGCCGGCGAACAGGTCGTCTTCGGGGATCTTGCTGTCGACGAACGAGCGGACCAACTCGTAGTCCTCGGTGGGCCAGGCCCGCCGCTGGAACTCGCGCGGGACGGCGAACCAGGACCCGTTCGGGTCGACCTGGGTGGCATGCGCGCGCAGAGCGTCGTCACGCACCTCGAAGTAGTCGGCGCACTCGACCCGGGTGGTGACCCGATCGCTCTTGTCGCGCCCGGCATCCCAGTTCTTGAGCCACTCCTCGTACGGCGACGGCAGGCCCTCGGCGACCAGCGCCGCGTGCACAGCCTCGACCCGCTTCTTCGTGTAGCCCATGTGGTAGTAGAGCTTCAACGGCTGCCAGGGTGCCCCCTCGTCGGGGTACCGCTCGGGGTCACCGGCCGCGTCGAACGCCACCATGCTGATCTTGTGGGTCATCACGTGGTCGGGATGCGGGTAGCCGCCCTCCTCGTCGTAGGTGAGTACGACGTGCGGCCGGAACCCGCGCATGAGCCGCACCAGCGGCGCCGCCGCGACCTCCACCGGCTGCAGCCCGAACGAGCCCTCGGGCAGCGGGGGCGGCGGGTCACCCTCCGGGTACCCCGAGTCGACGAACCCGAGCCAGTCCTGCCGCACGCCGAGGATCTCTCGCGCCCGCTCCATCTCGGCCCGGCGCAGTTCGGGCAGGTTTTCCCAGATCTCGGGACGGTCGAGGTTCGGGTTCAGCACGCTACCGCGTTCGCCGCCGGTACACGTCACCACATGGACATCGACGCCCTCCGCGACGTATTTCGCCATCGTCGCGGCGCCCTTGCTGGACTCGTCGTCCGGATGTGCGTGCACCGCCATCAGGCGCAACTGCTCCCCCACGGGTGTAACCCTCCTCGTGCCGGCACCACTACCGTGACCCAACGCATCGGCCGGGCCTATTGTTGCCGGGGGTACCGACATTTCTTCAGATGAGCCGAAGTGACTGATCAACACGCTACCGCCGCCCACCCGCCGACGTTTCCGCCGGGCCGCTACGGCCGGCGCCGGGCCGAACGTCCGCCCCGGCGCTGGCTCACCGCGCTGATCTTCGGCCTGGTCGTCGTCGCGTCGGTCGGCATCGGCTACCGGCTCTACGAGCAGTACGGCTCGCCCGACTTCGCGCCGCGCATCCTGTCCGAGTCCGAGCGCACCGCGGATCACGTGACAATCCGCTTCGAGGTGCGCAGCAACGGCGAACGGCCCGGCGTCTGCCTGGTCCGGGCCCGCGCCGTGGACGGCCTGACCATCGGATCGGCGGAGGTCCGGATTCCGGCCGGCAAACGGGTGGTGCAGACATACACGCTGGTCACGAGCCAGCGGGCATTCGCGGTGGACATTCCGAACTGTTGGCCCGCATAAATCCGGGTAATCGGCAGGCAAACGGGGGTCCACGGTCCGTGGGCGACTTTTGCTACCTTGATAGGTCTGGCCGAGAAAGCCCGGGCGGCCAACCCGGAGTACAGGCAAAGGGGATCTTCAGTGTCGTCAGACACCTGGCTGTCGCAGGAAGCATACGACCGGTTGAAGGACGAGCTCGATGAGCACATCGCCAACCGGCCGGTGATCGCGGCTGAGATCAACGCCCGCCGGGAAGAGGGCGATCTCAAGGAGAACGGCGGTTACCACGCCGCCCGCGAAGAGCAGGGCAAGCAGGAGGCCCGGATCCGGTACCTGCAGGAGCTGCTGCGCACCGCCCAGGTCGGCGAGGCACCCACGTCCGGCAAGGTCGGGCCGGGCACCGTCGTCACGATCCAGTTCGACGACGACGAAGACGACACCGAGACGTTCCTGCTCGGCTCGCGCGAGGTCGCAGCGACCACCGAGCTCACCGTGTACAGCCCGGAGTCGGCGCTCGGCCAGGCCATCCTGGGCGCCAAGGCCGGCGACACCGTCACCTACACCGCGCCCAGCGGCGCCGAGATCAAGGTCACAGTCGTCAAGTTCGACGTCTACCACGGCTAGCCGCCGCCACGGCGGTCCGCGCGGTCAGTGCGTCGGCGTCCCGACCACCGTGTAGCCGGCCGCCCGTAGGCCGCTGGTCAGCCGGTCGGCGTGGGCCGCGCCGCGGGTCTCCACCGACATCGAGATCTCCACCTCGCCGAGGCGCAGCCGCGGGTCCTGCCGCCGGTGGTCGACGTCGAGGATGTTCGCGCCGTGCTCGGCCACCTGGCTGAGCAGCCGGGCCAGCTGCCCGGGCCGGTCCGGGCAGCGCACGGTGAACGTGTGGTACCGGCCGGCCAGTGCCAGCCCGTGCTCGATCACCCGGGACAGCAGCATCGGGTCGATGTTGCCCCCGGAGAGCACCGCGACGGCCGGCGTCTCGACCTGCGTCGCGGTGCCGCTGAGCAGCGCGGCGACGGCGACCGCGCCGGCCGGCTCGACGAGCAGCTTGCCGCGCTCCAGCATCATCAGCAGGGCGCGGGAGATGTCCTCCTCGGTGACCGTGACGACCTCGTCGACGAGCTTGCTGACGTGCGCGAACGTCACATCGCCGGGACAGCCGACGGCGATGCCGTCGGCGATCGTGGCGAACTGCGGCAGCCGCACCGGCCGGCCGGCGGCCAGCGACCGCGCGAACGCCGCGCACCCGGCCGCCTGCACACCGACGATCCGGATGTCCGGGCGCAGCGCCTTGGCCGCGACGGCGACGCCGGAGATGAGCCCGCCGCCGCCGACACCGGCGACGATCGTGCGCACCTCCGGCACCTGCTCCAGGATCTCCAGGGCGACGGTGCCCTGGCCGGCGATGATGTCCGGATGGTCGAACGGGTGGATCAGCACGGCGCCGGTGCGCTCGGCGAACGCGTGCGCCGCCACCAGCGCCTCGTCGACGGTCGAGCCGGCCAGTTCGATCGTCGCGCCGTAGCCCTTGGTCGCTGCGATCTTCGGCAGCGCCGCGCCGTGCGGCATGAACACGGTCGCGGCCGTTTTCAACAGGCCGGCCGCGACCGCGACGCCCTGCGCGTGGTTGCCGGCGCTCGCCGCCACCACGCCCCGGGCGCGCTCCTCGGGGGTCAACCGGGAGATCCGCACGTACGCGCCACGCACCTTGAACGACCCGCCGCGCTGCACGTTCTCGCACTTCAGCCACACGGGCCCGGCCAGCTTCGCCGTCAGCGGACGGCTCGGCTCCATCGGCGTGCGCCGCACCACCCCGTCGATCAGCTCCCGGGCGGCGGTCACATCGGCCAGGCTCACCAGCGCAGTCATGCCCGCATCGTCGCATCATCAGCTCAAGATCCACGCGATCTTGCAGTTGTGGTGCCAGTCTTCGTGGTCAATTGACCGGGTTTGTGAGGCACCACAACTGCAAGATCAACGCGATCATGGGCGGCGCGCGATCATGGGCGGCGCGCGGCCAGGCCGGCGCGGGGCCAGCCGGGGGCGTGCCTGCGCCAGGGAGCGGCCCGCTCCAGCTGAGCGGCCACGGCGAGCAGGTCCAGCTCGCT
>Ga0070664_100004625_pt1 | contig 11047 bp, 11 predicted proteins | sample KBSC73metaG_FD_65863 | JGI IMG/M metagenome (GOLD analysis project Ga0070664, IMG submission 65863) | Corn rhizosphere microbial communities from Kellogg Biological Station, Michigan, USA - KBS C7-3 metaG | ecosystem: Host-associated > Plants > Roots > Rhizosphere > Soil ... | reverse complement strand
TCGAGGTCGAGGAACATGATCGCGCAGGGCACGTTGCCCGAGGTCGCGCCGCGCAAGGCCTCGCCGAGCAGCTGCCGGACGCGGCCGCGGTTGGGAAGTCCCGAAAGCACGTCGACATTGGCAAGGTGAGTGAGACGCTCCTGGGTCTGACGGATCTCAGTGATGTCGGACCCGACGCCGCGGAAACCTTCGAAGCGTCCGGCGGTGTCGATGATCGGGTCGCCCGACATCGAAACCCAGCGGACGCCGCGGGGCGTCGCGAGTTCCATCTCGAGCGCGTTGAACGGCTGTTTCTCCAGCAGCACCCGGCCGAGCTCGGCATGACCACCGAGAAGCGCCGGGAAGGAATGGCCGAGGAGCTGGCTGGCGGGGCGGCCGAGCATCATGCTCATGCGCGCGCTGATGTAGGTCACGCGGTTCTCGCCATCGACGGCCCACAGCCAACCCACGCCGCGCTGCTCATATTCCTGGAGCAAGAGCGCTGCGCTTTCGCTCTGGCTGCCGACGTCGGCGTTCGTCTTGAGCTGGTGAAACGCCCATCGTGCAACCGTCATGACTCCGAAGATCGACACGCCGAGCGTGAAGATGATCGAGAGCATGTGATGGAAAGGCACGGTGTTGCGGCCAAGCACCAAGGCGCCGCCGACGCCGACCGTGAAACCGATCATCCAGGTAATCGCGCATTGCGGGATGACGACGAGGCCAAGCCCGCCGACGCCAAGGCCGGCCATCACCGAGGCGGCGATCACCTGGGTGCCGGGATCGAGCGTCGGGAACAAATAGAGCGGAACGCTGAGGAAGGTCAGCGCGCGGACTGCGACATCGCCGGCCAGCTGCCAGGTCGGGACTCGGTGCCCGGAACGGCCGATGCAAGTGATCGATTGGGTCCGGGCGATGTGCATCGCGCCAAGATTGAAGATGGCGACCGCGGCGGCCCACGGCAACAGCCAGGTGGGATCGGCCACTCCCCACAAATTGGCGATCATGATCAGCGCGGCGACAATGTTCGCTGCAGCGAAGAAAGGCGCGAGCTGGGCGCGGGAAATCAGCTGGACGTCGCGGAGCGGGGAAGTCTCGGAATCGGATTCGGCCTCATGCGCTGCGAGGCCGGCGGATTCCCCGCCAGGAAGCCGGGCCGAAATCAAACGCTTATACCGATCTGGAGCTTCGTACATCCGCCCACCGTTCCACCTGCGACCAGCGGATTAGACAAAGAGAGTTGAAGGGGGGTTAAGACATCGGCTGGAAAGGTCTTGGGGAATCGTCCATTTTAACCACATTCGTCAGCCGATGGCCGAGCCGGCTCGCAATGCCGGCGGGCGGCCTCTATATCGGCGCTGATGGCGACCGACAGCGCGACCCTCGACCGACGAGCGGCCACGCCCCGCCGCACGTCCGACGTTCCCAAGATCCAGTCGCCGGCCGAGCCGATCGCCCGGGGAATCGGGCTCGACCGCCCGTTCTTCGACGACAAGAATCGCGCCTTCTGGATCCTGCAATCGATCGGCTGGAGCGGTTATTTCTTCCTCCGCTCGCTGTCCGGCTTCGCCAATTCGATGGGCTGGATGTTCCTCGTCCATACGCTGCTGCTGACCGCGACCGGCTATTCACTGACGTTGTTGATCGCCTCGCTTTACCGGCGGTTGATCAAGGTCAAGCCGGTATGGACCCTGGTGTTGTCGCTCGGGACCGTGGCGCTGGCGGCGGGCGCCTTCTCGGTGATCGAAACGTGGAGCGTCGCTACGTTCCTGAAGCCCGCCTTCAAGCCGGTCGGAATCGAATATTTCGGCGCCATGCTCCTCAATTTCTCGCTGCTCGCGGCCTGGACGGCGCTCTACTACGGAATCAATTACTTCCTGTTGCTGGAAGACCAGATTCGCCAGCGCGAGCTCCTCGAGGGCCAGGCGTCGACGGCCCAGCTGGCGATGCTTCGCTACCAGCTCAACCCGCACTTCCTGTTCAACACGCTCAATTCCATCTCGACGCTGGTGCTGTTGAAGCAGACCGAGCGCGCCAACGCGATGCTGGCGCGGCTGTCGTCCTTCCTGCGCTACACGCTCGCCAACGAGCCGACCGCCAAGGTGACCCTGGCGCAGGAGGTCGAAACCCTGAAACTGTACCTCGAGATCGAGAAGATGCGCTTCGAGGACCGGCTGCGGCCCCATTTCCGGATCGAGCCGGAAACGATCGGCGCGCGGTTGCCTTCGCTGCTGCTCCAGCCGCTGATCGAAAATGCGATCAAATATGCCGTGACCCCGGCCGAAAACGGCGCCGACATCTGGATAACCGCCGGCCGCGAAGGCCAGGCGGTGCGTATCGAAGTCGCCGACAACGGCAACGGCAGCGGGGCCGAGCTGGCCGCCAGTCCCTCGACCGGCGTCGGCCTGGCGAATATCCGCGACCGGCTGTCGCAGGCCTATGGCGGATCACATCGTTTCGAGACCAGACAGAACGACCGGGGGGGCTTTAGCGTTATCCTGGAAATTCCTTTTGAAACCGGAGACAAGGCCTGATGACCATCCGGACCATTTTGGTCGACGACGAACCCCTCGCGACGCAGGGCCTGCAGCTGAGATTGCAGGCATTCGATGACGTCGAAGTGGTCGCCACGGCCGCCAACGGGCGCGAAGCCATCCGTCAGATCAAGACGCACAAGCCCGACCTGGTCTTCCTCGACATCCAGATGCCGGGATTCGACGGCTTTTCGGTCATCCAGGGCCTGATGGACGTCGAGCCGCCGCTGTTCGTTTTCGTGACCGCCTATGATGAGCACGCGCTGCGCGCGTTCGATGCGCAGGCGGTCGACTATCTGATGAAGCCAGTCGACGAGGACCGGCTCGCGGGCACGATGGACCGCGTCCGCCAGCGTCTCGGCGAAAAGCGCAGCGCCGAAGAAGCCGAACGACTGAAGGAAGCGCTCGCCGAGCATGCCCCGGAAGCGGCCGAGGAGCTCGCGGACGCATCGCCGGACGCGCTGGCGGCGAATCGCTACGAGAAGATGATCAACATCAAGGACCAGGGACAGATCTTCCGCGTCGACGTCGACACGATCGAGCGGATCGATGCCGCCGGCGACTACATGTGCATCCAGACCGGCGATAACACGCTCATCCTCCGCGAGACGATGAAGGACCTGGAAAAGCGGCTCGACCCGAGGCGATTCCAGCGGGTCCATCGCTCGACGATCGTCAACCTCGACCTCGTCCGCCAGGTCAAGCCGCACACCAACGGCGAATGCTTCCTGGTGCTGGACTCGGGCGCGCAGGTGAAAGTCTCGCGGTCCTACCGCGACGTGGTCGCAAGGTTCGTGCACTAGCAGTCCATCATTGATTTCAACTGTTTGACTGCGGGCCGCTCGCGGAACCCAGGCAGTTCATCCGGGTTTATTGGGCCGTACCGGAAAAAGGGTGAGCGGGCGGGCGCTTGAATAGGAGGCGTCTATGAAAACCCTCTACCTAGCCGCACTGTTGGCGAGCGCAGCGACGCTCGCCGCATGCGAAACCGTCCCACCACCCGCGCCGGCGGCGGCCGTCGCCGCAGCGAGCGGCGTTTGCGGGGCGTACGGATACATCGACGTCAACAACGATGGCTTCATCAGCGGGGACGAATGGAACACGTTCCGCGCGCGCGGCTACGGTGATTGGGACTTGAACCACGATGGCCGCGTCAGCCGCAGCGAGTTCGAAACCTGTTACCGCGGCGGCGGCTTCTATCGGACGGCTTATTACAATCCCGACTATTGGACCAATTACTGGACCGCGTTCGACGCCAATGGCGATGGCTATCTAAGCGCGGACGAATATTGGTCGGCAGCGGCGTGGACGACGATCGATCGCAACCACAACGGCCGGATAGATTCCGATGAATTCGTCTGGTGGCCGCACTAGGCCACCGGGCGCGCACCGAGCCGGATCAGAAGCTCGCGCTCAGCGCGAAGTAGGCGATGTTGTCACTCGTATCCTCGCCGTGACGGACGAATCCATGTTGGTTCATGTAGCCAGCTTCGCCGCTGACGGATCCGGTCAGCGGCGTTGAAACGCTGATGAGGTTCCGCACTCGGTCGAGCCCGCTGCTCCGCTGAAAAGCGACCGTGTTGAGATTGAAAAACGGTTCGCTGCTGAGGTTGAGCGTTGTCTTGCCGTGCAGCGGAAGCGAGTATTTGAGATAGGGCCGGAGGCGCCAGCCGGTGCCGTCCACGCCGTTTCGCCAGCGCTGCTCCAGCCGAATTCGGCCGTTCAGCTTTCCCTTGCCGAGCTTTGCGAAGCCGTCGAACGTCACCTGCTCGCGAGCGCGGCGTTCCATGACCGTGAAATCCCCGCCCGCATATTGCGGGTCGTGCGTATAGCCGGCCCAGAGCGTCACCGTCTTGTTGAAGCGATAACCGAGCAAGCTGTTGGACTCGATTTCGTACAGGCCATTGCGATTGTCGCTGAAGCGCGTCGTGAACTCCTGCGAGAGGCGCCAGCGATCGTCGAGCTTCACTGAAAGACTGGCCGTGCCCCAGACTTGCTCGTCGGACTTGGCGAACGCGGGTGCGGGGGCGAGGAGCAATCCGGCGGGAATGAACGCGATTGCGAGGACCTTCATCATTTTACCTCTTCAGCAGATCCGAACGGCGAACGCCGCGATAGATCTCTGCTAGACCCGCAGTACGAAGCGCAGATTGCAACAAGGCTGCACTTTTATGACGGCTCAATCGCCGCCGTCGGCCAGCCGCTCCCCGGTTGCGGCATAATAGACCATCTCGGCGATGTTGGTGGCATGGTCGCCGATCCGTTCGAGGTTCTTGGCGATGAACAGCAACGTCGTCGACGGGCCGATGTTCTGCGGATTTTCCATCATGTAGGTGAGCAAAGTACGGAAGATGCTTTCGTAGAAATCATCGAGGGCATCGTCCCGCGCGCACACCGCCATCGCTTTTTCGGGATCGCGGCCAACGAACGCCGCGAGCACGTCGCGGACCATCCCGGACGCGATCTTCGCCATTTCCGGCAGCAGCGACAGCGGCTCGATCTCGCCCTTCTCGGGAAGCCTGCGCACGCGTCGAGCAATATTCTTCGCATAGTCGCCGATCCGCTCGACCACGCCGGCAATTTTGAGCGCGGCGATCGCGTCTCGCAGGTCGTCCGCCATCGGCGCCCGAAGCGCGATCAGCTCCACAACTCGCCGCTCTGCTTCGGCCTCCAGCTCGTCGAGCTGGACGTCAGCCTGCACCAGCTCGTGCGCGGCCGCGACGTCGCGCTCGACGAGGCAGCGCATGGCCTCCTCGATCGCCGCTTCGGCGAACGCGCCCATGTCAGTGATGAGCACGCGGAGCTCGGCCATGTCCTGGTCGAAAGCTTTCAGCGTGTGTCCGTGAAACTCCTGCATCGGTGCGCTCCGTTCAGCCGTACCGGCCCGTGATGTAGTCCTGCGTCCGCTGGGCGTGGGGATTGGTGAAGATCTGCGTCGTCTCGCCCACCTCGATAAGCTCGCCGAGGTGGAAGAAGGCAGTCCGTTGTGAGACCCTCGCCGCCTGCTGCATGTTGTGGGTCACAATCACGATCGTGAAGCGTTGGCGGAGCCCGTGAATCAACTCCTCGATTTTCGCCGTCGAAATTGGATCGAGGGCGGACGTCGGCTCGTCCAACAGGATGATCTCCGGCCGGACCGCGAGCGTCCGGGCGATGCACAGACGTTGCTGTTGGCCGCCCGAGAGCGACAGCGCGCTCGCGTCGAGCTTGTCGTTCACCTCGTCCCACAGCGCGGCCTGGCGAAGCGCGTCCTCGACCCGGTCGGAAAGCTCTGTTTTCGGCAGCCGCTCGTAATAAGAGAGAGCGAAAGCGACGTTCTTGCGGATGCTGGTCGCGAACGGAGTGGGCTTCTGGAACACCATTCCGACGCTGCGCCGCAGCTCCGATAGCGGATAGCGCGGATCGAGCACGTTGCGCGCGTCGATGGCGATCTCGCCCGAGGCACGCTGGTCGGGATAGAGCTCGTAAATGCGGTTGATCGTGCGCAGAAGCGTCGACTTGCCGCAGCCCGATGGGCCGATGATGGCGGTCACGGCGTTCGCCGGAACGGCAAGGTCGACCGCGTGCAAAGCTCGCGTCTTGCCGTAGAAGAAATCGAGGCCGCGCACCTCGATCTTGGCCGTCGCTTCGGCACCAACCGCTTCATCGGCGCGGCGGTCGAGAAGTTCGATCATTTGCTCCCCTTGCGGGCGAAGAAGCGCACCATGAGGTTTAGCGCGAGGACGAAAATGGTGAGGACGAGCGCGCCGGCCCAGGCGAGCGCATGCCATTCGTCATATGGGCTCATCGCATATTGGAAGATGACGACGGGCACGTTGGCAAGCGGCTGGGCGATGCTCGCGCTCCAGAACTGGTTGTTGAGCGCAGTGAATAGGAGCGGTGCGGTTTCGCCGGCAATGCGGGCCAGCCCGAGCAGGATTCCGGTGACGATGCCGCTGAGCGCAGACTTGTAGATGATGCGCGAGGTGGCCCGCCAGGCGGGCAGGCCGAGTGCGAAGGCCGCCTCGCGCATCTGGTTCGGAACCAGCCGAAGCGATTCGTCCGTAGTCCTCACCACGATCGGCAACAGGATCATCGCCAGCGCAATCGCTCCGGCATAACCGGAGAAATGCCCGGCCGGGCGGACCACCAGCTCATATACGAACAGGCCGATCACGATCGCCGGCGCGCTCAACAGCACGTCGTTGAGGAAGCTGACCACGGCCGCCAGGCGGGAATGACGGCCGTGCTCGGCGAGGTAGGTGCCGGCCGCGATCCCGAGCGGAGTGCCGATGGCTAGCGCCAGCAGCACCATGACCGCGCTACCGTAGAAAGCATTGAGCAGTCCGCCGCTCGACCCCGGCGAAGGAGTCATTTGCGTGAACAAGGCTGGGGTGATCGCCGCCGCGCCCTCGGCAAGCGTGGTCCACAGGATCCACACCAGCCACGTTAGCCCGAACAAGGTCGCGGTCACCGCGAACAGCAAGGCCAGGATGTCGGCGAGTTTGCGCCTGAACGGCATGCTAATGCGTCCTTCCGTGGGTGCGCCCGATGCGCATCAGCATCAGCTTGGCGGCGCTCAGCACGACGAAGGTGACGAGGAACAGCAGGAACGCCAGCGCGATCAACGACGAGCGATACAGATCGCTGTCGGCTTCGGTGAACTCGTTGGCAATCGCTGCTGCGATTGAATTGCTGGGCATCAGCAGCGAGGCGGAGAGGTCGTGCGCGTTCCCGAGCACGAAGGTCACCGCCATCGTCTCGCCGAGCGCCCGGCCCAGGCCGAGGAAGATCGCGCCGATGATCGCCGAGCGCGTGTAGGGCAGCGTCACTCGGCTCAGAATCTCCCACCGGGTCGAGCCGAGCGCGACCGCGGCCTCCTTCAGCGAGGTGGGCACGGCGTTGAACACGTCGCGGGCAACGGCGGTGACGAACGGAAGGATCATGATCCCGAGCACGAGGGAAGCGGTCAGCAGTCCGATCCCGATCGGAGGCCCAGTGAACAACACACCGATGACGGGAAGCGGGCCGAGCCGGTCGTTAAGCCATGGCTCGACATGCGTCGCCATGAACGGCGCGAACACGAACAGGCCCCACATGCCGTAGATGATGCTGGGGATTGCGGCGAGCAACTCGATGGCGGTGCCGATCGGCGCGCGCAGCCACCGCGGCGCAATATCGGTCAGGAACAAGGCGATGCCGATGCTGACCGGAACCGCGATCAGCAGCGCGATGATCGACGTGGCGAGCGTTCCATAGATCGGCACCAGCGCGCCGAACTCGCCCGACACCGCGTTCCAGTCGGTGCTGGTTACAAAGCTCCAGCCGAAGGTCTCGAACGCGAGGCGGCCGCCCCACGCCATGGACGCGGCGGCGCCGCCGAGCAGGATCAGAACGAGCCATGCGGCGCCGGCAGTGACCAGCCTGAACAGCCAGTCAGCGCCGGCGCCGCTCCTCGGCGCCGCTTGAGAGGGAGATCTCACTTGATGCTGGTGCCGATATATGATTCGATCTGAGTCACGAGCGAGTTCGGGAGCGGGACGTAGTCGAGCGCCTTGGCCTGCGACTGGCCGTTTTCGAGCGCATGTTTGAAGAATCTCAGCGCCGCATCGGACTTAGCTTTATGCTTCGGCTGCTTTGGCATCAGGATGAACGTCGTCGCGGTGATCGGATAAGCGTTCGCGCCCGGCGCGTTGGTCATCACGAGGTTGAAGTCCTTCGCCTGCGCCCAGTCGGCGGTCTCCGCCGCGTTGGCGAAGGTTTCGGCGCTAGGGCTGACGAACGTGCCCGCCGGGTTCTGCAGCTGCGCGTAGCTCATCTTGTTCTGGACGACGTAGGCGTATTCGACATAACCGATCGAATTGGGGATCTGCTTGACGTAATTGGCGACGCCTTCGTTGCCCTTGCCGCCGACGCCGGTGGGCCAGGAGACCGTCTTGCCTTCGCCCGGACCGCTCTTCCACGACGGACTAACCTGGCTGAGGTAGTGGGTGAAGTTGAACGTCGTGCCCGAACCGTCGGACCGGTGGACAACGGCGATGTTCGCGTCGGGGAGCTTCAGTCCCTGGTTGAGCGACGTGATCGCCGGATCCGCCCAGCTCTTCACCTTGCCCGCGTAAATATCGGCAAGGAGGGGGCCCGTAAGCTTGAGCTGGCCTGCGCCAAGGCCGGGCACGTTGAGGACCGCGACAATCCCCCCGATGACGATCGGGAATTGCGCAAGGTTGCTCTGGTTGAGCTCGTCGCTCGCGAGCGGCTGGTCGGTTGCGCCGAAGTCCACGGTGCCGGCCTTGACCTGCGAGATGCCGCCGCCCGAGCCGATCGACTGGTAATTGATGCGCGTTCCCGACTGCTTCTCGTAGTCGGCCGCCCAGGCCGACAGGACCGGATACACAAACGTCGAGCCCGCGCCGGTAACCTGCTGTGCCGAGCCTCGCGGTGCCTTATTCGATTCGTCGCTCTTGGTGCCGCATGCCGCGATGAGCAGCGCCGCTGCGGCAACGGCTAAGGTGAGTGCCTTCACGCATTCCTCCGGGGTTGTTCGGAGCGCGTGCTAAGGCCGCCCGGCGTCAGGCCAGTGACACTGGCATTTCACTTTTGTGACACTGCCAAGCTCTGGGTGCTCGGAGAGAAACAGCAGAGCGCATGGCGAGAAGCGCCGGCCGACCGCCTAAAAGAAGGTCGTCAGCCAATAGAACAATGCGCCGACGGTGGCGGACGCCGGAATGGTGATGATCCAGGCGATCATGACATTACCGGCGACGCCCCAGCGGACCGCCGAGGCGCGGCGCGCAGCGCCGGCACCGATGACGCAGCCGGTGATGGTGTGCGTCGTCGAAACAGGAATCCCGAGGTAGGAAGCGGCGAACAGCATCACCGATCCGCCGGCGGACGCCGAGAATCCCTGGTGTTGCGACAGCTTGGTGATCCTTGTCCCCATGGTTTCGATGATCCGCCAGCCGCCGGTCAGCGTGCCCAGGCCGATCGCGACGTAGCAGCTGAACGCGACCCAATGCGGCACGTGGAACTCGCCGCGCAGATAGCCGGTCGAATAAAGCAGCACCGTGATAATCCCCATCGTCTTCTGGGCGTCGTTGAGGCCGTGACCGAGGGAGTACGCCCCTGCCGAAGCCAGGTGCAGCCCGCGAAAGGTGCGCTCCGCTCCGCGGGCGGTCGCGCGGACGCCGAGCCAGCTCGTGACCAGCATGATGAGCATCGTCAGGATGAGGCCGAGGGTGGGGGAAAGGACAATTGCCACCAGGGTCTTGTTGAGGCCCGCCCACTGGATTCCGGCAAGACCGGCATGGGAGACGCCGGCGCCGACGAGCCCGCCGACGAGCGCGTGGCTCGAGGATGAAGGAATACCCTTCAACCAGGTCACCACGTTCCAGAACATGGCACCGACCAGCGCCGCGAAGACCACTGCCGGAGTGATCAGGTCCTTGTCGATCAGGCCCTTGCCGATCGTGTCGGCGACCTTGTGCAACTGCGGCCACTGGAGCGCGAGGAAATAAGCGCCGAAGTTGAAGAAGGCAGCGAAGGCGACTGCCGCCGCCGGGCTCAGCAGCCGGGTCGCGACCACCGTGGCAATAGAGTTGGCCGCGTCGTGCAGGCCGTTGAGGAAGTCAAATGCCAACGCGACGAGGATCAGCCCGGCAAGGAGCGGGAATGCCAGTTCGTGCATCAGGCGTGATCGATCACGAGGCCGTCGATCTCGTTGGCGACGTCTTCGAATGCGTCGGTCACGCGCTCGAGGTTCTTGAACACCTCACGCGCAACCGCGAACTGCAGAGGGTCGGTCCGGGCCGTCTGGAACGCCTGCTTGAGGCCGATCGCGTGGACTTCGTCGGCTTGCCCTTCGAGACTGACGAGCCGTCCCGTCAGTTCGTGAAGTCTGGTACCGTTCCCGGCGACGTCGCGCAGCAGTGGCACCGCTTCGGCGGTCACCTTCGCCGCTTCGCTGATGAGGTTGACGATGTCCTTCATTTCCGGTCGCAGCTCGTGCAGCTCATAGAGGTCGATGGCCCGAGCTGCGGCGAGCATCTCGTCGATGGCATCGTCCATGGCCCCGATCAGCGAGGTGATTGAGCCGCGGTCGAATGGGGTCAGGAAGGTTCTCCGGACCTCGGTCAGCACCTCACGAATAAGGTCGTCGGCATCGTGCTCCCGGTCGCGAATGACCTGCAGCACTTCGGCGGGGCTGGCTCCGTCGCTGGCAAGGCGCTGCAGCGCCGCGGCCGCGCCGACCAGTGTTGCCGCATGCGCTTCGAACATGCCGAAAAAGTCGCCCTTGCGGGGCAAAAGTCGCTGAAACCATGCAAACATAATGCCCCCTGCACTGTCGCGGCGCGCCTTAAAGTAGGTGACTTCCATCGGCAACGGCTTCCGCCTCAAGAACGCCCGGAGCCCCCTGCGACCGGTCTGCTACGTTCCGTGATGCTGCATCAGGAGTTCATCACAGCCATTCAGGCTTGGCTGTCCAGCGAATAGCCGGCCGAGCGGACCGTTCGGATCACGTCCGGAAGCCCACCTTCGTTCAACGCCTTGCGCAGCCG
>Ga0070664_100004615_pt1 | contig 11059 bp, 9 predicted proteins | sample KBSC73metaG_FD_65863 | JGI IMG/M metagenome (GOLD analysis project Ga0070664, IMG submission 65863) | Corn rhizosphere microbial communities from Kellogg Biological Station, Michigan, USA - KBS C7-3 metaG | ecosystem: Host-associated > Plants > Roots > Rhizosphere > Soil ... | reverse complement strand
CCAGGGTAATCGGCATCCGGACGAAGTGGATGTTGTAGAACTTCTGATTGGCGTTCACCGGACAGAGGCTCCAATTTCCCTGCTCTCCCGGCTTGGCCGGCTCAGACGTCCGCTCGCCGTTGGCATCCTGGTGTATCGGCTCCAGCCAGGGTGCACCGCTGTGGTTTGCCGAGAACGGTACGCGCTTGCCGTAGTGGGGTTTGAACAGCGGCCATGCCATCTTGCCCGTCGTCGGGTCAAAGAGAATGGCCGGCCTGGTGCTGTCGTCCCACTTGGCTGCCCATTTGTACTTCGGATTTTGTGCGGTACTTTCTCGTTCACCGACCGCAACGTTCCCGTTCCACTTCCAATCCCATACCGTCGCATCGTAGGCCATGATCTGGCCCTTCTCGTCGGTGGTGTGGCCGGGCTGACCTTGAGCCGGCACGAACATCTCGACCCAATCCTTGATGTTCACGACCGCTGGATTGGACTTCCAGTTGGTCTTTTGGCTCTTATCAACGATCTTGAACGACTTGCCGAACCAATCGACGTTCGTCCCGATCAGCTTGTCGGAAGACACGCCGAGCTTCATGCGGCCCTTGCGGTCTGGCAGTTCTTGCAGGTCGGGCATCGTATCGGTATGTCCAGCGCCAACTTGCAGCGTGTTGTAGAACCTGCCGTAGCCCCACATACCCGCGACATAATGGTGGGCAACGTGGCAGTGATAGAGGAATTCTCCCGCCAGGTGCTGGCATCCACCACCACCGCATTCCGGCTCAAGGTCCAACGCTTCAGACGGTCCGATGACTTCCACGTCGACGCGATCGGACTTCGTGCGGATGATCGGATATTTCACCGGACCATCCTGACCCGCTGCCCACAGATTATTCGGCTCCGTGCCAGGGCTCCGCTGCCAACGGATGGATCCGCTGTGGGGGTGGTGGGAGTGGAACACTTCCGATCCGCCGTGCACCAGGCGCCATTTCACGGGCTCGCCCAGATAGCCACGAGCAATCGTGGTGGGTGTATCGCCGAACGTATAAGCGCTGTAGGCGAGCGATTCGTCCTCGAAGCCGAAATATTCATGCTGCAAATGCATTTGATCAATGCCGAACGGCTCGCTGCGGTAATTGATGGCACGGCCGCCCGGACGATAGGCGTCCGTCAGCGGGTCACGTTGGGGGAGGAAGTCGCCTTTCTTATTCAAAGGACGGAACGCCTCGTCGCCGATCTCGTGATAGAACAGGACGAACTCACGGAAGTCCGGTCCCGATCCATTGTCGATGTTCACCTGCCAACCATTCTTCACCTCTCTGTCTGGACCGCTTCCAAGCGAATCCAGATATTTCGATCCCTTGGGTTCCACGATAAATGCCCCGAAGAGACCCATTACGGTCAATTCACGGTCATGGCTGTACGAGTGGAACTGCCGTACGCCTTCCTGCATCTGTGGATGGATGTACCACTCGAATTCTTGTACCTTACCGGGCGCGATGATCGAGTCCGGATTGGTGGTCGTCGCCGGTTTGCCTGTGGCGCTGACGATCATGCTGGACGCTTGAATGAACAGGCTGCCGTCCTCGCTTTCCATCTGATTGCGAAGCGTCATCTTGACGCAATCGCCCTGATTGGCGCGAAGGACCAGTGGTTGAATGCTGTCGCCCTGGAGACCGGTCGAGACCGAACCAGGATCCCAGCCTTCTTTGTCACGCGCTTCCCTGTTCTTGGTTTCCTCGGCGCGCGCTTTGTCGATATCTTCCGTCAGCACATACATATAGCCCGGATAGAAATCGAGCCACCGGTTCAACGTGATCTCGATGTTGACCATCGACACGTCGTACTTCTTCGTCGGTACGCCCGAAGGACACTTGCCTCCGGAGGTCAACACCGGCTCGCCTTTGCCGGCATCAGTCATCAGCAGCCAGCTGCTGCCGTCCTGGCCCATGTACTGGTGCATCATCGACATGTTGTTAAAGGCGCCGGACGTCTGCTGGACTTTGGCATCCTGCTGCGCCTGCTGTTCGAGCTTTTGCATCAGGCGGTGATGCTGCATCTCCATCTTTTCTGCATTGCCGGCACGGCCCTCGATGGCGTTTTCCACCACCGTCTGCCCTTTGAGTTGCTGCGTCCAGCCAGGCAACGCGGCAGGCGTCGCATGGCCATCATGCGACGACTCCCCTGCGTTCACAGCAGACAACCACGGTGCAGCGACTACGCTGCCCGCCAAGAGCACGCTTTGCAGCGTCAGCGACAGCTGTACGCGTCGCTTCCTCTGCTGCTGTTGAGTAAAGAACCTCATAACACGGCCTCCTCTGTTGTGTATCCGCCATGACAGCGGTTGGTTGAAGTCAATCTTCGATCCATCGGCCGTTTAAAGAGCTGGTGAAGGTCCTTCTTGCAAAGGAGTGGGTCATTCGGAGGCCGGTCCTAATCACCCCACGCCTTCACCAGCGGCCATCCATAGCGCAACTGTCGTGCCGCTGGAGGGAATGCAATGGCGACAAGCGGATTATCCAAAGAAAACAGGAGTTAGCACGCCCGTGGGCCTATCAGAGACTCGAGCGTGTACAAGAGGACAAACTCCACCGACTTAGACAGAAAACCTTCAAGATCAGATCACCATGAGCAAAAGCAAGACGTTATGCTGTCTAACTCTTTGGACAATCCATAATAAAACTGGGGCGGAATGGGGCAGTTCCTAGGCTCGAGGGGTGAGGAATTCAGGTGAGAATGACCTATGAGATCGATCCTGTCTCTTACGCTCTGCATGCTCCTCGCGCTCAGCACTGCACCGGTGCAAGGCGTTCAATTTGTCGCCGAGCAAATCACGTTCTCGGGCGGCCACACCCACCGGGGGAGCCTCTACCATCGCGACGATATGTGGAGGATTGAGCACAATGATCCGGGCTCGATCGAAGTCACGATCGTGAGATTGGACAAAGGGCTGATGTGGTTGCTGTTGGGACGGACCAAGCAGTTCGCCACAATCTCATTCGACCGGTCAATGGGCAAGACGCTTGAACGGTCGATGGCTCATGAAATCGGGCGGGAAACGATCGGTTCCGAAGACTTGGACGGCCATCCGACGACAGTATTTCAGGTCATGGCGCGGGAAGGACAAGAGGACGTGATCTATTGTCAATGGTGGGCCGAGGACTTGCAAACTGCGTTCGGTCTCCCCCCGTCTCTTTGAAGTCCCGCTCAATTATCGGCCCATGGAATCCGCTCAGTCATCGGGATAACTCAGTCAACTCAGGCCATATTCGCGCAATTTGTTGTATAACCCCGCGCGGCTGATCTTGAGCGTTTTGGCGGCTTCGGCCCGATTTCCCCGACTATCCTTCAGCGCTTCAATGATGCGCGTCTTTTCAGCGTGCTTTTTTGCGCCCTTCGACACCGACCGGAGATCTGCCGCCGGTTTCAATCCGAGGGCAACAACGTCCGCGCATCTCAATGCGGGCCCTTTCGTCGTCACCACCGCACGCTCAATACAGTGTTGCAGTTCTCGCACATTGCCTGGCCACGGAGCTTCCCTCAGTCCATACAGGACGGCGGCGGGCACTGTCCGCAGCGCTTGGCCATGCCTCGCGCAGGACTGCTTCACGAAGTGCTCGACGAGCAGCGCAATATCCTCCCGCCGCTCGCTCAGCGGAGGGACAGTGAGGGGCAACACCGCCAGGCGATAATACAAATCCTGTCTGAACCGCTTGATGTTCACCAGTTCAGTCAAATCCTTGTTCGTCGCAGAAATCACTCGGACATTGATCTTAATCGGGTGATTCCCGCCGACGCGCTTGATTTCACCTTCTTGCAATACACGCAGCAATTTCGCCTGGAAGGTGGGCGTCGTATCGGCGATCTCATCGAGGAAAATGGTTCCACCGTTTGCCGCTTCGAATAATCCGGGCTTGCTCTTCACCGCCCCGGTGAACGCGCCTTTGACATGCCCGAACAATTCGCTTTCCAACAACGTTTCAGGCAGTGAACCGCAGTCGACGACGACAAAAGGTTTCTGGCGACGAGAACTCAGCTGATGAATGGTCTTGGCGACCAGTTCTTTTCCCGTCCCGCTCTCGCCTTGTATCAGCACCGTCGCTGAACTGTCCGCCACCAGACTCACCATGTCAAAGAGCTGCTGCATCGCCGGGCTGCGACCGATGAGGTCGCCCAACTGCTCGCGCACCATCGGAGGAGCAGCTTCGTCGGGAATGGAGACATGGGGCAAAGTACTCGAGTTGGATGGCTCGAAGAGAACAAGCATCGAGGCCACTCGTCCATCCTGCCCTAGAAGTGGAAACGCCTTTTTCATACCGCAAGGCGTCGTCTCCCCGATGTCACGGGAGATGCCGTCACTGTTCGTTAGGTCAAGGACTGGGGCTGCCGTGCAGACTTCGCATGGCTCTGTCCGATGGCCGAAGGCTTGATAGCACTTGGACTCATTGAGCTGCTCTGTCACATCTTCGGACCGGTCCACATTGTTGGCATACAGCAGGTTGAACTGACGGTCGATGACTGCGACGCGTTCGGTCAGTGCTCCAGCGAGCTGTCCTATGGCGTCGAGTCGTGCGGCTAAGATTGGATCATGAATGGCCGACGTATGGTCCGATTGAGATGGAGCCATGCCTTCTCCTTCTGCCGGAACGGCTGGGTCACCTAGCCTTCGCCAACAGTTGTTCAATCCTGATCTTCAGGTCTGCCATGCGAACTGGCTTATCGAAATACGCCGTCGCACCGGCATCTAAGATCTCGGTCTTCGATCGAGCATCTCCGAACGCTGTCATGACGACAATCGGACAGTGGGGAGCGACTGTCCGTAACCGGCTGATGTAGTCAGCCCCGCCGGCGGGCATACGAAGATCGGTGAGAATAAGGTCCGGCACGGCCTCCAGAACAGCCAGAAAGGCTTGGTGCCCGTCCTCGGCCTCACGTAACTGATAACCGGCGCCGCAGAATTCATCGCACAACAGACTGCGCATGTCCCGATCGTCTTCGACAATGAGCATCACTGCTTTCCTGTGTGTTGCCATGGTGATTGTTCCTGGGAATACGTCCATGTGTTCCATGCAATCGCAAAGGACATGCCGCCGCTGTCGGTATCGGGAACGAAGCTTTTGGCTTATGAACGACCCGTGGATCAGGGCGGTCAGCACAACATTGGCGATAAAGACTACAGTGTACCTTCGCCGAAGTGTCGCAGGATGCCACAGTGTGCTGCGGCAAAGCGGATCACCGAAGGGTGGTGTATGCGAACCGTTGTTGAGGGGAAGATGCCTACAAACAACGAGAGGTCACACAGGCTGTCAACACTGTGTGACCCCTTCAGAAACAGTCAGATCCCAGACCGTTCGATCAGCCGCCGCCGATCTCGCCCCTGGTTTCCACGACCAAAAACTCCCCCTTCATATGCGTGTGAATGTCACACCAGAAGGGAACCTGTGACGTCTCGCTGATACCTGTTGCTGGGTCGCTCGCTGATGGTTTGCTGAAATACAAGGTCATCGTCTGCCCGGGTTCAAGATGATACGCTCTGAAACCTTTACCCTTCGGACCCCTGATCTCCACCCCATCCCCTTCCTTCTTGACGACTCCTGCCTTGAACAGTGGCGAGCTGATGCCATGAGTCATCGTCCCCTGATTGCGAACCACGATTGCTGTTAATGCACCGGGAGTCGTCTGGCCTTTCACGTCATATCCCTTATCGGAGATCGTGATTTCGACCTTCGCCTCCGCATCAGCGGCCCGTGTTGCGGACGCCGACATTAGTGCAATTGCTCCCATTCCCAATGCGACTACGCATGCCTTGAATGCCCCGACCTCGACCTTCATACAAAACCTCCCTTGTGTAGTGTGTAATGGTTGTACTTCTTCTAAATTCCTTTCAGCCCGTCCCGCAACACCCCTGAGTGCAATGCGAGTGCCTCGATTGAGATGAGCCGCACTTTGGTCGTGCCGCACAAGTGTTTTTGCGCATATATCTGTCAAATCGGCCTCCTTAGGTCGAATTGAGCAACGATCATCTGGATCTTCGAATCAAAACCACTGTCGCCTTTTGCGCCAAGAGACAAAAGAGACTTGTCGCAAAGGTCTACGGCATGAGTGCGACATGCCTACTGAACACTGGCACCGCTCCTGCACTGCTATCACGTAGAAGCCGTAACAGAGAGGCACGTGGCCAAGAGTCTATCGAGGATCGTTGTTCATCAGAGGGAGGAGCCTTATGACGTGCAACACGGGTGGAATCGAACGGCCAATCCGCATCCTGTTGGGGATCCTGATGCTCGGGATAGGCGCATTTGCAAACTTGACGCTGATCGGAACGGCAATCGCACTGATACTCGGAACTATAGCGCTGGTGACCGGCATCATCGAATACTGTCCCCTTTGGACACTTTTTGGTGTGAATACGTGCCAGACATCGACGTCGCGAGAGAAGTAGTAGCCTTAGAATAACGGATGGTGTGGCGCACTCGTTGCGGGGACCTCTGGCAACGCTCCTCCCACGTTACCGAGAAATTTCCAAGTCGTCCCTTCTTTGACAAGGTAATGCACCTCGCCAACCCAACTGTCGATCGTCACCGGTTTCCCTGACTCCTTGTCGGTACCATAGAGCCCGCCGGTGCAGGTGACAAAGGCTTTTGTCACAGATCCGGCGTGGACGATCTTGAGTTCCGTGAAGAGATGCATGGAATTGATCTCTCTATAGTGGCTGAAGACTTCGGCCCAGACACGGTGCACATCCGATCGCTTCAGCCCGTGATAGTTGTAGCCGTTCTCGTAGAACAGCATCAGTGAATCGAGATCGGCGCGCTGGACGGCCATCTCTGCCCGATCGAATGCCGCCGCGAGTTCCTGGGCGACCGTCCGATCAGCGTCAGCAACTCCTGACGCGATTTCCACACCCGCCGAGGAGGGAACCGGATGATGGCACCGGCTGACGAACATCATTCCGGCCAGTAGGAACATGATTCCATATGCGCTGCCGTGTTGCATGATCTTGAAATCAGGCAATGCTGATGCCACCCTCACGATCGACGATCGGCCGCCTGATGTCTCTTCTTGAGTGACTCAATCATGGCCAAATGATGCCTCATTCCCCACTGAGGCACAGGCAACTGCGGCAAAACGCTACTCTCACAGTCATTTTGATGAAAATCCTTGGCGGGCAGGCGGGTACATATTGTGCAGCCTGGACACCTCGGATCACTCAGCCTAGACTAATCGCCAGAGGTCAGCACCTTTCCACATTACGTCCTAACTCAACAGGATCAGAACATGAAATCGTTCTTCGTCTGTGCCATCGTCCTCATCCTCGTTGCAACGTCGATCGAGGCCGCTCAAACCGCCCGCGGAAATCCGAAAGCCGGGGAAGCTATTTACAAGCAACATTGTCTGCGCTGTCATGGCGAGAAATTGGATGGGAACGGCCCGGAGGCGCGGGATTTGATCGTCCGACCCGCTGATTTGACTGCCAATCGCTCACGAACGAAATCCGATTGGGAACTTTTGGTTCCCCTGGCCAACGGCGTCTTGTTCACCCCGATGCACAGTTACCGCGGCAAATTGACCGACGACCAAATGCTTGACGTTATTTCGTACATTCGGTCCGTCGTCCCGTTCGAGGCGATGAGTTAGGGGCACTGACCTCCCTCGCCTGGCGGTCTGGTCAAGCGATAGGATAGCCGGAATTTGACGTGAAGCCTTCCTGTGAAGTGGATGCGGTCACTGTAGGCCGTCCACTCGGCAGCATCGAGCGACAGGCGAGGCGTGCAGGGTCGCTCAACATGAAACATGTCCGCCCTCTTTATATCCCTTCCCTCAGGTCCGATCGTGTCGAGTCTGGGTCCCTCATCCTGAGGGACGGAACGACCGCAGCGATTCGGCCGTCCGAGCCGACCGATGCGGCGGCCATGCAACAATTCGTTGACCGCTTGTCGCCCACTTCGAGACGGCACCGGTTTTTCTCAGAAAGCGCGCCGCGCGCAGACGCGATCGCAGCCCTGTGTGATTCGTCCGACCCTCGTCGGCAGCTGACGCTGATCGTGACCAGGATTTGGGAAGGCACCCTGCGCATTATTGGAGCGGGCTCGTACTGGGCGAAGGACGCGCGTATGGCCGAAGTGGCAATGGCCGTCGATGACGGGTTTCATGGAAAAGGATTGGGCACGCTCCTGCTGGAACGGCTCGCCTTGCTCGCCATCCGTCACGGGTTTACCCGTTTGTGGGCGGTGACCCACGCAGAGAATCTCGCTATGCGTGAAGTGTTCCGGGAATCCGGATTCACCGCGCATGAAGCCTATGAGGGCGACGACATGGAAGTCGAGCTCTCCCTGATTCCCACGGCAGCGACTGTCGCACGCGTGGAGACACGTGAGCGTCTCGCGACCACCGCCTCGCTGCGACCTTTTTTTCACCCGCAGTCCGTGGCTCTTATCGGAGCCTCACGAGATCCGAAGAGCATCGGATTTCGGCTCCTCGAGGCGCTGACGACGAATCATTTCCGCGGATCTCTCTACCCGGTGAATCCGAAGGCCTCGGAGATCATGGGAATCCAGGTCCATCCATCTGTGCGATCGGTCCCTGGACCGATCGATCTGGCCCTGATTGCCGTACCTCGCGATTCGGTGTTGTCGGTGGTGGACGAGTGCGCGGCGAAAGGTGCGCTTGCGCTGGTCGTCATCACGGCCGGCTTCGCAGAAGTGGGAGCAGACGGCGCGGCCCTCCAACAACAACTGTCAGAAAGAGTTCGCCAGCATGGCATGCGCATGATCGGTCCGAACTGCTTCGGGATTTTGAACACGGATCCGGACATACGGCTGAACGGGACGTTCAGCTCTCGGTTTCCTGCTCCTGGACGGGTGTCGATGTCCTCGCAAAGCGGTGCGTTAGGCATTGCCGCTCTCACAGGAGCACGACGTTTCCATCTTGGCATCTCGTCCTTCGTTAGCGTAGGAAACAAGGCCGATGTCTCCACCAACGATCTCCTCCAGTATTGGGAAGAAGACCCCTCGACGGACGTAATTCTCCTGTACCTCGAATCATTCGGCAATCCTCGCCGCTTTGCCCGCATCGCGCGTCGTGTGAGCCGCCGCAAACCGATTATTGCCCTCAAAGCCGGACGAACGACGTCTGGACGGCGGGCGGCCGGCTCTCACACCGCGGCGCTCGCCGCGAGCGATGTGGCCGTAGACGCCCTGTTTCACCAGACGGGAGTGATCCGAGCCGAGACGCTCGAACAGATGTTGGCACTGGCCAGTGGTCTGGCCGCTCAGCCATTGCCGGCCGGGCGGCGGGTCGGGATTATCACGAATGCGGGAGGACCCGCCATTCTCTGTGCCGACGCCTGCGAGACCGGCGGATTAGCGCTTCCGGAGCTGTCTGCCAGAACAAAGTCAACACTGGCAGCCTTTCTTCCATCTACGGCTGCCCTGAACAATCCCGTGGATCTCATCGCCTCTGCCACACCTGAGCAATACTGTAAAACGATCGAGATCATGCTCGCGGCGGATGAGATCGACGCGCTGATCATCCTCTATACGTCTGTGACCGCGGTCGACACAGCGGGAATCGCTCAGGGCATCCAGGAAGGAATCGCAAACGGACGAAGGTCTGGCGCCAAGACGAAACCCGTGCTCATCGGGTGGATGGCGGAAGGTGATTCGGACCGCACGTTCTCCTCTCTCACAGAAACTATCCCTGTCTATTCCGTGCCCGAAAGTCCCGCGTTCGTCCTGAGCAATGCGTCGGCCTATGCAGAGTGGCAGCAAGACCCCAGCGGGATGGTTCCAGACTTCGACGACCTGGACCTCTCTCTTGTACGGACGATCTGTGCTTCCGCGCTCTCGCAACGAGGGACCGGTTGGCTCACCACGGAGGAGACGAGGGGCATCTTGAACGCGATGAAGCTTCCGGTTCAACCAGGCGGGATTGCGCACACATCCGACGACGCCGTGGCGTTAGCCGAGAAGATCGGGTACCCCATCGCTCTCAAACTAGCTTCACACCGGATCGTACACAAGACCGAGATCGGCGGCGTTCACTTGCAACTCATGGATGAACGAGCGGTTCGTCATGCCTTCGAATCGATGAGAGCGCGTCTAGGTGAGACTGGTCAATTGGAGGCTATGGAGGGGGTGCTCGTGCAGCCGATGGTACGCGGCGGTGTAGAGGTGATGGTCGGGGTGACGCACGATCCGCTGTTCGGCCCTCTGATTGCCGTCGGCCTCGGAGGCATCCATGTCGAGATTCTCGGCGACGTGCAGTTTCGTATCACCCCCCTGACGGATCACGATGCGGCGGGGATGATCCGCGGAATCAAAGGCTATCGCTTATTGAGCGGCTATCGTGGCCATCCTGCGGCAGACATAGAGGCAATTGAAGACGTGCTGCTCCGCATCTCTCGACTCGTCGAAGAAATTCCAAATATCAGTGACCTCGATTTGAACCCGATCTTCGCCCTACCGCCTGGCCAAGGCTGCCGGATCGTGGACGCACGTATCCGCCTGGAGACAAGAGGGTAAGCGTTTTCCCAATCGTCACGCTTCACGGCAACGTCCGTATCCAGGCCCGAATATCGTTCAACTGCTGATCGGTTATCATCCCCTTCAACGGCGGCATGACGTGCCGTCCCTCATGCATGATTTTCCAAAATTCACGATCGTTCGCGAGCACGGGATTGCCGGCGAGCTTTGGACCAATGCCACCCATTGCGCGGGAACCATGACAGACAACGCAGCTCGCGTTGTACAGCTCTTCGCCTCGCTTGCCGTCTCCAGGAGAAGGCTTTGCCTCCCTTTCGCCCCGTATACCTGGAGCAAGGCCTGGTGACACCTCGCCGGAGTGAACGACGCTGTGAACGGAGATCAGAGGGATGGCCAAGAGTGCAAACCTAATGAGTCTGTGTCTCATGCAGGATACCGAGGTTCTACGATCATGTTGACCGCTCAACCTTGCTCACCTGCGCCCGGTAGGCATCCACCGACTGCTGGATGTGCGCGATCACATCCCGCTGTACCGTCGGCTCGAAAGGATGTCGAAAGCGACGCCATTCGTTCGTTCATGGCCTGCCGGCTTTGACGGC
>Ga0070664_100004613_pt1 | contig 11060 bp, 8 predicted proteins | sample KBSC73metaG_FD_65863 | JGI IMG/M metagenome (GOLD analysis project Ga0070664, IMG submission 65863) | Corn rhizosphere microbial communities from Kellogg Biological Station, Michigan, USA - KBS C7-3 metaG | ecosystem: Host-associated > Plants > Roots > Rhizosphere > Soil ... | reverse complement strand
GCCGTATGCATCGAATCGCCGGAATATGGAACTCGCTCTTCCACCGTCGTGCGGCTGTACGATGGCGACAAGCCAGTGCTGCACGAGCGCACGATCAAGTAGTCAATCGAATTTTCTCCGCATGGCGATGTGCGGGATGCCGGCATCCATGAACTCATCCCCTTCGCGCACAAAACCGAAGCGCCGATAGAACGGCTCCGCATGCGTCTGCGCACTCAGGATGACGGCCTGCTCGCCACGCCTCCGCGCTTCGGCCATTAACGCTTCCAATACTTTTGTACCGATGCCTTGGCCGCGCGCAGTCTTACGTACCGCCATACGCCCGATATGCCCGTCAGGCAGCAGCCTTCCGGTGGCAATCGCCTTGCCGTTCTCGTCATAAGCGACGGCATGTACGCTGACTGCATCCATCTCGTCCCATTCGAGTTCGATAGGCACTTTCTGTTCGACGACGAATACCTCGTAGCGAATCTCTTGCGCGTCGTGCTTGCAGGCGTCCCAATCGCCTATCAAGAGCTTTTGCATCATGCGATCTTTAGTGTGCTGCTTTGAAATGCGGCAAGAACATCCATCAACACTCCTCATTTCCTATTCGTGCTCCAGCTTCCTTGCAACGTCCAATCGCTTGATGTATTTGAACGTGCCCATCGCCTTGGCAACCAGCTTGTCGCCATTCCACACCTCTCCTTCGCAAAAGCACATGGTAGTGGAGCGATGGAAGGCTTTCCCCTTGGCGACAATGCGGGAACCTGGCTTGCCACCGGGTTGCAGGAAGCTGGTCTTCATTTCGACCGTGACGCCGCCGCGCGCCTCCGGCTCCAGCGAACGCCCTGCCAACGACATCGCCACGTCAAGCAGCGTCATGGTGATGCCACCGTGCGTGACCTGCCAACTGTTCATGTGGCGCGATTCCAGATTCAGTGCGATCTGCGCTTCACCATTTTCCATACCAAGGAACTCGACGCCGAGATCGCTCAGGAAGGGAATTTCGATGGGGAATGGTTGCGATTTGCCGATGTCCATCAGTCCTCCCTCAATGTGAAACCACGAGCAGGCAGCATCCGTTTGACGACGACAGCAACCACGTTACAGACATTTCTCTGATCCATCATTTTCTTGGTTGTTTGCATATTTTCTTTTTTATTGTGCTTGGATTGAAAGCATGCATTTTGCATGGCAGGCGCGCCAGTGTCGATGCTTGCTATCAAATACTCCCATCGCTGTAAGTTTCTGTAAGTTTCAAGCAAGCGTCCCGTAAGCTTCGCGCCGCACACTCCCATCATGCACAAGTAATGAACTACATGGCTTGCGCATGCATCTTCAATGATTATCTGAGGAGATAAACATGGCGACGACAGTGCAAACAGCGTCACGCAGTATCACGGCGGAAGAGCGGAAGGTCATTTTTGCCTCCTCGCTAGGCACCGTGTTCGAGTGGTACGACTTTTATTTATACGGCACCTTGGCGGCGGTGATAGGCAAGCAGTTCTTTTCCGCCCTGGACCCGAATTCGCAGATGATCTTTTCGCTGCTGGCATTCGCGGCGGGTTTTATCGTGCGCCCATTCGGTGCGCTGGTATTCGGGCGTCTCGGCGACTTGGTAGGACGCAAGTACACCTTCCTGGTGACGATCCTAATCATGGGCTCGTCGACCTTCCTGGTCGGCCTACTCCCGCCCTACACCGCAATCGGCATCGCAGCGCCAATCATCCTGATCGGGTTGCGTCTCTTGCAAGGCTTGGCGCTCGGCGGAGAATATGGCGGAGCAGCAACCTACGTTGCAGAACATGCTCCGACTGGCAAGCGTGGTGCCTTCACATCGTGGATCCAGACTACGGCAACGCTCGGCCTGTTCCTGTCATTGCTGGTCATCCTTGGTACTCGCACTGCCATTGGGGAAGATGCTTTCGCGGCCTGGGGCTGGCGGATTCCTTTCCTGGTCTCCGTCTTCCTGCTCGCCATCTCGGTATGGATTCGCATGTCGATGAACGAGTCGCCGGCATTCGCCAGGATGAAAGCCGAAGGCAAGACTTCCAAGGCACCGTTGTCCGAGTCCTTCGGCCAATGGAAGAATCTGAAGGTGGTCATTCTTGCCCTGCTCGGCCTGACAATGGGGCAGGCCGTGGTCTGGTACACCGGCCAGTTCTACTCCTTGTTCTTCCTGACCGGCGCGCTGAAAGTGGACGGTCCGACCGCCAACATCCTGATCGCCGTCTCTCTCATGATCGGCACGCCGTTCTTCGTTATCTTCGGCATCCTGTCCGACAAGATCGGCCGCAAGCCGATCATCATGGCCGGCTGCCTGATTGCCGCGGCAACCTACTTCCCGATCTTCAAGGCCATCACTCAGGCTGCCAATCCGGAACTCGCCGCCGCGCAAGCAAAAAACAGGGTCGTTGTCGTCGCCGATCCAAAAGAGTGTTCGTTCCAGTTCAACCCGACCGGCACCGCAAAATTCACCTCGTCGTGTGACATCGTCAAACAAGTCCTGGCCGGCAGTTCGGTCAGCTATGACAACGAGGCAGGCACCGGCCCGGCCAGGATCATGATCGGCGAAAAGACGATCGAATCCTATTCGTCCCAAGGCTTGCCGGCGGATGAGGCCAAGAAGAAAGATGCCGGGTTCAAGAAGGCTGTGGGCGATGCGCTCAAGGAAGCCGGTTATCCGGCCAAGGCCAAGCCGATTCCCGCGTTAAGCGCGCAATGGTGGAAGCTCGTTTTGCTCTTGAGCGTGCTGGTGATCTACGTGACCATGGTTTATGGCCCCATCGCCGCCATGCTGGTGGAAATGTTCCCGACCCGCATCCGCTACACCTCGATGTCGCTGCCCTATCACATCGGCAACGGTTGGTTCGGCGGCTTGTTGCCAGCTACTGCAGTGGCCATCGTGGCGCAGACAGGCAACATGTACAACGGCCTGTGGTATCCGATCATCTTCGCTGCGATCACTTTCGTCATTGGCATGCTGTTCATTAAGGAGACCAAGGACAACGATATTTACGCTGCGGACTGAATGCCTGATTGTGTCGGACATACCACAGTTGTTCTTGGTTTTTACAAGCCGCCGTCCTCGGCGGCTTTTTTGTTTGATGTCACTTCACGGCATCAATACAAGTGTACCGATCCTCCCCTTCTCCACATCATCGCGCCGTGTTTTCATCGACAAGTACCCCACCTGCGCCCAACGATCAGCGTAATTGCGGTACAGCGGCGAAAATGGATTGCCGGACTGCCCGGTGGAATGGATGAAGCGCGAGTTTTCCAGGTTGGACAAGTCATACAGCGCACGCAAGCTGGCGGCATGTCTGCTGACGAAGGGCTCCTTTTCATCGCGCAGATTGAAGCGGCCGACATTGACGGTATAGGTGTCGCCAGGAGTGGGAACACGAATTTCGAAAAACTTTGCCAGCATATCGACTTTGCTGAATGGACGATGCTCGGAGCGCGCGAAATGCGCTTCGCCCCAATGCCAGCCGTTCATGTCGGCGCCGTAGCGTTTCTCCAGGTCGGCCAATGCGGTTTCGAGCGAGGCCGACAGGACATCGGCGCAAGTCTGCCGGAGACCAGCCTCGCCTTTCGTTACATCGGCGCACCAACGTCCCTGCCCGTCTTTGTTTTTCAGAATGTTCACCATCGGCTGGTGCACATTGCGCTGCTCCCAGTAGTCCTTCATCAGGGCATCGCCAAGTTCGTCAGCAAAGATCGCGCGCGAGGCTTCTCTTATCCAATCGTTGTAGATCAAGGGTTCGGGGCCTGTCTCATTCATCTCGCCGTTCCATTGCGCGAGCAAAGCTAGTGCGGCTTTTGCCCGTTCGGATTGCGGCTTTGTCTCACGCAGGATAGGCAGCAACTCCAGCGCCGCCAGCGAGACATCATCCTTCTGGATCGCGGCGAAGCTGTCCATGCTGTGCTTCGGCCTGGCATCGAGCAAGGCATTGATGCGTTCAATGCGATACGGCAAGCTCCATTCGCTCGTGATGAAATAGGGATAGTCCGGTCCTACGATCTTGTCGTTGGCCGTCGCTATCCGTTGTGACGGCGGGTTGAAACGGCGCGGCAATTTGTCAAAGGGAATGAAGCCGGCCCAGTCGTAGCGCGCCTCCCAGCCTGGCGCCGGGGCTAATCCCTTCAGGTCATTGTCCGGCTTGCGCAGCGGCACTCGACCGGGTGCGATAAAGCCGATGTTGCCGTCGATGTCAGCATAAACCATGTTCTGCTGTGGCGCCGCTAGATCCTTGACGGCGGCAAGGAAGCCTTCCCAGTCGTGCGCACGGTTGAGCCTGATCCCGGCCTGTGTGCTCAGGTCATCCGGCATGAGCGCTGTCCAGGCAAATGCCACTACATACTTATGAGCGTCGAGGGCTGCCCTATCGACGATAGGCAAGGCGCCGGTGATGACCGGGCCATGACGGGTTTCGTTTACCTCCAGCGTTACATCCGGCTTGCCTTTGACCTTGATGATTTCGGTACGCGTATTGAAGTTCGCCCAACCATTCGGTGTCTGATATTGCTTGCGGTTATTCGGGTTGATGCGTTCGATGTAGAGGTCTTGCACGTCGGGAGCCGTATTGGTGAATCCCCATGCAATGCGATCGTTATGACCAAGCACGACAGTTGGAATGCCGGGTAGCGTGGCGCCGATCACGTTCAGGCCGGGTGCCGACAAATGGGCGAAATACCAGAGTGCTGGTACCGTCAGTCCGAGATGCGGGTCATTGGCCAGAAGCGGCTTGCCGGTCTCGGACAATTGTCCCGACACGACCCAGTTGTTGGAGCCCATTCCTTCCACATAGGAAGGCGGTGCGGCTGCCGCGACCGTCACCAGTTGCTGTGTAGTGCCGGTCAATTGGCGATACATACCGGTGTAATCCTGCGTCTTGGTGACTGCATCGCCGGGGTAAGGCGGCAGGAACTCGTTGATCTGAGCCAGCGACAACCGAGTGGACAAACGCATGCGCAGCAATTCCTGCGACCAGTTTGCGCCAAGGTCCCAGGCCATCATGGTCTGCCAGCCGATCGAGTCAACCGGATGCCAGGGCTCCGGCGCTGGTGCGTCAGTCAGCAGAAATTCTGGCGGCAAGGGGCCGCTGCGATGCGCCAGATAAGCGTTGACGCCGCGCGCATAGGCCTCCAGGGCGGCGCGTGCATCGGGTGCAAGATTGGCATAGATTCTTTCTGCATTACGCCGCACGCCAAGGGTGCGAAGGAATCGGTCTGCATCGAGAGCGCCCGGCCCGAGTATTTCGGACATACTGCCTGCCGAAATGCGGCGATTCATTTCCATCTGCCACAACCTGTCCTGTGCGTGCACGAAGCCGAGTGCAAAATAGGCATCGTCCGTCGTCTTCGCGTAGATGTGCGGAATGCCTTGCGCATCGCGCACGACATCGACCTGCCCATCAAGACCGGTCAGCTTGATCGTGCCTTCCGTCTGCGGCTGACTTGCGTTGCGGTACCACAATCCTCCGGCGACGGCTGCGACAATGAGAAAAGCGACAAGAGCAGCAACTATTTTCAGTAATCGAGTCATACTTCTGTTGAATCTTCCGCAACCAGAGAGATTGGCATTGCCAAGTGATAACATGCTGTCCCATGTCATGAGCAAGCATACGAATGATACTTACCTTATGAAATTTGATGTCGCCATCGTCGGCAGCGGACTTGCCGGACTGTCGGTTGCTCTTCACCTCGCGAAGACACACAAGGTTGCCGTCATTGCCAAACGCGGCATGCTCGATGGCGCCAGCAACTGGGCGCAAGGGGGCATTGCCGCCGTGCTCGATTCCTGCGACAGCCATGAGCAACATATTGCCGATACGTTAATCGCCGGAGCCGGGCTGTGCGATGAAAGCGCCACCCGCGTCATTATCGAAAACAGCCGCGAAGCAATCGAGTGGCTGATCGAGCAAGGTGTACCTTTCACGCGGGACGAAACAGCGGAATTCGGCTACCACTTGACCAGGGAAGGCGGGCACAGCCAACGGCGCATCATACACGCTGCCGACGCAACAGGCCATGCGGTCCAAGTCACGTTGGAACAGAAGGCACGAGCCCATCCCAATATCACCATTCTCGAACATCATGTTGCCATCGACGTGATCAAATCGGACAAGGTAGATCCCGCCAATCGTATGCCAGTCTGCCTTGGGCTGTATGTGCAAGACGTCGGGAGCGGGAAAGTGATGACGCTGGCAGCCGACCAGACGGTGCTGGCGACCGGCGGAGCCGGGAAGGTGTATCTGTACACCACCAATCCGGATACTGCCACGGGCGATGGCATTGCCATGGCATGGCGCGCGGGATGCCGTGTTGCCAATATGGAGTTCATCCAGTTCCATCCGACTTGCCTTTATCACCCCTACGCGAAATCCTTTCTGATCAGCGAGGCGGTGCGTGGCGAAGGCGGGATACTCAAGCTACCTGCCAAGGCAGGCGCTGCAGCCGGCAAGCGTTTCATGCTTGAGCATGACGAGCGCGCAGAACTTGCGCCGCGCGATATCGTCGCGCGCGCCATCGACTTCGAGATGAAAAAGCGCGGTCTCGATTATGTCGATTTGGACATCAGTCACCAGCCGCCCGAATTCCTCAGGGAACATTTCCCGACGATTTACGCCCGCTGCCTGGAACTTGGCATCGACATCACGAAGCAGCCGATCCCTGTCGTGCCGGCTGCGCACTATACCTGTGGCGGCATCGTTACCGACATGCACGGACGCACCGACCTGCCCGGCTTGTATGCAGTCGGGGAAACGGCCTATACCGGTTTGCATGGCGCCAACCGCCTCGCCAGCAATTCCCTGCTGGAATGTCTGGTGCTTGGCCGTTCCGCTGCCATCCATATCATGCAGCAGCCGAAACCCAAGACCATCCCCCTACCCGCTTGGGACGAAAGCCGCGTCACTGACGCTGACGAGGAAGTGGTGATTTCGCAGAACTGGGATGAATTGCGTCGATTCATGTGGAACTACGTGGGCATCGTACGCACCACCAAGCGGCTGGAACGTGCGCAGCATCGCATCGCGCTGTTGAAAGAAGAGATCGACGAGTACTACGCGAACTTCCGCATCACGCGCGATTTGCTGGAACTACGCAATCTCGTGCAGGTGGCTTCGCTGATCGTCAAGAGCGCATTGTCGCGCCACGAGAGCCGCGGCTTGCATTTCAGCCGGGATTATCCAGAGACGTTGCCGAAGGCTTTGCCTAGCGTGTTGACGCCGAAGCAACGGTGAATTTAGCTTGAACTGCGCAGCCGCGCTATCTCGTAGCGCGGCTGCGCCAATTCCGTTACCCGACAATCCTCAGCGAGTAATCGGTCGCCTGCACATCCTTGGTCAGGCTGCCGATGGAAATACGGTCCACGCCGGTTTCGGCGATATCGCGCACCGTTTTCATGTTTACCCCGCCGGAAGCCTCCAGAAGCGCACGCCCGGCATTTAATGCTACTGCCTCGCGCATCATCTCCAGCGAGAAATTGTCGAGCAGGATCGAAACTGCGCCGGCATCGAGAGCCTCGCGCAACTCTTCGAGATTTTCCACTTCGATCTGGATCGAAACACCGGCATTCAACGCCTGTGCCGTCCGCATCGCAGCGGTAATGCCGCCTGCTGCAGCGATATGGTTTTCCTTGATCAGGATGCCGTCGTACAGCGCGAGCCGCTGATTCTGCCCGCCGCCGACACGCACGGCGTATTTCTGTGCGAGACGCAAACCGGGCAAGGTTTTGCGCGTATCGAGAATCGCAGCGCGAGTACCTTGAATAACGTTCACATATTGACGCGTGGCAGTTGCCACTCCTGACAGGAGTTGCAGGAAATTCAGCGCGGCACGCTCTGCAGTCAGCAACGCACGCGCAGGTGCTTCAATGGCACATACCTCGCTATCGGCGGTCATGCTATCGCCCTCGGCGTAGCGCCATTCGATACGGATGCGCGCATCGAGTTGCTTCATCACGCCTTCAAACCAGGGTGCACCGCACAGCACCGCTGCGTCACGCACGACGACACGGGCTTGAGCCCATTCGTTTTCCGGTACCAAGAGGCCGGTAACGTCGCCGGCTCCCACGTCTTCCAACAGGGCGGTCTTGATGTTTCCCTCAAAGGCTGCCGCCAGCGCCGCATCGAAAGGCGCGAACTTGTTCTTCAATGTGCTCATGCCGGACCGATCCCCGCAAACAGTTTTTGTTCTTTCGCCAGATCGCCGCTTGGACGGACATTCGCCTTGCGCTGCGCCGCGAAAGCGAGCATGCGGTCGATGCAGACATAAGCCTTGCGGCCGATCTCCGGATCGATATGGATTTCATTACGGCCGGTCTCAAGCACTTCGGCAAGGTTCTGCAAACCGTTCATTGCCATCCACGGGCAATGCGCGCAACTCTTGCAGGTAGCGCTGTTGCCTGCAGTCGGCGCATCGATGAACCGCTTGCCTGGCGCTGCCATGCGCATCTTGTGCAGAATGCCATTGTCGGTGGCGACGATGAATTCTTCGGCGTCAAGCGTCTGCGCGGCGGCGATCATTTGCGAGGTCGAACCGACGACATCGGCTTGAGCAATCACCTCTTCCGGCGATTCCGGATGCACCAGCACCTTGGCATTCGGATGTTCGCGTCGCAGCAGTTCCAGTTCGATGCCCTTGAACTCGTCATGCACCACGCAGGAACCTTGCCACAGCAGCATGTCGGCCCCGGTCTTCTTCTGGATGTAGCTACCGAGATGCTTGTCCGGCGCCCACAGGATTTTCTTGCCTTGCGCATGCAGATGTTCGACGATGTCCAGCCCGATGGAGGAAGTCACCATCCAATCGGCTCGCGCTTTCACGGCTGCGCTGGTGTTGGCGTAAACCACCACGGTGCGGTCCGGATGCGCATCGCAAAAAGCGGTGAATTCATCAGCCGGGCAACCGAGGTCGAGCGAACAGGTGGCGTCGAGGTCCGGCATCAGGATAGTCTTGTCGGGACTCAGGATCTTTGCGGTTTCGCCCATGAACTTCACGCCGGCGACCACCAGCGTCTTGGCGGGATGATCACGCCCGAAACGCGCCATCTCCAGCGAATCCGAAACACAACCGCCGGTTTCTTCCGCAAGATCCTGCAAATCGGCATCGACGTAATAATGGGCAACCAGTACGGCCTGCTTTTCTTTCAAGAGACGTTTGATACGCTCCTTGAGTTCTGCCTTTTCAACGGGTGACGGCGCAAGCGGCACCCGCGCCCAGGCATTGGCGATGCAACTGGTGCCCGATTGCATCTGCGGGCGTTCGAATTCGACGGTCTTGATGGTCTGGCTCTGCATGATGTGAAGCGGTACGGCAAAAGGAAAAGTATGCCCGATAAGCGCAAACTGGGTGCCCGGGCGTGATTTTCAATCCGGCCTGCACAGGAAAAAAGTTTGCGCTTTATTAACTTGATTATTCGATGCCCTGGCTGGTGAGGTATTCCTCGTAGCCACCGTGGAAATCGATGATTTCGCCATCCTTGATTTCCAGAATGCGGGTCGCCAGCGAAGAGACAAATTCGCGGTCGTGCGATACGAAGATCAGCGTGCCTGCATATTTGTCCAACGCGATGTTGAGCGACTCGATGGATTCCATGTCCATGTGGTTGGTCGGTTCGTCCATCAGCAGAACGTTGTGACGGCCCAGCATCAGCTTGCCGTACATCATCCGCCCCTTCTCGCCGCCCGACAGCACCTTTACCGATTTCCGCACGTCATCACCGGAAAACAGGAGTCGGCCGAGTATGGAACGGATCGCCTGATCGTCATCACCCTCTTTTGTCCATTGGCTCATCCAGTCGGTCAGGTTCTTGTCAACTGCGAACTCTTCGGTCGGATCTTGCGGCATGTAGCCGATATTGGCGTGCTCGGCCCATTTGGCGAAACCGCTGTCGGCTTGCATTCCACAGATCTGGCCACCGATGCTGCGCAACAGCGTCGTCTTACCTGCACCGTTGGCGCCGATGATCGCGATCTTTTCACCCGCTTCGACGAGGAGATTGAAGTTCTTGAAAATCTGCCGGTCATAAGCCTTCGACAAGCCCTCCACCTCGACAGCCTGGCGGTGCAGCTTCTTCTCGCCTTCAAAGCGAACGAAAGGATTCTGCCGGCTGGAAGGTTTGATGTCATCGACCTTGATCTTCTCAATTTGCTTGGCACGCGAAGTTGCCTGACGTGCCTTGGACTTGTTGGCGGAGAAGCGGCGCACGAATTCCTGCAGTTCAGCGACACGTTCCTTGGCTTTGGCGTTCGCAGCCAGCACCTGAGCACGCGCTTGCGAGGAAGCCAGCATGTAGTCGTCGTAATTTCCCGGATAGATCTTCAGCGTGCCGTAATCCATGTCCGCCATGTGAGTGCAGACTTGGTTCAAAAAGTGGCGGTCGTGGGAAATGATGATCATGGTGGAATTGCGCTCGTTGAGCACATTCTCCAGCCAGCGGATAGTATTGATGTCCAGGTTGTTGGTCGGTTCGTCCAGCAAGAGGATGTCCGGATTCGAAAACAGGGCCTGCGCCAGGAGCACGCGCAGCTTCCAGCCTGGTGCGATATTGCTCATCGGGCCGTTGTGCTGCTCGATTGGAATCCCCACGCCTAGCAGCAGTTCGCCGGCACGCGACTCGGCGGTGTAGCCATCATACTCGGCGAACTTCGCTTCGAGGTCGGCCGCCTTCATGTAATCGTCGTCGGTTGCATCCGGATTTGCATAAATGGCATCCCGCTCCTGCATTGCCGCCCACATCTCGGCGTGGCCCATCATCACCACGTCGAGCACGCGCATCTCCTCGTAGGCGAACTGGTCCTGACGCAGTTTGCCGAGGCGCTCGTTGGGATCGAGCATCACGGTGCCGGCACTTTGTTCAAGATCGCCGCCCAGAATCTTCATGAAAGTCGATTTGCCGCAGCCGTTGGCGCCGATCAGGCCATAGCGGTTGCCCTCGCCGAACTTGACAGAGATATTTTCGAACAGCGGCTTGGGGCCGAACTGCATCGTGATGTTAGCGGTGGATAGCACGGGGATGACCTCTTGCGAAACTGATTTTGGAAAACCTTTGATTTTACCATTCCGCCGGT
>Ga0070664_100004610_pt1 | contig 11066 bp, 6 predicted proteins | sample KBSC73metaG_FD_65863 | JGI IMG/M metagenome (GOLD analysis project Ga0070664, IMG submission 65863) | Corn rhizosphere microbial communities from Kellogg Biological Station, Michigan, USA - KBS C7-3 metaG | ecosystem: Host-associated > Plants > Roots > Rhizosphere > Soil ... | reverse complement strand
CCTGCATCCGCCGCGCCTGCAGGGCTTGCCAAGTCCGCTGCGCCCGCCGCACCTGCGCCGGTAGCGGCAACATACAGCGGCCGTGCCGACGTCGAATGCGAGATGCTGGTGCTGGGATCAGGCCCCGGCGGATATTCGGCGGCATTTCGTTCGGCGGACCTCGGCATGAAGACCGTGCTCGTCGAGCGCTACGCATCGCTAGGCGGCGTGTGCCTCAATGTCGGCTGCATTCCATCGAAGGCGCTCTTGCACACGGCCGCGGTGATGGATGAAGTGAAGACGATGGGCGCGCACGGGATCAGCTACGCGGCGCCGACGATCGACCTCGACAAGCTGCGCGCATTCAAGGACAGCGTCGTCAAGAAGCTCACTGGCGGCCTCGCCGGCATGGCGAAATCGCGCAAGGTCGAGGTCGTGCGCGGCATCGGTCGCTTCCTCGATGCGCATCATCTCGAAGTGCAGGTGACATCCGGCACCGGTCGCGAGCCGACCAGCGAGCGCAAGGTCGTAAAGTTCGCGAAGGCGATCATCGCGGCGGGCAGCGAGTCCGTGAAGCTGCCGTTCATGCCGGACGATCCGCGCATCGTCGACTCGACGGGCGCGCTGGAGCTCGCTTCGATCCCGAAGAAGATGCTCGTCGTCGGTGGCGGCATCATCGGGCTCGAGATGGCCAACGTGTATTCGTCGCTCGGTGCGCGGATCGATGTCGTCGAGATGCTCGACGGCGTGATGATGGGTGCCGACCGCGATCTCGTCAAAGTGTGGGAGAAGAAGAACGCGTCGCGCTTCGACAACCTGATGCTGAAGACGAAAACCGTGTCGGCGAAGGCGACGAAGGCGGGCATCGAGGTCGCGTTCGAGGGCGCGAAGGCGCCGGGGGCACCCCAGGTTTACGAGCTGGTGCTGGTCGCCGTCGGGCGCAGTCCCAACGGCAAGGTGATCGATGCGCAGAAGGCCGGCGTCGCCGTCACCGATCGCGGGTTCATCAACGTCGACAAGCAGATGCGCACGAACGTCGCGCACATTCATGCGATCGGCGACATCGTCGGCCAGCCGATGCTCGCGCACAAGGCGGTGCACGAGGCGCACGTGGCGGCCGAGGCGGCGTCAGGATTGAAATCGTTCTTCGACGCGCGGCAGATCCCGTCGGTCGCGTACACCGATCCCGAGGTTGCATGGGCCGGCGTCACCGAAGATGAATGCAAGGCGCAGGGGACGAAGTACACGAAGGCGATGTTCCCGTGGGCGGCGTCGGGGCGTGCGATCGCCAATGGTCGCGACGAGGGCTTCACGAAGCTGATTTTCGACGATTCGACGCACCGGATCATCGGCGGCGGCATCGTCGGCACGCACGCAGGCGACCTGATCAGCGAAATCTCGCTTGCGATCGAGATGGGATGCGATGCTGTCGACATCGGCAAGACGATCCATCCACACCCGACACTGTCCGAATCCATCGGCATGGCTGCCGAAGTATTCGAAGGTGTCTGCACGGACCTGCCGCCGGTGAAGAAAAAGTAGCGTCAAGCGACACGACCGGGCTGCAGGACACGAGGAGGCAGCATGAGTGAAGAGCAACTGAGAGCGGCGGCACTCGAGTACCACGAATTTCCGCGGCCCGGGAAGGTTTCGATCGCGCCAACGAAACCGCTCGCGAACCAGCGCGACCTGTCGCTCGCGTATTCGCCCGGTGTCGCGTATGCGTGCACGGCGATTCGCGATGACCCGGCACTCGCCGCCAAATACACGGCGCGCGCGAATCTCGTCGCCGTCATCACCAACGGCACGGCGGTGCTCGGGCTCGGCAACATCGGCGCGCTGGCCGGCAAGCCGGTGATGGAAGGGAAGGCGTGCCTGTTCAAGAAATTCGCCGGCATCGACGTGTTCGATATCGAAGTCGGTGCGACGGACCCCGACAAGGTCGTCGAGATCGTCGCGGGTCTCGAGCCGACGTTTGGCGGCATCAACCTCGAGGACATCAAGGCTCCGGAATGCTTCTACATCGAGCGCAAGCTGCGCGAGCGGATGAAGATCCCGGTGTTCCACGACGACCAGCATGGAACCGCGATCGTCGCGGCCGCCGCTGTGCTGAACGCGCTGACGATCGTTCGCAAGGACATCGGCAACGTCAAGCTCGTGTGCTCGGGCTCGGGTGCTGCGGCGCTCGCATGCCTCGACCTGCAGGTGAGCCTTGGCCTCGATCCGAAAAAAGTGTTCGTGCTCGACAGCAAGGGCGTCGTGCACAAGGGTCGCACCGACAAGATGGATGCCGACAAGGCACGCTACGCGCAGGAGACGCGTGCGCGGACGCTTGCGGATGTCATCGAAGGCGCCGACATCTTCCTTGGACTGTCGACGGGAGGCGTGTTGACGGCCGAGATGGTCAAGCGGATGGCCGACAAACCGATCATCCTGGCGATGGCGAATCCGGAGCCCGAGATACGGCCGGAGATCGCCAAGGAAGTTCGCCCGGATTGCCTGATCGGTACCGGCCGATCGGACTATCCGAACCAGGTGAACAACTCGCTATGCTTTCCGTTCATCTTCCGCGGCGCGCTCGATTGCGGTGCGAGCACGATCAACGAGCCGATGAAGCTCGCCGCAACGCGCGCGCTCGCAGCGCTCGCGCAGGCGGAGCCATCCGAAATCGTCGCGCTCGCGTACGGTGAGCCCACACCGGCATTCGGTCCCGACTACCTGATTCCGCGCGCGTTCGATCCGCGCCTCATCATCAACATCGCGCCTGCCGTGGCGAAAGCAGCGATGGAAAGCGGTGTCGCGTCGCGGCCGATCGCCGATTTCAACGAATATCGCGATCGGTTGACGCGATTCGTCTACGCGTCCGGAACGCCGATGGCGCCGATTTTCGCCGCCGCGAAGGCTGCGCCGAAACGAATCGTCTTCGCCGAAGGCGAGGACGAGCGCGTGCTGCGCGCTGCGCAGACGGGCATCGACGAAGGCATCGTCTTTCCCGTGCTCATCGGGCGAACCGACATCATCCAGTCGCGCATCAAGCGGCTGGGATTGCGGCTGACACTCGGCAAGGATTGCGAAGGCGTCAACGTGCTGGACGACCCGCGCTACAAGGAATACTCGCAGGACTATTACATGCTCGCGCGTCGCAAGGGCGTCAACCGCCCGGCGGCGCTCGAGGAGATGCGGACGCGTCCGACGCTGATCGGCGCGATGCTGCTGCGCCGCGGCGATGTCGACGGCATGCTATGCGGAACGTTCGGCAACTACACCGACCATCTGCGCTACGTGCGCAACGTGATCGGCATGCGCGACGGCGTGCACACGCTGGCGGCGATGCAGATGATCATGCTGCCCGGTCGGCAGCTCTTCATCTGCGATACGCACGCGAATCGCGATCCGAGCGCAGAAGAAATTGCCGAGATGACGATGCTCGCTGTCGAGGCCGTGCGCAGGTTCGGCCAGGAGCCGAGCGTCGCACTGCTGTCGCATTCGAGCTTCGGCAGCTCGGATGCGCCTTCGGCGACCAAGATGCGCGACGCGCTCGAGCTGATCCTTCTGCGCATGCCCGATCTCGCCGTCGAGGGCGAGATGCATGCCGATGCGGCACTGTCGACGGTGATACGCGAGCGCGAATTCCCCGATTCGCGGCTTACGAAGAACGCGAACGTGCTGATCATGCCGAACGTCGACGCGGCGAACATCACGTACAACGCGCTGCGCGTCACCGCGGGCGAAGGGATCACCGTCGGCGGCATCCTGCTCGGTGCCGCGAAGCCGGTGCACATCCTGACGCCGTCGGCAACGGTGCGCCGGATTCTGAACATGACGGCACTCGCTGTTGCCGAGGCGGCGACCCAGAAGGCGGCGATCGCTTGAAAAATCGTGCGTCGCCACGGCGGCGCATGCTCACCACCGAGTACGAAGGAGAGCTGCATGGAAGTCGCGAAGAAGCCCTGGTACACGTCGCTCTATCTGCAGGTCATCGTCGCCATCGTCATCGGTGTTCTGCTCGGACACTTCATGCCGCAAACCGGCGAGGCAATGAAGCCGCTCGGCGACGGCTTCATCAAGCTGATCAAGATGATCATTGCGCCGATCATCTTCTGCACGGTCGTCGTTGGCATCGCCGGCATGGAGGACATGAAAAAGGTCGGCAAGACGGGCGGCTACGCGCTTTTGTACTTCGAGATCGTGAGCACGATCGCGCTCATCGTTGGGCTCACGATCGTCAATCTAGTGCAGCCGGGCGCGGGGATGAACGTCGATCCGGCAACACTCGATCAGAAAGGCATCGCTGCATTCACGAAGCCCGGGCAGATGGCGAGCACGACCGAGTTCCTGCTGAACGTCATCCCCAACACCGTCGTCGATGCATTCGCGAAGGGCGAGATCCTGCAGGTGCTGCTGTTCGCCGTGCTGTTCGGCTTCGCGCTGCACAAGTTCGGCGGCCGCGGCACGCTCGTGTTCGACTGGATCGAGAAAACGTCGCACGTACTGTTCACGATCGTCGGCTACATCATGCGCGTGGCGCCGATCGGCGCGTTCGGCGCAATGGCGTTCACGATCGGCAAGTACGGCGTCGGCTCGCTCGTCCAGCTCGGCAAGCTGATGGGGACGTTCTACCTGACGTGCCTGATTTTCGTGCTCGTCGTGCTAGGGCTGATCGCCCGCTTCCACGGCTTCTCGATCATCAAGTTCATCCGCTACATCAAGGAGGAGCTCCTGATCGTGCTCGGCACGTCGTCGTCGGAGTCCGTGTTGCCGCGGATGATGGCGAAGCTCGAGAACCTCGGCGTGAAGAAGTCCACCGTCGGCCTCGTCATCCCGACGGGCTACTCGTTCAATCTCGACGGCACGTCGATCTACCTGACGATGGCTGCGGTGTTCGTCGCGCAGGCAACGAATACGCCGATGACCATCCAGCAGGAGCTGACGCTGCTCGGCGTGCTGCTGCTCACATCCAAGGGCGCCGCGGGCGTGACCGGCAGCGGTTTCATCGTGCTCGCGGCGACGCTGTCGGCGGTGGGTCACGTGCCGGTTGCGGGACTTGCGCTGATTCTTGGCGTCGATCGCTTCATGTCGGAGGCGCGCGCGTTGACGAACCTCGTCGGCAACGGCGTTGCAACCGTCGTCGTCGGCAAATGGTGCGGCGAGCTCGACGAAGCGCGGATGAAACGCGTGCTCGATCGTGAATCAGCGATCGAGGCCGACGAGCCCGAGGAAGTCCTCGACCAGACCGAAGCGCACATGCCGGCCGCCGCCGGCTGATGACGCGATTGGCGACCACCGACGCGCCCGGCGCGACGCTGCATCGCGTCGTCATCGTGGGTGGCGGCGCGGGCGGCCTCGAGCTCGCGACCAAGCTCGGCAATTCGCTCGGCCGCAAGCGGCGTGCAGAGATCACGCTGATCGAGCGTGCGCGCACGCACTTCTGGAAGCCGCACCTGCATGAAATCGCGGCCGGCAGCATGGACATCGCTGTCTACGACACCGACTATCTCGCGCAGTCGCACTGGCATTGCTTCCGATATCGAATCGGCGAGATGGTCGGCCTCGATCGGCAGCGTCGCGAGGTGCACGTCGCCGCATTCACGGATGAGGATGGCGATCGCGTGGCACCGCCCAGAACGATCGAATACGACACGCTCGTCATTTGTGTCGGCAGCCGCACGAACGACTTCGGCACGCCCGGCGCGCACGAATATGCGATTGCCCTCGACGATCCGCACGAGGCCGAGCGCTTTCACCGCCGGCTCGTCAACGCGTACATGCGCGCGCATTCGCAAGCGGAATCGTTGCGCCCCGATCAATTGCAGGTTGCGATCATCGGTGCGGGCGCAACGGGTGTGGAGCTCGCTGCCGAGCTGCACAACACGACGCGCACGCTCGTGTCATATGGCCTCGATCGCATCGATCCCGAAAAGGACATGCGACTGATCGTCATCGAGGCAGCGGATCGCGTGTTGCCGGCGCTGCCGATGCGACTTTCAGTCACTGCGGGCAAGCTGCTCGCAAATCTGGGCATCAGCGTCCGAACCTCCGCGCGCGTGGCGGAAGTGCTTCCCAACGGCGTCAGGCTCGCGTCCGGCGAGATCATTCCGGCGGAGCTCGTCGTCTGGGCGGCGGGGGTCAAGGCGCCAGACTTCCTGCGCGATCTCGATGGCCTCGAGACGAATCGGATCAATCAGCTCGTCGTGTTGCCGACGCTGCAGACGACGCGCGACAGCGACGTGTTTGCATTGGGCGATTGCGCTGCGTGTCCATGGCTCGGCAAGGACGGCGCCGTCGTGCCGCCGCGCGCGCAGGCCGCGCATCAGCAGGCGAGTCACATGGTGAAGCAGATTCGTCGTCGCCTGCGCGGCGAGCCGCTGACGCCATGGCGCTATCGCGATTTCGGCTCGCTCGTATCGCTCGGCGAATATTCGACGGTCGGCAACCTGATGGGCAGCCTGACCGGCGGCAACCTGTGGCTCGAAGGCTGGTTCGCGCGAATGATGTACCTGTCGCTCTACAAGATGCACGAGCTTGCGCTGCACGGGTTCTGGAAGATGGCGCTCGACACGGCCGCGCGGATGATCACGCGGCGAACTGAGCCGCACGTCAAGCTGCACTGACAGGGGTCTGAAATTTCACGCGCACAACAGGCAGAGCAAACTTACGACTTCGTCTCCGCAGTGACCCGCCACACGGTGTTGCCCACATCGTCGGCGACGATCAGCGCGCCCGTCCGGTCGACGGCGACACCTACCGGGCGGCCGTGCGCTTTGCCGTCCTCGACGAAACCGGTGACGAAATCCATCGGGTCGCCTACCGGCCGTCCGTTTTCGAACCGGATGAATACGAGCTTGTATCCGTTCGGCTCGGGCCGATTCCAGCTGCCATGCTCGCCCACGAACGCGCCGCCGTGGAATTGCGATGGAAATGAGTTGCCCGTGTAGAACGCAAGGCCGAGCGGCGCTACATGCGAGCTCAACCCGTAATCCGGCGCGATTGCCGATTTCACGAGGTCGGACCGTTGCGGGCGCACACGCGGGTCGACGTGCTGTCCCCAATAACTGTAGGGCCAGCCGTAAAACGCGCCGGGCTTCACCGACGTCAAGTAGTCGGGCACCAGGTTGGGTCCAAGTTCGTCACGCTCGTTGACAACCGCCCATAACGTGCTGCTGCCGGGATAGAACGTCAGGCCATTCGGATTTCGCAGCCCGCGCGCGAAGACTTTGAACGCGCCGCTCGCGGGATCGACTTCCCATATCGCGGCACGGTTGGTCTCCGCCTCGATTCCGCGTTCCATCGCATTGCTGTTCGAGCCGACGCCAACATAGAGCTTCGATCCGTCCGCGTTGGCCGTCAGGCTCTTGGTCCAATGGTGATTGATGGGTCCCGCCGGGAGGTCGATCACTTTCTCGCCCGGACCGTCGACGCTGGTTTGTCCCACCTTGAACGGAAAGCGCAAGATCGCATCGGTATCGGCGACATAGAGCGTATCGCCGACCAGAACCACCCCAAAGGGTGAATTCAAGTGGTCGATAAGAACCGTTGGCGTGTCGGGCTTGCCGCCGCTGTCGGCGTGTCGCAGCAATAACACGCGGTTGCTTGGACGCTCGCCACCACTGCCACCATGCGCTTTCTTCTCGATCCAAGCCATTACCGGCCGCTTTGGCCGCTCGAGCGGTTCCGGAGCGTCCTTCTTCGACTCGATCACAAGCAGATCGCCATTGGGCAATGCGTAGATGTTTCGCGGGCTCGACAGCCCGGTCGCTATCGCGTCGATGCGAAAGCCTTGCGGCACGGTCGGTTTATCGCCGCCACTCCAGCCGACCACGTCCGCGACCTTCATCTGCGGCAGCAGGGTTCGCGACGGCTCGGGAATATCCGGGGTCGGGCCGTACTGGGTCGACTTCTCGATGTTCTGCCCGGTTCCGCAAGCTGCGAGCGACAGGCAAACGACCAATGCGATGTGACGCTTCATGCCGGCGCCCCCCGTGCGGACACCCATGCAATCGGCATGAAGAAAAGCGTTCCGACGGCTGCGAGTGCGCAGATCGCACCGACGATCGACAGCAGCACTCCGATCGGCACCACGGCGGTCCAACCGTCCGCCGTATGGATGAATGCATTGAAGACCTCGATGATGAGCGCGGCGTAGAACAACACAAGGTGCGACCAGCCGTACGTTCCCACGCGATTCGCTCCACTCGCGAATACAACGACCAGGAGCGCGATTGCAGCTAATGCTCCGAACGCAAGTCCCGCGGCGATCAGCCACTGGGAAAAGTGCAACCACATCAGGAACGCGCTGGCCGAATACGCAACGTCGGTAACGACGGCGGCGACGAACAGCACGACGGGGATGGGAAACAGCAGAAGGTAAATCGGTGCGGCCACGCTCGCGACACGGCTACTCGCGGGCGGCATCGTTTCAACTACAAAGGCATTGTCGGACGAGAGCGGGGCATGCCCATCTCGTATGTCGCGCAAGGTAACCATGGATGCTTGGTGATCTTTTAAACGCAGCGCGCTGTTACTGCTGAGACCGCCTCGATCAAGCGCGCAAAAACCGGCGTATTGCCTGCTTCCTGAATGCACACGAACGGGTCTACGTCAAAATGCAAATATCGCGCCCGACAACCTATTCGGCCTCGCTTCCAAGCATCGCAAACCCGATTCGCTTCCATTCGGTGACAGCGGGGTGAAGACGAGTCGGCCCGCAGCCTCGTAATAGCGGCGACACAGTGGTAGATGCCAAGGCGCTCCGTAAACTTTACGGTCGGTTTGAAAAACTGTGTACCCGGAGGGCTCGCATCAAGCTGCATCGCGGCGCGTCCACGCCGACGGCGCTTCCACGTCCCTTCCTATAAACTGCCGTCTCCGCGCGGGCCGGTCGTTTTCTCGACGCCTCGCTCGCGCTATCGCTCCAACGCTCGCAATAATGTCGATCCCGGCCCCCGATCGCGCGCCATTCGCCGAGACGCCCGTTCCTTCGACGCCGAACAAGCGCTTGTACGGCAGCGACGTCATCGCGCAGATGCTGCGTGCGCTCGACGTCCCCTACCTGGCGCTGAATCCTGGTGCCAGCTTTCGCGGCCTCCACGACAGCCTCGTCAATCATTTGGGCAACGAACGGCCGCAAATGCTGTTGTGCCTGCACGAGGAATCGGCCGTCGCGATCGCGCATGGGTACGCCAAGGTATCGCAGCGGATGCTCGGCGTCGTGCTGCATTCGAACGTCGGTCTCATGCACGCGACGATGGCGATCTTCAACGCGTGGTGCGATCGCGTGCCGATGTTGCTGCTAGGCGCCACGGGTCCGGTCGATGCGCGGGCGCGCAGGCCCTGGATCGACTGGATTCATACGGCACTCGACCAGGGCGCGCTGATCCGCGATTACACGAAGTGGGATGACCAGCCCGGCTCGGTGGGCGCCGCCGTCGATTCAATCGCGCACGCCGCGCAGGTTGCGATGACGCCGCCGTACGCGCCCGTGTACGTCAACTTCGACGCCGGATTGCAGGAACAGGCGCTCGATCAGCCGCCGAGGCTGCCCGACGTCACGCGAATGGCGCCGCCTGCGCGAGTTCGACCCGATTCACAGACGCTCGCCGATGCTGTCGCGAGGCTGCGTAGCGCCAAGCGCCCGGTGATCCTGATGGGCCGCGTCTCGCGTGACGAGGGTGACTGGAATACGCGCGTCGCGTTTGCAGAGCGCCTCGACGCACCCGTCATCACCGATCTCAAGGTTGCGGCGGCGTTTCCAACGGAGCACCCGCTGCATGCAGGACCACCGGGTGCGTACCTCGCCGAGCAGTCGATCGCGGCATTGCGCAACGCCGATGTCATCGTCGCGCTCGACTGGGTCGATCTTGCCGGAACGCTCGGCCAGGCATGGCCCGATGCGGCCGTGCCGTGCGCCGTCATCAACGCGACGCTCGATGCGCAACTCGCGCGGGGCTGGAGCAAGGATCATTTTGGAATTCCGCCAGCCGATGTTTATTTCGCGTGTGATCCTGATGTCGTCGTTGCCGAGCTCGTCGCGGCGTTGGGTCCGCGGGATGCGCCGCCGCGCAGGTCGACGACGCGCGCGTATCCGGGAATCGCCGCCATGCCGGAGGCGCCGCAGCCAACGACTGCCGTCGATGCGCGCACCGACTGCATGCCGCTCAAGTCACTTGCGCAAGCGGTCGACGACGCGACGAAAGGCGCGTCGATCTGCATCTCGCGAGTGCCGCTCGGCTGGAACGGCGCTTATCGCGATTTCCGCCACCCGCTCGATTACATCGGACTCGACGGCGGCGGTGGTGTCGGTGGAGGACCAGGTCTCGCAATCGGCGCCGCACTCGCGCTCAAAGGCAGCGGTCGCATCTCGCTCGCGATCATGGGCGACGGCGATTTCCTGATGGGCGTGACCGCGCTGTGGACAGCGGTGCATTACGGCGTGCCATGCCTGATGATCGTCGCGAACAACCGCAGCTTCTACAACGACGAGCGGCACCAGGAGCGGGTTGCGATCGTGCGCGACCGACCGGTCGAGAACAAGGGCATCGGTCAGCGGATCGAGGGGCCCGACATCGATCTCGCGGCGATGGCGCGCGCGCAAGGGGCGACAGGTATCGGTCCCATTACGTCAGCCGATGCGCTGCGAGCGGCGATCACCGACGGCCTGCGGCTCGTCAACGAAGGCGCGGTCGTCGTCATCGATGCGCGCGTCGTGCCGGGCTACGACGCGAATACGGGTGGCGGGGCGCAGACGGCGCGCAGGCAAAAATAAATGAGCGAGCGCAACGCATGAGTGCGAACATCGCCGACGTGCTGCCGCGTCATCGTGATCTGCATTACGGCGGCGACTGGCATCGCGCGCACGGCGGGTACGCGACGACGTTCGATCCAGCCACTGGCCAATGTCTCGGCGAATGCGCGGAGGCGGATGCATCCGACGTCGATGCCGCTGCGCGGGCCGCGCATCGTGCGTATCCGGCATGGCGCGCGCTGCGACCGGCTGAGCGCGGCAGCGCGCTGCGTGCAATCGCGGCGCGGCTGCGTGAGCATGCGGCGGAGCTCGCGCTGATCGATGCGACCGACTGCGGCAATCCGGT
>Ga0070664_100004608_pt1 | contig 11067 bp, 6 predicted proteins | sample KBSC73metaG_FD_65863 | JGI IMG/M metagenome (GOLD analysis project Ga0070664, IMG submission 65863) | Corn rhizosphere microbial communities from Kellogg Biological Station, Michigan, USA - KBS C7-3 metaG | ecosystem: Host-associated > Plants > Roots > Rhizosphere > Soil ... | reverse complement strand
TGCAGTGCGGCACGCCTGACGCCGAGCGGAAGCGTGCGGCTGCCGATCCGGCTTTGGTGCGCGAGCTGCCGATCTACGTCTCTGGCAGCGGTGGCAGCGGAGCGAAGCTGGTCATCGGGTTGAATCCGCGGCGGCCGTTCGACGATCAATACCGCGCGTTTCTCGACCTTGTCGCAGGTCAACTCGCCACGGCTCTTGGCAATGCACGCGCGTATCAGGATGAGCGGCGCCGCGCCGAGGCGCTCGCCGACCTGGACCGGGCGAAGACTGCATTCTTCAGCAACGTCAGCCACGAGTTCAGAACACCGCTCACGCTGTTGATGGGGCCGCTGGAAGACGTCCTGGCGGAGGCGGCGCTGCCGCCAGCGACGCACGCGCGGCTCGAGCTCGCACATCGCAACTCGCTGCGCCTTCTCAAGCTGGTGAATACGCTCCTTGATTTCTCCCGCATCGAGGCCGGACGCGTCAACGCGTCCTACGAGCCAACCGATCTGGCGCGATTCACGACGGAGCTGGCGAGCAATTTTCGATCGGCGATCGAGCGTGCAGGCATGACCCTGACCGTCGATTGTCCGCCGCTGGCCGAGCCGGTCTACGTCGATTGCGAGATGTGGGAGAAGGTCGTTCTCAACCTCCTGTCGAACGCCTTCAAGTTCACCTTCGACGGCGGCATCGACGTATCACTGCGCCAGCGCGACGGCGCGGCGTTACTGCAGGTGCGTGACACCGGCACCGGCATTCCCGCGGATGAAATGCCGCGCATCTTCGACCGCTTCCATCGCGTCAAGGGCGGCGCGGGACGATCGTACGAAGGCAGCGGGATTGGTCTCGCGCTGGTGCAGGAGCTGGTACGTCTGCACGGCGGATCGGTGGCGGTGGAGAGTCACGTCGGAACGGGCACCGTGTTCACCGTCAGTGTCCCGCTCGGCTCTGCGCACCTGCCCCCCGAACGGATCGCGGCCGCCGCCACGCGAACATCGACCAGCGGCCACGTGGACGCGTTCGTCCAGGAAGCGTTGCGATGGCTGCCGACCGCCGCCGCGGACACGGTGGCGAGAACGGTCCATCCCCGGTCGCCGGAGGGCAGCGGGGAAGCCGCCGTACCGCGTGGGCCGCGCGTCTTGGTGGTGGACGACAACGCCGACATGCGCGAATACCTTGGCCGGATTCTCGACGGCCGCTACGACGTTGACACGTTCGGTGACGGCGCAGCGGCACTGGAGCGCATCCGCTCCGCTCCGCCCGAACTGGTGCTCGCCGACGTGATGATGCCGATGCTTGACGGGTTCGGGCTGCTGGCCGCCATCCGTGGCGACCAACAGCTGCAATCACTGCCGGTAGTCCTGCTGTCGGCGCGCGCGGGTGAGGAAGCGCGCATCGAAGGCCTCGACGCGGGCGCGGACGACTACATGGTGAAGCCGTTCAGCGCACGCGAACTGCTCGCCTGCGTTGCCTCGCAGTTGAAGCTGGCGCGCGTGCGGCGGCAATCCGACGAGGAGCGCACACGTCTGCTGCGCGAGAACGCCGCCGTGATGCAGACCCTCAACGACGTCGGTACTATCGTTGCCTCGGAGCTCGATCGCACGCGGGTGGTGCAGGCGGTGACCGACGCCGCGACTGAACTGACGACCGCGGAGTTCGGCGCGTTTTTCTACAACGTGCTCGACGAGTCCGGCGAATCGTACATGCTCTACACGATCTCGGGGGTGCCGCGCGACACGTTCGCGAAGTTCCCGATGCCGCGCAACACGGCGGTGTTCGACCCGACCTTCAGGGGCACGACCACCGTCCGCAGCGACGACATCACGCAGGATCCGCGCTATGGACAGAACCCGCCGTATCACGGCATGCCCGCAGGCCACCTCCCGGTTCGCAGCTACCTCGCGGTGCCGGTGAAAGGTCGCTCCGGCCAGGTCATTGGGGGACTGTTCTTCGGTCATTCGGCGTCCGCGCGCTTCACCGAACAGCATGAGCGCCTGGCCATCGGCATTGCCTCCTGGGCGGCCGTCGCACTCGAGAATGCAGGTCTTTATGCGAGCGTCCAGGAAGCCAACCGGCTGAAAGACGACTTTCTCGCCAGCCTGTCGCACGAGCTCCGCACGCCGCTCAACGCCATCCTCGGCTACGCCACCATGCTCAGAACTGGTTCGCTGCCGGACGAGCGCCGCGACAAGGCGATCGAGACCATCGAGCGCAATGCCACATCGCTGACGCAGATCGTGGAAGACGTGCTCGATATTTCGAGAATCGTTTCGGGAAAGATCCGCCTGAACATTCAGGCCGTGGACCTTCCGCAGATCATGCGCAATGCGCTCGATGTCATCCTTCCCGCCGCGCAGGCCAAAGCGGTGCGCATCGAGGCGGTGATGTCGCAGCCGGCGCCCGCCGTGACAGGCGATCCGGAGCGGCTGCAACAGATCTTCTGGAACCTGCTGTCGAACGCCGTCAAGTTCACCCACCGCGGCGGCGCCGTGCGGGTCACGCTCGAGCGTGTCGATTCGGACGTGCGGATCACGGTCACCGATGACGGCATCGGCATCTCGCCCCACTTCCTGCCGCATGTATTCGAGCGGTTCCGGCAGGCGGACGCAGGGACCACTCGCGAACGCGGCGGTCTCGGCCTCGGACTATCCATCGCACGTCAGCTGGTCGAGATGCATGGCGGCGCGATCACCGCGTCGAGTGAGGGTGTGGGTCGCGGCGCGACGTTTCGCGTGAGCATCCCCATCACGACGGGCGGCGAGCGCGACAGCAACCCGCCGAATGCTGGCCCGTCAGGAGCCTAGTTCCCCTTCATCTGCCGCTTGAACGTCTCGTCACCGGAGATGTGAATCTCCACGACGTCGGTCGCTTCACCCTTGTCGTTGACGACGAACTTGTAGCCGATCCCCACACCTTCGAACATCGTCTGCGAGCGCGGGATGAGTGGCCGCATCTCGCCGCCGTCGATGCCGGCACCGCCCGTGATCTTCGCGACCAGCTGGTCCCCTGAGAACAGCACCTCAATCGTGCGCGTTCGCCCTCCATACAACCCGTTGTAGACGCCGACGTACTTCGCCAGCACCTCGCGTGGAACGACGATCCCTGCGCCGGTCGCATCCGACACGGTCCCGTCCCAGCGGTCGCTCGTTTGTTCACACACTGCCTCGAGCATCTCGGTATCCGCCGCAAGCACCATATCCGACGTAAAGCTCCACGGCTTCAGGTAGGCGCCCGGATCGGTGAAGGTCACATCCACGTGCAGGTGGCCGAGGTCGCGGCGGCTGTAACGCTCCATGACACGCAGCGCTTCCGTATGCGGCTGACCGTAGCGGCTCAGCCACGTCTTGTCGTTGTACCCATTGCTCTCTACTACGAGCGTGTCGCCGTCCCAGCGTCCGACCGAATAGCCCATCCAGCTCGGGGCGGCGTTCGTTTCCAGTTGACGGCCGTCCATGAAGATCAGGCGGTAGGTGAGGTCATCGTTCAGGATGGCAATCGCTGTCGGCGTCTGGATGATGCGCTTCCACCCGGCAGCCCTGTCAGCTTCAGGCCCGCTCGGCAGGCATTGATAGGAAGGACGCGACTTCCAGTACTCATGCTCACGCTGAGTGATGGCAGCATTGGCCCACGGCTGCGCGTTGGCTCGGTCGAGCAGAAGCTCGGGAACTGGGCCGTTCCACACCCCGCTCAAATCGGGCTTGCCGTCCGCTCGCGGGGCGGGCGCCGCGAGGTTAGGCTTTCCATCGGGTGTCCGGGCAAGACCTGGCGTCTTGCGGTCAAGCCATTGCGCCCCGGCGGGAGTTGTTGACAGGAGCAGAGTGACCGCCGCGAGAATTATCCTCATACAGCCCTCCGACGTCTTGCGAACGCGCGGAGACTAACGCAAATCAGCCATAATTGACAGACATTTACGGGGATGAGAAACTTCCAAGTCCTCGTCTCCGTCTATTTGCAGAGAGGTATCGTTGCCATGAAGAAGACCGTCCTGGGCGCGGTGGCGCTCGCCGTCGCGACCTTGATCCCGGGCGCCGCATGGGCGCATCACGGTGATGCCGGCCGCTATAACGAAGAGACCGTCACGCTGAAGGGCACCGTCGTGCAACTCGTCATGGTCAACCCCCACGCGCTCATCATTTTCGACGTGCCCGATGCGAGCGGGAAGAACACCCGCTGGACGGCGGAACTCGGTGGCCCGCAGCAGTTGATCAAGCAGTTCGGCTGGAGCCCGCAAACAGTGAAGGCGGGTATGCCCGTCACGCTGATCGGCCGCGTCGTCAAAAGCGGCGACCCGTACATGAACCTCACTGAGCGCTCGCAGATCACGCTGACCGATTCGGGGAAAGAGATTTACCGCACCGCGAACTTCGGCCAGCCGGCGCCGGCGGCTCAGTAACCGGGGGCGCAGTTTTTCGTCGGAGACACCTAGGGCCGCGACACCTCGCGGCCCTTTTTTTCTGAGGATCGAGCGATGAGAGCAACGATCGCCGTCGTGGGCCTGCTCGCGTGCTTCGTGGGCACCGCGATCGTCAAGGCGCAGCAGCCCGCCGCCGCACCCGCACCCCTGTCGGATCAGGTGTTCAAGAACGTCCAGGTCATGAAAGGGATTCCCGTCGATCAGTTCATGGCGACGATGGGGTTCTTCTCGGCATCGCTCGGCATGTCGTGCGAGGACTGCCACATGGCCGATGACCGTGACTGGAGCGGTTTTGCCGCCGACAACGCACGCAAACGGCGCGCGCGCCAGATGATCCAGATGATGCAGAAGATCAACGCGGACAACTTCGGCGGCCGCCAGATGGTCACCTGCTACTCGTGCCATCGCGGACAGGACGCGCCGCGGACGATCCCGGACTTCGCCATCCAGTACGGCCCGCTGCAGCCAGCGGATCCCAACGCCATCGTCGCGCAGGCGCCGCTTTCACCGATGCCCGATGCGGTGTTCGACAAGTACCTTCAGGCGGTTGGCGGTGCGCAGAAAGCCGCGTCGTTGACGGGCTACACCGCAACGGGGACCAACGTCGGCTACGGTCCTGAATCGGTGGACAAGCGCCCGTCGGAGATCTATGCGAAAGCGAGCCCGCTGCAGCGTACGACGATCGTCCGCACCAGCAACGGGCCGACCACGACGACGCTCAACGGTGCCAGTGCGTGGTACGCCGCGCCGTTGCGTCCGGTGGACGTTCTCACCCTGGCGGGCCAGGAACTGGCGGGCGCGAAGATTGACGCGATGCTCTTCTTCCCGTCACTGGTGAAGGCGATTGCGCCGCGCTGGCGCGTCGGCGTGCCGACCACCATCGACGATCAGGACGTAGACGTCGTGCAGGGCAACACGCCCGACGGCATCGTCGTGACGCTCTACTTCGATCAGAAGACCGGTCTGCTCGCGCGTTCGATCCGCTATACCGATTCGCCCGTCGGCAAGCTGCCGGTGCAGGTGGATTACTCGGACTATCGCGATGTCAACGGCGTGAAGATGCCGTTTAAATACACGCAGACGGGGCTCGACGGCCGCGATACCTTCGAGCTGACGCAGATCCGCGCGAATCAGAACATCGAGGCCTCACGCTTCGCCAAACCGGCGCCGGTGGCGCCACCGAAGAAGTAGGAAGCAGGAAGTGAGAAGTGGAGAGACTTTCGTGAGACGAGCAACGCAGTTGGCCATCGTCGTGATCGCGGTCACCGCCGCGATGGCCGTGCGCATCGGCGCGCAGCAATCGAACACCACAGGATTGCGCCAGACGGCATACATCAAGGCGTCGAATCCGCATATGGGCGATCACTTCGGCAACGGCGGCACGCTGCTGGGTGATTCGGTGGCGTTGAGCGGCAACGGGCTGACGCTTGCCGTCGGCGCGCCCAACGAAAGCAGCGGCGCGAAGGGCGTCAACGGCGATCAGAACGACACGTCGGTCTACAGCGCGGGTGCCGTCTACGTCTATACCCGCCCGAACGCCAACGGCGCGTGGACGCAGCAGGCCTATGTCAAGCCATCGAACCCGCAGCCAGGCGCGGAGTTCGGCCACGTAGTGACGCTCAGCGCTGACGGCAACACCATGGCGGTTTCCGCGTACTTCGAGGCGAGCGCGGCCAAAGGGATCAACGGCAACCAGAACGACGATTCGATTCCGCAGGCCGGCGCCGTATACGTCTTCACTCGCCGCGGTGCCGCGTGGACGCAGCAGGCCTACGTCAAGGCGTCGAACACCGGTGAAGCCGGCACCGAAGGCAACTTCGGCGATGGCGATCAGTTCGGCTTCTCCGTGTCGCTGAGCGACGACGGCAACACGCTGGCGGTCGGCGCGAACGCGGAGGACAGCAACGCCAAAGGCATCAATGGCGATCAGAACGACAACTCGATGCAGTCCGCGGGCGCGGTCTACGTCTACGCCCGCAGTGGCACGACGTGGACACAGCAGGCGTACGTGAAGGCGCCGAACACGACGGCGAACGTGCAGTTCGGCTATTCAGTGGCGCTCAGCGCCGACGGCAACACGCTGGCGACGAGCGCATTCGATGAGGGCGGCTCCTCGCGCGCCATCCTGGGTGCCAACGGCCCCTTCCCGCAGGGGCGCAACGGAACGGGCGCAATCTACGTCTACACCCGAGCGGGCGGCGCGTGGAGCCTGCAGTCGTACTTGAAGGCATCGAACGCCGAAAACGGCGACTCGCTGGGTGTGATGGTCTCGATCAGCGACGATGGCAACACCGTCGCGGGCGGCATCCTCGACGAGGATTGCCTGGCGACTGGGGTGAACCCGTCCGACCCATGCGACCACGATCAGCCGTCCGATACCTCGACGGGCGCCGTCGTGGTCTTCATCCGCAACGGCACGCAGTGGGCGCAGCAGGCGTTCATCAAGGCGTCCAACACAGGGAAAGAAGATTGGTTCGGATCGCGGCTGCAGCTCAGCGGCGACGGCAACACGCTCGCCGCGTCCGCGCAGCTCGAGGACAGCGGCGGCCAGGGCGTCAATGGCGAACAGGACGATAGGTCCGCACAGGAAGCCGGCGCGGTGTATTTCTTCACACGCAGCGGCACCACCTGGGCGCAGAAAGCTTATGTGAAGGCAACGAACAACGAAGCGTTTGACGAGTTTGGCAGCTCGGTCGCCCTGTCGCGGGATGGCCGCACGCTCGCGGTGGGCGCCCGCGGCGAGGACAGCAGCGCCAAGGGCATCAACGGCAACCAGGCGGACAATTCGATGAAAGAGGCTGGTGCTGTCTACGTGTTCGCCTATAATCCGACGTCTTCGACGCAACGGGGGACTAAATGAACCGATTCAGATTTCTCGCACTCGCAGCAGTCGTCGTCTGGTGTTCGGCGTTGGTGAGTCTGTCCGCGCAGGCCGGTGGCGGCGCCGCGGCCGCGGACGGCGATCAGCAGGCGCGCGGCAAGGCGGTCTATAACGACAAGTGCGCCAGCTGCCACATGGAGAACCTGAAGGGATCGACCGAGACGCCGCCGCTTACCGGCGACCAGTTCTGGATGAACTGGGAAACGTACAGCGCGAACAACCTCGTCGAGCAGATCCGCACGACGATGCCGGAGGACAACCCGGGGTCGCTCACGCGCCAGCAGTACGTCGACATCGTTGCCTACGTGCTGAAGACGAACGAGGTGCCGTTTACCGGCGACCTGCCGATGGATGCGGATGGACTGAAGAAGGTTTCCATCAAGAAGAAAGAGTAACCCGCCACCAAATCGCGGGATGATAGAAGGCCGGACTCCAAGGAGGCCGGCCTTTTTCTTTTATGGCCCTGTCGCTCATGCTCAACGGCGTGCGCGTAGACATCGACGGCGTCCCTGCGCAGACGACGCTGCTTGATTTCATCCGCGCGCGCGGCCTGACGGGCGCCAAGGAAGGATGCGCAGAAGGCGAGTGCGGCGCGTGCGCCGTGGCGATGGTGGTGGACGAGCGGGGAGCCGCCGCCTACCGCACCGTCAACAGCTGCCTGATGTTCGTCCCGGCGGCAGCGGATCGGGAGATCTACACCGTCGAGTCCCTTGCCGAACGCGGCGAGCTTTCGGAGGTGCAGGAAGCGATGGCCTCCGCCGGCGGATCTCAATGCGGCTATTGCACGCCGGGTTTCGTGATGAGCCTGTTCGCGGAGCAGCATCGGCGCGATCGTCAGGGACCGTGCGATCCGCTGTCGATGGCTGGCAACCTCTGTCGATGCACCGGCTACCGGCCCATTCGCGACGCTGCGCTGGCAATCACAGCCCCGGCGCACGGTGCGTTTCGCGATCGGCTGGAGCGTCCCGCACCCGTACTCCAAGGTGTGGCGAGCGACGGCTTCTCGCGTCCGACGTCGCTTACAGCCTGCGTGGATCTTCTGCGTTCGCATCCGGATGCCACGGTCGTCGCCGGCTGCACCGATGTGGGCGTCGAATCCAACCTGAAGATGAAACGCTGGCGGCATATCGTCAGCGTTGAAGGCATTCCGGAGCTGCACGAGCGCTCTGAAACCGCGGCGAGCGTTCGCATCGGCGCTGCCGTGCCGTTGAGCGATATCGGCATGCGATGGCCCGGCGCGCCACCGGTGGTGCAGGAATGGGTCGACCTGTTTGCTTCGCCGCCGATACGAAACCGCGCAACCCTCGGCGGCAATCTCGTCACGGCGTCTCCCATCGGCGATTCGGCGCCGCTGCTCCTTGCGCTCGACGCGTCGGTTCACGTGGCAGGGCCCGGAGGCCGCCGCGCCCAGCCGCTGGCGTCGTTCTTCACCGGCTATCGTCGAACGGTGCTGGAACGAGGCGAGATCCTCACGACGATCGAGATCCCGAAGCCGCTCCCTCCATGCGTAAAGTTCTACAAGGTTGCCAAGCGCCGCCTCGATGACATCAGCACCGTCGCGGCGGCGATGGCGATCGATGTCGATTTGGACAACCGCGTACGCCGCGCCCGCTTTGCATTCGGCGGCGTCGCGGCATCACCCGTGCTCGTTGCGGAGGCGGAACAGGTGATTGTCGGGCACGAATGGAATGAGAGCGCCGTCCAGCGCGTGCAGGACGTGCTCGACCGTGTGTTGTCGCCGATGAGCGACCACCGCGGATCGCAGGGCTACCGCCGCGAAGTGTCGAAGAGCCTGGTTGAGAAATTCTGGTGGGAGTCGCACGGTGACCGTCGCCGGTAAGCCGGTTCCGCACGAGAGCGCTCGCGGCCACGTTACTGGCGCGGCGATGTACACCGACGATCTGCTCGGCCGCTTTCCGAATGTGCTTCATGCCTGGCCCGTCACCGCGCCGCACGCTCACGCGCGCGTGACACGTCTCGATGCCGCGCCGGCGCTCAACGCGGCCGGTGTGCTGACAACGCTCACCGCGGCGGATGCGCGTGGAGACGCGAATACCGGCGCCTCGCGGCACGACGAGCCTCTCTTCCCGACGGAGGTGATGTTTCATCGGCAGCCCGTCGCCTGGGTGCTCGGCGAGACGCTGGAGGCGGCGCAGCGCGGCGCCGGGCTGGTGCGCGTCACCTACGAGCCGCTGCCCGCAATCCTGACGATTCAGCAGGCGATCGATGCCGACAGCTTTCTGACGGACGTCCTGCGTCTCGCACGCGGCGACATCTCCGCGCTCGACCGCAGCGCGCTGCGCATCGAGGGTGAGCTGGCGATCGGTGGACAGGAACATTTCTACCTTGAAACACAAGCCGCCATTGCGTGGATTGACGAGAGCGGCGGCGTCGCCTGTTACTCGTCAACACAGCATCCGTCAGAGACGCAGGAAATCATCGCCCGGGTGCTTGGCCTGACGCGCAAGGACATCACCGTCGAATGCGTGCGCATGGGCGGCGCATTTGGCGGCAAGGAGGTGCAGGCGAACACGTGGGCGGCGATCGCCGCCCTCGGCGCGTGGAAGACCGGACGCCCCGTTCGCGTGCGGTTGACGCGCGAGCTCGACATGGCGCTCACCGGTAAGCGTCACCCATACATCGTCCGCTATTCAGCGGGCTTCTCGTCCGGCGGTCAGCTCGAGGCGCTGCGCATCGCATTCTTCTCGGACGGCGGGTGGAGCCTCGATCTGTCGGAGCCAATCATGTGGCGCTCGCTGTTTCATTGCGACAACGCCTACTACCTGCCGAATGTCGAAGCGACCGGTCGGGTGTGCCGCACCCACAAAACATCGCAGACGGCCTTCCGCGGTTTCGGCGGGCCGCAGGCGATGGTCGCGATCGAAGACATCCTTGCTCAGGGGGCGCAGCGGCTGTCGATAGCCGCCGATGTGGTGCGCGAGCGGAACTTCTACCGCGAGGGTCAGGCGACGCATTACGGACAGACGGTGCAAGACGCCGGGCGCATCGAACGCATCTGGCGCGAGCTGAAGACGACGAGCGACTTCGACGCGCGGCGCGGCGAGATCGCGGCATTCAACGCGCAGCATGACGACGTGAAGCGCGGCCTCGCCATCACGCCGGCGAAGTTCGGCATCTCGTTCACCGCGACCTACTACAACCAGGCCGGAGCACTGGTGCTCGTTTATCGCGACGGCACAGTCCAGGTGAATCACGGTGGCACCGAGATGGGGCAGGGCCTCTTCACCAAGATTCGCCAGATCGCGGCCGACTCACTCGGTGTGGAGGCCGACCGCATCCGCCTGATGGCAACGCGTACCGACAAGGTGCCGAACACGTCGGCGACCGCGGCATCGGCAGGAACGGATTTGAACGGCGCTGCGGTGGCTGATGCGTGCCGGCAATTGAAGGAGCGGCTCGATCTCGTGGCCGCGAACGCGAAGAAAAAGCTGTCATTCGAGGAGTTGTGCGAAACCGCCTACGTGCAGCGCGTGCCGCTGTTCGCGCACGGTTATTACCGCACCCCGGACATTTACTTCGACCGCGCGACGGGCCGCGGCAAGCCGTTTCATTATTTTTCCTACGGCGCCGCTGTATCCGAAGTGGAAGTCGAGCGATTCACCGGCGACTATCGCGTCCGGCGCGTGGACATCCTCCAGGACGTCGGCGATTCGGTGTCGCCGGTGATCGATCGCGGTCAAATCGAAGGCGGGTTCGTCCAGGGATTGGGGTGGCTCACCCTTGAGGAGTTGCTGTGGGACGAGCATGGCCGCCTTGCCACTGCCGGTGC
>Ga0070664_100004603_pt1 | contig 11071 bp, 7 predicted proteins | sample KBSC73metaG_FD_65863 | JGI IMG/M metagenome (GOLD analysis project Ga0070664, IMG submission 65863) | Corn rhizosphere microbial communities from Kellogg Biological Station, Michigan, USA - KBS C7-3 metaG | ecosystem: Host-associated > Plants > Roots > Rhizosphere > Soil ... | reverse complement strand
AGGCACGTTGCTGGTCGTCGATTTCGCCGCTCACGAGCGCGAGGAGCTGCGCGAGCGCGACGCGCATATCCGTCTTGGCTTCGAGGATGAGGTGATGGCCGCTTGGTTCAGTTCCGCCGGCTTGGAAGTCGATCAGGTCCGGCACCTGAAGGGCGGAGAGCTTACGGTCACGCTCTGGCGGGGGACCAAGGCGGCATTGCCGCAGCGGAGGGCCGCATGAACGCCTTCGAATCGCTTGGCCGTCACCTGCCGCTGTTCGCCGAGGCGCGCGGCGACATCCAGGTCAGCTTCGAATTCTTCCCGCCCAAAACCGAGAAGATGGAGCAGACGCTGTGGGAGTCGATCAAGACTCTTGAGCCGCTTCAGCCCCGCTTCGTTTCTGTGACCTATGGCGCTGGGGGATCGACCCGCGAACGCACTCACGCGACGGTCGAGCGGATCCTTAAGGAAACGTCGCTGACGCCCGCGGCCCACCTGACCTGCGTTGCTGCGGGACGGGGCGAAATCGACGAAATCGCACACGAATATTGGCAGCTTGGTGTTCGCAACATCGTCGCGCTACGAGGCGATCCGCCCGAGGCTGGATCGAAGTACCGGCCGCATCCCGAGGGCTATCGCGATGCCTGCGAACTCGTTGCGGGCCTCAAGAAGGTGGCGCCGTTCGATATTTCCGTCGCTGCCTATCCGGAGATTCATCCGGATTCCTCCTCGCGGGCGTTCGATCTCGACAATCTGAAGCGCAAAGTGGACTCCGGCGCTGACCGCGCGATCACGCAATTCTTCTTTTCGCCGGATTGCTTCTTTCGTTTCCGCGACGAAGCCGCAGCAGCGGGCGTCGAGGCCGAGATCGTCCCGGGCATCCTGCCGGTATCCAATGTCGCGACGACACGGCGCTTCGCCCAGACTTGCGGGGCAAGCATTCCGAAGTGGCTGGACGATTTGTTCGAAGGCCTCGACGATTTGCCGGCGGCGCGCCAGCTGATTGCCGCGACCGTTGCGGCTGAACTATGCGGCCAGCTCTACGCCGGCGGCGTCCGCGACTTCCATTTCTACACCTTGAACCGTGCCGAGCTCAGCTACGCGATCTGCCACCTGCTCGGCGTGAGGGCCCAAAGGGAATCATCGCAATGACCGCATCCGAAAGCCTTCGTGCCGAAGCCGCCAGGCGCATCCTGATCAAGGACGGGGCCTACGGCACCTCGATCCAGGACAAGAAGTTGCAGAGCGCCGATTATTGCGGCGGCCTCGATCTGCTGAAGGACCAGCGCGGCAATAACGACCTCCTCAACATCACCAGGCCCGAGATCGTCGGGTCGATCTGCGAGGATTTTGCCAAGGCGGGCGCCGAAATTCTCGCCACCAACACGTTTAACGCCAACGCCATCAGCCAGGCCGACTATGGCGCGGAAGCGCTGGTGGCGAAGATCAATCGCGCATCGGCCGAAATCGTCCGCGGCGTGGCGGACAGCCATTCGGCCAAGGACGGAAAGCCGCGCTGGGTCGCCGGGGCGCTCGGTCCGACCAACAAGACCCTCTCGCTATCGCCCGACGTCAACGATCCCGGCTTCCGCGAGGTCGATTTCGACCAGGTGAAGGCGGTCTATCGCGAGCAGATCGACGCGCTTGTCGAGGGCGGCGTCGATTTCATCCTGATCGAGACGATCTTCGATACGCTGAATGCCAAGGCGGCCGTGATGGCGACGCTCGAAGCCGAGCAAGCGCTCGGACGCGAGCTGCCGCTGATGATTTCGATGACCCTGACTGACCTCAGCGGCCGAAACCTGTCGGGGCACACGGTTGAAGCCTTCTGGGCGTCGGTCCGTCACGCGCGGCCGGTGACCATCGGGCTCAATTGCTCGTTCGGCGCCGCGCAGCTGCGTCCGCACCTTACGGCGCTGGCGGCGATCGCCGACACCTTGGTGATGGCTTATCCCAATGCCGGCCTGCCCAATGAGCTTGGCGAATATGACGAAGCGGCCGAGCACACTGCGGCGCAGGTCCGCGACTGGGCGGAACATGGACTTGTGAACATCGTCGGCGGCTGCTGCGGGACGACTCACTCGCACATCGCCGCTATTGCCGGGACGGTGCGCGATTGCACGCCGCGCGCCGTCCCGGCTCCTCGCCCCGGCACCCTGCTCGCCGGGCTCGAGCCGATGCTGATCGCCGCATAAGAATGAGCCAAACCGTTCGCCCTGAGCCTGTCGAAGGGCTGCCATTTTCTTCGACTGCCGAAACGCAAGACAGTCCCTCGACAAGCTCGGGACAATCGGACGCAGGTGCAGCCGGGGCCGGCGCGCGCTTCGTGAATATCGGCGAGCGCTGCAACGTGACCGGCTCCGCGCGTTTCAAGAAGCTGGTTCTTGCCGGCGATTACGACGCCGCGGTCGAGGTCGCGCGCGACCAGGTCGAGAACGGCGCGCAGATCATCGACGTCAATGTCGATGAGGCTTTGCTCGACTCCGAGCAGGCAATGACCGTGTTCCTGAAGCGGATTGCCGCCGAGCCGGATATCGCCCGCGTGCCGGTGATGATCGACAGCTCCAAGTGGAGCGTGATCGAGGCGGGGCTCAAGTGCGTGTCGGGCAAACCGATCGTCAATTCGATCTCGATGAAGGAAGGCGAGGGGCCCTTCCTGGAGCTGGCGCGGAAATGCCGCTCATACGGCGCCGCGGTCGTGGTGATGGCGTTCGACGAGGTCGGCCAGGCTGATACCGCGAAGCGCAAGGTCGAGATCTGCGAGCGCGCCTACAAGCTGCTCGTCGCCGACGGCACCGACCCGAGCGACATCATCTTCGATCCCAACATCTTTGCCGTGGCGACCGGGATCGATGAGCATCGTCGCTATGCGATCGACTTCATCGAGGCAGCGAAGGAAATTCGCCGCCGCTGTCCCGGCACGCACATTTCGGGCGGCCTGTCGAACCTCAGTTTCTCGTTCCGCGGCAACGAGCCGGTGCGCCGGGCGATGCACAGCGTGTTCCTCTATCATGCGATTCCCGCGGGCATGGACATGGGCATCGTCAATGCCGGCCAGCTCGATGTTTATGACGCGATCGATGCCGAGCTGCGCGAAGCCTGCGAGGACGTGATCCACGATCGCCGCGAGGATTCGACCGAGCGGCTGATCGCGCTCGCGGAGAAATACAAGGGGACCGACGAGGCCGAGGAGAAGAAGCTCGCCGAATGGCGTTCGCTACCTGTGGGTGAGCGGTTGTCCTACGCACTGGTCAAGGGGATCGACGCGCACATCGTCGATGATACCGAGGAAGCGCGCCAGTTGTTCGCGCGCCCGATCGAGGTGATCGAAGGCCCGCTGATGGACGGCATGAATGTCGTCGGCGATTTGTTCGGATCGGGCAAGATGTTCCTGCCGCAGGTCGTCAAGTCGGCGCGCGTGATGAAGCGCGCCGTCGCCCACCTGATCCCCTTCATCGAGGAGGAGAAAGAGAGAAACGGCGTCACGACGGGCAAGGGCCGGATCGTGATGGCGACCGTCAAGGGCGACGTTCACGACATCGGCAAGAATATCGTCGGCGTCGTCCTCCAGTGCAACGGCTTCGAGGTCATCGACCTCGGCGTGATGGTGCCCTGGCAGGATATCCTGCAGGCCGCGAACGACAACCGGGCGGACATGATCGGCCTCAGCGGCCTGATCACGCCGTCGCTCGACGAGATGGTGACGGTGGCGGGAGAGATGCAGCGGTCGGAGCTGAAGCTGCCGCTCCTGATCGGCGGCGCGACGACCAGCAAGGCGCACACCGCACTGCGCATCGACCCGGCGTACCAAGGCCCCGTCATCCACGTGCTCGATGCGAGCCGCGCGGTCGGTGTCGCCTCCAGCCTGGTCTCGGACACGCAGCGCGAACCACTTATCGCGACCACCGCCGACGATTATGACAAGCTGAGGAAGTCGCGCGAGCGGAGCGGGCAGAGCGAACTGGCGTCTCTCGAGGAAGCCCGCGCGAACGCATTCCCTTATGACCCGTCGGGGCAGGCCCCACCGCCGGCCTATCCCGGCCTCCACCATTTCGGTGATTGGCCGCTCGCCGACCTCAAGGCTTCTATCGACTGGACCCCCTTCTTCCGCGCCTGGGAGCTGGCGGGCAATTACCCCGCGATTCTCGAGGACGCGGTGGTTGGCGAAAGCGCGCGCAGCCTGTTCAACGACGCGCAGGCAATGCTCGACCAGCTGATCGCCGAACGCTGGGTCACACCGAAAGCTACGGTCGGGCTGTGGCGCTGCAAGCGTGAAGGCGACGATGTCTTCGTACTTGCCGGCAACGACTGGACGCGCCTGCCCTTCCTGCGCCAGCAAGTGAAGAAGCGCGAGGGACGCGCCAATATGTGCCTCGCCGATTTCATCAATCCCGACGGCGAGGACTGGATCGGCGGCTTCGCGGTCGGCATCCACGGCCTCGAGCCGCATCTCGAGCGGTTCAAGCAGACGATCGACGATTATGACGACATCCTCCTCAAAGCTCTTGCCGACCGGTTGGCGGAAAGCTTCGCCGAGGTGCTCCACGCGACGGTTCGCAACCGATTGTGGGGCTATGCCGACGAACATCTGTCGAACGCGCAGCTGATCCGGGAGAAGTATCACGGAATTCGCCCGGCCCCGGGCTATCCGGCATGCCCGGACCATAGCCTGAAGCCGGCCCTGTTCAAGATGCTCGGCGGCAATCCCGGCGAGGTGACGCTGACCGAGAATTTCGCGATGCTGCCGACATCGGCGGTTTCCGGCTTCTATTTCGGCCATTGCGACAGCCAGTATTTCGGGGTCGCCCGGATCGGCCGCGACCAGCTCGAGGAATATGCGTCACGGCGCGAAGTCCCGATCGAGCAAGCCGAACGCTGGCTCCGGCCGAACCTCGACTAACGCTCCCCAAGCCGGCGGCGGACCACGCTTTCCGAAAACAGCGACCGGGCTTCCGCCGAGCGAAGCTGTCGTTCCCTCTCAGCCCACTTGCCGCGCCACGTGTCGAAGCTGCTGGCGGAGACGGCATTTGAAAGCTCGATCGCCTTGAGGTCGGCGTCCGCTTCGCGAAGCAGCCTGCGGCTACTTTCTCCGCCAGAGACCTGAAAGCGCTCGTCGATCATCCCGAGCATCGAGCGGGCCGCGCCGGCGAGAAGTCGACCCGTCCGCTTGTCACCGGTCACAAAGCTGTTCTCGGCGAGCCGTACGGCATCGTCCACATCATCGAGCATAGCCCCAAGGTTGACCGGGACGCTCGCTGGGCCGTTGCATGCAGCAGGCGACATGCTCCGCACGTAGGCGGCAATGGCGTCGAGCACCGCCGGCGGCGGCTCGGGCCCGTCGAATTCCTGCGTGATCAGGCCATGGATGAACTTCTCGAGGTCGTCGCGTTTGGGGTCCCGCGAAATCCTCAGCTTCGCCGGATCGCCGGCCAGGTCCGGGATCGGCTTGGGGTTGAAGATCCCGTCACCGCGGTGCGAGCTCATCAGCGACGCCGTGACGTCGGCGGTCCCGGCATCGCCCGACAGCCCCGGAAAATGGAAACGTGCGTTGGTCCGGCCGTTGCGATGGCAGCTCGCGCAGCTGAGGCCGGCACGCGCGGCCTGCCCACCGAGCAGGAGCGGAGCACGGAAGGCGATGCGGCCAATCTCTTCCGCGCGGCGCAGCGCGGCGTCATGCGATGGCGAGCGGCATTCGGCTGGCTGGTGCGTGAGGTCGGCCGCGAGGTCGGGCGAGGTCAGCCAGCGCGCGTCGCGGAGGGGCAAATCGGCCGGCGTGGCCGCGCCGATGAGCAGCAACGCGGCCGCCGCGCCTAAGGTGCGGGCGTGCCTTTGGCGTCTACCCATCGCCGCAATTCTTCGGCCTCGGCGCACCCGAAGGTGCACAACGCCTCGAGCCTGGCGAGCATCCGCTTCGCGCCCGCCATGTCGCCGCGCTCGATCATCATCTCGCCATAATATTCGGTCGCGCCCTTGTGGTTGGGCGCTGCAGCAAGCGCCTGACGGTAATAGGTTTCGGCGAGATCGTAACGGTGCAGCTTGCGGTTGGCGAAGCCGAGATAGGTCAGCACGTCGGGATGCGCGCCGAACGTCGCGCGTGCCCGCTGCAGCGCGCCGATAGCGTCCTCATAACGATGCTCGTTGATCAGGCTGACCGCCTGCAGATAGGCGGTGTCGCCGGCCCTGGCGCTTGCAAACAGCAATGGCGGACTGGTCGTCAGGGCGGCGGCGCTCGGCTGACCGATCGCTGCCTGGACCGCCGAAATCGCCTTGCTCAGTTGCTCGGCTTCCTTGCAGGTGGCGCGGCAAGCGGCTTCCATGCTCTTGAGCTTCGCGAGCGTCGCCTGAGCCTTCGCGACGTCGCCGAGCTTGACGTAGGTGACGCCAAGCTCCTGCTGGGCGACGATCAGCTTGCCGTCCTGCCGGACCGCCTTTGCATAATGCTTCGCCGCGCTCTTGAAATCGTTGAGGCCGGCGTCGGCCATGCCGGCGAGGAAATGGGTGTTGGCGTCGTCCGGCGCCACGCCGAGCACGCGCGCGAACGAGCTTTTCGCAACGCTGAATTGATTGGCCTTGAGCGCGTCCATGCCCTTGCGATATTCGGCCGCCGCGTCGAAGTCGGGCGCGCTCATGCTCGGCGTGCCTCCGCTCGGTGCGTTATTCATGGCGAGACCCGCCGTCGGCATGGCGGCTAACAGTCCGATGAATGCCGTCCGGACGAGGTTCGCGTGCATGTGAATCCCCTTTCCCCGGGGCCGATCCCAAATATCACCGCCGGTCAGTGGCAGCAATTGAACCGAACGGTTCAAGCCTCGACCTAACGGCCGTAAGCCACTAGCCGCGAGTTGATGCGGAGACTCCTTCTTCTCCTCCTGTTGATGCTTTGGCCCGGCCCGCTCGACGCACGCGGGATCGAGCCGCGGCTCGTCGCGGAGGGGCCGGCACCGCCTGGCGGCGAGGTCGAGCTCGCGATCCACATGCGGCCGGAGCCGGGCTGGCACGGATACTGGCAGAACCCCGGCGACGCGGGGCTGCCGATGGACGTGAAGTGGCAGCTGCCGAAGGGATTTTCGGCGGGTCCGCTGCGTTATCCAGTACCGACGCGCCTGACCGTCGCCGGCCTTATGAACTACGTGTTCGAGCGCGATTACGCAGTGCTGGTGCGATTGAAGGTACCGGTGGACGCCGAAGGCACGATTCCGATCCGGGCCGCAGCTCACTGGCTGGCATGCACGGACAAAATTTGTGTTCCGGAGCAGGGACAACTCTCCTTGGACGTTCCGGTCGGCCACGGCACGCCGAACCGCCCGCAGTTCGACCACTGGCGGACTGACCTGGCGCAGCCGCTGGCGGCGGAGGGGCATTTCGCGACTGCACGCGACAAGCTGCGCGTCGCGATCCCGCTTCCAGCGAGCGTCGGAGTCAAGGAGCCCTACCTGTTCCCAATCACCGACGATGTGGTCGATTATGAAGCGCCGCAGTCATTTGGCAGGTCGGGCGATTGGGTCATCGCCGAGCTCACAATGAAGAAGCCGCCGACGGAGTTTGCGGGCGTGCTCGCGCTGGCCGATGGACGTGGGCTCGAGTTCAGGGCTGTGCCGGGGAATGTCCCCGAGGGCGGGACGCCGCTCGGCGGTCTCGGCTCGAAAGCCGTGCTGTGGGCGGTGCTGGGCGCGATTGCCGGCGGCATCCTCCTCAACCTGATGCCGTGCGTGTTCCCGATCCTCGCGTTGAAGGCGCTTCACATCTCCAAGGCCGGTGAGGGAGAAAGCGAAGCACGTTCCGACGCGCTCGCTTATGCTGCCGGCGCCATCGTCGGTACCGGCGCGCTCGGAGCAGTGCTGTTGGCGATCCGGGCTGCCGGTGCCGAGGCCGGCTGGGCGTTCCAGCTGCAGGACCCGCGGACGATCATGCTCCTGCTCCTCCTTGCGGTCGCGATCACCGCGAACCTCCTCGGCCTGTTCGAGCTGCCGGTCCTCGGCGGCCGCGCGCAACCCGCCGGGAGCTTCGGCACCGGCGCGCTCGCGGCGTTCGTCGCAACGCCCTGCGCCGGACCATTTCTCGGTGCCGCGCTGGGTACCGCATTGCTCCTTCCGGCGGCCGGATCCATCGCGGTGTTCGCCGCGCTCGGCCTGGGCCTCGCGCTACCGTTCGCGATCGTCGCGTTCGTTCCCACGCTGCGGAACAAGCTGCCCAAACCCGGCGCCTGGATGGACCGCCTCAAGCGCTTCCTCGCAATTCCGATGGGCGCCAGCGCTGTTGCCGCATTGTGGGTACTCGAGCGGCAGGGCGGCCAACGCGCGCTTCTGGTCGGAATCGCGCTCACGATCGGCATCCTGTTCGTGGCATTCGTGGCCGGACGGCTGCAGCGCCGGGGCAAGAGCGGCGTGTGGGGCACGGCAATTGCAGCAGTGGCGCTGATCGCGATCGGGATCGCCCTCGTCCCGCAACGCGGCACTACCCCGTGGCGAATTGCGGGGGCAGAGGCTTGGAGCGAGGCCCGCGTCGCCGGCGCAATGCGGCGGGGCAAACCGGTCTTCGTCTATTTCACAGCCGACTGGTGCCTGACGTGCAAAGTCAACGAGTCTGCGGCAATCGACCGCCGCGAAGTCCGCGATGCGTTCCGGAAGGCTGGCGTAGATGTGCTGGCAGGCGACTGGACCAACGGCGATCCGGCCATCACGCGCTTTCTGGAAAGCCGGGGCCGGGCGGGCGTCCCGCTTTATTTGTGGTATGCGCCGGGCAAGCCGCCCGAGGAGCTGGCGCAGGTGCTCACGCCGGGGATGCTCATTTCCCGCGCTCAGGCCGTGAAGCGCTAGCCGCGCGGCTCCAGGCCTTCTTTCCGCCGACCCAGGTCTCGAGCACCTCGGTCCGCGCAAGCGATTGCGGGTCCACCTTCGTCGGGTCGCGATCGACGATGATGAAGTCGGCCCATTTGCCCGGCTCGAGAGCGCCGATCCGATCCTCGGCGAAGCCCGCGTAAGCCGCGCCGCGGGTGAAGGCGTGGAGCGCCTGGCCGAGCGTCAGCCGCTCAGAGGGGATCCATCCGCCCGGCGGCCGCCCTTGGAGGTCCTGCCTGCTGATCGCCGCCGAGAGGCCCGGAAACGGGTTCGGCGATTCGACCGGAAAGTCGCTTCCAAACGCCAGCTTGGCGCCGCTTTTCAGCACCGTCTGCCAGGCATAGGCGCCGCCGAGCCGGTTTCGGCCAAGCCTCTTCTCGGCCATCAAGCGGTCGCTCGTCTGATGCGTCGGCTGCATCGACGCGATGATCCCGGCCGGGGCGAGGCGCGGAATGTCAGCGGAATCGGCGATCTGGAAATGCTCGATCCGCCAGCGGCGGTCACCCGGATATCTGCGGTTGAGCAGCTCGTAGATTCCGATCACTTGCGCATTGGCGGCATCTCCGATGGCATGGATTGCGACCTGGAATCCGCGCGAAGCCGCCGTGTCGGCTAGCGACAGAAGCTCCGCATCGGGATGAAACTGCAGACCGCGCGTGTCCGACTTGTCGGCATAAGGCCGCTTGAGCCATGCGCCGCGCGAGCCGAGCGCACCATCGGCATAGAATTTCACGCCGACCATCCGAAGGCGGTCTCCGTAAAGCCATGGGGTCGGCTTCGGCACTGCCTGAAGCGGGCCGAGTTGATCCGCATAGACCAACAAGCGCAGTTTCAGGCGGTCTGCGTCGCCGGCGCGCTTCATTGCAATCCAGCTATCCAGGGGTGTGCTCATCGCCCCGACGGCCGTGATGCCATAGCTCAGCAGGACGTCCTGGGCCGCGGCAAAGGCGCGATCGAGTTGAGCCGGGGAGGGCCGCGGAATGGCTTGGACGATGAGGTCCATGGCATTGTCGATGAAAAGGCCGCTGAGGCCTCCCTGAGCGTCGCGTTCTATCTTTCCGCCCTTCGGATCGCGCGCTGCAGCGGTGATCCCCGCGAGCTTGAGCGCCGCGGAATTGGCAACGGCAGCGTGACCGTCAACGCGAGTCAATAACACCGGCCGATCGGAGATGACGGAGTCCAGATCTGCAGTTGTTGGAAAGCGCATGTCTACCCACAACTCCTGGTTCCAGCCCCGGCCCTGGATCCAGCCTGATCCCGGGTTTGCCGCCGCATAAGCGCGCAGCCGCTGCTGCAGGTCGGCGACTGAAGTTGTGCCGTTGAGATCGAGCTGGAGCAGCATCATTCCTAGTCCGATGTCGCCGCCCGAGGATTCAATAACGTGGCCATGGGCGTCGATCAGTCCCGGCAGCAGGGTCCGCCCTTCGCCGTTGATCATATGATCGAAGCGGCTCATCCGCGGATTGGGATTGGCCATCACCTGCTTCACCCGGCCATCGTCGCCGATCAGCATGCTGCCGAAATGCTGCAGCTGCCCGCCCGGGCCGACCTGGATGCCATTGAAGTTGCTAATGAGCGTGTCGGCCAACGCCTGGGATGAAAACAGCGCTACGGTGAGCGCGAGGAGAGCTGTGCGCATGGCCCGGACGCTTAGCATTGTTCGACCGTCTGTGAACCGCTAGGCCGAGAAGCGCATGCTCCTTCCGCCGACCGTCGATGACATCCGTGCAGCCGCCAAGCGCATCGACGGCGCGGTCGTCCGGACTCCGATGCTGGTCAGCAAGACCTTGTCCGAGATCATCGGCGCCGAAGTCTGGCTGAAGTTCGAAAATCTCCAGTTCACCGCCGCCTACAAGGAGCGCGGCGCGCTCAACAAATTGCTGCAATTGTCACCCGAGGAGCGGGCGCGCGGCGTGATCGCCGCGTCCGCCGGCAACCATGCCCAGGCGGTGGCCTATCACGCCAAGCGGCTCGGAATCCCCACGACGATCGTGATGCCCGAGCCGACGCCGACGGTGAAGGTGACGCAAACGGCCGGGCATGGCGCCACGGTCGTGCTCCACGGCGAGATGTTCGACGACGCCTATGCCAGGGCGCGCGAACTGGCGGTCGAGAAGGGCTATGTCTTCGTCCATCCGTTCGACGATCCGCAGATCATCGCGGGCGCGGGCACAGTCGCGTTCGAGATGCTCGAGGACGCGCCGGAGCTGGATACGATCGTCGTGCCCATCGGCGGCGGCGGGCTGATGTCCGGG
>Ga0070664_100004602_pt1 | contig 11071 bp, 7 predicted proteins | sample KBSC73metaG_FD_65863 | JGI IMG/M metagenome (GOLD analysis project Ga0070664, IMG submission 65863) | Corn rhizosphere microbial communities from Kellogg Biological Station, Michigan, USA - KBS C7-3 metaG | ecosystem: Host-associated > Plants > Roots > Rhizosphere > Soil ... | reverse complement strand
CCTTCCGGACTCGGTCGTGCTTCCGCCCGGCCGACGTATGAGCCTCGACACAGTCCGCGTGCTTCTCATCGGACCGCAGGGCGAGACGCTCGGCCGGATTCGCGCGGTACAATGGCGGCTACCCGCGTCAGCGGCCGTCACGGTCGTCCGACCGGACACCGTCGTCGGCGTCGCGCCTGGACGCACGTCGCTTCAGTTAAAGCTCCCTGACGATATGCTGCCCACGAAGCCAACGCTGCACGCTCCGCTCGACGTGCCAATCATTGTTCGGCAGTAGCAGCACGTGGCGCGAAGGACTACTCGCTTCGCGGTTTGTTCGATTCGATCGTGGGTTAACGTCGGGCGTTAGGTTGCCGTAATCTTCGAGAGCGGCGTACCATTAGGCGAGGACCCGACTATCCGCTTCGCCGCGCGGGGCGTCGCTGTCTGTCGCCACCACGACCTTCCCGACGTTAGGCCCATGCGACAGCCAGGCGACCCCGTTTGCCCAACCTGCGGCGGGCGCGGGCATCCCACGGAACTCTCACCGCGGCTTCGCTACTTCGTCGTTTGCCAGTGTGATGGGCTGGGCTGGGTTCGGCATCGCTCGCACGCTCCTCGCTCGCGAGCACGATCGAGAGTTTCACGACGGGTTCTACTTGACGGACGCTGCGACCGCGGCGAGATACGACGAGCCTTCTCGGAGCGGCTCATGCGTTCGGCCACGAACCTTGGCATCACGCTTCTCGTTGTTTTCTCGTCGCGCGCGGCGTCCCAGGTTTCGATCACCCATGTCAGCGTCGTCGATGTCGAGCGTGGCACCGTGCAAACGGATCGCACAGTGGTCATCGAGGACGATCGCATCCGCGCGATAACGACGGGCGCGCCGGCCGGTGCTAGCGGGACTCGCACCATCGACGCACGCGGGGCCTACATGATCCCCGGACTCTGGGACATGCACGTGCACCTCGGCATGGCCGGACGGTCGGCGCTCGCGCTGCTCGTCGCGAATGGCGTCACGGGCGTCCGCGACATGGGCGGAAAGTTCGACCTCGTTCGCTCGTGGCGCGACAGCTCCAGGCAGGCGAGTCTCGAGCACGAGCTCCTCGGATTCGCGAACGACCGTTGGGTATTGTCGCTCGACGAGATGACTCCGGCCGATCGCGCGGCCCTGTACGCGCGCCTCGTTCGCAATCACACGGTGCTCGTACCGACGCTCATCGCGGGCGCAGGCTTCCGCCGCATGCCGGACAGTCTCGCCATCGCCAAGATCGACGGGACGAGCGCGCCCGCTGATCCGCGGCACCGCTACCTCGACCCGTTGCTCGCGCAACACTGGCGCAGGCAGATGGCGATGAAGAAAGCAGAAGGGCTGCAGCCGGATTGGGCAGCGCTGTACAAGCTTGCGGCCGCGCAGCTGGCCGGCGCCGACTCCGCGGGAGTCATGATTCTCGCCGGCACCGACCTCGGCACGCCGCTCACCTACCCCGGCTTCGCGGTGCACGATGAGCTGGATCTGCTGGTGCGCGATGGCGGTTCAGTCCGCGGCGCGCGTTGTGGGCCGCGACGCTCGGCCCCGCGCAATTCTTGCATCTGGAACGTGACGCCGGCAGCATCGCGCCGGGGAAGATCGCGGATCTCGTGCTGCTCGACGCGAACCCGCTCGCCGACATTCGGGCCGCCGGGCGGATTCGCGCCGCGTGATCCGGTCGGGCCGTTACCTGGATCGTGCGGCGCTCGACACACTGTTGGCCAGTGTGACGCGTTAGGCGTCTGGTGTCATCTCTCGAGCCGTCAGTCACTCCGGAGCACCTCGGCGGGGTCCAGCCTGGATGCCCGTTGCGCCGGAACGCAGGTCGCCGCCAGCAGCGCCAATGCCAGCACCACGATCGCAATCGCGCCGAGTCGCACGTCACTCGCATGCGCGCTCAGAAGTGATCGCAGCAGCGGTAGCGAACCGGCAACGCCTAACGCACCGACCACGGCGCCCGTGAGCGCCGGTTTCATTCCATCTCGCAGCACCGTCGTGAAGAGTCCCCGCGGCGTCGCGCCCAACGCGGATCGGATCGCCAGCTCGCGCGTGCGCTGCACCACGCTCTGCGACACGACGCCATACAGCCCAATCGCCGCGAGCAAGAGTGCGATCACGCCGAATGCGGCAACCCAGGCGCTGGCCGTTCGCTGAGGACGAAGCTCGCTCTGCAGTCGGTCCATCAACGTCCGTCCGCCGAGGACTCCGACCGACGGATCGACGCTCGCCACGAGTCGGCGCAGCGCGTCGTGCGGGACCGGAGTACTCGCACGGCCGCGCACGATCAGCGCCGGTCTCGATCCGGGGCGTTGCGCGTACGGCAGGTACATCGACATCGGCCGGTTGTCCGAGAGCGTCACGTCACGCGTGTCCGCTACCATGCCCACGACCTGCAGCGGTGGACGAGCCGGGCCCTCGACCGCGGGCCACGCGATCCACTCCCCGATCGGATCGCGGCCGGGCCACAGCGCCTCGGCGACGGTGCGATTCACGATCGCCACCGGTTGCGCGCGCTCATCGTCGCTGGCTCGGAATGCCCGCCCGCGGAGCACCGAGATGCGCATGACGTCGAAGAACGACTGCGAGATCTCGACCACGCTCACCCGAATTCCGAGCTCTACCTCGCGCCCAATGAGTGCGCTGGGCGCCGGCTCTTCGCCACGCCGGAAAATCGTCGTGCGTGAGCCCCACTGGAACGGCGGAATCGAGCTCCCGAATGCAGCGCCCTCGACCTCGGGAGCGGCCGAAGCGCGAGCGAGGAGCGCGCGCTGAAACGTTAGGCGCCTTGCTGGGTCGTTCACCCATTCCGGCGGAAGCTCGTACGACATGTCAGAGAGGCCATTGGGGTCGAACGAGCGGTGGCCGGCGACGACGCGCTGGAATGTCGCAAAGATCGTCGCTGCCGCGGCGAGCAGCACGAGCGATGCGGCAACCTGCACCGCCACCAGCGCCCGCTGGCCGAGCGAACGTCCGCGAATGACGTGGCCGCCTTCCTTGAGCACTGCCCCCGGTGGCAACCGCATCACGTGCAGTGCCGGCAGGATCGAGATGAGCAGCATCGTGACCGTCGATGCCACCACCGCGACCGTCAAGACACGTGGATCGATGCGGAGATCCAGGTCCGACATCGACACGACCGTCTGCACCAACGTGGCGGATTTCACCAGCGCGCGCGCCAGCAGCATGCCTAACACGGCGGCCGCCACCGCGATCACCGCGGCCTCGAGCACAACCTGCCGAACGAGGCCGGCGCGAGATGCGCCGAGTGCCACCCGGGTCGCCAGCTCGCGCCGTCGCGAGGCCACGCGGATGAGCGACAGGGTAGCGACGTTGCCGCACGCGATCAGCAGCAACAGCCCGATCGCCACCGCGAGCAGCGTCGGCACTCGGCTCATTTCCTGTCGTTCTTCGGTGATCATCCCGGCGCCCGCCCACACCTTCACCGTTCGCCCGCGATTGGACGGGTGAGTCGCGGCGAGCCAGGCTGCCGTCGTCGCGAGATCGCGCTGGGCATCGCCGACCGTCTTACCCGGAGCGAGCCGCCCGACAAGCCGCATCAACCCCCGGCGCCGGGATTCGAGGTCCATTCCCGCGAGAACGGGCGAGCGACGCCCGGCGACGACGATCGGCACCCAGATGTCCATCACATGCGTTGCCATCGCGCCGATGAATCTTCGCGGTGCGACACCGATGACCGTGTACGGCTGATCACTCAGCGTGATCGTCGATCCGATCACTCTCGGTGAGCCGCCAAACCTTCGTTGCCACAGATCGTAGCTGAGGACGACGCCGTTCTCTGATTCGGGGTCGGCGAAGACGCGCCCCGCGACGGGCCTAACGCCAAGCACAGTGAAGAAGTTCGCGGTGACGAAGCTGACCCACTCGCGACCCGAACCCGACGAATCTTTGACCGTCAGCGACGTGCCGTCGAACCCGGCGATTCCGCTCAACGCCGTCGACCGCGCGCGGAGGTCGAGGTAGTCCGGATAGCTGAAGACGGGATAGCCGGATTCCGACGCTGCTGTCGTTGGGTCGACCCGCTCGATCGTGACGAGTCGATCCGGGTCCGCTGCCGCGGGAAGCGGCCGGAGGAGTGAGCCCTTGATCACTGTGAACACGGCGGTGGCGCCGCCGATGCCGAGGGCGAGTGTGCCGACGGCGATGGCCAGGAATCCCGGAGCCCGCCGCAGCGTGCGTAGGGCGTAGCGCATCTCGCGCGAGAATGTGGCGAGTGCATTGCCGGCCCACGCGTCGCGCGTGGCGTCCTTTACGGCCTCGATCCCACCCGTTTCGACGAGTGCCCGTCGCCGAGCGAAGTCGGGCGCCAGTCCGGAGCGCTCGTACTCTGCCGCGAGCAGGTCGACGTAAGCCCGAAGCTCAGCGTCGAGGTCGTGGTCGCGCTGCTGGCGACGAACGAGGTTCGACCAGAGACGGCGGACGAAGGCGATGGAACGCACGATCCGGCTCTCCTATCGACATTCGATACGAGAACGTACGAATTGCACCGCCGAAGGTCAATGCCGTTTCAGGCCGCCGAATCAGTCAAGCGTGGCCGGCAGAGACGAGCGAGTTGCGCTACTCGGATAAACTTTGTCGGTGACCGTCACGATCGTCGAGCAGCCACTGACCTCGCGGGCGGAGAGCGCCGCGGCCGTTGTCGGGGCGCCCAGTGTAGCCGACACGGAGTCGGCTATTCGGTGGCGCCGGAGGTGGCGCGGACGACGAATTCGCCGTCACCGACCTGAGGTTGGAGAGTGTAGGCGTCCCACTTGCCGTCGTTGGACAGCGTGGGGTTGTTGATGGAGCGCCAGCGGTCCCAGTCGGCCTGAGTGAGGGGCTTTTTCTGGGCGGACTGGGCGAGGAGGGGAGGGGGAACGCTGCGAGGAGGAGCGCCGAGGCGGTGGTTCGGGAAAATCGCATCGGGGAACCGTCTAGGGTTGTATAGCCGGGGGCCTAAGGATACGCACGGAGGGTGGGGGCGTTGGTGTTGGCACGCCGTAACGTCGGTGTCGGAGCCGGGCTCACGGTCGACGGCTGTGCCTAACGCTGCGCGCCCCTGGCGAGCGACGGGATGCGAAGGGCCGAGTGGTGAACGCTCGGCCCCAGTGGTTTCCGCTACGGATTCTCAGCGGCGATCGTCTCGAGTGACTCCCAGCGCTCCGTCAGCTCGGTGATCTCCGTTTCCGCGGTGACCAGCCTGGATCGTGCCGCCACGACGGCCGACCCGTCCCGCAGCACAGCAGGGTCAGAGAGCGACACGTAAAGCGCGGCGCGCTCGCGTTCGAGCGCGTCGATTCGATCAGGTAGTCCGGCCAACTCGGCGGCCTCCTTGAACGTTAGGCGACGTGGCTTCGCCTTCGTCGTCTGCGGCGCGGGCGCCTGTTGCTTGGGCGGAGCTGCTGGCGCGGGCGCTACCACAGGTGGCTTACGCTGCCGCACCCAGTCGCTGTACCCGCCGACGTACTCACCCACGGTGCCGCCGCCCTCGAACACGAGCGTGCTCGTGACGACCGCGTCGAGGAACGCACGATCGTGGCTCACCACCAGCAGCGTCCCAGAGAACTCGAGCAGCAGCTCCTCGAGCAGATCGAGCGTCTCGATGTCGAGGTCATTCGTCGGCTCGTCGAGCACGAGGACGTTGAACGTCCGCGTGAACAATCGCGCGAGCAGCAGTCGATTTCGCTCGCCACCGGAAAGCGCCGCGACCGGAGTCCGCGCCCTATCGGGCGGAAAGAGAAAGTCCTGAAGGTAGCCGATCACGTGCTTGCGGCTCGTGCCGATCGCGACGAATTCGGCGCCGTCAGCAATGCTATCGAACACGCTGCGCTCGGGGTCGAGCTGCTCGCGCATCTGATCGAAGTACGCAAGCTCGATCCCCGTTCCGAGGCGGACCGTTCCCGAATCTGGCGTCAGCTCGCCGATCAACATCCGGAGCAGGGTCGTCTTGCCCGAGCCGTTCGGGCCGATCAGGCCGACGCGGTCGCCGCGCACGATCGTCGTGCTCAGGTTCTTGATGATCGTCCGACCGCCTAACGCGATGCTCGCGTTTTGCACTTGGGCGACCAGCTTCCCCGATCGCTCGGCTTCCTGCATCTCGAGTTTCACGCTGCCGGCGCGCTCGCGTCGAGCACGACGTTCGACCCGCAATGCCTCGAGTGCGCGGACGCGTCCTTCATTCCGCGTGCGACGAGCGCGGATGCCCGTGCGAATCCAGACTTCTTCCTTCGCCAGCTTCTTGTCGAACTCCGCCTGCTCGCGCGCCTCGGCCGCGAGCGCGGCTTCCTTTCGCTCGAGATACGTGTCGTAATCGCCACCCCAGTCAACGAGGCGTCCTCGATCGAGCTCGATGATGCGCGTCGCGACCCGGCGGAGAAACGCGCGATCGTGCGTGACAAACAGGAGCGTCGTGCCGCGTTCGATCAGAAAGGTTTCCAGCCACTCGATGGCTTGCGTATCGAGATGGTTCGTGGGCTCGTCGAGCAGCAGCAGGTCGGGATCGCGCACGAGGGCGCGCGCGAGGAGCGTCTGCCGCTTGCGGCCACCGGACGCGTTCGCGAATGGAAGGTCGGCATCGAGGCCGAGGTGCGAGAGGACTGTCTCAACGCGCGTATAGAGCTGCCACGCTTGCGAGGCGTCGAGCGCATGGTGAAGGCGATCGAGCTCGCGCAGGGCAGCGCCTGTGCCTTCCGCCGCGACGCGGTGCGACGCGTCGTGATAGCGCGCGAGCAGCTGGCCACGCTGCCCAAGTCCGGCGGCGACCACATCGAAGGTCGAGCCGGACAGGTCGTCAGGGACTTCCTGCTCGAGACGCGCGACGCTGGCGCCCGTCTCGCGAACGATAACGCCGCTATCAGGCACGACGGTTCCGTCGAGCGCCTTCATGAGCGTGCTTTTGCCGGCGCCGTTGCGCCCGAGGAGACACACGCGCTCTCCCCGCTCGATGTGAAGCGACGCGCGGTCGAGGACGGGTGGTCCGCCGAACGCGATACTGACCTCCTGCATGCCGAGCAGCGCCATGCAGGAAATATAGCCGCCGCGATCGCGCCTAACGCACTGTGGTCACCGGTCGCCATCGTACTCGCAGCATGCATGGTAATCTTGCGCGTGGCGACTTTGACTGAAGTCAATGATCGACTCCGAGAGAGCACTCGCGTTCAACCGCGCCGTGCCGCTCCGCTTCGGACTAACCGTTCGTGAGCTCGAGAGCGACTCGGTGCCTTCCACGATCGTACTTCGCGCTGAGGGCACGGAGACCCTGTTTGCGTGCTCGCGTCTCGCGAGCTCGACCAGCCGGAATCTGTGCGACGATCTCGGCATCGGTCATCCTGCGGTCAGCCATGATACCTCTTCCGCTTCTCGGGTAGCATGTCAAACAATAACCTATCTGTTGGGTTATAGTCGTAACGCTACTCTCCGACGAGGCCGACGGACTCGCTACTATTCGTTCCTGAGCGCGACGATCGGGTCGACCCCCGCCGCCCGACGTGCCGGAACCCAGCTCGCCACCACCGCCGCCACACCCAGTGCGATCGCCGCCGCGCCGAACGCGACTACGTCCGTCGGCGGAACGCCATAGAGCAGGCTCGCTATCAGCCGCGTCGCGCCGAATGCCGCGAGCGCGCCCACCACCACGCCCACCACCGCCAGCACCACACCCTGCCGTAGCACCAGCCCGAGGACGTGCGACCGCTGCGCGCCTAACGCCACTCGAACCCCAATCTCCCTCGTCCGCTGCGACACGCTGAACGCCGTCACCCCGTAGATCCCGAGTAGCGCCAGGAGCAAGGCGACGGTCCCGAGGCCGCCGGACACATACAGCGCCACCCGCTGCGGGAAGAGCGAGGTCGCCGTCTGTTCTTCCATCGTCTGCTGTCGGATGATGGGCAGTCTCGCATCCACATCCTGCACGAGCCTTCGGATCGGCGACGCGACCGACGCCACCGCGCCCGGCGCCGTGGTCTTCACGAGCAGGCTCGTGCGACCCAGGTACCGCTGTGCGAACGGCACATAGATGAAGTTCCGCTGCGGCTCGCCGAGCGACCGGTACTTTGCGTTTCGCGCGACGCCGATGATCGTGACCACGCGGTCATCAGTCGTTAGGGTGCGGCCCACGGCATCCTGCCCCGGGAACAGCGCGGCGGCGAACGCCTCGTTCACGATCGCCACATCACCCGCGCCGACGCGATCCGACTCGGCGAAGTCGCGCCCGCGGACCAGCGGAATACCCATCGTCGCGAAGTAGCCCGGCGTCACGACGTTCCAGTCCTCACGCCAGCCCTGGTCCTGACCACCGGGCGGTTCGCGCCCCGCTACCTTGATAGTGCCGAGTCCCAGGCCACCACCATCCAGCGGCAACATGGCCGAGAGTGCCGCCGAGCGAACGCCGGGAATCGCGCGGGCTCGCTCGAGGAGCGTCGCGGCGACACCGCTTCCGGCCGCCTCATCGAGATTCGCGAGCCCGAGGTCCAGCGCCGCGATGTACACGCCGCGCGCATCGAAGCCGGGGTCGATGCTCCGCGCACGCGTCAGCGTCCGTGCGAACAGTCCACCCACGACGAGCAGCAGCATCGAGAACGCGATCTGCGCGACGAGGAGCCCGCTGCGGAGACGCAGTCGCTGCCTCGTCGCCGTGCCACCCGTGTCGGACTTGAGCGCCGGCACGAGATCCGGGCGCGTGCTCTGCAGCGCCGGAACCACGCCGGCGACCAACCCGGTCACGAGGGTCACCGCAAGCGCAAACGTCAGCACGCGCCAGTCGAGCTGCGGGTCGACATAGAGCGGTACCGGGAGCCGCGGAACGAGCGCCATGAGTGCCGACACCATCCACTTCGCGAGCAGGAGACCAGCCGTGCCGGCGGCCGCGAATACGAGCAGGCTCTCGACGACGAGCTGCATGACGAGCTGACCACGCGACGCGCCCAGCGCAAGCCTCACGGCGATCTCGCGCCGCCGAACGCTCGCGCGCGCGAGCAGCATCCCCGCGACGTTCGTGCTCGCGATCACCAGCACGAGTCCCGCGATCGCGAGCAGCAGGCCCAGGAATGCGGCGACCATGGGACGTATCTCTACCGGGAAGAGGCTCGCCGGCGCCACGGCGAGCCCTTGTCCCTTGTTCTCGGTCGGGTACTGCGCAGCGAGTCGCGCGGCGATGCCCGACAGCTCGGCCTGCGCCTGTCCGATGCCGACGTTAGGCGCCAGGCGGCCGATGGCCATGATCCACACGGACTGGCGACTCTGGAAGATGTCCGCCGGCACTCCCAGGAGTGAGGCCGCCGTGAGCGGCACCCAGACGTCTGGCGCCAGCACGAACGGGCCCTGGAACCGCTCTGCCGCCACACCCAACACGGTGAACGGTGTTCCATTGAGGACGATGGACTTCCCGACGATCGATGAGTCTCCCTCGAAGCGTCGCTTCCAGAACCGATGGCTCAGCACGACGACACGATTCGCGCCGGGCGCACGATCCTCCTCCATCGTGAAGAATCGGCCTAACGAGGGACGCGCCTCGAGCACGGCGAAGAAGTTGCCGCTCGCGGCGCCCATCTGAATCGGCTCGCCACCGCTCGGGCCTGCCAGGCTCACAGCGTGCGGGTCGAGGCGGAGTGCCGCCAGCCCCGAGAGCGATCGCGCCGACGCGCGGTAATCGACGAAGTTCGGGTAGGAGAAGTTGTCGAAGCCACGACCGTCCTGCGTGCGGCCGACGGTGACAACCCGCTCGGGGTGTCCGACGCCCGGTGGCGGCCGAAGCAGGAGCGTGTTGGCGAGCGTCACAATCGCGGTCGTTGCGCCGACGCCGACGGCGATCGAAAGCACGGCCACGATCGCGAACAGGGGACTTCGGCCGAGGGCCCGGATGGCGTAGCGGACGTCCTGTCTCAGGAGGTCGAACATGGGCGGGCCTCAGACGGGTGGAGGGGTCCCGTTCCTACGGCACGAAGGCGCGGTGCGTTTCGATGGCAGCCAAGCGCGACCGTGGCTCGTTCAGGAACTGATCCACCTCGTGGCTCATCCAATCATCCTCGCTGATGCGGTCAAGCTTCGCCAGCAGCGACGACCCTAGTTTGCGTTAAACCGGAAAACATTTTCGATGACTCTCACGATCGTCGAGGATCTGCCGACTCGGTTGGCTGAGTATGCGCAGGTCCCAATGGCGTTCACCGTCGCCGAGCGCTTCGATGACCAGGCGCTCGCGGCGCTGAGACATGACGCGCCGTCCAGGCCGTCGCGGTCTCACCACCCAGTGGAAAGACTACGATTCCTATCCCGGCAGCCATCCCTCCGCCTGGACAGGTCAGTTCGAACTCTCGCGCTGGACTATTCTCGCGGCCTATGATCGCACGCACCGGGTTGGAGGCGCGGTGGTCATTGTCGATGATCCCAAATCGACTTGCTTCGCGATTGTCCGGCGTGTGCGCTTCTCTGGGAACTTCGCGTGGCGCCGGATGCACGCGGCCAGGGCCTTGGCTCCGCGCTCGTCGAAGCTGCCGAACGGCGCGCCCGCGATCGCGGTGCTCGCAGCCTTCGTGTCGAAACGCAGGACGTCAATGTGCCAGCATGTCGACTCTACCACGCCCAAGGGTTTCGCCTGGAGCGAGCGACACCGGGAGCCTACGCGGAGCTGCCGAACGAGGTTCAGCTGCTCTGGCACAAGCCGCTGCGTTGAACGCTCTACGCGTCACTCGTTAGGCACATGGAGAAGAACTCGCGTTTCGCGCTTCAGATTGATGCCCCCCGCCACGACGGACCAGTCGTGGCCCGCCGACCAAGCCCAGTGCACTGTCTCGAAGTTGGGCTTACCCGGGTTTCCCGAAGACCAACAAGAACAGGAGAGGCCGGTGGGCCCCTCCTGTGCTCATTTCCCAACAGCGATCGTCAGGCGATCGTCGACAGCGAGGCGTAGTCGAACGTCTCGATCGTCGCCTTCCCGTTCATCACCGGGCGAAGCGTCTTGTCGACCTGCGGGTACGTCGCGGTCTCGTACTTCCGCGCTGCATCCGCATTGTTCCAGACGCTGATGGCGAGTACGTGCTGATCGTGCACCAGCAGCAGCTCGTCCTTGAA
>Ga0070664_100004598_pt1 | contig 11075 bp, 11 predicted proteins | sample KBSC73metaG_FD_65863 | JGI IMG/M metagenome (GOLD analysis project Ga0070664, IMG submission 65863) | Corn rhizosphere microbial communities from Kellogg Biological Station, Michigan, USA - KBS C7-3 metaG | ecosystem: Host-associated > Plants > Roots > Rhizosphere > Soil ... | reverse complement strand
TTCGCTCGCGCCGTCTGATCGCGAGGCCTTTCCGTTCAGTCAACTAGTTTCAGGAATTCTGTCGTGGCACCCAGATTCTCGAACACGATGTCGGCGCCGCTTTCGCGTAACTGGGCGGATGTGAAGCCGCCGGTTGCTACGCCGATCGGAACGGCTCCGACGGCTCGCGCGCACGCCACGTCGTGGGGCGTGTCGCCGACGACGAAGATATCGGCGGCCGCGATGTCCGGCAGCCCGCACCGACGCGCGCGCTCGACCGCAAAGGGCACGAGTTCATTTCGATCCGCGGCGTCGTCGCCAAACGCGCCGCATCGGAAGTAACGCCAGAGATCGAAATGCTCGAGCTTGATCCGGGCGCCGGCTTCGAAGTTCCCGGTGAGCAGCCCGAGGAATACGTCGTCGCGTCCTTCGAGAATGTCGAGCAGCTCGCGAATGCCGGGCATCACGGCCTTGACCCCTCCGCGAGCCCCCAGGGACTCGAACGACTGGAGTTTTCCGGGCTTCTCGATTTCACGGCGAAGGTTGACGATGTACCGATCACGCAGCTGCTCGAGCAGGCCGTCGTGGAGCGAGTGACCGGCGCGCGTCACCACATCGCTGAGGATGATGCGGTCGGTTCGACCCGCGACCGGAATGCCTTCGAGCGCGTGAGGATGCCCGACGAGCTCCTCGCACGCGCGATTCATCGCGCGAATGCCGGCGCCGCCGGTCAGAACGAGGGTGCCATCGATATCGAAGAGGACGAGTTTGCGCATCGTGTTCATGAGCGATCTACAATCCCGCATCAGGAGGCTGTTTGATATGACATTTTCGAAACTGGCGATCATCGCCGCGGCTGTGGCCGTGGCGGGCACGGCGGCGATGGGCCAGACGCAGAAACCCGCGGCGACCCCGGCGGCTGCGGTGAAAGCGCATGCCGACATCAAGGGCGAAGGCATCACCGGGACGGCCGAATTCGTCGAGCGCGCCACGGGCAACGGCAAGATGGTGGACATCACCGTCACGATTGCGGGTGCGAAGCCTGGACTGCACGGCGTGCACCTTCACGCCATCGGCAAGTGCGAACCCGACTTCACCGCTGCAGGCGGGCACTTCGACCCGGGTCCATTTGGCAACATGGATCCGGACGCCAATCACCCGTTCCACATGGGCGACATTCCCAACCTGGAGGTTGGCGCGAACGGCCGCGGCACGATGCGAATCTCGACAACCCGCGTGACGTTGTCGGACGGGCCGCTGTCTCTGTTCGATGCCGATGGAAGCGCGATCATCATTCACGGCAATCCTGATCAGGGAATCACCGGCGAGCCGAAGTCGGGCGTCAGCGGAGGGCCGAGGATCGCGTGCGGGGTCATCAATAAACAGTGAACTGCTGATTGTTGATTGCTGATTGTCACGAGACCTTATCGACGCCACCACGAGCGCCGGGCGGCATTGAGCCGCCCGGTGCCAGCCTGTAGCGCCAACGTCTCGTGCGCGGCGGCTGACGCGAACGCGAGATCCTGCGTGATCGCGAGCATCGTCAGCTTCCGAGCTTCACAGACGCGAGCGACCAGGGCGCCAAACACGCCGCAATCCTTCTCGTCCAGCGCCACGGTGGGATGCTCCATCAACAGCAGGCGCGGGTCGAGCGCAACCGCGCGCGCCAGATGCACGCGCGTTCTCATGCCGGCCGGCACATCGCCGGCGCGCTGCGCAAGAAACTCACGCCCAATTCCGCATTCGTCGGCCAGCAACTCCACCCGCTGAACGGTCTCCGGAGGGACCGGGTCGATCTCGAGCGCGAATGGCAACGCCAGATTCTGCGTCAGCGTCGCGCCCTCGAGCAGTACGGCGCGTTCGCTGACGATGCCAAAGCGGTCGAGCGACGCGAGCCACTCGTCGCCGTTTGCAACGGCGGCGGTACTCTGGCCGAAGACCCGGACCTCCCCTTCGTCAGGGAGCGACGCTCCGGTCACGAGGTTGAGCATGACCTCCGCCCCCGGCGCGTCAATTCCCGACAGCGCGACACGGCCGCCAGATGCAATCGCCAGCTGCGCGATCCTGAGCGGCCGGAGCGCGTTGTACTTTTTGACCACGCCACGCATCTCGACGACCGGTTCGGCGGTCATCGCGTTCGCGCCTCGAGCGCGGCAAATTCGGTTTCGGAGATCGTGACTCGGCCGAGCCTCGACGCGCGACGGCCGACATCGCCGTGAAAATCGGATCCGCCCGACACAGCCAGACCGTAACGCGCCGCGAGATCTCGGTAGCGTCTCTGTGTGTCTTGATCATGATCGCTATGGCACGCCTCCAGCGCTTGAAGGCCCGCAGCAGCCAGACGCGGAATAACGTCGTCCATATCGGTCAGCGCCGGGTGCGCCATCGACACGATGCCGCCAGCATCGCGCACGACGTCGATGACGTCCTCTGGTGCCGGCCCCTGGCGCGGCACATACGCGGCGCGACCAATCGCCAGAAATCGTGCGAACGCGTCGTCGCGGTCCACGGCGTGCCCTGCCGCGACCAGCGCGTCGGCGATTTGCGGTCTGCCCACAGTGCCGTGACGCCCGCACACGGCGACGATCAACGGTTCGACGTCAATCGCGCAGCCAAGCGAGGCAAGACGGTCGCCGACGTCACGCACACGGCGCTCCCGATGAAGCCGCTGCGCGGCGAGAAGCTCGCGAACGCGTGAGTTCGACGGATCGAGGAAGTACGCCAGCAGGTGAACGTCGCGGTTTTTTTCGATCGCGGTGATCTCGACACCCGGCACCAGGCGCACACCATAATCACAGGCGGCGGTCCGGGCTTCCGCGAGCCCCGCGCACGTGTCGTGGTCCGTGACGCTGATCGTCCGCAGGCCAGCCTGCGCCGCGCGGGCCACCAACGCAGCCGGCGGGAGCAGCCCGTCGGACGCGGTGGTATGAAGGTGAAGATCGATCAAGAGAGCGCAGCCGGCTGCCGCCGGGTTCGTCGCTTCGCGGTGCGGCTCGCGGGACGGCGGCGCTGACGCTGGACGAGCAATCGGTACTCGCGAATCAACAGCTCGAGATGTGCTCGCTCTTCGTCGGCGAATTCGAGGAAGATCCGCTTGCCCTCCGAATCCTCGAACTTGTCCCCATAGCGCTTGAAAAAGCGATAGGACCCGCGCTCGCACTTGATGCCGATCATGAGCGCCTGGCGATCGTCGACGCCGTTGGCGAGCCGATCGGCCGCGGCCGAAAAAAGCCCGTTCGCCGCGCCCTTGAAAAAGAGAAACGTCGGCCGGGATTCCAGCTGCGGATCCTGCTGCAGCAGTTCCCGGTACCGCTTCTCGAGTGTGCCGAGGTGTTCCTGTTCTTCAGCCGCCAGCTTCTCGAACACCCGCCGGCCGCGCGCGTCGCGGGTAATCGCGGCCGCACGTGAGTAGAACTCCAGGCCACTGCGTTCGGTCGCAATCGCGATCCGCAGGGCGTCGCGCGCAAACACCAGCTCGGTCACGCCCCCTTCAGCGGTCGCCGTCCGTCCGGTGCGGCACGATTCACACGTCCCGTGGATCTGCAGCACGCTCTGACGCGCGGTGAAATTCCGGGCCGCCGCAACTTCTTCGAGCAATGACTCGATATCCGAGCTGAGGAATTCGAAGGAGCGGTTGCAGCTCTTGCAAATCAGGTGAAAGTGGCGTGGATGACGATAGGAATGTTCGAAGCGAAAACGGCCCTCGCCGAAGTCGACCTTCCGTGCGATTCCCGCTTCAACCATCCACTGCAGCGTTCGGTACACGGTCGCGCGACTCATCCGCGCCGACGAAGCAGCCGGATCGGTTCGTAACGACTCCTCACGCCGGATGAGATCGAACAAATCATCCGCGGTGAGATGTCCCTCCTGGCGCAGGAAGACGTTGACGATGAGATCGCGTTTGCTGGAGCGTTTGCTGCCGGCAGGCCGAAGGCTCTCGAGATAGGCGGCAGGTTCTATCGCTCGCGAACCGTTCACCGCCTTCCCCGACTTTCTCTACACGCTGAACGAAGAACCGCAGCCGCAGGTGGACTTCGCGTTTGGATTCTTAATCGTGAAGCCGCCGCCGGTCACGTTGTCGACGAAATCGACTTCGGCGCCGCGGAGATAGCGTGCGCTGATCGGATCAACCAGCAGCTTCACGCCGTTCGACTCGATGACGGCGTCGGTCGACGCATCGCCTTCGCCTTCGTCAATCATGAGGCCGTACTGGAACCCGGAGCAGCCCCCGCCCTGCACGAAGACGCGCAGTCCCGCTTCAACTTTGTTTTCCTCGGTCAGCAACTCGGTAATCTTCGAGGCCGCCGCCGGAGTGACATTGATCATGTGATCGGTTCTCCCGAAACCTTGATTTTCAATTATAGCGGCTGAAGGCTGTCTCCTTCAATGGACGGCCAGGGCACACCATCGGCCCGCAAAAGCTAAGCTTCGGCCCTACAGCTATTTAGACGCTGCGAGCGGCAGACTTGTCTCCACCGGGACCGCCGAACCATACTGGAGGACGACGTGGGCCTCGGCAGGCGCCGAGTACCCGACTCATCCTTTTTCTACACGCCGATGACGACCATTCAATACCCCGCTGCCGCACGCGCCACCGACACGCTCTTGGAACAGCAAACCGTCCGTCGCATCTGGGACCGCGACATCAGCACGTGGAATGCCACGTCTGGTAGCCCGGCCGCGAAGTCGATCGAGACCAGGCTCGGCTGGCTGGACGTCGCGGATACGATGGCTCCGGACGTCGAACGAGTCGTGGCGCTCGCCGAAGCCGTCAAGGCCGAAGGCATTCGCAGCGTCTATCTGCTCGGGATGGGCGGAAGCAGCTTGTGCGCCGAAGTCATCGCCGCGGTGTTTGGCGTCGCGGATGGATATCCTCGCCTGACGGTTCTCGACACGACCGACGAACGAACGATCACGCAGGCCGCGTCCAACTCCGATCCCGACGAGACGCTGTTCATCGTCGCCAGCAAGAGCGGCGGCACGGTGGAAGTTGCGTCGATGGAGCGCTTTTTCTGGCGGCGCATGAAAGACGCGCTCGGCAGGGACGCCGGACGTCACTTCATCGCGATCACCGATCCGGGCACGGCACTCCAGAGCCTCGCCGAATCACGGCGTTATCGTGACGTCTTCCTGAACCCCGCTGACATCGGCGGACGGTTCTCGGCGCTGTCGTTGTTCGGTCTTGTTCCGGCCGCATTGATCGGCGCACCGGCACAGCAGCTCCTGGCGGCCGGCAAGACAATGGCCGAGGGATGTCATCAGGACAACCACCAGAACGCGGGTCTCGAACTCGGCGCGTTCATCGGCGCCGCGGTTCAAAATGGCCGCAACAAGCTCACCGTCGCGCTCTCGCCACGTCTCGCCTCACTGGGCCTGTGGATCGAGCAGCTCATCGCGGAGAGCACGGGCAAACACGGCACCGGCGCGCTGCCCGTCGTCGACGAGCCTCTCGGCGCGGCGGAAGACTACGGCAATGATCGCGCGTTCGTTGCGCTTGCCACCGAAGTCGACGAGCCGGATCCCAGGCGGCTTCGCGTGCTCGACGCCGCCGGACATCCCATCCTCCGGCTGAGCACACGCACGACGGATCTCGGTGCAGAGTTCTTTCGCTGGGAATTTGCGACGGCCGTCGCCGGCGCGGTGCTCCGGATCAATCCCTTCGATGAACCAAACGTGGCCGAGGCCAAGGAAAAAACGAAGGCGTTGCTCGCAGCGTACGCGGAGAAGGGCAAACTGCCCGAGCCCGCCGCAGCCGCCGAGAACGATCTCGTCGCCGTCTTCAGTAGGAAATTCACGCGGACCTCGGCGCCGGCCGTCATCCGCAGCGCGCTCAGCTCACTGGCCGGCGGCGACTACGTCGCGTTTCTCTCGTACCTGCCCGCCGACAGCGACGTGCAAGCAGCGATCGCCGACGTGAGGGTCGCGATTCGCGCCAAACACCGCGTCGCCAGCACGTTTGGCGTCGGCCCTCGATATCTGCATTCAACCGGTCAGTTTCACAAGGGCGGTCCAAACACGGCGCTCGCGTTTGTGATTACGGGAGACGATGAAACGAAAACGGAGATTCCGGAAGCGGGCTATACGTTTTCGGTGTTGAAGCGCGCGCAAGCGCTTGGCGACGTCGAGACGCTCGATGCGCACGACCGGCGAACCGTTCGGATTCACATCAAGAACACGAAGGGCGCCGCGCAGACGATCAAGAGCTTGTTTAATGAGGCGATGAGATAAGAGGATCTGACGCTGACGGAATCCGTTGTCCGTGGTGCGGGATCCGGCTTTTCCCTTTGCTTTTTCCCTTTCCCTTACCTGAACGTCTCCAACACCGCCCCCGACTCCTCTTCGACTTCCTTATGCAGGCTGTTGCCGTGCGAGTCCATCGTGACGATCGCAGGAAACTCCCGCACTTCGAGGTGCCACATCGCTTCGGGCGTACCGAATTCCATCAACGACACGCCGGTCACCCGCTCGATGCGGCGCGCATAAAACTGTGCGGCCCCTCCGATCGCGTTCAAGTACACGGCGCCAGATTCCTTCAACCCGGCCAGCGTCTTCGCGCCCATGCCGCCCTTGCCGACGACGGCACGCACACCGTAGCGTTTCAGAATCTCTGCCTGGTAGGGTTCTTCGCGGATGCTGGTGGTTGGGCCAGCGGCCGTGACCTTCCAGCCAGGTCCCTCCTTCAATACGACCGGACCGCAGTGATACAGCACGGCGCCGCGCAAATCGACCGGCGGTTCGTGCTTCATCAGGTGTGCGTGGACCGCATCGCGGCCGGTGAAGACCTGGCCGGAGATGAGCACGACGTCGCCGACTTTCAACGAACGGATCTGCTCCTCCGAAATTGGCGCGCGAAGTGGGACTTCACGTCCCGTACGCGGGAGTCCTGCCGCCGCGGCTTCCGCCGACAGCATTGGCTGGGATGGCGCCGTTCCTTCTCGGTACAGCCACTCCCGAATGGCACCGCTGGTCGCGTCGACCCGGATCCCGAGCCGTCTGAATGCCCAGCAGTCGTAGGCTACGGACACGAAGAAGCTCGCGGGCAGGCGGTTGAGCGCGCCAATCTTGCAGCCAATGAGGGATGTCGATCCACTGAAGCCCATCGGACCAACCGACAACTTGTTGGCTTCTTCCATCACCGCGGTTTCGATTGCGGCGAGGCGTGAGTCCGGGTTGGTATCGTCGAGCGTCCGGAATAACTGCTCCTTCGCGTGCAAATAACCTGACGTCCGATCGCCTCCGACACAGACGCCCACGGCGCCCGGACTGCAGCCCTTTCCCTGCGCCTTCCAGACCGCATGAAGGATGCACTTGCGTACTCCTTCGAGCGTTCGATCGGCGCGGCCGAGATGATCGAGCTCGGCGGGCAGCGAGTACTGTGCGTTCGTGTTCTCGCACCCTCCGCCCTTCAAGATGAGTTTGATCTCGACGTCAGGTTCCTCCCACTGATCGAAATGAATAATCGGTGTGCCCGGGCCGAGGTTGTTCCCGGAATTCTCGCCGGTGATCGAATCGACCGAGTTCGGGCGCAGCTTGCCGAGCCTCGTCGCTTCGACCACCGCTTCGCGTATCTTTTCCCGCATCCAGATCTGGTTTGCGCCGACCGGCACCTTCACTTCGAAGGTCGGCATGCCGGTGTCCTGGCAGATCGGCCCTTCGCACGAGGCCGCCTGGTCGATGTTCTGCGCGATGATCGTCAGTGCCTGGCCGGCGCGCGTCTGAGGCGCTTCGGCGCTCACCGCGATGCCCATCGCCGCGCGCACATCAGGTGGCAGATCCGTCGAGGTTCGCGTGATCAGCAGGACCACGCTGTCGAGAAAAGCAGGGAGCATACGGAGCAGTATAATCCGCGGAAGGTATGAAGTTCCGCATCGAGCGGGATCCCCTGGGCGAGGTGCGGGTGCCGATCGACGCGTACTACGGCGCCCAAACCCGGCGAGCGGTCGAGAACTTCCCCATCAGCGGCCTCACCGCCCCGCCTGAACTCGTCGTCGCGACCGTTCACATCAAGAAAGCGGCGGCCGACGCGAACGCGGCGCTCGGCCGGCTCGCCCCTGACATCGCAAACGCGATCATCCGCGCCGCAGACGAGGTCCTCGCAGGGCAGCTTCGCGATCAGTTCGTCGTCGACGTTTACCAGGCCGGAGCGGGTACGTCGCACAACATGAACACGAACGAGGTCCTTGCCAACCGCGCCGCTGAATTGCTCGGCGACCGGCGAGGAAAGTACGCGCGTGTTCACCCAAACGATCACGTCAACATGGGCCAGTCCACGAATGACGTGTTTCCCACCGCGACCAGGCTGGCGCTTCTCGCCATGGGTGGGCCGCTCCGGCAGGCGGCGACGGACCTCGCGCAGGCATTGTCAGACAAGAGCGGCGCGCTCGCGGGCGTGTTGAAGACCGGCCGCACGCATCTTCAGGACGCGGTGCCAATCACGCTCGGGCAGGAGTTCAGCGGCTATGCCGCAAACGTCGAGCACGCGACTGCGTCTCTGACGGCCGCATCGAAGCAGCTTCTCGAGTTGAATCTTGGGGCGACGGCGGTGGGCACAGGACTCAACGCCGGAAACGACTATACGACGATGGCAATCGAGCGGCTGGCGCAGTACACGGGAATGCCGGTCCGGTCGGCTGCGAATCTGTTCCGCGTGACGCAGAGCATGGGGGACGTGCTCGGCTATTCAGGCGCACTCCGCAGACTGGCCGTCGAGATCAACAAGATTGCGTCGGATCTTCGGCTCCTGAGCAGCGGGCCTCGCGCCGGTCTGGCGGAAATTCAGCTGCCACCGGTGCAGCCAGGCTCGTCGATCATGCCGGGCAAGGTCAATCCGTCGGTCCCGGAGATGGTCAACCAGGTGTGCTTTCAGGTGTATGGCTGCGATGCGGCCATCCTCGCCGCTGCCGACGCCGGCCAGCTCGAGCTCAATGTGATGATGCCGGTCATCGCCTGGAACGCCATCCACGCGACCCGGATCCTGACAAACGCGATGCGCGTCCTACTCGAACGCTGCATCGCGGAGACCCGCGCCGACGAGGACCGCTGCCGCGAGCTGCTCGATCGAAGCACCGCGCTCGCAACCGCCCTGAGCCCTTATATTGGGTATGCGGCGACGGCCGAAATAGCGAAAACATCCGTCAAAACAGGTAAGCCGATTCGGGACCTGGTCCGCGAGCGCCGGTTGCTCTCGGACCGTCAACTCGACGAGATCCTGTCGGCCGAAGCGATGACGTCTCCGGGTGTGGCAGGGGAGAAAGACGATGAACGGCCCGCGACTACCAATTTGGGCGCTGGTGATCCTGGCGATGGCGATAACCGCCGTGGTGCCGCACGCCCAGCACACCCGCCTGTTCAAGCCGGAAGATCTCAGCGAGCTCGAACAGCCGGACCGCGACGAGTGGCAGCGCCCCGACAAGATCATGGACGTGCTGGGCATCGGCGAGGCAAGTTTCGTCGCTGACCTGGGCGCCGGGAGCGGCTGGTTCACGATCAAGCTCGCGGGCCGCGTCGGCCCCAACGGCATGGTCTACGCCGAGGACATCCAGCGTCCGATGATTCAGGCGATCAAGATTCGGGTCGATCGTCTCGGCCTGAAGAACGTGACGACGGTGCTCGGCAAGTCCACCGATCCTCAGATCCCGGTGCCGGTTGACGCGGTCCTCATTTGTGACGCGTACCACGAGATGGAGCAGCCCGTCGCGCTGCTCCGGAACATGGCGGCAAAGCTGAAACCAGGCGGCCGTATCGGCATCGTGGATTTCACCAAAGACGGAGGAGGACCGGGCCCGGAAATGGACGATCGCGTCGATCCCGACGCCGTCATTCGCGACGTGCAGGCCGCCGGGCTCGTGCTCCGCTCCCGCGAAACATTCCTCAAGTATCAATACATGTTGGTGTTCGAAAAACCGCGATCATGATCGCGGCTCCCCCGTTCTTCGCCGCCTACCAATCACTCGTCAACGCGGAGCTCGATCGCCTGGTGACCGTCGACTCGAGTGCGGTGTCGAAATCGATGGCGTATACCGTTTCCGCGCCGTCGAAGCGGGTTCGGCCGGTGCTGACGTTGCTGGCGGCAGAGGTGTGCGGAGGCACTTCGGCACACGCCGTGGCCGCGGCGGCGGCGATCGAGCTCGTGCACGCGTCGTCGCTCATCCTGGATGATTTGCCGTCGATGGATGATGCGCCTCTGCGGCGGGGGCGCGAGGCGAACCATCTGGTGTTCGGTGAATCCATTGCCATCCTCGCGGCGTTTGGGTTGCTCAATCTTGCGTACCGAACCCTCGTTCGCGGGTATGAGCCGGCGGTGTCTGCCAGGCTGACCTCGGTGTTGTCGGAGGCTGTAGGACTCGACGGGCTGATCGGAGGCCAGGCGATCGACCTGCTTGCCACCGATCAGCAGATCAATTTCAAGACGCTCGAGCGCATTCATCGCGGCAAGACCGGAGCGCTGTTCAGCGCCGCGGCCACGGCCGGCGGCATCGTGTCCGGCGCATCGAGTGACATCCTCGGATCGCTCGCGGCGTATGCGAAAAACCTTGGGCTGGCATTTCAAGTCATCGACGACCTCCTTGACGTACAGGGCGACCCGACAGAGACCGGCAAGGCCACGCGTGAGGACCTGAAAAAAACCACCTTCGTGTCCTTCAGCGGCATCGGCGGCGCGCGCCAGCTGGCGATGGAACTGTGTCAGACGGCCGATCTCGCGCTCGAGCCGTTCGGCAGGCGCGGCGATCGGCTTCGCGAGCTGTCGGCGTTCGTGGCCGCACGAAGCTGGTAACGTGAGAAGCTATCTCACGTCTCGCCGTCGCTTTAGCGGAGGCGGAAACGGAGCGAGCGTGGCGAAGCAGCGAGCGAGAGAGCGAGCAGGGGGCGTCCGAGAGGCGAAGCCCCTCGGTTAAGAATAGAACGTGCCAGAACCCGCCGAAAAGCTCCGCGTAGACGAACTGCGCCAGCAGCTTCGATCGCTCGGGTATCTCGACGCGGGCGTCAATCGCTTCGTGCTCGGCCCCGCAACTGATCGGCGTCCCTCTTCGATCATCGCGCTGCTGGCAGCCCTGCGGGTTGGCGCACTGGCGGCGATCCTCCTCGGTCCTGCCGCG
>Ga0070664_100004597_pt1 | contig 11076 bp, 9 predicted proteins | sample KBSC73metaG_FD_65863 | JGI IMG/M metagenome (GOLD analysis project Ga0070664, IMG submission 65863) | Corn rhizosphere microbial communities from Kellogg Biological Station, Michigan, USA - KBS C7-3 metaG | ecosystem: Host-associated > Plants > Roots > Rhizosphere > Soil ... | reverse complement strand
CGGCTGTTCCGCGTGCCGGAGTTGTTGGCGCTGTCATTTACCCTGGCGCTCCTGGCCGCGGCCTCGTCCTTCTTCACCAAGTAATGGAAGCCGCTTTTTCGCGCATCACGATGACCGCAGCCAGCGCGATGCTGCTGTTGTCGCTGGTCGTGCTCTGGCGCCGTCATGCAGGCGCGTACATCACGGCGTTTCGAACCCAGTCGATCACCCTCGCGGTGACCGGCGCGATCGTCGCGTTTTACGGCACAGCGCCCGAGCTGTTCTTCGTCTCATTCATGATTCTCGTCGTCAAGGGCTGGATCGTGCCGTCGGTGCTGTCGGCAATGGATGCGAAGCGTCGGAGCGGGCGAGAACTGCATCCTCTTTTGAACACAGAAACCTCACTGCTCGTCTGCGGTGCTCTTGCTGTGGCTGCTTACGAGATTTCGCGGCCCCTGGCGGAGGTGATGAACCTGGCCACGCGCGGGGGGCTTCCCATTGCGCTCGCGCTCGTCTTCGTCAGCCTCTTTATCGTCGTGAGCCGCCGCGACGTCATCGCACAGATCGTGGGCTTTCTGATGCTCGAGAACGGGATCGCGCTCCTGGCTCTGCTCGGGGCGTACGGCGTCCCCCTGATTGTCGAGTTGGGCGTGTTCCTCGATGTGCTGCTCGGTGTGCTCGTCATGCAGGCGGTCGTATATCAGATTCACGACACGTCTGCGGATTGAAGGACAGAGGGACATGGATCTGATCCTCGTGCTCGCCCTGCTGATGCCACCGTTGGCTGCCGGTGTGCTCGCGCTTGTGCTTCGGCGTGTGCCCCGACGGGTCGCGTGGTTGAACGTGCTGACGATCCCCATATCCTTGGTCGCGGCGGGCGCGATAGCTGTTCGCCTGGCGACTGGCGGCGCATCGATCGTGGTGGGGCAGCTGTGGCGGATTGATGCCTTGTCCGGGCTGCTTGCCGTGCTGATCGCGTCGGTGGCGGCGCTCGCGGTGGCGCTCGGTCCCGGTACCGATCGCGAACACCACTGGCGTGACGCCGACGTACGCACGTTCCGCATCTACGTCAATCTGTTTGCGTTCACGATGCTCGTCGCGGTGAGCACCGTGAACCTGGGCCTGATGTGGGTCGCGATCGAGGCCACGACCGTTACGTCGGCGCTGCTGATCCCGCTGCAGCGGACGAAGGCATCCGTCGAGGCATCCTGGAAGTACCTGCTGATCGGGTCAGTCGGGATTGCGCTCGCGTTCACGGGAACGGTGGTCGCGTACGTGGACTTCGCAACGACAGGCGTGGACATCAACGTCGCGCTCGATTTCACCGCGATGCGGGAAGCCGCGACGGCGTTTCACCCGCAGGTCGCGCGGCTCGCGTTCGTGTTTCTGCTCGTCGGGTTCGGAACCAAGGCAGGCCTTGCGCCAACGCACACCTGGCTCCCTGAGGCACACTCGGAGGCACCGTCACCACTTTCCGCGATGATGTCAGGCGTACTGCTGGCAGTCGCGTTGTATGCCGTCATGCGATGGAAAACGATCATCGACCTAGCGGTCGGCTCCGCGTTCAGTGATTCGCTTCTGCTCATCGTCGGAACCGCGACGCTTGCCGTGGGCAGTCTCAGCCTTCTCTCGCAAACGCATTTCAAACGGCTGCTGGCGTTCTCGAGCATCGAACACATGGGGCTTGCCTGCCTCGGCCTGGCGCTCGGTCCGCTCGGCACGTTTGCCGCTCTTCTGCACCTGACGGGACACGCGCTCGTCAAGAGCGCCACATTTTTGCTGTCCGGGCGCGTGCTCCACCGCTTCGGATCCGGAACGATCTCCGCGACACGAGGTCTGCTGGCGACGGCACCGCATACCGCCGTGTTGTTCGCAGCCGGCATCTTTGCGTTGGGTGGACTCCCGCCTTTCAGCCTGTTCGTCTCCGAGATCTTGATCGTCAAAGCCGGGTGGGCGGCCGGGCATCCGCTGCTGACCACAGCCGTCCTCATCCTGCTGCTGATCGCGTTCGGGTCGTTGCTCGTCCAGTTGCATCGGATGTTGTTCGGCGAGGCACCGAGCGGGATCACCCAGGGCGAGCGCGCAACCGGTGCCGTGCTTCTGTTGAGCGTGCCAGTCGTAGTGGTTGCATGGCTTGGTGTGTCGATTCCGGCGCCGTTGCAGATGCTTCTCAGCAACGCGGTACTGGTCGTCCGACCATGATCGACTCGATGGAAGTCGGCGTCGGCGACCTCGTGCGCGTCGTGCGGACACTGATCGAGGACCGTAACGCAGTGGTACTGCTCGTCGCCGGTGAGGATCGGCCGTCGACAAACACGATGTACGCGCACTATCTGCTGGGACTGCGGGGCGCGCCATGGGTATTGCAGCACATCAGTGTTGCGCTGCCGCGGACGGCGTCGGCGATCCCGAGTCTTGCCGCCCTGTCGTTTCCTATTTCGCGGTTCGAACGCGAAATGCGCGATCTGCTCGGCATCATTCCGGAAGGACACCCCGACCCACGCCCTCTCGTCCGCCATGGCTTCTGGCCGGAGTCATTCCATCCGTTGCGATCGGACGCCGTCGCCCCCGAGTTCGCTGACGATGGCCAGCCCTTTCCGTTCACGGCGGTCGAGGGCGACGGTGTATATGAAATTCCGGTCGGTCCCGTCCACGCAGGGGTCATCGAGCCTGGTCATTTCCGCTTCAACGTGCTCGGCGAAACCGTGCTCAAGATGCGAGCGCGGCTCTATTTCACGCACAAGGGGACCGAGAGACTGTTCGTGAACAAACGGGCCGAGGACGCGGTCGTCCTTGCGGAACGTGTCTCAGGTGACACCACTGTCGGCCACGCTGTGGCATTTTGTCAGGCTGTCGAATCGCTCGGCGGTCTCGAAATACCCGACGGTGCCAAAGCCTGGCGGACGGTCCTGCTCGAGCTGGAGCGTGTGTACAACCACATTACGGATGCGGGCGCCATCATTGCGGACACAGGTTTTCCCGTTGCACAGGCGCACTGTATGCGCCTTCGCGAGCGTATCCTGCGCCTGAACAAGACGATTACCGGCAGCCGGTTGTTGCGCGGCGCCGTCATTCCGGGGGGAGTGGTGGTGCAGATGCCGGATGCAGCGGCGCTGGTGCAGGAGGTCGAAAACGTTGTGTCGGATTTCGAGGAAATCATCCAAATCTCCGTCGAAAATACGCTGGTGGCCGATCGGCTTGATGCAACCGGATGGCTCGACCCAAAGGTGGCCAGCGACTTCGGAGTTGTCGGGTACGTCGCCCGCGCGTGCGGTCTATCCCACGATGTGAGACGCGATCTCCCGTCGGGGGGCTATCAGTGGTTTGACTTCGCGCCAATCGTCGAAGACGGTGCGGATGTGCGGGCACGGCTGCAGATGCGCGTGCGTGAGGCGAAGCAGGCACTGTATGTCATCGATCAAGTGCTCCCGCGCGCCGCATCAGCCCACGTTTCCGGCGATCGCCTCACGCTGCGGCCGTTCACGCCGAGCTTCGGGATCGTCGAAGCGTGGCGCGGACGTCTCGTCCATATGGTGATGGCTGACGATCTCGGGAGGCTTCACCGCGTGAAGATCGTCGATCCCTCGTTTTTCAACTGGCCGGCACTCGCACGTGCGCTGGAAGACAATATCGTCCCTGACTTCCCGCTGTGCAACAAATCCTTCAATCAGTCCTATTCGGGCAACGACCTTTAGGCTGATGTTCCGTCAACAAGCGGCCAGCTCTTTGCTCTAACGTAGTACGAAACCAGGCCGCTCTCACGGTTGAGCTGGCGGCCCATGCGCCCAAACGCCCCGTGCAGACGGCCCTCGATGCCGAAGCGCGATGCGCGACGGCGGGAGGACACGTGGAGCTCATCGTCCAGCCCACGGACGGCATCAGGCCATTACTCGAAACCATCGAAAAGGCCCAGAAGTCCATCGACGTGATGATCTTCCGGTTCGACCTCAAGCCGATGGAGAAACAGCTGGTGGCGGCCCGCGAGCGCGGCGTCGTCGTACGCGCGCTCATTGCGCACGAGAGTTCGCAGGGCGACAAGCGGCTGCGGCAGCTCGAACTGCGCATGCTCGAAAAAGGCATTCTTGTCGCCCGCACCGGCGATGCATTCGTGCGCTACCACGGAAAGCTCATGATTGTGGACCGCGAAGAGCTGCACGTATATGGCTTCAATTACACTGCGCTCGATCTGAAGAGCCGCAGCTTCGGCATCGTCACACGGGATCGCAAAGCGGTGACTGAGGCGGTTCGCCTCTTCGAAGCCGATACGCTGCGCCAGGAGTACGAGCCGCAGGAAGACGGAGCGTTTGTCGTAAGCCCTGAGAACGCCCGCGAAATTCTCGCGACGTTCATCAAACGCGCGCGCAAGCAGCTGTTGATCTACGACCCCAAGGTCACGGACCTGCAGATGATCCGGTTGATCGGTCAGCGCATCAAGGCTGGCGTCGACGTGCGAATCATCGGAAAGGTTTCGAGGCGGGCTGACAACATGCGCGTGCAGAAGTCTGCGGGCCTCCGACTGCACGTGCGGGCGATGGTTCGCGACGGCGACACCGCTTTTGTCGGCAGTCAGAGCCTGCGCGCCATGGAGCTCGACGCTCGCCGCGAAGTCGGACTCATCGTGAAGGAGCCCAAAACCGTGAAGCGGCTGCTCGAAACGTTCGAGGCCGACTGGGCGAAGACAGACCTCGCCGCCAAGGAAGCCAAAGAGGCGAAGAAAGAAGAGAAGCAGAAGGAGGAAGTGATCGCTGAGGTGATTGCCCGCTGATCGCGCGCAGCGCGCCACTATCTCGCGACGCTATCTCACGACGCGGCCTTGCGCACGCGCTGGACTGTCCGTCCTACATGCAACGACGCATAGAAAATACGGCCGACTGGAATTCCCCCGCGCAGCTTATGCCGGCCGATTGCCTCGAGGCCGGCCGACGCGATACATCCGCAGCTGGAGCACTCCGGGTTGCCGCCGAACTGGCACGGGGTAATCCGGCGCTCCAGATCGGAGGAGTAGCACTCGGTCGTCTGGGCGAAGACGCATTCCTCAGGTGAGGCCGGCGGCTTGGCGTAGACGTTCAGCATCCCGTCCAGCATCTGCAGCTTCGAAAACCGCGGCCGCAACCGGCGCAGATCCGCAATCACACGCGCGCGATCGGATTGCGTCAGCCGTTCGTCCGAGATTTCACCTTTCTGGGGTGTGTACAGGCTGATCCAGATCAGGCGGGTGTGCGGATTGGCCTCCCACAACCTCAGGAACTCCTCGAGATAGCCTTCGCGGCGGACCTGCTGGCGCGTGACCGTGCAGTGCACGGTGATTTGATGTCCTTCGATGTGCTTCACGATTCGGTCATAGGTGGCAGGCGTGCGCCGTACGTCGTGCTCCGGCTGAAGACCATCGATGGAGACGACGACCTGAAGGCGCGGCAATCCGATCCACTCAGACGGAATTGGCCGAACCGCGCTCGTGACGAGCTGCGTGTGAATGCCACGCTCGGCGAGCATCGGCAGGATCTGTCCGAGCTCGCGATACCGCACGAGAGGCTCGCCACCGACAATCGACACGTGCAGCGGGCGGTGGCTGTCGACCAGCGCCATGAAGCGAGTGACCAGCTCATCGCCTTTGTAGTCCGCAAGGCCGCGCAGCGTGACGCCGCCGCCAAGATGATCGTCGCCATACGCGTAACAGCCGGGGCAACGAAGCGGACATTCTCGTGTGATTTCGATGGACAGGTTCGGGCGGTAGCCCGTAAGGATGCGGCCCCAGGCCTGAACGACCTCGCGCGCGCCAACGTTTCTCGACATGTGCCGCTTATTATCTCCTGTTATCCTCTCTGAACAGATGGTGGATGACGCTGACTTCCCTAAAATCGTGCGGCGACGCTCCCGCGTTCATGGATGGGGAGTGTTCGCCGCGCAGCCAATCACGAAAAACAAACGGATTATCGATTACGCAGGTGAGTTGATCGACCACAAGGAAAGCCTGAAGCGCGAGACCCGGTACCTCACCAAAGGCTGCATCTGGTGCTTCACTGTGAATAGCCGCTGGGTGCGCGACGCAAACGTTGGCGGTAACCTCGCGCGTTTTATCAATCACTCCTGTAAGCCGAATTGTTACAGTCACATCATCGGCAAGACGATCTGGATACGCGCGTCACGCAATATCAATCCGGGTGAGGAACTGACCTACAACTACTATACGGACGGTGAGAAGCTGATTCCGTGCCGCTGCAGACCCGGATGCAAGACGCGGCTGTGAGGCGATCGCCGGCACGTCACGTCGTGTTCGTGGCGACCTTCGTCGTTGCAGTTCTTCATGGGCTCGATGTCGAGCTACCGGCGCAATCCGACATTAGCGAGGCCGATCTCAGTGCGGCGAGCGCGGGCCGGACGATTCGACTCGGAGCAGTTGCCGACGGGCACGTGACCACTGTCCCACTCGAGATGTACGTGGCGCGCGTGCTGGCGGGAGAAGCGGACCCTCGGGCCGGCGACGCCGCACAGCAGGCGCTGGCGATTGCGATCCGCACCTATACGCTGAAGAACGTCGATCGCCACGCCCGCGACGGCTACGACCTGTGCGACAGCACGCACTGTCAGGTACCGCGCCCCTCGACGCCGACATCGCGGCGCGCGGCCATGGCGACGGTGGGCCAGGTGCTGACCTTCCGCGGCGAGATCGCCGAGGTCTTTTACTCTGCATCATGCGGGGGACGATCCGAGCGCGCCGCGGATGTGTGGCCGGGGGCGAACTATCCCTACTTACCGTCACGCTCCGATGATGTGTGCGATGGCGATCCACAGTGGACCGCTGATTTTTCGCTCGACGAGGTGCGGCGCGTGTTGCGAGGCGTCGGCTTTGACGGCGATCGGCTGAGAGACCTTCGCGTCGATGCACGAACATCGTCTGGCCGCGTTGCGCGGCTGAGGCTGTCGGGACTGCAGCCAGATGTGATTGCCGGCGACCAGTTCCGCCTCGCGGTCGGCGCCACGAGATTGAGAAGCACGGCCTTCACGGTGGAGAGACGTGGCGACCGATTGCGCTTTACCGGCCGCGGCTTCGGTCACGGCGTAGGCATGTGCGTAATCGGCGCCGGCCGCCGCGCACAGCGCGGTGAAACGGCAGCGGCCATTCTGGCGCAGTACTACCCAGGTCTCGAGATGACTTCACTGGCGCCTGTCGTTCCACCGAACGTGACGGCGACGGCGGTGAGCCCGCCATCGCGGCCGACCGCCCGAGCACCGGCCGTTGCCCCAGCAGCTGCCGTTGTGCCGCGAGATAGCGGCGTTCGGGTCGTGGTTCCGCGTTCGTCGCAAATCGCGGCCTCATCGCTCGAGCAACTGGCCGTCAGCGCCCATGAGGAACTCGCGCGTTCTCTCGGAACGAGGGTGCTCCCCATCACCATTCGTCTTCACGACACGCTGGACAGCTTCCGCCTCGCGACAAACCGGCCGTGGTGGGTGACCGAAGTGGCCGAAGGAACCGTGATCGATCTGGCACCCGTCCCCGTGCTGACTCAGCGCGGTGGGGTTGAAGGCGCGGTGCGAACCGCCGTGGCCGAGCTGCTGGTTGCAGGTGCGTTGGCCGGCCGGCCGGCCTGGGTTCGCGTCGGTGCCGCTGGGTATTTTTCGGATCGGGCGGCCGCGCCGCTGGCGGACGCGGGGACACGATGCCCATCGGATGCCGAGCTGCTGCTGGCGATATCAGCGACAGCGCAGCGGGAGGCCGAAGTCCGCGCGAAGGCGTGTTTCGCTCGCGAGCTCGCGAAAACGGGCGATTGGAGGCTCGTGCGTTAAGCCGTCCTCAGGCGCGGTTGCCGCGTACTCCGCCAGAGCATGACGGCGGAGAGGAGTGTGCCCAGTACGGCGATGACGATGAAGCCGACGATCACTCGCTGGAAGGCATCGGATTCCAGCAGGCGCAGTACGCCGCGTCCGTAGATCCGCGCCAGCACCGCTTCACTGCCGAAACGAATCAGGCGCATCGCCGCGAACGTGGGGAAAAAGATCCAACGGTTCGCTTTCAGCGCGCCGCATGTCAGCACAAACGGCGTGAGCGGGAATGGCGGAGGAAGCAGCGCCGGGACGGCCATCGCCACGGCGCCACCCTTCTGCACGCGTTTGCGGAACCGTTCCAGACGATTGCTTCGTATCAGTCGTTCGAGACCGAGCTCGCCACCTTTGTGACCGATCCAATAGGTCACGGCGGCGCCGGCCACCGATCCCGCCGTGGCGAGCAGCGGAAAGATCCAGAACAACATCCCGTTGCGAGCGGACAGGTAAATTACGACTGCGTCGATGCCGAAGGGGAGGAAAAACACCATGCTTGCGTCCAGCGCGCCCAGGACGAACGCGCCCCACCAGGTGAGAAAGAAATGGAAGACGTGCTGGAAGCCCATTTACCAGCAGATGCCATCGTAGTGAGCCTGCAGCGTCGCGAAATCGATCGGGATGCGAACGAGGTCGATGATCGTCTGATCGGGCCGGCAGCGCGTCACCGCGTCGGAGAACTCCGGCGCGCCGTTGCCGATGACAATCACATCGCTCCGCGCGATGACGTCATCCACCGATTCGCACAGATGGCGCGACAGATGAGGAATCTGCTGCTCGATGTATTCCTTGTTCGCACCCATCAGTCGCGCCATCGACACGTTGCGGTCGTAGATGCACAGCTCGTACCCCTTGCCGAGGAGCGCTTCGCCGAGTATCACCATCGGTGATTCGCGCAGGTCGTCGGTGCCCGCCTTGAAGCTGAACCCGAGTATGCCGACTCGTTTCTTCCCGGTTTCGACGATCTGATCGAGTGCGTGGTGGATTTGCAGTTGATTGCTTCCAAGCACCGAATTGATGAGCGGCATTTCGAGGTCTACTTCGCGCGCGCGGTACTGCAGCGCACGGACGTCCTTGGGCAGGCACGAACCGCCGAACGCGAAACCTGGCTTCAGGTAGTAAGGCGAGATATTCAGCTTGTCGTCACGACAGAAGATGTCCATGACTTCGTGACTGTCGATGCCGACGCGCTTGCACAGGTTGCCGATTTCGTTGGCAAAGACCACTTTCACCGCATGCCAGGCGTTGCTCGTGTACTTCATCATCTCGGCAACGCGGATACTCGTGCTGTACAGCGGCGCTTCAATACCATCGTAGAGGGCCTGCGTCGGCGCTGCATCCCACGCATGGTTGTGACCGACGAGTGTCAACGGCGGCCGCTGGAAGTCCTTCAGCGCCGTTCCCTCTCGAAGGAATTCGGGATTGACCGCGACCCCGAAGCCTTCGCCATATTTCTTGCCCGACCGCGCTTCAAGGGTGGGGATGACGTGAGCGTGGGTTGTCCCCGGCAGCACCGTGCTGCGTACGACCACGACGTGATAAGCAGCCTTCTCCTTGAGGGCATCTCCAATCTGCTCGCAGACGCGGATCAGATACGTCAAATCCAGACTGCCGTTCTTCCGGCTCGGCGTCCCCACGCAAATCAATGAAAGGTCGCTCTCGGCAACTGCCTCGGCGGTGCTCGTGGTGGCTCGGAGCCGGCGCGCGCTGACTCCGCTCTCGAGAAGGGCGTCGAGACCAGGCTCGACGATCGGACTGCGCCCGCTGTTGACGGCTGCCACCTTGTCGGGGTTGACGTCCACGCCGACAACGTCGTGTCCGTCGGCCGCGAAACTCGCAGCCGACACGCTGCCGACGTAGCCGAGACCGAATATCGAAACCTTCATAGCGTGGCGGTCCTTTCGAGGCGGGATCCGGGATCCGGGATCCCGTATCCGGAGGTTCTGGGTTCTGCGAGCGACTGGATTCCCTCGCCGTCGATAAACGTCCGGAACCAGAGTTCAAAGTTCACAAGCGCCCAGATTGCGTCGCCTGCGTTGACTGTTCCGTCGCGATGGGCATCGAGGAGACGCTCCACCGCCCCGGCGTTGATGACACCTCGCTCGCGGCAGCGGCGATCGAGCAGCACGTCCCGCACAACGGGTTGCCAGCGATCGCGTGTCCATTGGGCGAACGGAACAGGGAAGCCCATCTTTCGTCGCGAAAGAATCTGCTCGGGGAGCAGCCCCCGGATCGCCTCGCGCAGGATTCGCTTCGTCGTAAACCGTCGGAGCTTCAGTCGATCGGGCAGCCGCGCGGCGAATTCAACGAGCACGTGGTCAAGGAACGGGACACGACTCTCGATGGAGGCCGACATGCTCATCTGGTCCTGCTTCATGAGCAACTCGACCAGATAGGTTTTGATGTCGGTATGAAGCAGGCGGCCGAGGATGCCGCTGGCGCCGTTGACCTGATGGAAATAGGCGAGCGACGACGCGTACGGATCGCCGCCGGTGAGTGCGTCGGCTGACAGCAGCTCATGCTGTTGTCGCAACGGCATGCCGGCGAAGTTATCCAGGAACATCGCCGACACGTTTCGCGGCATTCCCAGAAACGATCGTCGAGCGTAGCGCCCCGCCCGGCCCGGCAGCCGCGGAACCACCGAGTGCGCGATCCGCGCGCGGAGTGCGGCCGGGACCATCGATTCGTACACCGCTCCGGCGCGCCAATTGACCACCGCACGCGGGTACTTTCCATATCCCGCCAGCAGTTCGTCACTGCCTTCCCCGGTGAGCACAACCGTGACGTGCTGGCGCGCCAGCATCGACACGAAGTGCAGCGGCACACTCGACGGATGGGCAATCGGCTCGTCCTCGTGCCAGACCAGGCGGGGAAGCGCGGAGAAGAAGTCGCTGTCGTCGATGACGATCTCATGCGCGTTCGCGCCGATGGCATTCGCCACCGCCCGCGCGTACTCCAACTCGCTGAAGCGGCGATCCGCAAATGCCACCGAGAACGTGTCGACGGGTCTGTCGATTTCGCGCGCCATCAACGCCGCGATAGCACTGCTGTCGATGCCACCGGAAAGAAACATCCCGAGCGGCACGTCGGACATCAGACGGAGCCGGACGGATTCCTGCAGCAGCGCGCGGAATTGCTCGGTGATGGCGGTGTCGTCGAGCCGATCCAGTTCCGGATCGGGACCGTCGAGCGGCAGCTCCCAGTACCGCTCTGTTGTGACACGTCCCTCTTCGAATATCAGGCGATGTCCCGGCAGGAGCTTGTAGATCCCTTCGAACA
>Ga0070664_100004594_pt1 | contig 11079 bp, 10 predicted proteins | sample KBSC73metaG_FD_65863 | JGI IMG/M metagenome (GOLD analysis project Ga0070664, IMG submission 65863) | Corn rhizosphere microbial communities from Kellogg Biological Station, Michigan, USA - KBS C7-3 metaG | ecosystem: Host-associated > Plants > Roots > Rhizosphere > Soil ... | reverse complement strand
GACCGGCTGACCTGCGTGTTCGTCGACCACGGCCTGCTGCGCAAGGGCGAGGCGGAGCAGGTCGAGCGCGACTTCGTCGCCGCGACCGGGGTGGACCTGCACGTCGTCGACGCGGAGAAGCGGTTCCTCGACGCCCTCGCCGGCGTCACCGATCCCGAGGAGAAGCGCAAGGTCATCGGCCGGGAGTTCATCCGCGTCTTCGAGGCAGCCGAGGCCGAGATCCTCGGTGCCGCCGCGCAGGAGGGCGACAAGGTCGCCTTCCTCGTGCAGGGCACGCTCTACCCCGACGTCGTCGAGTCCGGCGGCGGTGCCGGTACGTCGAACATCAAGTCGCACCACAACGTCGGCGGACTGCCCGACGACCTCGAGTTCGAGCTGGTCGAGCCGCTGCGCACCCTGTTCAAGGACGAGGTCCGCCTCGTCGGCGAGCAGCTGGGCCTGCCGGCCGAGATCGTCTGGCGGCACCCGTTCCCCGGCCCCGGCCTGGGCATCCGGATCATCGGCGAGGTCACCCGCGAGCGGCTCGACCTGCTGCGCGAAGCCGACGCGATCGCCCGCGAGGAGCTCACCCGGGCCGGGCTCGACCGGGACATCTGGCAGTTCCCGGTCGTGCTGCTGGCCGACGTACGCTCCGTCGGCGTGCAGGGCGACGGGCGCACCTACGGGCACCCGATCGTGCTGCGGCCTGTGACCAGCGAGGATGCGATGACCGCCGACTGGGCCCGGCTGCCCTACGAGGTGCTCGAGCAGATCTCCACGCGCATCACCAACGAGGTGGCCGACGTCAACCGGGTCACCGTCGACATCACCAGCAAGCCGCCCGGCACCATCGAGTGGGAGTGACGGCTGCCCTCAGACGGCCGCGTCGCCGGGCAGGTCGAACGGCAGCAGCGACAGCACCGACATCACCACGATCGGGGCGATCGCCCACGGGCCGACGGCATAGCTGAGGGCGAGCGCCGTCAGCGGCAGCACCCACACCGTGACCGAGGCCAGGTAGGCCCGCCGGAACGCCTCGGTGTCGAGGCCCTCCCGGAAGTAGCCGCGCCGCCGGATGTAGGTCATGTTGGCGGCAAGGCCCATCAGCGACACGCTCAGCACCAGCGAGAGCAACCGGACGCCGGAGACGAAATCGTGCTCGTCGTGCACCGCGTCGCTCAGCACCGCGAAGGTGAACGGGGTCAGCACGAACGACATCAGCGCCAGCATCGTCATCAGGACGACGTAGTGGTCGGCTCGGGCGAGCAGTGAGCCGAGACGCCGCGACGCCGTCCAGCCGCCGATCATCTGGATGAAGCCGAGGGCATAGACCAGGTATGTCGGCCACTGGTCGAGGAGCGCATCACCGAGCTGACCCGCCTCGGTCTCCGGCGGCCGGAGCTCCAGGACCAGCAGGGTCGCGGCGATCGCGTAGAGGCCGTCGATGAACGGCTCGACCCGCGTCCAGGAGAAGGTGGGCTGCTCGGACGGCCGCAGGGGCGGCAGCAGCCGGCTGACGAGGTGCACGACGACACGCTAGGGCGGGTCTCCGGCACAAGTCCCCGAAACCGTGGAACGACCCGAGCGGTTCAGCCGCCCTCGGTGCGTGCTTCGATGCTGTTCTCCGGGGTCGGCGGCACGTCGCGGCGGTTGAGCGAGACGTCCTCGGGGGAGTGCTCCAGATCGTCCTCGACCTCGGCGCTGTCGACGTCCTCCTCCTCGGGGACGTCCTTCATCTCCGGCTTGCCGCGGAAGCGCTCCTTGTCGGCGATCCGGGTGTGGTGGTCATGACCCTCTGGGGCAGGGGCGGCGTCAGGACTCAGGCCATCGTCATCTCCGGGCATGTCCCGGCGGTACCCCGCGGGGTTCGGAGCCATGCCGGCGCTGCGTTTGCCGGGACCGGAATCGGGCACCGGGGCACGCATGAGAGCGCTGACCTGGCACGGCACCCGGGACGTCCGCGTCGAGACGGTGCCGGACCCCGTGATCCAGGAACCCACCGACGCGATCATCAAGGTCACCTCGAGTGGCATCTGCGGGTCGGACCTGCACCTGTACGAGGTGCTCGGGCCGTTCCTGCACCAGGGGGACATCCTCGGGCACGAGCCGATGGGCATCGTCGAGGACGTCGGCACCGCCGTCGACCTCAAGGTCGGGGACCGCGTGGTGGTGCCCTTCCAGATTGCCTGCGGCTCGTGCGAGATGTGTGATCTCGGCCTGCAGACCCAGTGCGAGACCACGCAGGTCCGCGAGCAGGGGATGGGCGCCGCGCTCTACGGCTACACCAAGCTCTACGGCTCCGTGCCCGGCGCACAGGCGGAGTACCTCCGGGTGCCGCGCGCCGACTACAACCCGATCAAGGTGCCGGAGGGCCCCGCGGACGACCGGTTCCTGTACCTCTCCGACGTCCTCCCGACCGCCTGGCAGGCTGTCGAGTACGCGGCGATCCCCGCGGGCGGGTCGGTCGCGGTGCTCGGCGTCGGCCCGATCGGCGACATGGCGTGCCGGATCGCCGCGCACCGCGGTCACCACGTGCTCGCGGTCGACCTGGTCCCCGAGCGGCTGGCGCGGGTGCGGAAGTTCGGGGTCGAGACCATCGACCTGCGCGATCTCGACGGCCACGAGGTGGCCGACATCGTCCGCAACTTCACGGAGGGCCGCGGGCCGGATGCCGTGATCGACGCGGTGGGGATGGAGGCCCACGGCTCGCCCGTCGCCGGCGTCGCGCAGCGACTCACCGGGTTCCTCCCTGACCGGATCGCCGAGCGGATGATGCAGACCACGGGCGTCGACCGGCTCGCCTCGCTGCACGCCGCCGTGGACATCGTCCGACGCGGCGGCACGATCTCGATCGTCGGTGTCTACGGCGGAGCAGCCGACCCGATGCCGATGCTGACAATGTTCGACAAGCAGATCCAGCTCCGGATGGGCCAGGCCAACGTGCGCCGCTGGGTCGACGACATCATCCCGATGCTGACCGACGACGATCCGCTCGGCGTCGACAGCTTCGCCAGCCATCGGATGCCGCTGGAGGATGCTCCGCACGGGTACGAGATCTTCCAGCACAAGAAGGACGGTGCCTGCAAGATCGTCCTCAGCCCCTGACCGACGATGGCCGCAGCCCCGAAGTTCCCGGGCGCTCAGCAGTGGGTGCCGGAGCGCCCGACGCTGCCGGCGCTCCACGAGGCGGTGCAGGGCTGTCGCGGGTGCGATCTCTACCGCGACGCGACCCAGGCGGTGATGGGCAGCGGTGACGCCGATGCCGCGCTGATGCTCCTCGGCGAGCAGCCCGGTGATCGCGAGGACCTCGCGGGCGAGCCGTTCGTCGGCCCGGCCGGCAAGCTCCTCGACCGCGCGCTCGCGGACGCCGGCATCGCACCCGGCGACACGTACGTGACCAACGCCGTGAAGCACTTCCGGTTCTCCGGCCTGCGCGGCAAGCAACGGATCCACAAGTCGCCGAGTCGCGGGCAGGTGATCGCCTGCGAACCCTGGCTGTCCGCGGAGCTCGAGGTGGTCCGCCCGCAGGGCGTGGTGATCCTCGGGGGCACCGCCGGCAAGGCGGTGTACGGCCCCGGGTTCAAGGTCGGCGAGCAGCGTGGGCGCCTGCTCGACTGGCCGACCAGCAGCTACGCCGTACGCCGGGAACCCGAGTGGGTGCTCGCCACCGTCCACCCCTCGGCAGTGCTGCGTGCGCGCGAGCGCGACGAGATGTACGCCGCCTTCGTGGCGGACCTGCGAGTGGCCGCGGAGGCGATCGGCCGTACTGCGACGCAGCGGGGCTGAGGCGGCACGCGCATCGGAGGATCCTGTCGCACACTGCTCCTGACCGATCGGTAGGATTCTGCGCGGGACCACCCGACCCGAAGGGCACCATGAGCCTCCTCTCGTCCGTCAAGACCGCCGTCGTGCGCCGCGTCGTCGCGCGCTCCGGCGGTGTCGACCTCACCAAGCTGGACCGGGTCCCCGAACGCCTGTCGTGGCCGCTGAACCGCAACGGCATCGACCCCACCCGGCGGCTCAACCGGATGCGCGAGACCGACCCGGTCAAGCTGCACTCGTCGTTCATGGGCCTGGAGATCTGGCTCGTCACCGGGTACGTCGAGGGGCGCGACGTGCTCGCGAACTCCACCCACTCCACCGACATCCGCCACCTGATGGGCAGGAGCGGCGACGTCGACAACGGCGACATCGGTGGGCTCGGCTTCACCGACCCGCCGAAGCACACGCTCCTGCGCAAGCTGCTGACCCCGGAGTTCACGGTGCGGCGGCTCGAGCGGCTCAAGCCCGGCATCGAGCAGATCATCACCGACCAGCTCGACGAGACCGAGGCCTTCGCCGCTGCCCACGGGGGCGTGGTCGACCTCGCCCAGACGTTCGCCTTCCCGATCCCGTTCCGCGTGATCTGTGACCTGCTCGGTGTCGCGGACGAGCAGCGTGAGCGGTTCAGCAAGCTGGCGACCGCACGCTTCGACGTGACCCAGGGCGGCGTCGGGGTGGTCGGCGCGATCGGCGGTTCCCGGGAGTTCCTGCTCGCCGAGACCGCCCGCCAGCGGGCCAACCCCGGGCCGGGTCTGATCGGGCAGATCATCCGCGAGCACGGCGACGCCATCAGCGACTACGACCTCGGCGGGCTTGCCGACGGCGTGTTCACCGGCGGCCTGGAGACGAGCGCGTCGATGCTCGCCCTCGGCACGTCGGTGCTGCTGCAGCACGACGAGCTCTGGAAGTCCCTGGCCGAGGACGCCGACAGTGTCGAGCCGATCGTTGAAGAGCTGCTGCGCCACGTTGCGCCGGTGCAGATCGCGTTCCCGCGGTTCGTGAAGGAGGACACCCGGATCGGCCGCCACCTCGTCAAGAAGGGCTCGATCGTGCTGGTCCACCTGCCCGCCGCGAGCCGCGACCCCCGCTCGACCCAGGGCGAGGCGTTCTGCCCCGCCAGGGAGTCCGCGACGCACGTGGCGTTCGGACACGGCATGCACCGCTGTGTGGGTGCGGAGCTCGGCCGCATGGAGCTGCGCGCGGCCTTCCCGGCACTGGCGCGTCGCTTCCCCGACATGCAGCTCGCGGTCGAGCCGGACGACCTCGCCTACCACGCGAAGTCGATCGTGTACGGCGTCGACGCGCTCCCGGTCCGCCTGCACGGCCCCGTCGAGCACTGACCGGCGGCCGGCCTCGGCCTCAGCCCTCCGCCGCGGTCGACTGCTCCTCGTCGATCCGTCCGGGTTGCGCGAGCAGCGGTGTGAAGGCGAGCTCCGCCGCCCCGATGAGCGACGCGTCGTCACCGAGCTGCGACGGCCGGATGTCGAGGACGTCCCGCGCGGAGATGAGGCTCTCGGGGGCAAGGCCCTGCAGCACGATCTGCTGCCGGGCAGTCCACACCTGGCTGAGCAGCCCGCCGAGGACCACGACCTGCGGGTTGAACAGTGCGAAGACGGGTCGCAGTCCGACACCCAGCCAGTGGGCGGCGTGGTCGACGGCGTCGCGTGCTCGTGTGTCGCCGCCCTCGGCCGCGGCGATCACCTCCGCCACTGCGGGCGGACCGCCACCGGCAAGCCTGCCGGCGTCGGCGAGCAGCTGGTTCTCGCCGACCTTGGTCTCCAGGCATCCGATGGCGCCGCAACGGCACCGCTCGCCGTTGCTGTCGACCATGACGTGTCCCACCTCGCCGGCGAACCCGACCGCGCCGCGCAAGGGGGCGCCTCCGACGTAGAAGCCCCCGCCGATGCCGACGCTGCCGCTCAAGTAGGCGACGTCGTCGGCGCCCACCGCCGCGCCACGCAGGTGCTCCGCGCGCGCCCCGAGATCGGCGTCGTTCGCCGTCATCACCGGCAGCCCGAGCTCGGCAGCGAGGTTGGCCGTGAACGGCTCGTCGGTCCACCCCAGGTTGGGGGCGAAGCGGACGAAGCCGTCGCTCTCCCGCACAGAACCCGGCACCGAGACGCCGACCCCGACGATGCGGTTGCCCGGCCCGAGCGCGATCAGCTCGGTGCACATCTGGCCCACCGACTCCACGACGAGCTCGCCGTCGTGCTCGCCCCGATGGTGGTGGCGGGTACGACGGTCCAGCACGACACCACCCAGCCCGACGACCGCCACCGTGATCCGGTCCACGTCGAGCGCCACTGCGAGCACGGTCACGTCCTGACGCGGCGCGACCACCAGCGACGGACGGCCGGTACGCCTGCTGGAGACGACCGGCTCCTCACCCGGCGGCACCTCGAGGACCAGTCCGAGGTCCTCCAGCCGCCGGGTGAGATCGCCGATCGTGCTCCGGTTCAGTCCCAGGGCGGTCGTCAGAGCTGCGCGCGTGGTGGGACCCTGGAGGTGGACCAGGTTCAGGAGCGCACTCAGGTTCGCGTTGCGCGACGCGTCCTGGCTGACACCGGATCGTGGCACTGCAGCCCTTTCGTCCAGCCCCGGCCGTCAGACCCTTCCGGTGGCGGTGGCCCTGCGCCGGCTGATCGCGTCGACACTCGCCGCGAGCAGCAGCACCGCACCGGTGATCATGTAGACCCGTCCCTGCGGCTGGCCCTGCAGGGTCATGCCGTTGACGATCACGGTGATCACCACGGCACCGAGGATCCCGTCGAGCACCCGGCCCCTGCCGCCGAAGAGGCTGGTACCGCCGATGACGGCGGCACCCACGGCGAAGAGCAGGGTGTCCGAGCCACCCGTCGACGGGTTCACCGAGTTCGTCCTGCTCGCGAGCAGGACGCCACCGACCGCAGCCAGCGTCGAGCACATCATGAAGCACGAGATCTTCACCCGCGCGACGTTGATGCCCGCACGCCGGGCCGCCTCGGCGTTGCCACCGACGGCGTACACGTGGCGGCCCCACGCCGTCCGGGTCAGCAGGAACGTGAGCACCACCAGGAGTCCCGCCACGATGACCACCACGATCGGCACGCCCTTGAGCGAGGCCAGGAAGACGTTGCGGCTGCGCTCCTTGGAGAGGTACGCCGTCGCTGCGACGACCACGGCGGCGAACACGGCCGACTTGAGCACCCAGACGAGGATCGTCGGGGTGGGCAGACCGGCGCGCTGCCGCTGAAGGCGGCGGCTGAACCCCAGGGCCGCGAACGCGACCACGGTCAGGGCCGCGAACGCCCATCCCAGCCACAGCGGCATGTTCTTGTTCATGATCGCCAGCACGTGCGAGTCGCGGTACGGGATCGTGCCGCCCGCTCCGGTCAACAGCAGCAGCACGCCCTGGAGAGCAAGGAAGAACGCCAGGGTGACCACGAACGACGGCACCCCGAGTCGGGAGACGATCAGGCCGATGACCAGCCCGATCGTGGCGCCGGCGAGGAGACCGCAGATCAGTGCAAGCACCCAGTTGAGGTCCTGGTCGTTCATCAGCTTGCCCACGATCGCCGCGGCAACGCCCCCGGTGAAGCCGGCGGACAGGTCGATCTCACCGAGGAGCAGCACGAAGACCAGACCCATCGCGAACACGGCGATCGCCGAGGTCTGCAGGATCAGGTTGGAGAAGTTGAAGGCGTTGGTGAACTTCGTCCCCGACATCACCGTGAAGACGAGGACCAGCACGATGGCGCCGGCGACTGCCGGCAGCGCGCCGACCTCACCGCCGCGGACCCGTGCCCGGTAGTCGTCGAACACGGCGCCGAGCGACTGCGGCCCCTTGGGCGCGACCTGCGTCTCGGTCGCGGTCTCTGTCGTGGTCACGCGCCCGCTCCCTTCGTCCCGTTCGTCGACTTGCCGGCGGTGATCAGCTCGACGACCTGGCTGTGGGTGACATCGGAGGCCTTGACCTGGGCCACCATGGTGCCGAGGTAGAGCACCGCGATGTCGTCGGCGACCTGCATGACGTCGTTCATGTTGTGGCTGATCAGCACGACGGCGAGCCCCTTGTCGGCCAGGCGGCGTACGAGGGCGAGCACCTGCTCGGTCTGGGCGACGCCCAGGGCCGCGGTCGGCTCGTCGAGGATCACGATCTTGGAGTTCCAGAGCACCGCGCGGGCGATCGCGACCGTCTGCCGCTGCCCGCCGGAGAGCGAGGCGACCGGGGTGCGCACCGACTGCAGCGTGCGCACGGAGAGACCGTCGAGCGTCTCCCTCGCGCGGGTCTCCATGGTCGCCTCCTCGAGGAGGCCGCTGCTGGTGAGCTCGCGTCCCAGGAACATGTTGTGGACGACGTCGAGGTTGTCGCAGAGCGCGAGGTCCTGGTAGACGACCTCGATGCCGAGGGCATTCGCGTCCCGCGGGTTGTGCACGGTGACGGGCTTGCCCTCGAAGTAGTACTCGCCGGCGTCGAATCCGTAGATCCCGGCGATGCCCTTGATCAGGGTGCTCTTGCCGGCGCCGTTGTCGCCGACGAGGGCGGTGACATGTCCGGCGCGGACGTCGAGGTCGACGCCGCGCAGCACGTGGACGGCGCCGAAGCTCTTCTCGATCCCGCGCAGGCTGAGGAGGGGTTCCTCGACGCCCGCGGGCCGGGATTCGGTCTGGGTGACGGTCATGGGGGGAGGACCTTCCGGTGCTGGGGTAGCGGTACGACGACGACCGGGTCGTGTGGGTGCCGGCCGGAGCCGGCACCCACACGCACGGTCAGAGGAGCCGGATCAGCTGATCCCGGCCTCCGTGCAGAGCTTCGCGTACTCGCCGGTGCAGACGTCGGATGCCTTCTGGAACCCTTCGTCGATGACCTTCTTCACGCCGTCCTTGTAGATCGCCTCGGGGGTGGCCAGCGCGGACTTCACGTCCTTGCCGGTGGTCGAGTCGGCCACGGTCTTGTTGGCCAGCTCGTCAGCACCCGCCTTGTCGCCCTTGATCACGGCGATGGCGACCTTCGAAGCGAGGTCCGCCTCGAGGTTGGTGTTCTTGTAGACGGTCATGCACTGCGTGCCCGCGAGGATGCGCTGCAGGCCCTCGATCGACGCGTCCTGGCCGGTCACCGGGACCTTGCCCGCCAGGTTGTTCGCAGCCAGACGGGCGATGATGCCGCCGGCCATCGTGTCGTTGGCGGAGACGACGCCGTCGATCTTGCCGTTGTTCTTGGTGTACAGACCGTCGAAGGCGTTCGCCGCCTTCTGGTCGTTCCACTCGCCGGAGACGTCGCCGACGAGCTTGTAGTCGCCGGAGTCGATCTTCGGCTTGAGCGCCTCCTCGTAACCCGACTTGAACAGCGCCGCGTTGTTGTCGGTGGCCGCACCGTTGATGTAGATGATGTTGGCCTTCTCCTTGCCCGCGTCGGTCAGGCACTTCTGCAGGCCCTCGCCCATCAGCTTGCCGACCTCGACGTTGTCGAAGGAGACGTAGTAGGACGCGCCGCCACCGAGGGTGAGTCGGTCGTAGTCGATGCTGACGATGCCGGCCGCGGCGGCCTTCTTCAGACAGGCGGCACCCGAGTCGGAGTCGAGGTTCACGATCATCAGCACCTTGACGCCCTCGTTGATCATCGAGTCGCAGATGGTGCCGAACTTGGCGGTGTCGCCGCCGGCGTTCTGGATGTCGGAGCCGATGCCGGCATCGTCGAAGGCCTTCTGGAGGCTGGGTCGGTCGTTGCCCTCCCAGCGAGGCGACGTCGTGGCATCGGGAAGGATCACGCCGACCTTGCCCTTGCTGCTGCTACCGCCGTTGTTTCCCGAGGACTTGTCGTTGTCGCCGTCGTCGCTACCGCATGCTGCGGCAGAGAACAGCACCATTGCTGCGACGGCGGCAAGAGAGGCGATCCTGGTTCGCCTTGATGTGACCATCTGTCCAACCTCCAGAGGAGTGCTCGCGCGTGACGCCCGTCACACGTTATGTTGTCGTCCACAACATAAACGGCTCAACTTCGGCTTGTACACCCCCCGGCGGCACCTTTTGTTGTCTGCCGAAACGATCTAGGGAAGTGATCGCATCATGCAGGACTTCACTGCGACCCGCGAAGACCGGTTCTCCTTCGGCCTCTGGACCGTCGGCTGGCAGGGCGTCGACGTGTTCGGCACGGCGATCCGTCCGGCGCTGGACCCGGCCGAGGCGGTCCACCGCCTCTCCGACCTCGGTGCCTACGGCATCACGTTCCACGACAACGACGTCTTCCCGTTCGGCGCCGACGAGGAGACGAAGAACGCCCACCTCGCCCCGCTCCGCAAGGCCCTCGACGAGACCGGGCTCACCGTCCCGATGATCACGACGAACCTGTTCAGCCACCCGGTCTTCCGGGACGGCGGCTTCACCAACAACGACCGCGACGTACGCCGGTTCGCGCTCCGGAAGGCCCTTGACAACATCGATCTGGCCGCGGAGATCGGAGCCCGGATCTTCGTCGCCTGGGGTGGTCGTGAGGGTGCGGAGTCCGGCGCTGCGAAGGACATCCGCAGTGCGCTGGACCGTTACGCCGAAGGCTTCAACCTGCTCGCGCAGTACGTCCTCGACCGCGGCTACGACCTGCGGTTCGCGATCGAGCCGAAGCCGAACGAGCCGCGAGGCGACATCCTGCTGCCCACCGTCGGGCACGCGCTGGCCTTCATCAACGAGCTCGAGCACCCCGAGCTGGTGGGTCTCAACCCGGAGGTCGGCCACGAGGAGATGGCGTCGCTGAACTATGCCCACGGACTCGCGCAGGCGTTGTGGCACGGCAAGCTCTTCCACGCCGACCTCAACGGCCAGACCGGTCCGCGCTACGACCAGGACCTGCGCTTCGGTGCCGGCAACGCGCGCGGCGCCTTCTGGACCGTCGACATCCTCGAGCACGGCGGGTACGACGGTCCCCGTCACTTCGACTTCAAGCCGCCTCGCACAGAGGACATGGACGGCGTCTGGGAGTCGGCGCGCGGCTGCATGCGCAATTACCTGATCCTGCGCGAGAAGTCCCGCGCCTTCCGCGCGGACCCCGAGGTGCAGGAGGCGATGCGGCTGGCCCGCGTCGACCAGCTCGCCGTCCCGACGCTCGCGGAGGGTGAGTCGATCGCCGACCTGCGTGCGGAGGCGTTCGACCCCGACGCCGCGGCGGAGAGGGGCATGGGCTTCGAGCGGCTCGACCAGCTGGCTCTCGAGCACCTGTACGGCGTGCGGTGACCCAGCGGCTCGTCGCCGGTGTCGACACGTCGACGCAGTCCTGCAAGGTGGTCGTCGTCGACGCCGCCACCGGCG
>Ga0070664_100004593_pt1 | contig 11079 bp, 7 predicted proteins | sample KBSC73metaG_FD_65863 | JGI IMG/M metagenome (GOLD analysis project Ga0070664, IMG submission 65863) | Corn rhizosphere microbial communities from Kellogg Biological Station, Michigan, USA - KBS C7-3 metaG | ecosystem: Host-associated > Plants > Roots > Rhizosphere > Soil ... | reverse complement strand
ATCGGCCAAAACCTCGCGCGCAGTGCTGAAGCCGCATTGGCGTTCGCGAGCTCGCTGAATCGGCTCGCGACGGACTCGTCCAGGAAAGGCGTGGCTCGGTCGGCCTCGGCGAGCAATCGCTCGAGCTCACGCTGGCGGGCCGGGTCTCCACGGCTCAATTCAACGATACGAGCAGCGCGGTCCTCGGCCGGGGTATCGAGCAGTTCATCGAGCAACCGCGATACCTCCTCCCAGTCGGGTGGGAGGAAGTCGGACGGCTGGCCCTCGTTGGTCGAACCGGAATCACGTGACGACGGCGGCGTGGACACAGAGCTGGAAACCTGCGGTAGTTGCCATGGACAACGTATGGCGGGACTGCAGACTCGCCATGTAGAGATGGACCGCTTTCGGCGGTCGATTTCCAACGATCTGGGGTCAGAGTCTTGACGCACCATTCCAACGCCGAGGCGTTGGAATGGTGCGTCAAGACTCTGACCCCATTCGAACCAAACGAACGCTAACGAGTCAGCGCGGCAGACACTCGCCCAAGCCGACGCGCTCGAGCGCCGACAGCCCTTGTACTGTATCGCCGAGAACGGGTTCGGGCCGCCGTGCTCACGCCGACAGCGCCCGACGCAGGAGCATGCGCGCCTTGACCCAGTCGCGCTGCACCGTGCGGCGGGTGACCTCCAGGGCATCCGCGATCTCGTCGTCGTCATCCCGCCGAAGAACCGACAATCGACGACGCGAGCGAGGCGAGGCTCGGCGATCGCGAGCCGCTCGATCGCGTCGTTCAATTGCAGCATGGCCTCGGGCTGATCCTCGGCCGGAACCACCTCACTGTCCAGCGTCACCCGCTGGCGTGGCCCTCCCGCTTCTCGGCCAGACGGGCCCGTGCGCGATCCACGAGCACGTGGCGCATGACGACCGATGCGAGCGCGATGAAGTGCGCACGATCGCGCCACGTCGCACCCGGCTGATCCGCGAGCTTCAGGTAGGCTTCGTGGACGAACCCCGTGGTGTTGAGCGTGTTGCCAGGTTCGCGCGCGGAGAGTTGGCGGCGAGCGATCTCGCGTAACTCGTCGTAAACGGCCGGCAGCAGCCCATCGAGTCCGGCGGGAGCGCCCGGCCTTGTGTCGTTCGTGGAGTCGGGATTCTCTGCCGACGGCCGCAAGTCACGAGCAGAAGCTTGTGGAGGTTGCGAAGGTACAACTCGCCCGCGAGACCCGCCATGTTGGCGACGAGCGACCTGGCGACTGGCGACTGGCTGCACGTTGTGCGAGCGGGTTTCTCGCACCAGTTTCGATGCGGGCGGAGCGCTCGCCGCGGCGAGCGCGCGCAGGATTCAGACGTTAGGCACCATGATCCCAAGAGGATTCATTCATGATCAAGCGCATCGCGGCATGCACCTTTTTGTTGGCCGCCACCGCCCAGGCGCAGAACAAGGCCCTTCCGCCAGAGCCCGAGCGCCAGCTCGCTCGCGAGATCTACAAGGAGATGGTCGAGGTGAAATCCGGCTTCACGACCGGGGCGACGACACCGATCGCGGAGAACGTCGCGCGCCGCCTGAAGGCCGCCGGATTTGCCGATGCTGACATCTTCGTCGGCGGCGCGATCCCAACCAAGGGGAACGTGGTCGTCAGGTACCGTGGCACCGGCAAGCGTCGCCCGATCCTGCTCCTCGCTCACATCGACGTCGTGGAAGCCAAGCCCGAAGACTGGAGCATGGATCCATTCACGTTCGTCGAGAAGGATGGCTACTTCTATGGCCGAGGGACGGGGGACGACAAGGCACAGGCGGCGATCTGGATCGCGAATCTGATTCGGTACAAGCGCGAGGGGTACAAACCCGATCGCGATATCATCGTTGCGCTCACGGCCGACGAAGAAGGCGGTGGGCCGTACAACGGTGTGAGCTGGCTGCTCAAGAACAAACGCGAGCTCATCGACGCCGACCTGGCCCTCAACGAAGGCGGCTGGGGCGAGGCGTTAGGCGACACGAAGATCGCAAACGACATCCAGGTGAGCGAGAAGTACGTCATCAACTATCGCTTCGAGGTGCGCAACAAGGGCGGTCACAGCTCGCTGCCCGTCGAGGACAACGCGATCTACCATCTCGCCGGCGCGCTCGACCGACTCGCGACGTTTGGCTTTCCGCTCGGGACCAACGACGTGACGCGCGCGTATTTCCGCGCGATGTCGAAGATCGAGAAAGGCCCGATCAGCGCCGACCTGGCGAAGGTTGCCGACGGCGATACCGCGGCAATGGCTCGCGTCGCGAAGGCGTCCACGCCGTGGAACGCGACGCTGCGCACGACGTGTGTCGCAACGCAGCTCGAGGGTGGCCACGCGAAGAACGCGCTTCCGCAGCTCGCGGCGGCGAACGTCAACTGTCGCGTGCTGCCCGACGATCAAATCGAGTACGTCACGGAGACGCTGAAGCGGGTGGTGGGAGACACCGCGGTAAGCGTGACCGTGGACGGCACGCCGGTGCGCGGGCCCGCGTCCCCTATGCGCGCTGACCTGCTGCAGGCGGTCACAGCGGTCACGAGCTCGGTGTGGCCCAACGTTCCGACGGTTCCGATGATGGTGATGGGCGGGACGGACGGGATGTATCTGCGACCAGCTGGCATTCCGACGTACGGCGTGCAGGGCATCTTCTACGACCGCGGAGACATTCGATTCCACGGCCGCGATGAGCGCGTGAAGGTCCAGTCGTTCTACGAGGCACAGACGTTCCTGTATGAGCTCGTGAAGCGGCTCACCGGAGGACCACCAATCGCCTGACAGGCCATGCGCATTCGGGTCGGCTGTTGCATGCTGGGTCTCGCCCTCTGGACCGCCGGACGTGCCGGTGCCCAGAGCTCCACTGGAGCGTTCGACGGACAGACGGATGTCGGCCGCGTGAGTCATCCGGGCAGCGCGTCGTATGACACGTCGCGCCAGGCCTATCTCGTCACCGGCGCGGGCCGGAACATGTGGGGAGCACAGGACGACTTCCATTTCGTGTGGAAGCGCCTAACGGGCAACTTCATTCTCTCCACGCGCGCGGCCTTCGCCGGCCGCGGCGCGGAGCCACACCGAAAGCTCGGCTGGACCATCCGCCCGTCGCTCGAGCCGGCCGCCGCGCACGTGTCGGCCGCGGTGCACGGCAACGGGCTCGTGTCGCTGCAGTTTCGCCGCACGACCGGCGGGATCACCGAGGAAATCAAGTCGCCCGACAGCCTGCCGGACCCGAACGTCGTCCTGCAGCTCGAGCGCCGCGACGGGACGTATCTCATGTCCGTCGCGCGGTTCGGCGACACGCTCGTGACGCAGCAGCTTACCGGCGTGTCGCTGCCCGATACCGTCTACGTGGGCCTCTACGTGTGCGCGCATAACGACACGACCGTGGAACGCGGCGTCTTCAGCAACGTGCGCATCACGACACCCGCCAAGCGCGACTTCGTTCCCTACCGCGACTACATCGGGAGCCGGCTCGAGATCCTCGACGTCGGCACCGGTAACGCGACGATTGTGCACCGATATCAGGGATCCTTTCAGGCGCCGAACTGGACGCCTGACGGCAAGGCGCTGATCTATGCGCAGGAAGGTCACCTCTACCGCTTCGACCTCGCCACCCATTCGGCCACTCCGATCAACACGGGCTTCGCGACGCGCAACAACAACGACCACGTTCTGTCATTCGATGGTCGCGTGCAGGGCTTGAGTCACCACACGGCCGAGGACAGCGGGGCATCCATCGTCTACACCGTGCCGGCCGGGGGCGGAACGCCGAAGCGCGTGACCGCGAAAGGACCATCGTATCTGCATGGATGGTCGCCGGATGGCCGCTGGCTGGTGTACACCGGCCAGCGAACCAATGAATTCGATGTCTACAAGATTCCGGCTGGTGGCGGGGACGAGATTCGCCTAACGACCGCGCCGGGGCTCGATGACGGTCCGGAGTTCACGCCCGACGGGAAATACATCTACTTCAACTCGTCCCGTACGGGGCGCATGCAGATCTGGCGCATGCGCCCCGACGGGAGTGGGCAGGAGCAGGTCACGAACGACGGTTTCAACAACTGGTTCCCGCACATCTCGCCGGATGGGAAATGGATCGCGTATATCGCGTTTCCTCCCGACGTCGCGGCCGACGATCATCCGTTCTACAAGCACGTGCTGATCCGGTTGATGCCGATTGGTGGCGGGCCGCCGCGGGTAATCGCGTACGTGTATGGCGGCCAGGGTACGATCAACGTCCCGTCGTGGTCGCCGGATGGGAAGCGACTGGCGTTCGTCAGCAACTCGGGGATGCCCTAGCCGGTAGACCCGGTGATCACCCCGGCGCCTGCTGGCATCGCGACCCGGCAGGTTTACAACCACGAACGCAGATCGCGCAGACTGGCGCTACTCGCCGGACGCAGAATGACGCCGTTGGCTCCGCTGCCACCTTCCGTTCATCGCACCCGGGGCCGTTTTTGAGAGGGCAACAACCTCGGGACGCTAGGAGCTGACCGAGGCCGTCCCCCTTAAAGTCGGCTCGTTGCGAGAGGATCTCTCTCAGACGCGAAGCAAGCTGCGTCCCTCTGCGTCCGCCGGCGTCAGCCGGCGGCCAGCGTAATCTGCGTTCGCGGTTGCAAAGCATCCCGGGTCCGCAATGCCAGTTCCGTGCGTCAGGGTCTCGACACCCCGTCCAGCGACTCCTGGTGGACCTTCCTCACGAGCGCCGAGACGAGTGCCTTGAATCGCGGATCAGGACCCGTTGCGTTAGGCGTGTACTGACGCCCAATCGAGTCGACGTTGACCGCCGCCTGGACCTCCGCCAGCGTCACCAGGCCGCGCTCGAGTGCCGCGTGCACCTGGGTAATGATCGACTCGAACAAGTCACCCGTGAGCTTGAGGTACGCCTTGTCGTGAAACGCCGGTCCCTGCCCCGGCACCACGATGGTCGCATCCAGCCGCTCCAGCCCGCGTAGACTGTTCAGCCATGGCGTGATCGAGTATGAGGTCGTGGTCCACGGCGGCGGCCCATTCCCCTCCTCCTGCGTCACGAGCGCGTCGCCCATCACGAGAATCTTCTCTGCCGGCAGATACAACACCGTAGATCCCGTGGCGTCGCCCGTCACGCTGATCAGCCGGAGCTCTCGGCCACTGCTCCACAACACGAGCGAATCGTTGTACGCGATAGTCGGCAACACTCGCTTCACGTTCGCCACTTCGGTCGCGAACGCCGCGGTCTCGTCGATCTCCTTCTCCATGTTCTGGCGCGCGCCGGCCGTGAGCGGAGTTCCGTCGCTCTGCTTCCCCGTGCGGACTGCCGTGTCGAGCGCGGCGCGCTGACGAGCGACTTGCGTGTTGAGGCCGTCGGCGAAGTATCGGGACCCCATGTGCTTCATGTAGTCGCGCGTCTTCGTCGTGGCGACGATCTGGATTCCCGGGAACGCCTTCACGTACTCGTCGTTCCCCGACCAGTGATCCTGGTGCCAGTGCGAGTTGATCAGCGTTCGCACCGGCTTCGGGGTGATCTTCCGGATTTCGGCGATCACCATCCGTGCGGTCCGAGCGCGCGTGTTGCTGTCGAAGACCGTGACGTCCTGGTCGTTGACGATCACGACGACGTTGGTTGCCGTCCACAGATCGAGCGCGGAGGGCGCCCGGAAGAGGTAGATCCCGTCGCCCAGAACCTCTTTGGTGAGCGACGTATCGGGCGGAGCTTCGGCAGCGACTGGTCTCGCGGCGACGATCAGGCCCACGCACAGGGCCACCCAGTGGAGGACGTTCGCGACGATCCGGCGTGATATCATGGTTCGGGGGGAGTTCGTTAGGTAGGACGGTTCTGGTCATCCAGAATTCATCTCCCGCGCCACGACACGAAAGCAGGCGTCCGCGAACCGACACGAACCGCCTGCGAAGCGCTGGTTTCGCGTGCCGACTTGCCGACAGCACGCCCGGGCTCAATGTTCCACGGAGATGCGCCGGACGCTCGACGCGCAGGCTCTGCTATGCGACCCAGTCGCTTACGCCCATGACCACGCACTTCCCGCGCATCACCCGCGCCGTCTGCCTCGTCCTGGCAGTTGTGACTTCAGCGTGCCATCACCCTCGTGAACCCGGGCCGGCCGTTACGCGGAAGGAAATCGAGGACAAGCAAGGCGAGCCGATCGACAAGCAGATCCAGTCGAAGTCCCCGGGCGTCGTGGTCAGCCAGACGCCCGACGGCGGCATCGCGGTGAACATTCGCGGCAGCTCGTCGCAATTGGCGGGCAACGAGCCCCTCTACGTGATCGACGATGTACCGGTCACACCGGGCCCGGGCGGCGCGCTGGTCGGGATCAACCCGCACGACATCGAATCGATCACGGTGTTGAAGAATCCCGAGGACACGGCCATCTACGGCTCCCGAGGCGGGAACGGCGTCATCCTGATCAAAACGAAGCGGCCGGGCAAACGCTAGCAGACATCCGCTTAATCGATTCGTAATCGAACCGACGGCGCCGGCTAATCCGGCGCGCGTTGACGCGCGTTCGTGTGGGCCACATATGTGGGTCACCCACATATGCGACTCCAATGCTTACCGACGAACTGAAGAAAGGGAGCGCGGAGTTCCTCATCCTGTCGCTGCTGGAAGCCGAGTCGCGACACGGCTACGAGCTCCAGAAGCTCATCGAGTCGCGCTCCGACGGCGTCCTCACGTTCAACGTCGCGTCGCTCTACCCCCTGCTCTATCGCATGGAGGAGCGCGGCTGGATCGTCGGCCGCTGGGTGGAGAAGTCCGGCGAGCGGCGCAAGCGCTTCTACCGCGTCACACCCGCGGGCCGCACGGCGCTCGAGGCGCAGCGCGAGAGCTGGAAGGAGTTCGTGACGGCCATCAACCGAGTCTCCGGGGTGCGCTATGCCTAACGATCGATTCGACTGGCACGCGGACATCCGCGCACGCGTCGCGCCGGCGCGGTTACACCCGCAGGATGAAGCCGACGTCATCGAGGAGGTGGCCCAGCATCTCGAGGCGCAGTTCGCTGACCTCGCCCCGAAAATCGGCACCGGCGCGGCGCGCGCGAGGCTGCTCGCGCAACTCCAGGGTCCCGAGCTCGACGATGCGCTGGCCAGACGTCGACGCCGAGCGCGACCGACGCGCTCGCGCACCTGGAGCGTGACGTCGTTCGCGCGCGACGTTCGCTATGCGGTCCGCTCGCTGCGCCGCAGCCCGGGCACGGTCATCGCCGGCACCGCCGCCCTCGCGCTTGGCATCGGGCTCACCGCCGTGATGTACAGCATCATCTACGGCATGTTGGTCAAGGGATTGCCGTTCGAGCGCGCGGACCGGATCGCGCTCGTCTACTACGCGGACCCGGCCCACGAGGATGACCAGATCCCGCTCGCCGATTTCCTTCGCTACACGCAGCAGCAGCACACGCTGTCATCCCTCGGCGGCTATTTCCTCGGCTCGGCCAACATTGCCGGCGGCGAACAGCCGGAGCGGGTGACCGCCGTTCGCGTGACCAGCGGCGCGCTCGAGGTCACCGGAGTCCGCGCCATCCTCGGCCGCACGTTCGCGCCTAACGACAACGATCCCGCGGCGCCGCCCACGGCAGTCCTGAGCTACGCCACGTGGCGCGACCAGTTCCACTCGGACTCGGGCGCCGTTGGCAAAACCGTTCGCGTCGACGGCACGCCGCGCACGATCGTCGGCGTAATGCCGGACGGTTTCGAGTTCCCGCGGGCGCTGACGCGACTCTGGTTGCCGATTCAGACGCCGACGGACACGCTGCGGCCGGGACAGGGCCCGGGGCTCACCGTCGTCGGGCGGCTGCGCGACGACATCGAGTACGACCGCGCGCAGGCCGAGTTCGCGGCGCTTTCCCATCAGATCGCGAAGGATCGTGCGCCCGGGACGGCAGAGCGCCGCGCGGTCGTCGAGCCGTTCATTCGCGGCCTCGTGCCCGGACGCGTGTACGCCGTGTTCTATACGATGCTCGTGGCGGTCATGCTGGTGCTGCTCGTTGCCTGCGCGAACGTGGCGAACCTGCTCCTCGATCGAGCGGTCGCCCGAACGCGGGAGATCGGCATCCGCACAGCGCTCGGTGCCACACGGCTCGCCGTCGTGAGGCAGTCGCTCGTCGAAGCGGGCCTGCTCGCGGCGCTCGCCGCCGTGGTCGGCACACTCATCGCGCGACTGGGCATCGCACTGTTCAACAGCGTGATGCTCAAGTCCGAATCGTACTTCTGGATAGACATCCGGCTCCATCCTCAGGTGCTCGCGTTCGTGCTGGTGATGGCGGTGGCGGCCAGCTTCGTCTCCGGCGTGCTGCCGGCGCTGCAGTCGGCGCGGCTCGACGTCAACACGATCCTCAAGGACGAGTCGCATGCCGCATCCTCACTGCGTGTCGGGAGATTGAGCCGGACCATCGTGGCGGTGGAGATCGCGCTGTCGTCGGTGATGCTGCTCGTGGCCGGCTTCGCCACCAAGAGCATGACGAACCTTCGCCGACTCGAGCCGGGCTTCGCCTCGGCGGATGTGTACACGGCCCGCGTGAGCCTCGCGTCGCGCGATCCCGTTAGGCAACGCCAGTTCTTCGAGGGGCTGGACCGTGAGTTGACGGCAATGCCCGGCGCGAAAGGCGCGTATCTCGGGAGCGGGTTCCCCGGCACCGGCTGGGGCGGTGGACGGGTTGCGGTCGAAGGGCGCGTGTACGCGAGGCCGCAGGACTATCCGCCCGCCCGGACGCTCGCGGTCACCCCCGGATTCTTCTCGACGTTCGGCGTCCCCGTCCGGCAAGGCCGCGCGATCAACTCCGCCGATGTTCTCGAGTCCACTCCGGTGGCGGTGGTGAGCGAGTCGTTCGTGATCCAGCATTTTCCGAAAACCGACCCGATCGGGCACCGGATCCGACTCAGCGGGCCTCGGAACGACGGCGAGTGGCTGACGATCGTGGGCGTGGTTCCGACGTTGTTCGCCACGACCTTCGCCATGCACGACGTATGGCCGCCGGAAGTGTTGACGGCCTTCTGGCAGGAGCGGAATCTGACGTCGGCGAGCATCGCCGTGCGCGGGCCACCCGACGTCGCCACTCCAGCCCGCATTCGGAAGGTCGTCACGGCCCTCGACGCGGAAACTCCGGTCTACGCGACCGCGCCGATGACCGAGGTGCTCGCGGCGCCGACATTCGCTCTCCAAATATTCGGCACGATGTTCGTGATCTTCGGCACCGTGTCGCTCGTGCTGGCGGCTGTTGGGCTCTACGCGGTGATGGCGTTCTCGGTGAGCCGCCGCGTCCGCGAGCTCGGTATCCGGATGGCCCTCGGCGCCTCGGGCGGTGATGTCGTGCGCATGGTGTGCCGGCAGGGAGCGAAGCAGATCGTCATTGGCATCGCGCTCGGCTTCGTGGCGGGGGCAGCGGTGGTGCGCGCGGCGCGCGCGGCGCTGTTCGGCGTCGCGCCTAACGATCCGGTGGTGTTCGCGGTGGTGGGGGCCGTGCTCGGGGGATCGGCGCTCGTAGCGTGTATCATTCCGGCGATGCGGGCAACGCGGGTCGATCCGTTGGTAGCGTTGCGGACCGATTAGGCGTCGCGTTAGGTACTGGTTACGACCACGAACGCAAAATACGCAGACGCCCGCTGACGCGGGCGGCCGCAGAGGGACGCAGCTGGCGCCGCATCAGGTTATGGCTCATCTCGCAACGAGCCTGTTTTAAGGGGAACGGCCTCGGTCAGCTCCTGGCGTCCCGAGGTTGGTCCCTTATTACAAAGGCCTTGGTGTGATGAGGGTGGATGTTCGATCCGCCGTTCTGTGGCTTCTGCGCTCGGCGCCTAGCGCCGATCTGCGCGATCTGCGTTCGTGGTTCTAAAGCGTCCGAGCGATGCCTGCCTGGCCGCCTTAGTGTCGAAATCTCGTGCTTGACGAGCGAACCGTCGCCCCCCAAGTACTAGGTTCCCTCATATGAGCGCGATGGCAACACCGACCGCAGCGCCCGCCGCCCCGGGTGCCGAGCAGCCCTCTGCTTCCCTCGACGGACCGCCGCACCAGCCGGCGGTACCCACCGCGTACAGCTCGGAGACGGGCCGCACGTACCGGCTCGACCGGCTCATTGGCAAGGGCGGATTCGGCGAGGTCTACCTCGCGACGCCAATCCCACGCGAGGGACTTCCCGAGCAGGTCTGCGTCAAGGTCAGCGATCGACTCTCCGCGTGGCTTCGCGAGGCATACTTCGCCGAGCTGCTTGCGCGTGAGCCGCGCGCGCTCAAGGTCTACGACAGGTTCGCGGAGGTGGCCGGCCAGACGATGCGGTACTGCCTGGCCATGGAGTACGCGCAGCACGGGGATCTCGGGGCGTGGCTCGCGAACAAGGGCGCAGTGCCGGAGCGAATCGTCCGCCGGGAGATCGCCGCGATCCTGAACGCGCTCGACGCCCTGCACAAGGGACAGGCCCTCCACCGCGACCTCACGCCATTCAACGTGTTCGTGTGCGAGGACGAGCAGCTCAAGCTCGGCGACTTCGGGATAGCGACGCACCAGTTGAGTCGCCGCGGCGTGACGGCTGACGCGTTCAACATGTTCAACGCACCGACGGAGATCGCGTGGGGCAAGGTGCGACGCTGGCAGCAGCGCGACGACATCTTTCAGGTGGGACAGATCGCGGCGATGCTCCTGCGTGGCGACATCACGAGCCCGATGCGCAGCAAGGATGTGCGCAGGCTGCCGTGCAGCGATCAGTTGAAGGAGGTCATTCACCGCTGTCTTGGCGCGCGGGGGAAACGCTACGAGGCGGCAGGTGAGCTGATCACCGCGCTGCGACACCGGCCGAAGGAGGTTCGGCCGGGTGGGAGCCGGCTCACGAGCCTCGAGGGCAAGCGGATCTCCATCACCGGCTTCCTGAGTCGTCCGCGGAGCGAGGCGATCGCCGCGGCGCGGAAGGCCGGCGCGACCTTTCAGTCGAAGCCCGGTCCCTCGACGGACGTGCTGGTGCAAGGCAGGCCTAACGCGTTGCAGATCGCGGGCACCGTGGGTGGTCTCAAGATCATGGAGATCCGACGACTCGCCGCGCGGGGGCACCTGATCACGGTGATCGGTGAGAAGCAGTTCTGGAAGCTCGTCGAACCGCCCGCGCGCTCCGCAGC
>Ga0070664_100004584_pt1 | contig 11091 bp, 11 predicted proteins | sample KBSC73metaG_FD_65863 | JGI IMG/M metagenome (GOLD analysis project Ga0070664, IMG submission 65863) | Corn rhizosphere microbial communities from Kellogg Biological Station, Michigan, USA - KBS C7-3 metaG | ecosystem: Host-associated > Plants > Roots > Rhizosphere > Soil ... | reverse complement strand
CAAGAAGATTGTCTGTCGCCCGTCCGCATCAAAGTCATCGGTGTGGGTGGTGCGGGATGCAATGCCGTGAATACGATGATTACGTCAGGTTTAGCCCGTGTCGATTTCATCGCGGCGAACACGGACCTCCAGGCCTTGGATCGCTCGCGCGCGGCGTACAAGGTTCAACTTGGCCCGGAGAGAACGAGGGGATTAGGGGCGGGAGCGAAGCCTGAAATCGGGAAAGAATCGGCGCTCGAGAGCAAGGACCAGATCCGGGAATGCCTTGACGGTGCCGACATGGTTTTTGTCACGGCGGGTATGGGAGGCGGCACAGGAACCGGTGCGGCCCCGATCGTGGCCAGCATTGCCCGTGAGCTGGGGATCCTGACCGTCGGGGTCGTGACGAAGCCGTTTTCGTATGAAGGCCATCGGCGAATGACTCATGCCGACGAAGGGATCAGAGATCTCAGACGCCATGTGGACACACTGTTAGTGATTCCGAATCAGCGTCTGCTCGGCATCGTGGATAAAGCCACGCCGCTGCTTGAAGCATTCAAGGTTGCCGACGACGTGTTACGCCAGGCGATCCAAGGGATTGCGGATGTCATCACGACGACGGGGCATGTGAACGTCGACTTTGCCGACGTGCGCACGGTGATGTCTCACACCGGCCGAGCGGTGATGGGCATGGGAGTCTCGCGGGGAACCAATCGTGCGATCGAGGCGGCCCAGAAAGCGATCTGCAGTCCCTTGCTCGAGGAGGGCAGCGTTGAAGGCGCACGCGGCGTCCTCTTGAACATCAGCGGAGGACCGAACATGTCCTTGCACGAGATCGAGGAGGCCGCTTCGATCATTCAGCAGGCGGCGGATGCCGAGGCCAATATCATCGTCGGGCAAGTCATCAATCCGGACATGGGCGACGACTTGGTGGTCACGGTCATCGCGACGGGTTTCGAACGGGACGATCAGCCGATCCCCGTGGGCGTGGGCGCGGCCCGCACGGTGACCCGAGCAGCTCACCAGGGGTCAACTGCTGTGGGAGCGGTGGTCGCCGATCGTACGCACAAGGACCTCGACCGGCCGACGTATTTGCGGCGGATGGGAGATCAGCGTGACGCTGTGGAGCGCTTGGCTGCCGTCGCCGACGACGAGTGGGATGTGCCGACGTTCTTGCGAAAGCAAACGGACTAGCGACATAGTCAGCTGAAAGGGTCGCATGACGGCATCGATCATCACCGTGCCTGCGTTTGGTTCTAGGCACGATGGCGTCAGGCATTTCTTCGGCACCAGGCATCATGCCCCGGTGGCCTATGAAACCGGTGTGCCCGCGTCGTCTGCCGGCGCCAGCGGACGGGACTGGCTCCTGTCGGTGAAGCAGGTGCACGGGACTGAGGCGTTGATCGTCGATCGACCGTTGACGGGAGCGGATCGCTTCGAGGGCGGATGGGACGCGTTGATCACCAACCAGCCCGGGGTGACAGTCGTCGTTCGCACGGCCGATTGCGTGCCGGTGCTCGTCTACGACAGTCGAAGAAAGGCGGTGGCAGCCATCCATGCCGGCTGGCGTGGGGCACTGGCGGGGATCGTGCCGAAGACAATTCAGGCCATGGTGGCACGATTTGCTATCCAGCTAGGCGATCTCCGGATGAGCATCGGTCCGTCGGCGGGTCCCTGTTGTTATGAGGTCGACCAAGCAGTGCTGGAACCATTACGCCGAGGGAGGCATGACTGGCCTGCGCTGCTGCATGATGATCGCGGCGCGAAAGCCAGATTGGATCTGAAGGCGCTGGTGCGACGTCAGAGTGCAGAAGCCGGTATCTCGCCGGAACACATCACCGCCGTCAATGTGTGCACCATCTGTCATCCTGCACTTTTCTATTCCTATCGTCGTGAGGGGCGGGTCAACGGAACGATGCTCAGTGGGATCGCGTTGGTGGCCCGCCGCTAGCCGCGCCCTCCGCGAGTTCGGTAGAATACGGGGTCCGAGTGGGGCTGCGGGTTCGATCAGGCGAACATGGATGTCGAGGCTGGTGACTCAGTTAAAGATCGTCTCGCGTTCGTGTGTGATCGGATCCAGAGTGCGACGCAGATGGCCGGGCGGCACGAGGGTGGCGTGCGGTTGGTGGCAGCCAGCAAATCCGTCCCGGTCGAGCGCCTGCGGGAAGCGATCGCTGCAGGGGTGCGAATCGCCGGGGAAAACCGCCTCCAGGAAGCCCTTCTCAAGATCGAGGCGCTAAAGGGCGAGCGCATTACCTGGCATTTTATCGGCCAGCTTCAACGGCGAAAAGTGCGGGCGGTGGTCGGCGTCTTTGAGCTGATTCATTCTGTGGATAGTCTGGAACTTGCCGTAGAGATCGAGCGACGCGCTGCAGCTGCAGGACTTCGGCAGCCCATTTTGCTTGAGATCAACATCGGGAAGGAACAGAGCAAGGCCGGATTTCTTGTGGATGAAGTTAAGGACGTGCTTCCCCGGTTGGCGGCACTTGACCACGTGGTGGTTCAGGGACTCATGGCCATTCCTCCGCCAGTCCGCGATGCGGAGGAATCGCGACCGCATTTTCGTCGTCTCCGGGACCTCGCGGCGCAGTTGACGACGCAGGGATTTCCGAACATCTCAATGACCGAACTGTCTATGGGTATGTCGAATGACTACATGGTGGCAATCCAAGAAGGGGCCACGTTGATCCGTCTCGGGACGGCTATTTTCGGGGGACGGCGTGGGTAGTGAATTGACGAAAAAACTGGCGTTCGTCGGGGGTGGGCAGATGGCCGAAGCGATGATCGGCGGCCTGCTCGCAGGAAACGTTTGTCGGCCGGAATTGGTGTGGGCTACGGATCCGGTTCCCGCGCGTTGCGATCACTTGAAAGGACAGTTTGCAGTTCGCACCGGATCGGACAATCGCGAGGCGGTGGCCTGGGCGGATGTGATGATACTTGCCGTGAAGCCGCAAGTTCTGGGGCCGGTCTTGAAAGCACTCAGCGGAGACCTCCACCGGGTGCTCGTGATCTCAATCGCGGCGGGAGTGACAATTCAGTCGATGACGAGCCAGGCACCAACGGCAAAGCGTGTTATTCGTGCGATGCCGAACATGCCTGCTCTGGTAAGAGAAGGTATCACGGCGCTGTCCTGGAGCAGCACGCTCACGGAAGAAGATCAGGAGATTGCGCGTACCGTATTCCAAGCGGTGGGTCGGGTCATTCCAGTTGAAGAGCGCCTCATGGATGCCGTGACCGGTCTCAGCGGCAGCGGTCCGGCCTACGTGTTTCAAGCGATCGAGGCGCTGGCGGACGGAGGCGTCAAGATGGGGCTGCCTCGGCAAATCGCAGAAGTGCTGGCAGCGCAGACCGTGTTGGGCGCCGCAAAAATGGTTCTCGAGTCAGGCGACCATCCCGCGAAATTGAAAGACCGCGTGGCGTCACCCGGCGGCACCACGATCGCCGGTCTGCATCGGCTTGAGGAGGGCCGGTTCCGTGCTACACTGATGGGGGCTGTGGAAGCCGCGACGAAGCGCTCACAGGAGCTTGCGCGCTGATGTTTGTCATGAGTAATGTCCTGCAGGGCTTGGCAACGGTGCTTGATACGGTTCTCTGGCTTTACATGTGGGTCATTATCGCCAGGGCTTTGATCTCATGGGTCAATCCCGATCCATGGAATCCGATTGTGCAGTTTCTGGAACGAGTCACAGAGCCGGTGCTCTCGCCGATTCGCCGTTGGGTTGGATGGAAAATGGGCATCGACCTCTCACCGATCATTGCTATTCTTATCATCAGTTTCTTGCAAATCGCCGTGGTCAAAACGCTGAGCGATTTCGCGCATCAGATGAATTGAAGGGGGGCGCTATGAAAATCACACCACTCGATATTCAACAAATGGTCTTCAAGACGAGCTTCCGGGGTTACGACAAGGAAGAGGTCAATCGCTTCCTTGAGGAAATCGCCGAGACCGTTGAAGAATTGAACCGCGAGAGTGCGGTCCAGCGCGAAAAAATCATATTTCTCGAGCAACAATTGGCCGAATTGAAGCGCACCGAGATGACGCTCTCCAACACACTCGTATCTGCTCAATCGCTTGCAGAGGATGTGAAGCGCAGCGCTCAACGTGAGTCCGACCTCATTATCAAGGAAGCCGAACTCAAGGCGGGGGAAATGATCCGTCAAGCCCGTGTGGAGCTCTCCAATACTCAGCGCGACCTCTCGGGGCTCCAAAAACAGCGGTTGTTGATGGTGGAACGGTTGCGCGCGACTCTGCGCACATTCGAGCGCATGCTGGAAGTTGAGGAGCAAGAGGCTTTCCACGATGGTTCGACACATGCCGAGCATAAGCTGGAAGGAGAATCGAGCCCGGCATTGTAGAGAGATGCCGGTGCGTTCCCTCAGCAGTTGTTCTCTTCAGATCCCGCCTTCCATTCGGCTCTTTGCTTCTGCCTGTCCCAATGCATCTGTCGCGCCGCCGGCCGGTCTGCCTTACGCATGTTGTGTTGCCTCCCGATGATGAACAGCAGCATCATTCAAACCGCCATGGATCAAGCCGTAAAGGACGGCGTCTTCCCCGGTGGAGTGTTGGCGGGGCGTTCGGACGGCGAGCTGAAGGTCCTGGCGGTTGCCGGACGCCTGTCTGCGGAACCTGGTGCTGAATCCGTCAAGAACTCCACCGTCTATGATTTGGCCTCGTTGACCAAGCCGCTCGCCACGGTCACGTGCGTGCTGTTGTTGGTCCAAGCGGGAAAACTCGAGATCGATGCCACCGTCGGCAATGTGTTGGTCGAGTTGAAGGGGGCCCCGATCGGAGCGGCAACGCTGCGCGACCTCCTCACGCACCGTTCGGGGTTGCCGGGGTGGCGTCCTCTGTATGAGCAGCTGGATGCTCAAGGAATCGCCTGGGGACGAGCGGAGCCGGACGCTGTCCGGCAGGCGGTGTTGCGTCTCATCAGGGAGGAATCACTCCTCTCAGACATCGGGAAGCAAAGTCTGTACAGCGACTTGGGATTTATCCTGCTCGGTATTGCGGTGGAGCGAGTGAGTGGGCTGTTGCTGGATGAATATTTCAATGAGGCTGTGGCGCAACCACTTGGCGCACAACCGCTCTGCTTCAATCGTGCTGCGTCGACACCCCGATTCCGAGACGCTCTAACCGGCGCGTCGATTGCCCCAACCGAATGGGATGACTGGAGAAAGCGCCAGTTGAAAGGAGAAGTGCACGACGAGAATGCTGCAGCCATGGGCGGCGTCGCCGGCCACGCCGGCCTATTCGGAACCGCACACAGCGTCCTGGCACTCTCGGGCGCTTGGCTCGGGGTTTCTCATGGCGGCCGCCCGCTTCTTAACCGGCATCTTGTTCAGGAGTTCACGCAAAAGCAATCGTTGCCAGCCCAATCGAGCTGGGCTCTCGGGTGGGACACGCCGACTGCCCCTTCTTCCTCCGGAACGCATTTTTCTCCGGAGTCGTTCGGCCATCTGGGATTTACCGGCACGTCCCTATGGATTGATCCCCGGCAGAGGCTGGAAGTCGTGTTGCTTACGAACCGCGTCCATCCAAGCCGAAAAAATGATGCGATACGAGCCTTCAGGCCGATGATCCACGATCTTGCGTACCGGGAATTGGTGGGGGTGTAAAATCAGGCCCGGTCAGGATATTCGATCCAGGTTTCTTTTTCGGCGAGATACTTGACGCCCTTGAAATTGGCTCTCGTTCTGAGCCGGCAGAAGCCGAGCGCCTGAAGTTTTTGAACCAGCTCGGTCACCGCGGCCGCGATGGTGGGATGCGATTGACCCTCCACAGTCAAAGCCTCGTACATGATTTTGGCCGCGTAGCCCGACGACGTGCGATTGACGAGGACTGCCCGGTTGAAATAGCGGTCGCTCGGGTCGACTCCCTCTAGTTGATGCTTCTCGATGAGTCCGTCGCGTTTGAACAGCGAGGCCAACACATTCATATTCCCTCCCTACGTCGCGCGGAAGTTGCAGTATAGGGGCATCCGAGGCTGACTGCAAGCCGTTGACTTCATTGCGTTGCACGCCTATTATTCCGTCCTCGTCGTTCAAGACGGCATGAATATCCCCAACAGCCTCACCATCCTTCGCATTTTATTGATCCCGGTCTACGTCGGTTTATTGGTGTACGAGCGGTTTGATGCGGCAATGGGGGTGTTGCTGCTGGCCGGCATCACCGATGCCTTGGACGGAACGATCGCGCGAGCCGCCAATCAACGAACACGGTTGGGTGCTTTTCTGGACCCCTTGGCGGACAAACTCCTGCTGACGTCGGGGTTCATCACGCTGTCGAGCATTCATCTCATTCCTTCCTGGGTCACGATCGTCGTCGTCAGCCGCGATGCCATGCTGCTCTTGGGCACCGCCGTTGCACAGTTCACCGAGTCGAATATCGACATTACTCCCACATTCCTCGGAAAGGGAGCCACGTTTCTGCAGCTTTCTTATGTCCTGCTGGTCATCTTGCTAAGTTCCCGCCAGATGGACCTGTCGCTGCTCAACCCGCTGCTGATCGGCATGGTCGCATTTACAGTTTCCTCAGGCTGCTATTACCTCTATCGCGGCTATCGGTCCGTTGGATCGTCGCCGTCCTGACCCGAAAGCGCTCTCCGTTTACGTACGCGTGCCTCGCTCCGCATCAATTGTGCATTTGTTTGACAGATTTTCAGGTCGCCCGTAGACTCGCCACGTAGGTATTTTCGCCGAAAAAACAGGCCGTTGAGCAAGTCTCAAGGGATGAGAGGGACTTATGGCGACATTTGCGTATGTCGGGCGGACGCGATCCGGAGCGGTTAAAAAAGGCGAACTGAGCGCCAAGAGTAAAGACGAGGCAGTCGACCAACTTCGCAAGCAGAGCGTCGTCGTTACCAGTCTCGAGGAAAAAGCGGGCGGCGGGCTGAAGCTCAGTTTCGGCTCAGGACTGACTGACAAGGACCTCGTCGTCTTCACGAGGCAGTTCGGAACGATGATCAACGCCGGCCTTCCGCTCGTCCAGTGCCTCGAAATCCTTTCCACGCAATCCGAAAACAAGGTGCTACGAGAGACAGTCGGCGACGTGCGGGGACAGGTGGAAGCGGGCTCAACCTTTTCAGATGCGCTGCGGAAGCATCCCAAAGTCTTCGACGACCTGTATGTGAACATGGTCCATGCCGGCGAGGTCGGTGGTCTCCTCGATACTATTCTCACCCGTCTCGCCAAGCATATTGAAAAAGCGATGAAGCTGAAGGGGCAGATCAAATCCGCCATGATTTATCCCTCCGCGATCCTGGGCGTCGCAGGGATCGTGATCACTGTGCTGATGATCTTTGTTATTCCGATTTTCGCCAAGATGTTCGACGAACTCTCGGGAGGAAAAGTTGGCTTGCCCGGTCCAACGCAACTCGTCATCGATATCAGCAATGCGTTCCAATCGTATTGGTACATCGGAGTCGGCCTGATCGTCGCCGCGGTCGTGGGAGTCAAAAAATACTATGCTACTCCCAAAGGGAGAATGGCCATCGACAAGTTTCTGCTCAAGACTCCCGTCTTCGGCGACCTCATTCGCAAGGCGTCCGTCGCGAAATTTACGCGCACCCTGGGGACGCTGCTGTCGAGCGGTGTACCGCTCCTGGACGGCTTGTCAATTTGCGCCAAGACAGCCGGCAACAAGGTCATCGAAGAAGCTCTGTTGAACGCGCGCATCAGTATCAGCGGCGGGAAAACCATCGCCGATCCACTGACCGCCAGCCAGGTGTTTCCCAAGATGGTCACCCACATGATCGCGGTCGGCGAATCGACAGGCGCCTTAGATGCCATGTTGGGCAAGATCGCGGATTTCTATGAAGACGAGGTCGACCAGGCGGTGGCGTCGCTCACGTCGCTGCTCGAACCGATGATGATGGTGTTTTTGGGTGTGGTGATCGGGTTCATTGTCATCGCCATGTATCTGCCCATTTTCAAGATGGCATCTGCAATTGGCTAAGCAGTTCCATAGGCTATCCCAGGGCTCCTTCACGACCCGCCCGCCTCGGGCGGGTCTCTCGTAACGCGACCACTCATGGATGTCTTGCGCGCGAGGCTTCATTGGTTGATGGGGCTGCGGGCGACGTTTGTCACCCTGATGCTCGGCGTGTCTCTCGTCTTCGAAGCGGCGGGTGCGCGTGCGGACACCTTTTACGCCCTGATCGTGCTGACCTACGCCCTCACGATCCCGTCTGCGCTCCTCCTGCCCATGCTCAAAACCTCTTCCGCGCTCACGGCATTTTTTTGGACTCAGGTGGGCATCGATTTTCTGCTGGAAACGGTGTTGGTCGCGCGGACCGGCGGCGTGGAAAGCCCCTTTGCGGTGCTCTATGTCATCACCGTTGCGGTCGCCAGTCTCATCCCACAGCGTCGCGTCGGACTGTTTGCCGCCTGTACGTGCATCATTGTCTTCGGCCTCGTCACCAACGCTCAGCTGTACGGACTGGCCCCCGGCTGGTCCGGCCTGGTGAGCCATGTCAGTCCCGCAGGGACATTCCAAACCTTCGGCGTCTATGCCTTGGCGCTTCTCGTCGTCGGCTTGTTGAGCGGGACCCTTGCGGACCAACTCTATCAGGCCGATCAATCCTTGCGCGAAAAGGAACAAGGCCTGACCAGGCTTCAAGCCTTCCACGAAAATATTGTGAGAAGCATCAGCAGTGGAGTCTTCACGGCCGACGCCGGCGGAGCGATCACCTCGTTCAACCCTGCCGCTCAGGAAGTCACGGGCTATATGGTGGGACACGTTCTCGGACGATCTTGGCGTGAGATCTTCAACTGGCATCCGAATCAGTCGTCTGATGACGGACCTTCCGGTGCATGGCCTGCCATGACGCGGTTTGAGGTGGAGTGCAAAGGAGCCAATGGAAATCGGCTGGTACTTGGCATGACGGTCTCGCCGTTGCACGAGCCGGGGGAGCAGCATGGTTTGGTGGGGGTATTCAAGGATCTGACTCAGATCAGGGATCTCGAAGAAGAAATGCGCCGCAGGGAATGGCTGGCGAATCTTGGCGAAATGTCGGCTGGGATGGCCCACGAAATCCGAAATCCCCTGGGAGCGCTGGCCGGCGCGATGCAGATGTTGCGCAAGGAAGTGGTCGCCGATGCGACTGATCGGCGGCTGATGGACATTGCGATCCGCGAGGCCACGAGACTCGACGCCATCATCACCGAATTCCTCCAGTACGCCAGGCCGCCGGCGCTGGACTTGGCGGAGCACAATATAGACAAAATTCTTGCCGAGACGATGGATCTAGTACAACATGAAGCGCGGAAGAGGAAACAGATCACGATTGCAACGTCATTGGCGGGTGGTTCCCTCTTGGCTCAAGTCGATCAAAATCAGATGAGGCAAGTGTTTTGGAACCTCGCGACGAATGCGTTCGACGCCATGCCGGACGGGGGACAACTGACCATCACGACCGGATGCCGTCACGTCGATGCCGCGGGACGCAAAGGCGAAGTCGTTGAAATCGCCTTTCAGGACACGGGGGAAGGCATCGCCCCGGCGAATCTGGACAAAATTTTTCTGCCATTCTTCACGACAAAAACAGAAGGTTCGGGGTTGGGGCTTGCGGCCGTACACCGCATCGTCGACCTCCACGGCGGGTGGATCAAAGTGGAAAGCCAGCCGAAACAGGGCACCCGCTTCGTGGTCTGTCTCCCCCGTTCCGGGGGCGATGGCGTGCGATTGTGGCATGAGGGACGAACACCGTGGAAAAGATCCTAGTCGTCGATGACGAGAAAAGCCTGCGCGAGGTAATGAGCATCATGCTCAAGCGGGCGGGCTATGAAGTGACGGAAGCGTCCGATGGTGAGCAGGCCATCGGCCAGGTCAACAAAGAAATCTATGATCTTGTGATTACCGATCTTCGCATGCCCAAAGCCGACGGGATGGACGTCCTCAAGGCCGTGAAATCGTCGTCGCCGGACACGGTTGTCCTGGTCGTGACCGCGTTTGGCACCGCGGATTCGGCCGTCGAGGCCATGAAGCAAGGCGCCTACGACTACCTCACCAAGCCGTTTCAGGTCGACGAAGTCCAACTCATCATTCGCAATGCCCTCGAGAAGCGTCGGCTGTCGACCGAAAACATGCTGCTCAAGCGCGAAATCGCCAGCCAGTCGTCGTTCTCGCAGATCGTCGGGCAGAGCGAAGCCATGCAAAAGGTGTTCGACGTCGTTCGCAAGGTGGCTGACTCAAAAAGCAACGTGCTCATTTGTGGAGAAAGCGGTACGGGAAAAGAATTGGTCGCCCGCGCGATCCATTACAACAGCGCCCGCAGCCCCATGTCCTTTGTCGCGGTCAATTGCAGCGCGGTGCCCGAAACCTTGCTTGAGAGCGAACTCTTCGGCCATATGAAAGGCTCCTTCACCGGCGCCGTGGCCAACAAGGCGGGCTTGTTCGAGATCGCCAACGGCGGGACGATTTTTCTGGACGAAATCGGGGACACGACCCCGGCCATTCAAGTCAAGCTGTTGCGGGTCATTCAGGAGCGGGAGTTCCGCCGCGTCGGCGGCAACCAAGACATGAAGGTCGATGTGCGCGTCATTGCGGCGACCAACCGCGATTTGGAAAAAGCCGTCGCGGACGGATCGTTCAGAGAAGACCTCTACTATCGCCTGGACGTCATCCCCATCCGTCTCCCACCGCTTCGACTTCGGGCGGGAGATATCCCGTTGCTGGTCGCGCATTTCCTGGAGAAATTTTCCCAGGAGAGCGGAAAGACCGCTCCCACCCTGACCCCGGAAGCGATGCATGTGCTCCTGGGGCATGAATGGCGGGGCAACGTGCGTGAACTGGAAAATTTGATTGAGCGGGTCGTGGCGTTTTCAACTGGCACGACGGTCAACGACTCGGACATCCGCGGGTGGCTGCATCATGCGGTCACCCCTCAACAGTCGCAAGGCGTGCCGACGGATCTTCCGGAAGAGGGGCTCGATCTGGAAGGCCTCATCAACGGCATCGAAAAGGATCTTTTGATGAAAGCCTTAGAACGCTCGAAATGGGTAAAGAAAAAAGCCGCCCGCCTTCTCAGACTCAACACGCGATCATTCCGGTATCGGTTGGAGAAGTATGCTATAAAAGGAGGCCGTGACTAAGGGTCAGTCAGCCTTCCTCCC
>Ga0070664_100004580_pt1 | contig 11097 bp, 7 predicted proteins | sample KBSC73metaG_FD_65863 | JGI IMG/M metagenome (GOLD analysis project Ga0070664, IMG submission 65863) | Corn rhizosphere microbial communities from Kellogg Biological Station, Michigan, USA - KBS C7-3 metaG | ecosystem: Host-associated > Plants > Roots > Rhizosphere > Soil ... | reverse complement strand
CTCTGCGAGGGCGCGATGCGGATCGGCGTGCGTGTGCAGCCAACCAGGTTGTCGGGTAGCTGGCAATACAAGCCGTCGCTTCCGCCAACGTCGAGGCCCCAGCAATAGAGCTCGTTGGCCGTCGTGATGCCGCAGGTCGCGCGGTCGGTCGCTGCAAGCTGCGCCCATTTGTGGCCGCCGACGACGAGCCGCGGCACGCGACTGCATGGGTCGCCCGCGCACTGGTCCGACGAGACGTCCCCTGCGCCGAGCTGCCCGGACCAATCCCATCCCCAGCAGTAAGCGTCTTGCGTCGTGGTGATGCCGCAGACGTGCCAGCGTCCAGCGACGAGCTGTGTGAACTGCTGGCCGCCGGACACCTGCGTCAGCGGTAGCGAGATAGCGGAGCTCCCTGAGCCGCCCTGACCGTAGACGTTGGAGCCCCAGCACGAGGCCAGACCGGCCTTGTCGAGTGCACAGGTGAAATACCCACCTGCCACGACAGCGCTCGCATGCAAGTCGTACGACGGCGCCGCCACGGGGCTACAGAATGTGCCGGGGCCGAAGCGCGCGCTGCAGTCCTGCAAGCCGTCGGAGGGACCCAACTCGCCGAGGAACGACGCTCCCCAGCAGTAGATCTCCCCTTTCCCAGTGATGCCGCACGCGTGCGTCTCCCCGGTGGCGATGGAAGCGAACTTCGGCGCCGCCGTGATCTTCACGTGCGCCGCGTTCGTCGCGATGCTCGTGAAGGATGGAGGCGTTGTTGGCAACTGGGTGATATCAGATGAACAGCCGGCGGCGGCAAACACCAACACTCCAACGATCAACTTCAACGCGCGATTCATCATGGGCTCCGCTGAGACAACAGCATGCAGGCGCAACGGCATCGTTGCGCGAGCGGCGCCATGCTAGCAGGCTCGACCGACTACCGCAATCGTTGGGCTGTATTGACCCAAAACGCGAAACCCCGCATCGGCGATCACGCCTTGCGGGGATTCTGATGGAGACGGACGGGGTGGGATTCGAACCCACGGTACGCTTTCACGTACACACACTTTCCAGGCGTGCGCCTTAAACCACTCGGCCACCCGTCCAATGTTCGATTGTGTCCTGCAACGCCAAGCGCGCTGACGGCGCGAACCGCCGAGCCAGCGCGCTGTCGAACCACAAATACATGAAAACGGACAGGGTGAGATTCGAACTCACGGTACCGTTGCCGGTACGCCGGTTTTCGAGACCGGTGCTTTCAACCACTCAGCCACCTGTCCGGGGCAGCCGGAAAATTTAGCCCGCGGCCGGAGGGGTGTCAACGAACTCGGCACGCCGTCGTGCAGCGAAGAAGTCGCGCAGCAAGGCGCCGCATTCCTCCTCCAGCACGCCGCCAGCGACCTCGGGCCTGTGGTTGAGCCGTGGGTGCCGCAGGAGGTCGCCGACGGAGCCGGCCATCCCTGCCTTCGGGTCCCACGCGCCGATGACGACGCGCGGCACACGACCGAGGACGATCGCGCCGGCGCACATGGCGCACGGCTCGAGGGTGACGTAGAGGGTGCATCCTTCCAGCCGCCAGCTTCCCAGCGCCGCGCTCGCGGCGCGGATAGCGAGCAGCTCCGCGTGCGCCGTCGGATCCTGGTCGCGCACGGTCCGGTTCGCGGCGCGCGCGATCACGGCGTCGTATTGCACCACGACCGCGCCGACAGGCACGTCCCCCGATGCAGCAGCGGACCGCGCTTCGTCCAGCGCGGCCCGCATCCACCGTTCCTCCAGCGTCCGTGGCGTCGTCACACGCCCGCGGTCACCGGTGCCTCTGCCGCCGCATCGCTCGGCGACGCGGCACGCTCGAAGACGAACGTGCCGTTGTCGCCCTCCTTCACCACGATGCGATCCCCCTCGTGGAACTTGCCCTCGAGGATCTGCAGCGCGAGCGGATTCTGGATCAGGCGCTGGATCGCCCGCTTGAGCGGCCGCGCGCCGAACGCCGGATCGTACCCTTCCTCGGCGAGCCGCCGGCGCGCACCCGGCGTCATCTCGAGCGTGAGCTTGCGGTCGGCGAGCAGCTTCTCGAAGCGCTCGAGCTGGAGCCCGACGATGTGCTCGATCTGCTCCGGGCCGAGCGGCCGGAAGATGATGATGTCGTCGACGCGGTTGAGGAACTCCGGCTTGAAGTGCGACCGCATCGCCTGCGTGACCTGCGTCTCCACGAGCGCCCAATCATCGTTCGCATGCTCGAGGATGTACTGACTGCCGATGTTCGACGTCATGATGATCACGGTGTTCCGGAAATCCACCGTGCGTCCCTGCGAATCGGTGAGCCGGCCGTCGTCGAGGATCTGCAGCAGGATGTTGAAGACGTCCGGATGCGCCTTCTCGATCTCGTCGAACAGGATGACGGAGTATGGGCGACGACGCACCGCTTCGGTGAGCTGCCCGCCTTCCTCGTAGCCGACGTAGCCCGGCGGCGCGCCGATGAGCCGCGCGACGGCGTGCTTCTCCATGTACTCGGACATGTCGATGCGCACCATCGACTGCTCGTCGTCGAAGAGGAACTCCGCGAGGGCACGCGCCGTCTCCGTCTTCCCGACGCCGGTCGGGCCGAGGAAGATGAACGAGCCGATCGGACGATTCGGGTCCTGGAGACCGGCGCGTGAGCGCCGCACCGCGTTGGCGACGGCGTGCACCGCCTCCTCCTGCCCGACCACACGGTGCGCCAGCTCCTGATCGAGCTTCGTGAGCCGCTCGCGCTCGCCCTCCATCATTCGCGAGACGGGAATCCCCGTCCACCGCGCGACGACTTCGGCGATGTCTTCCGCACCGACTTCCTCCTTGAGGAACTGCGGGCGGCCATCGGCGCTCGCGAGCTTCGACTCGGCGTCCTTCATCTCGCGCTCGAGCTGCGGGATGCGCCCGTACGTGATCTCCGCCGCGCGGGCGAGATCGCCGGCGCGCGAGGCCTGGTCCGCCTCGACGCGGGCCTGGTCGATCTGCTGCTTGATCTTGCCCACGGCACCGAGCGTGTCCTTCTCCTGCTGCCACTGCGCCTTCATCGCCGACGAGCGCTCCTTCAGCTCGGCCAGCTCGCGCTCGAGATTCTCGCGGCGCTCCACCGAAGCGGCGTCCTTCTCTTTCTTGAGGGCCGTGCGCTCGATCTCGAGCTGCATGATGCGGCGCTCGACCTCGTCGATCTCCTGCGGCATCGAGTCGATCTCGATTCGCAGACGGCTCGCGGCCTCGTCCAACAGATCGATCGCCTTGTCGGGGAGGAAGCGGTCGCCGATGTAGCGATGCGAGAGCGTCGCGGCGGCGATGACGGCGCCGTCGGTGACGCGCACGCCATGGTGTGCCTCGTAGCGCTCCTTCAGTCCGCGCAGGATGGCGATCGTGCTCTCGACCGTCGGCTCGCCGACGTAGACGGGCTGGAAGCGGCGCTCGAGCGCGGCGTCCTTCTCGACGTGCTTGCGATACTCGTCGAGGGTGGTCGCGCCGACGACCCGCAACTCTCCGCGCGCGAGCATCGGCTTGAGCATCTGGCCCGCGTCCATCGAGCCCTCGGCCTTGCCGGCGCCGACGAGCGTGTGGAGCTCGTCGATGAAGACGACGAACTGGTTCGGATCCTCGGTGAGCTCCTTGAGCACGGCCTTCAGCCGCTCCTCGAACTCACCACGAAACTTCGCGCCGGCGATCAGCGCGCCGAGGTCGAGGGAGAGGAGCCGCTTGTTCTTGAGGCTCTCGGGCACGTCGCCGTTGACGATGCGCTGCGCCAGCCCTTCGACGATGGCGGTCTTGCCGACGCCGGGCTCGCCGATGAGCACGGGGTTGTTCTTCGTGCGGCGCGACAGCACCTGCACGACGCGGCGAATCTCCTCGTCGCGCCCGATCACGGGATCGAGCTTGCCCTCGCGCGCGGCTTCGGTGAGGTCGCGCGTGTACTTCTGGAGCGACTGGTACTGATTCTCCGGCGTCTGGTCGGTGACGCGGTGCGATCCACGGACCGCCTCGAGGGCGCCGAGCAGCGCCTTGTGCGAGACCTTCTGGTCGGCCAGCAGCGCGCGCGCCTCGCCGCCCTTCGACTCGGCGAGGGCGAGGAGCAGATGCTCGGTCGACACGTACTCGTCGCCGAGGTGGCGCGCCTCCTTCTCCGCCTGGTCGAACACGGCGGTGAGCTCGCGCGAGATCGTGGGTTGCGCGTCGCTCTGCTTGGGGTAGCGCGCGATCTCGCGCTGGAGCGCCTCACGCAGCGCGGCGACGCTCGCACCGAGCTTCTGCAGGACGGGGACGACGATGCTCTCGTCCTGGCCGAGCAGCACGTGGAGCAGATGCGTGTCGTAGACGACGGGGTTGCCGAGTCGGCGCGCCTCAGCGATCGCCTCGTTGAGCGCCTCGCCCGACTTCACGGTCAGCCGATCGGGATTGATCATCTTGGGAATCTATCGTTCAGGTTGTTTCGTGACGGCGAATGCATGAGAACTGGTAGAGCTTCTCTTCCAGAGGCAACCGGGGTGCCGCATCCGTCGCGCCGCGCTGGCAGCAAAGGGTGCCGATGCGGCGCCGCGCGCCACGAGGCGACTGCCGAACCGGCGCGAGTCGAACGGCGAGGTGCAGATCCCTCGACTCGCTGCGCTCGCTCGGGATGACGGTCGGCTCATAACGCGCCAAGGGGTCAGACACCTTCGGTATCTGACCCCCGCATCGGGCGGATCCGCCCGGGCACTCTCGTTCGATCATCGACCCACGCCGTCATTCCTTGGCGATGATCATCTTCTTGGCGATCCGCTCGCCGTCCACGACGAGCTCGTAGATGTAGATGCCCGAGGCCGCCTGGCGGCCGGTGCTCTGGACGCGTCCGTCCCAGAAGGCCACGAAATTCCCGCAGGGGAGCCTGAGGTTCTCGGCGGCCTGCCCTGCCCCCTCCACGACCGGCACGGCGACCAGCTGGGCGAGGACGTTGTAGATGTGGACCGACACGACGTGCTCCGCCGTCCCGTCGGCGCATTCGATGCCGAAGGGGATGCGGGTGTCCGGATTGAAGGGATTCGGAAAGTTCTGTCCGAGGCTCCCTGACTTACGCCCTCGGGGCTGCTGCTGCTCTGGCTGTGAGTCCGACTGCCCCGACGCTGACTTTGGCGTGAAGCACCAAAGGGCGAGCACGAGCGTAAGTGCTGCCCAGCGGTGGTACATGGCTGCTCCGTTGACTAGACAGGATCCCTGGTACTGCTCCTGTGACGGGTGGGTGTTCGATCGCTCGAGGCGCGGTGTACGCGACGAACGCCGCATGTTTAGAAATGACCGTGACTTACGCCAGTCCGCCCTGCCTCACTTCGCTAGTTCCGTGCCCCGCCGGCGCCGTCCGAGGTCGTTGCGTACTGTATACCCCTCGCGGTCGCAAAACTCCAGGAAGGGAATGAGGAACTTGCGGGAGAGCCCGACGAATTCCCGCAGCTCGGCGGGGCCGTACTCCTCTCCCTCAGACATCCCAGCCCGGAGGCGAGTCACAAGCTCCGTGACCGCCGATCGCATGAAATAACGGTTAGCCTCGACGGCCACCAGCTCGCCCTGCCGAGCGAGGAGGCGGCTGACCGAGGTGACCTCCGGGAGGGCCGCGCCGAGCGACCCGGCGAGCTCCTCGACCGTCGGAGGCTCCGCGCCGGCGGCGGTCAGCCGAGCCACCAGTTGGTCGGCGAGGCCCCGCTGTCGCTCGGAGAGCCGCGCACTGAACCCGGCGAGGCGGACATCGCCCTGCTCGAGTACGAGCTCACCCGCCGACACGAGCTCCGCGAGCACGGCGTCGACGACGGGGTCGGCGACGCGGACCCGGGTTCGGAGCCACTGGCGCGGTGCGCCAGCATCGAGCGGATGCGCGGCGTGGTACTCGGTGAGGGTGGATCGAATGCGCTCCTCGACGACGGTACGCGTGGCCGGCGCGTACAAGCGATCCTCGACGCGCCATGCATCGGCCCCCTCGAGCAGGTCGGCGAGCTCGCTCGCGCTGATGCCCAGCCGCACCGGGAGCTCGGCGACGTCGAGCCCCGACTGGGCCGCTTCACTCAGGAAGTGGTCGAGGGCATCGGCCACCGAATCGGCGCGCTGGACCCACGCGCGTGCCCGCTGGGGGGCGAGCGGGTCGGTGACGACGCCGCCGCCCACCGTGCCCAGCGGCGATCCACCGCGCAGCACGAACCGGTCACCCGTGCGCGCGACCACTGGCTCGTCGACCACGATGCGCGCCGGCCGCTGCTCGCCGGCCGCGAGCGCGCCGCCCTTCGCGACGAGGCGTGCGCCGACCTCGCTCGTGCCGAGGTGCAGGCGGAGCTGGTGACGCGGCCCGACCGGACGAGCGACGTGGTCGAGCAGCGCGACGTCGGCGCGAAGGACGGTGGAGGGGCGCCAGGCGTCACCGGCGACGAGCACCGCGCCGCGCCCGACGCGCGAGAGCTCGACGCCGGCCAGCGCGATCGCCGCGCGCTCGCCGGCATGGATGCGGTCGACGGCATGGCCGTGCGCCTGGAGGCCGCGCACGCGCACCGCGTCGCCGGAGGGGAAGAGGCGAAGAGTGGCGTCGCGCCGCAGCGTGCCGGACCACACGGTGCCGGTGACCACGGTACCGGTGCCCCGAATCGTGAAGGCGCGATCGATCGGCATGCGGAAGAGGTCCTCCGTCGCGCGGCCCGGCACTCGCCGCGCCGCCGCGGCGAGCGCAACGCGGAGCCCGTCGATACCAAGCCCCGTGACCGACGAGACGGCGATGATCGGGGCATCGGCAAGCGGCCCGTCGGCCACGGCGGCGCTGACGTCGTCGCGCACGAGCGCGAGCCACTCGTCGTCGACGAGATCCGCCTTGGTGAGCGCGACGACGCCGGAGCGCACGCCGAGCAGACGGAGGATGGCGAGGTGCTCGCGCGTCTGCGGCATCACACCCTCGTCGGCCGCGACGACGAGCAACGCGAGATCGATCCCCGTGGCGCCGGCGACCATCGTGCGGACGAACGCCTCGTGACCGGGCACGTCGACGACGCCGAGCGTTCCGACGCCGTCGAGCTCGAGCGGCGCGAAGCCGAGGTCGATCGTGATGCCGCGGCGCTTCTCCTCGGGGAGACGATCGGTGTCGACGCCGGTGAGGGCGCGCACGAGCGACGTCTTGCCATGATCGATGTGGCCGGCGGTGCCGAGGATCATGTGGGCGCCCTCACCATCGCTGCTGCTCCCAGAGCTCCATCGCCCGCAGCGGCCGGCCATCGGCGAGATGCTCGGTGAGGAACTCGCGGAGGAGGCGCTGGTGCGCGCGCGCCGATGCGTCGTCGAGAGCTACGTCGTACCGACCGGCGAGGAACTCCCGCAGCGCGCCGCGCGCTTCGGCGGGGAGGACGCGTCCCGCCGGCGCGAGCCGTCCGCACCGCGCGCAGAGCGCGCCGCCCGAGGGATGGCTGAACATGACCGTCGCATCGCTCGCGAGCGCGGAATGGCATTCCGAGCACACGTCGACCGCGGGACCGAACCCGAGCTCAGCGACGATGTGCCAGGCACTCGCGAGCGTGGTCGCGAGAGCGGACGCGCGCGGCGCGCGCGCGAGCGCGTCGAGCGCCTGGACCACGGCGTCGAACAGCGCCGGATCGGCGGCCTCCCGGCCGAAGCGGAGGGTGAGCTCGGCGACGGCCGACGCGCCGGCGAAGCGGCCGAGATCCTCGGCGAGCCCGGTGCGCTGCTGCGTGACGTCGAAGGTGCTCAGGGTATCGAGATCGCGGCCCGGCTTGGCGTAGAGCTGCGCACTGCCCTGGGCGAACAGGTCGAGTGCGCTGCCGAACCGACGAGCGGAGCGGCGCGCGCCCTTCGCGAGGACGCTCCGCACCCCTGCCTCACGCGTGACGAGCCGCAGGATCCGTGAGGATTCCAGGTAGTCGAACGAGTGGAGGACGATCGCGTCGGTCGCGAGCAGCGCCATGCGCGAAACTTAACAGCAGGGCGCCTGGCCCACCGAGACGGTGAAGTGCTCAGTTGAACAGGGAGCGACAACGTGCTTCGGAAGCGCGCATCCCGGGCGAAGGTCAGAAGGACAGGCGCACGCCCGCGAGCACGCGACGCGCGGCACCGCGGTAGCCGGTCTGTCGGATCGACGCGTCGTCGGTGCGGCTGAAGTCGTAGTTGTAGCCCGCGGCATCGGTGTAGCGCGCATCGAAGAGATTCTCGATGCGGAGCGTGGCGGTGACGGCGTCGCGGCTGCTCGCCGGAACGAGACGCACGTCCGCCGAGAGATCGGCGCGTGTGTACGCCGGGAGGGTGACGCGCTGGGTCGCCGAGAAATCGGACGGGTAGTAGAGATCCTCGCGCGTGCCGACGCGGAGCGTGCGCAGCTCGACGCCATAGACGGCAGCGCGATAGCCGACGCCGACGTCGAGCTGGTGTACGGGTCGGCGCAGCAGACGGGCACCAGGCGCGAAGACGGACGTCGCTTCGGTGCTCGTGCCCGGATCGTCGACACGGGCGTTCAGGTGCGTGAACGACGCATCGGCGCGCACGCCGCTCGGGAGCTGCATGCGCCCCTCGAGCTCGAGGCCGCGCGCGCGCGTGCGCGCGACGTTGAAGTAGTTCGGATCCGTCGCGGAGTACTTGTAGTCGATCAGGTCGCGGAACGAGTTGGCGAAGTACGTGGCGCCGACGACGGCGACGCCGCCGAGCTTCTGCTCGATGCCGGCGTCGACGCTGAGCGCATGCTCCGGCCTCAGCGCGCGGTTGCCGATCACGTAGCCACTGCCGTCGGTCTCGAGGAAGGTCGGCTCGCGGAACGCGGTGCCGACGCTGGCGCGCAGCCGCGTGCCTGGGGCGACGCGCGCGCTCCCCGCCGCGCGATAGGTCCAGAAGTCACCGAACTGCTCGTTGTGCTCGAAGCGTCCGCCGAGTGCGAGCGTCGAGCCCGTCACGGGCTGGAGGAGGAGCTGCGCATAGCCGCCCGTGCTGCGGCGCGTGGTGGACGGCGGTGCGTCGTCGCCGAAGTTGCTTCGCGTGATCGACTCCTGCCATTTGCGCTCGATCTGCGTACCGAGCGTCAGCTGCGTGGACGCGGGGAGGGCGAGCTCGAGGCGGACGTCGCCGCTCCGCCGGCGCGATCGCTCGGCGGTGGTGTAGACGTAGCCCTGGTCGCCGGGGCTGTCCGGCTGATCGTCGGTGACGCCGTGGACGTCGTACGACGCGAGCGTGGTTCGCAGCGCGATGCGATCCGTCAGCCGAACACCGGCGTCGAGGCCGGCCGCGAGGCGATCGTCGCGGCGGACGGCATTGCTGTCGACCACCTCGCCGGCGCCGTTGGTGGGAAAGTGCAGCACGCGATCGGTGAAGCGCGCGGAGAGATTGGCGTCGAAGCGGCCGAGCGTGGTGCCGAACGACGCACTCCCGCTCCCCTGCCGGAATCCGCTGTTGAACGGCTGATAGCCATCCGTGCGCTGCCGTGCCGCGCCGACAGAGTAATGGGCGCGCGCGTCGCCGCCACGAAGGGACACGTCGCCGTCGCGGCTTCCCATGCCACCGGCGCGGAGCGACACGTCGCCACCCACGCCGTTACCACCGCGACGCGTGAAGAGCTGGACGACACCGGCCATCGCATCGGAGCCATAGAGCACGCTCGCGGGGCCGCGCACGACCTCGATGCGATCGAGGTTGTCGATGGAAAGGGTAGAGAGATCGAAGGCGCCGCCGGCGTCGTTCACGGGAATCCCGTCGACGAGGATCTTGGCGTACTTGCTCTCGCCGCCGCGGATGAAGAGCGAGGTGGCGCCGCCGTAGGAACCCGTCTGCACGAGTGAGAGGCCGGGGACGGCACGCAGCGCGTCGACCGCGGTCGTGATCCCTTCGGCGCGGAGCTGCTCGCCGGTGACGACGGTGACCGAGGCGGGCTCGCGGTCGGCGCTGACGGGAGAGCGCGTGGCGGTGACGACGACGGGAGCGATGCGCGCCGTGTCGCTCACGGTCTGCTGCGCGCTCACGGCGACCGGGAGCAACAGGGCCGAGGTGAACGACACGAGCGCGGTGGAACGGAATCGGGGAGTCATGGATCGAGCCGAGGAGGAAGGAAGCGTCAGCCGCGAGGGCGGGCGCGAAGCGGAACGAGCGTGGGGGCGCCGACGGCAGGATCGCGCGTGACGACGAGAGGCCAGTCGTAGACCGTCTCCAGCACGCGGCCCTGCATGACCTCGGCGGGAGCGCCAGCGGCGACGACGCGCCCCTGGCGCATGAGCACCATGTGATGCGCGAAGCGCGCGACGAGATTGAGCTGATGGCTCACGAGCAGCACGGCCTGCCCGTCGCCGGCGAGCTGCGCGAGCAGCTCGAAGACGGCCATCTCGTGGCCGACGTCGAGAAAGGTCGTCGGCTCGTCGAGCACGAGCGCCTCGCCTCCCTGCGCGAGCGCGCGCGCGAGCCGAACGCGCTGCCACTCGCCGCCGGAGAGCGCGGTGATCGCGCGGTCGAGGTACGGCCGGATCTCCGTGCGCTCGACGGCGCGGTCGATCGCGTCGGTGTCCGTCACGCCCACGCCGCGGAAGAGGCCGAGATGCGGGTAGCGTCCCAGCCCGACGTACTCACGCACCCCGAGGGGGAACGCGGGCTCCTCGCGCTGCGTGACGACGGCAAGGCGTCGTGCCAGCGCGGGACGCTCGCGATGCTCGACTGGCGCGCCGTCGATCGTCACGACGCCCGCCTCGAGCGGCACCTGACCGATGAGGGCGCGCACGAGCGTGCTCTTGCCGCTCCCGTTCGGGCCCACGACGGCGGTGAGGCGCCCGCGCGGCGCGTCCAGCGACACGTCGTCGAGGGCGCGCATCCGAGCGCCGCGATATCGCACTTTCACACCGGCGAAGCCGATCACGCGAGCCTCCGCAGCCGAGTGAGAAAGAAGGGAACGCCGATGAGCGCCGTGACGGCGCCAAGCGGCAGCTCGGCCGGAGGTCGCGCGACGCGCGCGATCAGATCGGCCGCGACGACGAGCGATGCGCCGGCGAGCGCCGCGGCGCCGATGATCGTGCGATGGGTGCGCGCGCCGGCCATGCGCACGAGATGCGGCACGAGGAGCCCGATGAACCCGACGAGTCCCGCGGCGGCGACGGTGCCCGCGGCGAGGAGCGCGGCGGCGACATATAC
>Ga0070664_100004573_pt1 | contig 11106 bp, 12 predicted proteins | sample KBSC73metaG_FD_65863 | JGI IMG/M metagenome (GOLD analysis project Ga0070664, IMG submission 65863) | Corn rhizosphere microbial communities from Kellogg Biological Station, Michigan, USA - KBS C7-3 metaG | ecosystem: Host-associated > Plants > Roots > Rhizosphere > Soil ... | reverse complement strand
CGTTTATAGGATCGATACAACCACCGGCGAGGTGAAGAGTATTCCGGTAAAAACCGAACCGCACGGTCTGACGGTGTGGCCGCAGCCTGGACGATACTCGTTGGGACACACCGGAAACTTGCGCTGAGTTGCGCGATTGTCGTAGCCGACTGAGAGCGGGAATCTCCACGACCGCTCATTTATTTTACTTGGATTTCCCCGCCGATCTCCCGCAAGTATGAATCATCGATGATGTCTTCGGGCTTAACCGGCTTCTTGAGCAAACCGTCTTCGGCCATCAAATCGATCACCAGCTGTAGTCCTTGGCGATTCGCCCTGCCGTCCCTCGGCCAAATGGCTTTCGTATAGGTTTCCCACGCACTCTGCACGTACTGCTTGGACAGAGTGGTGATCTTCGGCAAAAGCTGCAGCGCTTCGGTCCGATTGTCATGGAGCCATTTGAGTGAGTTACGGAACGCCCTTAGGAATCGGAGCGTCACGTCTTTGTTTTTCGCCGCCCAACCTTCTCTGATCCATACGCCGGCGAGTTGATAGCCCGGAACGAGTTTGTCGGCCTCTCCGAGGTTGGCAAAGCCCTTTTTCACCGCGATGAGGCTGACCGGCTCCGCGAGAATCGCACCGTCGACTTGCTGCGTTGCAGCGCCGCCCAACGCAAGGTTGTCCCGCCAGCGCGAATCAAATTATAGTCGCGCGGGTAGATCAGTCCGCGCTGCTTGAGAATATATTTGAGCACTTGCGTCGAACCGGCTTGAAGACTCGACACCGCAATCGTTGCGCCTTTGAGTGACTCGAGAGTTTTGAATTTGGCATTGGCAATGATCGAATACGTCGTTCCGTTGAATGATCCCGCAATCATTTTCACGTCCGTCAGGCCCTGATCGCGAGCGGGGAATACGGCGCTCGGTGAGATATTGCCGAATTGAATGGAATCCGAAACCAGGGATTGCAAGATGAGATCGTCGCGATTCATGACGATCACCTCACCGATCAAACCCTCCGCTTTATAAAATCCTTTTTCGCGCGCGATATAAAACGGCGCATGACCAAACGTAGGGCTGATGATACCTATTTTGATTGGTGTTTGCGCATCGGCCTGAGAGAGACTGCCGAGAGTAATTGCGGCGCTCAATAGGAAAGTGACGGCAAGTAAATGGTTCCCGATCCGGCTGGCGCTTTTCATCGGTCAATTCCTTAGTACCCTCCGGTCTGACTGTCAAACACGACAGACAACTCTCCGCAAACGACTTGACCCGAAGGATCGATTCCCGATACGTTCAATGCCCTTGGAGGTTCATATGAGGCAGGTTATCGATGCGGATACGCACATCGCGGAATCGCCAAGCATGTGGAACCTGATTGATCCGAGCATGTATTCGCGGCGTCCGGTGATGGTTTCTGCACCCGAGGATACCCTCTACCGAGATTTCAACGTGCTCTGGCTTGTTGATGGCAAAATTTTTCCAAAGGCATCGGGCAAAGGCGGCTTTCGCATCATCACGCCGGCGGCTTCGAAGCGTGAAGCCGGTCGCACCGATATCGGTGTTGGCTGCCGCGAGATCACTGACGTTTCTGCGCGCTTAGCGGACATGGACAAAGCCGGCGTCGCCGTGCAGGTTATCTATCCGACCTTGTTCCTCATTCACATAACCGATGATGTCGAACTCCAAACCGCGCTCTGCGGCGCTTACAACCAATATCTGGCGCAGGTCTTCAGGCAAGGCAACGGGCGGCTTCGCTGGGTCGCCGTACTGCCGCTCACTTCCGTCGAAGCATCCGTCGAGCAAATGCACGAAGCCAAGCAAAATGGCGCCGTCGGGATTTTCTTCAGCGGCATCATCGGCGCGCTGACCCTCAATCATCCGCATTTCTTTCCCATTTACGCTCAAGCGGAAAAGCTCGACCTGCCGATCTGCGTTCACACCGGCCAGAGCTGCCGTCATTTGCTGGACTTTTTCGATCTCGAGCTCAACGGCACCTTCGCCGCATCGCATCTGCCGCCGCTCATCGGCTTTCGCGATCTCGTCGCCGGTGAGATTCCCGAAAGATTTCCTAATTTGAAATTCGGCTTTCTGGAAGCTTCGGCAAGCTGGGTGCCGTTTCTGTATCATCACTTGAAACGCTCGGCTCGCCCGCGTCCGTCATTTCCCAATGCGCGCTGGAAGCACGCCTCCTGCAAAGATCTTTTCCGCGATTATCGGATTTATGTCGCTTGTGAAGCCGACGAAGATATTCCTTATCTCGCCGAATTCATCGGTCCAGATCACTTGATGATCGGCTCGGATTACGGCCACAATGACCCGGCCGAGGAGAAAGCATTGGTGCAGACCATAAGAACTCGCGAGGATTTGTCCCCTGATTTGGCCAACAAAATTTTGAGTGATAATCCGAAACGGTTCTATTCGCTATGAGTTTTCGAGATCATATGCCAAACCCACAATAGAATCATGAAAAGACATTTATTCGTTCTGATGTGGCTTTTCTTCACTCCGCCAGCATGGGCGCAGGCTCCCTTCTATGAGGGAAAGACCATCACCGTCATCGCCGGTGTCAGCGCGGGCAGCGCTTATGATCTCTACGCGCGCCTCATGGCGCAGTTCATGGGCAAACACATTGCGGGAAATCCCAGCTTCGTTGTTCAAAACATGACCGGCGCTGGATCGATTATTGGCGCTAATTACGTCTACAACGTTTCAAAGCCCGATGGATTAACCATCGGGGCGATTCAGCCGTCCATCTACTTCAACCAACTTATGAAGCAGAAAGAAGTAAGGTACGACTGGGCAAAATTCGGCTGGATCGGCAGCTCGGACAAGTCCGATTACCTTCTCTACATGCGCGCCGATCTGCCCTACAAAACTTTGGCCGATGTGCGTAAAGCCAAGGAGGCGCCCAAATGCGGTTCCACTGGAGCGGGAACCTCCGGCAGTTACATGCACAAGCTACTCGAAGAGACCCTGGGAACGAAATTTGCCATTGTTGCCGGTTATCAGGGCGGCGGCGAAATTATCTCGCCGTCGAGCGTGGCGAGCTTCACTGCCGCGCGTTCACGGTTCAAGCCTATCACTCGCGGGAGCCCTACTTCACCTGGCGTAAAAACGGTTTCGCGCGAATTTTGATGCAGACTGGGCAAACGCGCGATGCGCGGCTCGCCGACGTGCCGACGCTCGGCGAATTGATGGATCAATTTAAAACACCGGACAGGGAGCGACGATTGGTGCCGCTGGTTATGGCCGCAACCGATTTCGGCCGGCCAATCGTCGCGCCGCCCGGAACACCGGCGGAGCGGCTGAAAATTCTCCGCGAAGCATTTCTCAAGACGATGAAGGACCCCGAACTCCTGGCCGAAGCGAAGCGTAAAAACTTCGATATTACGCCTTCGACTGGCGAAGAGCTTGAAAGCCTAGCAAAGCTCGTCATGAACCAACCTCAAGAAATCGTTGCACGCGTAAAAATTTTAATGGAGCAGTAGAACCCAACCGTTTGTGTTCGATCCCGCAATTCTGAGTCACGAGCACACTCACAAATCGCGTTTTTTACCGCCTCGCCTTCTCGGCGAAACTCCAATCTCGCACCGCCTGCTGGCTAAGGGCTTTCGGTTTTTCCTTCAGCCGAAAGGTTCCGACTGCGAGGAGGTCATCGACGATCGAATCCGGCAGGGTCAATTCGGGATTGTATTGATCGCGATAGAGCTTGAACAATTTGTCCGAGGTCAACGCGTCCACGTGCATGATCCGTTGAAAAAGCGCCAAACTGTACTCGGGATTCTGCACGAGATACAGCGTCGAGAGCCGCAATGCGCGCAGGAGGCGGACAATTTCATCGGGATCTTTTTCCATTTTTTTCTGCGTCGCTCCGATCCCGGTGATCGGGATGCGGACCAGCTGACCCAGTTCCTGAGCCGACATGATCACGCGCAACCCCTGCTTTTCGGCGGCGTATTCGGCCGGACTTGTGACGACCGTCGCGTCTATGCTGCCGCTGACCACCGCTGCCAAACGCTCCGGAGTTCCGCCGCCGATCGCGACTATCGTCAGATCTCTGTTGGCATCGATGCCGCTGCGGCTCACCGCGGCGTAAGCCGCATAATCCGCCGAGCTGCCGAAGGAATTGATCCCGTGTTTCTTGCCGCGCAGGGCCTTGACGTTTTCGATCTCGGGCCGCGCGACCATGAAATAGGAGCTGCTTTTGGTAACCGCGCCAAGTATTCTTACCGGCAGACCGCGCGAGGCGGCGCCGGTCAGAAACGGGAGGATCGTCGCATAATCGAGTTCGCCAGCAAGCAGCGCGGTGAGCATCAGGTTGGTCCCGCGAAACGTGATGAGCTGAACCTTCAGATTTTCCTTATCGAAAAATCCCTTTTCGTTGGCGACGACGTAAGGCAAGGTGGTCCAACTGCCGATGCCGGACCAGCCGAGATTGATGTCCTTCGCCTGGACCGGACCCGCGATTAGCCAAGCCAGCAAAAAACCCAAACCGATGCGATTTTTCATTGGAGCAAAACCTTTCGAGAAGTGCGCGCGAAAATTACACCGACTGTCGAGATAGATCAATATTGACAGCCAAATCCGCCCGATGTTATCGATAAGTTGGCTTTGAAAATTGCAGGCGGGAGGTTTTTATGTTCGATATCAAAGGACTCAGAACATTCGCGATGAGCGCGAAGAATCTGGACAAGTCGGTGGAGTTCTATACCAGAACCTTAGGCGGCCAGATCGTCAAAACCGTCGAACCGACTGAAGAGCAAAAAAAAGCTGGGCAAGTGAAAGAAGTGGACGTACGTCTGGGCAATTTTGAGGTTCATTTGTTCGACGCGTCGATCAAGCCGCGCGAAGTCGATCCGCACCATACTTTGAACATCCCGTGGCAGGAAAAAGACCAGGCGCTTGCCGCGCTACAAAACATCGCTGCGAATATCGAAAAGGTCCGTCCGCACCGCGATGGCGAGAATTATTCCATCAATGTGTTCGACCCCGACGGCAACCGCTGGGAGCTGTCGTTTGTGAAAGGAAACTAAACGGGAGAACGTTCAAGTAGTTTAAACTGTTCAACCCGTTCAAACCGTTGGAACTTCCGAAACGGCCTTGAACGTTTTGAACTCTTAATTGTATTTCTTCAGCACTTCCCTCGCGATCACCATGCGCATTACCTCGGACGCGCCCTCGGTGATCATCCGGCTGCGCTGGTCGACGAACCACTTGGCCAAAGGCAAGTCCAATGTCAGGCCGATCCCGCCGTGGATTTGTAGCACGCGATCAACCACGCGAAACGACATCTCATCGGCAAATAGCTTTGCCATATACGCTTCATTTCGAATGTCCTGCTTCTGATCGTTTTTCCAAGCGGCTTGATAGACCATCAGTCGAGCCGCGTGCAGCTCGACATAAGAATCAGCCAGTTTGAAGGTGATCCCCTGCCGTTCAGATAGCGGCTTCCCGAACGTGACGCGCTCCTTGGAGTAGCGCGCGCCCATCTCGATGCAACGCTCCGCAACTCCCAAAGCGCGCGCGCCGTGCTTCAACCTGCCGATGCCCAGCCATTTTTGCGCGAGCTTGAATCCTTCCCCTTCTTTGCCGACGAGGTTTTCCGCGGGAACTTTCATATCATCAAAGGTAATATGCCAGGGCTCCTCGCCCATCATTGTCTTGTAGCGCGTCACGAGCGTCAGTCCCGGTGTCTTCATGTCGACCATGAAGCAGGAAATTCCGCCGTGCGCGCCCTTCGCCGGATCGGTCACTGCCATTAACTGGCCGAAATCCGCGTCGCCGGCGCCGGTAATGAAGCGTTTGGTGCCATTGACGATGTAATAGTCGCCCTGCCGCACGGCGCGGGTTTTCATCGATGCCGGGTCCGAACCCGCGTCGGGCTCGGTCTGCATGAAGCAGAGCTTCTTTTCCCCCTTTCTGATCGGATCGAGAAAACGTTTTTTCTGCTCCTCGTTCAGCGCATAGAGAATCGGCCGGATTTCCGGCCCGAAGATTCCCTGTCCGCGCGACGGCAATGCGACCGTGCGCGCCAATTCCTCCCATACCAAGACCTGAGCGAGGCTGCCGAGTCCGCCGCCGCCGTATTCCTCGGGCACGTCGAACATCCAGAGCCCCATTTCTTTGGTTTTCTTTTCCAAGCGCTCACGAATCTCAGGCTTCAGTTCCATATTCTCGATCGTGTGCATCTCGATCGGGATCAGTTCTTTCTCGACAAACTTCCGCACCGTGTCTTTGAGCATCTGTAGCTCTTCCGGCAGATTAAAATCCATCAATCCTCCAATTTTGGATTTTTGATTTTAGATTTTCGATTGCGGACCAAAAGCCGCCAAAGCCCCTATAGCGGGCATGCTCGAGAACTCCGACAATCGAAAATTCAAAATCGCAAATCGAAAATGGTTTTACTTTTTTTCTTCGAACTTATACGACCCCAGTCCCGGCCGGTACTCTTTGCGTGCGAACTGCTGCAGACCGGGCCGCCCGCCGATGGCCGCTTTCGCTTTATCCGAAATCAAGCCCGATATTTCGTACGCAACGTCGGGATTCGAGTAGAAAGTGTAGTACCACGCTTCTTTGACGGCGTTCAGCGCAGACGGGGCTTTTTCCTTGAGATTGTTGGCGAGGTCCGATACTTCCTTATCGAGTTCGGCGCGCGGCACTGCCTTGGTGATCAAGCCAATGCGCTCCGCTTCTTTGGCGTTCATGGTTTTTCCCGTCAACGCATAATAAAGCCCATGCTTCGGCTGCAGATGTTCCGTCAGGACAATGGTCACTTCACCGCCAGGAAAATGGCCGAAATTGACTTCAGACAGACCGAATTGCACGTCGTCGGCCGCAATCGCGATATCGCAACCCGTGACCACGGTAAAGCCGCCGCCAAACACCCAGCCGTTGATTTTCGCAATGACCGGCTGCGGCATCTTGCGCAATATTTCGTTCCGCCACTGGCGCGATTTTTCCCGCACCTCGTCGCGTATGCGATCGGGTTGCGAATCCATCTCGATAAAATACTGCTTCAGATCCTGGCCGGCGCAAAAACTTTCGCCGGCGCCGGTGATCACGATCACCCGCGTTTCCTTGTCGTATTTGAGATCGGTCAAGCAATCATACATTTCGCGATGTAATTGCGGGCTCATGGCGTTGCGTTTCTCGGGGCGATTCAAGGTAATCGTCGTAATGCCGTCTTTGTTATCCACCAGTAAAGTCTGATAGGTTGCCATTCGTTATTCCTCCTGATTGGCGCTGAGATATTTGTACTCAGGTCCTACTCTAGAACTGATCGAACTGTCAATCGTACGTGGGCAATCCGCCCCGGTTTTGCGTGCTAGACTTGAAACAGCCGGATTTGATACGATAGAAAATCGCAGAAGGAGGTCCTCATGCCACCACGCTCGATCGGTTCAGGCGCTATTTCCTTTGGCTTAGTGTCGATTCCGGTGAAGCTCTACGTTGCGACTTCATCGCAAGCGCCGAGTTTCCATCTGCTGCACGCGAAATGCGGCAATCGCATTCGTCAGCAACGCGTCTGCCCGGTCGACAATGAAGTCGTCGAGCGCGATCAGTTGGTTAAAGGTTACGAATTTGCCAAGGACCAATACGTTCGGGTCACCGATGATGAGCTGAAAGCGCTCGAAGGCGAGGCTTCCGAGGCGATCGAAATTTCGGAGTTCGTGCCGCTCTCGAAGGTGGATCCGATTTATTTCGAGCGCAGCTATTATCTCGGACCCGACAAAGGCGGTGAAAAAGCGTACCGTCTGCTGACCGATACGATGACGCAGGTCGGCAAGGTCGCCCTGGCGAAATTTGTCATGCGCGGCAAAGAAAATTTGGTGATCGTTCGCGCGGCCCAAAAGGGCCTGATGATGCACACGATGTATTTCGCCAACGAGGTGCGCAGCTTCGACGAGATTCCCAAAGGCGAGTCGGCCAAAATCACGGGTGCGGAAACCAGCCTCGCCATTCGTCTCATCGACGAATTGTCGAACGACGAATTCGAGCCGGAAAAATACCACGATGAATATTCGGAACGAGTCTTGAACCTTGTCAACGAGAAAGCCGAGGGCAAGGAAATTACTCTGGCGCAACCGGTCGCGCAGCGCGGCCAGGTGATCGATTTGATGGCGGCGCTCAAAGAGAGTCTGGAAAAAACCGGACCGCGGCAGAAGCGGCCGGCCGTCAGTGCAAAGCAAGCCGAGCCTGAAAGACCCAGAAAAAAAGCCTCGTCAAAAAAATGAAGCTTTTCTCCACTTCGGAGGTGACGAAAATCCTGAACTTGCCGGATAGTCGGATCCGAACCTTCGTCCGCGCCGGATTTCTCGCGCCAGCGCGCGACGAGACCAAGTCGCTTCAATTTACGTTTCAAGATCTGCTGTTTTTAAAAACCGCCAAAAGCCTGCTCGCCTCACGTGTTCCGGCAAAAAGAATCGTGCGCATCCTTTCTTCTCTCAAGCGGCAATTGCCCGACGAGCAACATCTGTCGAGTGTTAAGATATACGCCGATGGCCGCAGAGTGGTGGTCTGGGACGGCCGAGCGCGCTGGCAACCCGATTCGGGACAGTTCCTGTTCAATTTCGATGCGCGCAGCGTTATCGCTGCAGTAAAGCTTCCGCCGTCAAAAGGCGCGAAAAAAGATCTTGGCTCCGATTACTGGTTCAAGCTCGGTACTGAGCTCGAAGCGACTTCCGCCGAAGAAGCGCAGGGAGCTTACCGTCGGGCGTTGGAGATCGACCCAAAGATCGCCGACGCTCACCTCAATTTGGGAAAGCTCTGCCACGAGGCCGGACAGTTGGACGAAGCCGAGACGCACTACCGCGCGGCCGCACGACTCGCATCGCGCGAGCCGGCGGCGTACTTCAATCTCGGCGTCTTGCTCGAAGACTTGAAGCGTCCGCGCGAAGCGGTCGAATGTTATAAGGAATCCCTCACCCGTGATCCGGATTTCGCCGATGCTCATTACAATCTTGGCTTGCTCCTCGAAAACCTGGGAAACAAGACAGAAGCTTTCACCCACCTACGCGCCGCGCGTAAACTCTATATCGGCAAATAGACCTCCGACCGATTGCCACCTTGAAACAAACCGCAAAGCCGTTACGCTGAATTGACAGCGAGGAGAGGCGTTTCAGCTCTAAATCGCCCGCGCTGGAGATCTCAGTATGCGGCAGCAATCTAGAAACGCCGTCCGACGGGCGGTAAAGAGTCGCTCGCTCCACAACCGATCGGTGCGCGTGCCCCGTGACCAGGACACCGACGCGTTCGAAGCCGATGGCAAAGTCATCCATTTAACGAATCTGCGAAAGATTTTTTGGCCGGATCTCGGCATCACCAAACGCGATCTACTCGAGTATTACATCGGCATTGCGCCGGTCCTTCTGCCGCATCTGACCGATCGCGCAATGGTCATGAAACGTTATCCCAATGGAATTGCCGGCGACTTCTTTTTCATGAAGCGCGCGCCGTCGCCGCGCCCCGAATGGATTGAAACCTGCGCGATCGAGCATGCGTCAGGCAACATCATCGATTTTCCCATTATCGCTGATCTAGCTGCGTTGGTCTGGGTCATCAATCTCGGCTGCATCGATCTCAATCCGTGGTACGCCCGCTGCGATGATGTCGATCGTCCCGATTATCTGCATTTCGATTTGGATCCAGTGAAAGACGCGAGCTGGTCGCAGATGCTTGAAGCCGCAGCGCTGGTCCATGAAGCTTTGACTGGCCTCGGCATGCCGGCTTTGATCAAGACCACCGGCTCACGCGGCTTTCACATTTATGTCCCGATCGTCCGAGGGCCGACGCAAAAGGAAGTTTGGAGATTTGCCAAAGAGTTCGCTATGGGCTTGGCCGCGCTCCGCCCGGATTTACTCACCGCGGAATACCGCATCGCCAAACGGCCGCGCCAGCGCGTCCTGGTCGATTATAACCAAAACGCCTGGGGGCAAACCTTGGCGTCGATCTACTCTGTGCGGCCGCAGCCCAAGGCCACAGTTTCCACGCCGATCACCTGGAAGGAGCTCGAACGCGGCGTCCGGATCGAAGACTTTCGCATCGACAATGTCCCGCAGCGGATCAAAAAAGTCGGTGATCTTTGGGCGCCGCTGCTGGCGCAAAAGGGCCGCGTCAATTTAGAAAAATTTTATGGCGCTGGCGATTAACCATCGTTTTGCCGATGGCAATCCTATGAGTTCGATCCAAACTTTCAACTACCGTGGTACGCACACGAGGAAAACCGATGGCCATTAATATGGAACGTACTGTTGGGCGCAGTGCCAATCGACACACCGTCAACGAAACAGATCGGCTCTGGCTCGCGAGATTTCTCGCTGACCTCCTGGATCAGCGCTTTACCATTCCCGGCACATCGATCCGCATCGGCCTCGATCCGATCGTCAGCTTGATTCCGGGAGTCGGCGATCTTTTGGCAAACCTCACTGGATCAGTCATCCTCGTCATCGCGGCGCAATTGGGAGTTCCCAAAATCGTTCTCACCCGTATGGGAATAAATATCGCGATCAATACGCTCCTCGGAGCCGTTCCATTCTTCGGCGACGTGATTTCGATCTGGTACCGCAGCAATGTCAAAAATGTCGAATTGCTCGAGCGTTATGTTGGCAAAGAATCGAAGCGTGCCGACAGCAAAGACTGGCTGTTCGTGATCGCGCTGATTGTCGGCCTGCTGCTGCTTTTGGGCGGCATCGTCGTGTTTGGCATCTGGGTCTTAAAACAGATTTGGCAGGCGCTCTGATGAAAGATTGTTTGCTGCCATCGAAAATTCGATTCCCCGCTTTGCAGAGACGAGGAATGGAAAATTTTTCCGGTTCGCTCGTTTAGCTTTTCGAGCGAGCTAGCGCCGCGATAAGTCTCTTAGCAGCTTTTTCCAGTGATCTTCGGCCTTCTCGTACTGCTCCAGCGTCATACCCTTCTCGGGATACCAGCGCTTGAAGCCGTAGTTCTTGGTCGAGGTGGCAAAGCGGAATTTTTCCTCGAAGATCTTTTGCCCTTCGGGGCTGAGAAGAAAATCGGCAAATAACAGCGCCGCATATGGATTATGGGCGCCGGCGGGCAAAGCCACGCCGCCGGCATTGGTCGGGCTCAAGTCGAGCGCCACCCACTCCGTTGGCGCGCCCTTCGC
>Ga0070664_100004571_pt1 | contig 11106 bp, 10 predicted proteins | sample KBSC73metaG_FD_65863 | JGI IMG/M metagenome (GOLD analysis project Ga0070664, IMG submission 65863) | Corn rhizosphere microbial communities from Kellogg Biological Station, Michigan, USA - KBS C7-3 metaG | ecosystem: Host-associated > Plants > Roots > Rhizosphere > Soil ... | reverse complement strand
GCAGGTTGCGCGCCGACTCGACTGCCGCAACTGCATCGACGAACAGCGACTTGAGGCGCGGGATCCGCGACTCGTCGGCGCCCGTCTGCTGCGCGAGATCGAAGAACTGATTCCGATGATCGAACGCGAAGGCAAGCACCTCGTCGCGCGGCGTTCGCGGCGCCGTCACGCGGTGCAGGCGCGTCAGCGTGGCATCCTGGTCGGGCCGCGGAATCCGCTGCGCGTTTGCGATGTAGTAGTCGAGCTCGACGCGTGTCGGCATCGCGGGCGCGCAGCCATGGCGTGAGACGACGAGCGCTCCACACGCGTTCGCATAGCGCGCGCACGCGTCGTAGTCCTCGCCGCGGACCCATCCGGACAGGAAACCCGACGAGAATGCATCGCCGGCGCCGAGCACGTTCAGCACGTCGACGCGAACACCCGCGCCGTTGAAGGCATCATCGAGCGACGCAGGAATAGCCCCATCGATGACGGCACAGCCGAGCGGTCCGCGCTTGACGACGAGCACGGCATTCGAGCATTCGCGGACGGCAGTCAGCGAACGCATGATGTCGTCACTGCCGCCGGCAATGTTGAATTCCTCGATCGTGCCGATGACGAGATCGAAGCGCGGCAGCATCGTCTGCAGATGCCGCGTCACCGTGTCGGATGCGATGTAACGCGTCTCGCCGTCTCCGCGCTTGGTGAGTCCCCACAGTACGGGCCGGTAGTCGATGTCGAGCACCGTGCGCACGCCGTGCGCATGCGCATGATCCAGGGCGCGGTTGCTGATGCGGTTGATGTACTCGGTCGAGAAATGCGTGCCCGTGATCAGCAGCGCACGCGACCTCGCGATATACGCGGCGTCGATCTCGGCTTCGCCGATCGCCATGTCGGCGCAGTTCTCGCGCAGGAAGATCAGCGGGAACGTGTCCTTGTCCTTGATCCCAAGCACGACCGCGGCTGTCAACCGCGACGGATCGACGCCCACGTGGCTGACGTCGCAGCCTTCGCGCGCGATCGTCTCCACGAGGAAGCGTCCCATCGCATCGTCGCCGATGCGCGAGATCAGCCCCGCCTTGAGGCCGAGCCGCGCGCAGCCGAACGCCGTGTTCGCCGACGATCCGCCGAGATACTTGGCGAACGTCGTTACATCCTCGAGCCGCGCACCGATCTGCTGGGCGTAAAAGTCGACCCCGAAGCGGCCGAGACACAGGATGTCGTACGGACGGCCGTCGGCGAAGCGCGTGCGATTGTGCATGGCGGCCAGTATATGCAATCGGCCGCGAGGCGCCCGCCGCGGATTTGCGTCGCCGTGCTCAATGCGCAGCCGATGTTACTCTCGGTGCGTGCGCAAAGTGCATCTTGCCCCGCGCGATCTCGCGCTCGTTCTCGTCGTCGTTGCGCTGTGGGGATTTTCTTTCGTCCCGATCAAGGTGGGACTGCGCGAGGCACCGCCGTTCGCTCTCGCGGCGCTGCGATTCTTTTTTGCCGCCGTTCCGCTCGTATTCTTCGTTCGCCCGCCACGCATTCCGACAGGTCCGGTCATCGCGTACGGACTGGCGATCGGCGTGTTCCAGTTCGGACTGCTATTCCTCGGCATGCAGCTCGGCATGCCGGCCGGGCTGTCGTCGCTGGTGATCCAGGTGCAGGTGTTCTTCACGATCGGCCTCGGCATCGCGTTCCTCGGCGACCACGTTCGAGGCGAGAACATCGTCGGCGCAGCGATCGCCGCAGTGGGGATCGTGCTGCTCGCAATCTACAAGATCCAGAGCGGAGCGGCCACGACGCTCGCCGGCCTCGTCGTCATCGTCGTTGCGGCATTCGCGTGGGCGGTGGGCAATATCGTCGCCAAACGCGCCGCCGGCGATCACTCGGCCGACATGTTCGCGCTCGTCGTCTGGTCGAGCCTCGTGCCCCCCATCCCATTGCTGATCGCTTCTTACATGTTCGAGGGCGGCCGGCATGTCGTCCATACGATTGCGTCGGCGAGCTGGCTGATGTGGGCGTGCGCACTGTTCCTCGCCTACACGGCAACGCTGTTCGGGTTCGCGTCTTGGGCGCGCCTCCTGCACCGGTATCCGACCGCGCTGATCGCACCGTTCGCACTGCTGATTCCGGTATCGGGACTCGCGAGTGGCGCGCTCTTTCTCGGCGAATCGCTCTCGCCGCTGCAAGGCGCAGGTGTAGCGCTGGTATTCGTCGGGTTGCTCGTCAACCTTTACGGCGGACGGCTGCGCGCGCGCTCGGCGCATGCTGCGGAGCACTCGGCGCTGTAACGATTACGCGCTGCAGCGCAAATATTGCACTGCCACCGTCGATCGACGATGGCAGTCCAAAGCCGGGCGACTCGAATCAGTGGCGCCGCTTGCTGCCGTTCGCTCCGCGCCGTTTCTCGATCGACTCGCTCGCTTCGACGTCCTCGTCGGGACGGTCATCGGACTCGATGTCGTTGGCAGCGCCGCTTGCCGACTCGGCGACGGACTCGACGCCATCGGCTTCGTGCTCGGTCAACGTTTCGTCGACGGCTTCCGTCGAATCCCGGCCGACGGCGCCGCGCTCGCCCGTGCCATAGCGATCGCTGTCGCTGTCGAGGTTCGCGTCACCGATGTCTGGGCCCGCCGTCGCGCCGCGCGGATCGATGTCGGGATCGGAGGTCGTGCCGCGCTGGAACGGCAATCCGTCATCGTGATTGAGTCCCGGTCCGCCGACGATGTCGCTGCCGCTGTCCGTCGAGTCGCTCGGGCCGAGCGCCCCCGTCCCGTGTCCCTTGCGCACCACGGGATTGCTTTCGCCGGTCGTATTCAAGGTGCTTCTGGCCATGGTCGTCTCCTGTCAACACTCGATTCGACGCAAGCGATGTGCCATTGGTTCTGCCGCAGCAATGCACTGTTCCGACACTGCCGTGGCGTTGCGCCTTATACTTTTACGGACCGACAACTTACGAGCGGAGAGACCGATGCGCGCATGCTCACTGCTGTTGTCCATCGCACTTTTCGCGGGCATTGGGTTTCACGCCAACGCGGCCGAGATCGGCCAGATCAAGGTGTCGAAAGGCGCCGTCGCGATCGACCGCGGCGGTCAATCGCTGCGCGGTGACGCCGGCACGCGGGTGCAGGACTCCGATGTCGTGCGCACCGGTACGGACGGATCGGTCGGCATCACGATGACCGACAACTCGCTGTTGTCGGCCGGTCCAAACAGCGTGCTTTCCCTCGACCGCTACGAATTCGATTCGACGACCAACGCAGGTCGATTCGACGCGTCGTTGCAACGCGGAACCCTCGCAGTCGTGTCGGGTCGCCTCGCGAAACAGTCGGCCGAAGCGATGACCGTGCGAACGCCGACGGCCATCCTGGGCGTGCGCGGAACCGAATTCGTCGTTTCGGTGCAATGACACACACGCTGCACGCGCTCATCGCGGCCGCCATCGTGACGATTGCGATCGTCGTCACCGGTTGCGCGTCGCGCGAGCGGATCATCCTGTTGCCCGAGAAGGACGGACGGCAGACAGCCGTCGTCGTCAAGCAGGGCGACCGCGAAGTGCAACTCGATCGTCCCTACGCGGCAACCGAGCTCACGTCCGCCGATCCATGGTCCTATCGCGCGAGCGACACTGAAGTGCAGGCGACGTTCAAGGACGCGCTCGCTGCGCAGCCGAGTCGCGCGCTCAATTTCACGCTGTACTTCAACGAGAATTCGCAGGAGCTGACCGAGGACTCGAAAGCGGTGTTCGAGCGCGTGCTCGCCGATCTCAAGGATCGCAAGGTCGTCGACATCGTCGTCGTTGGGCATACCGACGCCGTCGGTACCGACACGTTCAATGACGAGCTTGCGCGCAAACGCGCCGATGCGATTCGCGGCGCGCTGATAGCGCGCGGCATCGCGTCATCCGACGTCGTCGCGATCGGGCGCGGCAAGCGTGAGCTGCTCGTGCCAACTGCCGACGGCGTTCCCGAGCCGCGCAACCGCCGCGTCGAGATCGTCATCCGCTAACGGTTGGCAATCCCTTCGGCGTGGCACCACGCCATTGCAGGGCCAGCACCGTCTGGTCGTCTGCTTGGGGAGCCGCGCCGACGAACGCCGCAACGTCTCGACGCAACACATCGACGGCGGCGCGCGCCGTTGCCGCCGACGCGAGCGAGCGCTCGACGCGTGTCGCGCCAAAGAGCTCGCCGGATCCATTCACTGCCTCGGTAACGCCGTCGCTGACGACGCACAGCATGTCGCCCGGACGCAGTCGGATGCGCGCCGGCTGGTAACCGAAATCGTCGACGGCGCAAAGCGGCGGGCCGTCACCGTCGGCAAGGCGTTTCATGCCGTTGTCGGCCGAGACGAGCCAGGGATTCTCCTGGCCCGCGTTGCAATAGTCGAGCTCGCCCGTTTCGAGGTCGACAACACCGGCAAACGCCGTGACGAACAGCGCGGCCGGATTGTCGCGGGAGACCTCGTTGTTCATCTCTCCAAGCAGGCGACCGAGATCGGCGCCGCGGTCGCGCAGCATCGTGCTTTTGCACAGCGCCTTGCTGACGGCCATGAACATGCTGGCGGGAAGCCCCTTGCCCGACACGTCGCCGAGCAGGAAGAACAACCGACGATCGTCGAGTCGATAGAAATCGTAGAGATCGCCACCGACCTCGAGCGCCGGCTGCATCGACGCGGCGAGATCGACGCGCGCATCCTCCACGGATTCCGCGCGCGGCAGCGTGTCGAGCTGAATGCGTTGCGCCGCCTGCATCTCGCCGGCGACGCGTGCGCTTTCCTCGCGCTGGCGCTGAACGACGTCCTGCAGCGCCTTGCGGTTGCGCGCCGTTGCCGCGAGCGTCATCGCGACGAGCGTGCCGAACAACACCACGATGCCAAGTGCGGGCGTCGCCGCATCGAACAACAGCCGCTGCGAGTGGAACAGCGCATGCGACGCGAGCAGCATCACGACGATGCACGCGATCATCGCGGGCGCCGTGTACCGGATCGGCCAGCGCGGCGTCATGTAGATCAGCAACGTACCGATGACGATCGCGGCAAGCGCCTCGGCGAGCGGTGCGGCGAGCGGCCGCACGAGAAACGCGTTGTCGCTCATGTTCTCGAGCACCTGCGCGTGTACCTCGATTCCGGGCATGCGCTCGATCGGTGTCCATGCGTAATCGCCGAGCACGGTGGCGGTGACGCCGATCAGGACGAGCGAGCCGCGCAATCGCTGCGCTGCCGAGCTGCCGCTCAACACGTCGACGGCGGTGAGAAATCGCGTCGGATCGTGGGGCGAAAAATTGACGCGCACCGTGCCGTCGCGCGCCGTCTCGAACTGACTTGACCCGGCGCTGACACTTGCGACGCCACCATCGGACGTCACAAGCCGCAGCGTGCGCGCACGGACCGCCACGCGCCACATCTCCAGGGCGAACGCCGGAGCGAGCGTGCCGCGGACGTTCGCCACCAGCGGCACGCGGCGGACCGTTCCCTGCTGATCGGGAACGGAGATCAGACCCCAACCGGACGCTGCGTCATTGAGCGCCGCGAGGCTCGACAGCACCCCTGGGTACTGCATCAGCGACTTCGTCGCACGCTCGACCGCCGCGGGATCGCCGCTCGAATCACGCGTGATGATTGGGGCGACGCGGAGCTGCGTCGTCGCGGCACTCGCCGCATCGGCGAGCACCACGACCGTGGGGGCCGCACGAAATGCGCTGGCGAGCTCGGCGTCGTTCGACGGCAGCGCGGAAATCTCCTGCAGCAGCGCAACATCCATGTCGACGTGCGCGAGCGCGCGCTCGGGCGACAGCGGGTCGGGATCGGGCATGACGATGTCGACGCCGATCGCGACGGGCGTATATGCGTTGATCTGATGGACGAGCTGCGCGAGCAGCGTGCGCGGCCACGGCCAGGGCCCGAGATCCTTGAGGCTGCGCTCGTCGATCTCGACGATCGTTACGGGCGACAGGCCGATGGCGCGTGGCGATAATCGCTGCAGCTCGTCGAACCATGCCTGCTGCAGCGGCAGTATCCGGCCGACGTCCAGTGCGAGGCCGATTGCGAGCGCTGCGACGAGCACCGCGCACGCCGCGCGCAGCCTTGCCGTCCGGAGAAGCGGTGTCTCCGGCGCGCTGTCGATCACAAGGTCAGTTCCAGTCCGTCGTAGGCGGCGGTCACGCGCAGCGGCTCGCCGGTGCGCGTGATCTCCTCGTAACGCTGCGTTTCCTCGAGCATCTTCGACAGCGCGGCGTCGTCGAGCGCGGGCTCGTGATGGAACAGGCAGAGATGGCGCGCCTGCGCGAGCTGGCAGAGCTCGACGCCGACGATGTTGCTCGAATGACCCCAATCGGCCTTGACCGAGATCGCTTCAGCGAGCGAATACATCGCATCGAAGACGACGACGTCGGCGTTGCGAAAAAATTTCGCGAACTCCGCACTTTCGTTCGGATCCTCGAACGTATGCTCCGAGTCCGTTGAATAGACGACGGTTCGGCCGTCACGCTCGAATCGATAGCCGTACGAATCGCCCGCGTGGTGTTGCTGCTTCACCGTCACGCGCATGCCGGCAACGTCGTGCGTCTCGCCCGCCTCGAGATGGACGAATTCGATTGCTGCGTTGAATACCGAGAAGTTGACCGGGAACGACGGCGTGTCCATCTGCCTGCGCAATGCCGCCTCCAGCTCGCGATGCGCGCCGTAGAACACGAGGCGATTACCGGGGATATAGGCCGGGCCGAAGAACGGCAGGCCCATGATGTGATCCCAATGCACGTGCGACACGAACAGATGGTACGTCTGCGGTTTCGCCGGCCCGTGCCGTGCGATCGCCGCCTGACCGAACGGCCGCAGTCCGCTGCCGAGATCGCACACGACGTACTCGGACGCGCCCGTCTCGATCTCGACGCACGACGTGTGGCCGCCGAACGTGCCCGACACCGCGAACGGCAACGCATCGACGTAGCGCTCGATGTCGGCGTCGGATTCGAACGTGCGGCCCTCGCCACCGCGCAGTGCCGCGATGATCTTTGCCCGAACCGCGGGTGCGGTCAGCGCCACCGGCAGCGATCCGCGCGTGCCCCAGAATCGGATGCGCTTCACGGCCCTCAGCCCGGTTCAGGAGGCCGCGTCGTAGGCGGCGAGCGCCGGCGGCGAAATCGCGGCCAACGCATCGCGCACCGCTGGAAATACCTCCAGCACCTTGTCGAATCGACTGATGGCGAAGATTTCGGCGGCGATGGGCTGCAATCCGGCGACGGCGATGCGCAAACGGCGGTTACGCATTTCCTTCGCTGCAATCATCAGCACGCGCAAGCCTACGCTGCTGATGTAGGGCACCGCTGAAAAGTCGAGCACGATGCCGCCGACGCCGGCTTGACCCCACAGCGGCGACAACGCTGCTTCGAGCGCGCTGGAACCTGCAAGGTCGGCACGGCCTTGCGGCGCGACGACAACGACGTTGTCGAACGTTCGGGTGCTGACGTCCAAGGGCGGCGGTCCGTAGTCCCGTTTGGCGGGCAGGCGGCGCGATTATACGGCGGCCTCGCACGCCATGGTTCGGGTACCCCGACCCTTGACGCGACTTCGGCGATCACGTGTACTCCGGCCACTTTCGCACCGGCATGCATGGGTCGATGAACGAATGGGATGTGATCGCGAGGACCGTCGCGGCGCTCTTCGCCGGGGGCGCGATTGGCCTCGAGCGCAGCTTCCATGGTCGTGCGGCGGGACTGCGCACCTATGCGCTCGTCTGCTTCGGTTCGGCGCTGCTCGTAGCCGCGGCGCAGTACGAATTCACCGCCGACGTTCACGGCTTCGGCGAGGTGACGCGCGTGATCCAGGGCATCGTCACCGGTATCGGCTTCCTCGGCGCAGGCGTGATCATCAAGGAAGGATTCGCCGTTCGCGGCCTGACGACTGCCGCGTCGATCTGGGTTGCCGCGGCGATCGGCGTCGTCATCGGGTCGGGGTCGTATCTGACAGGCGCGGAGGCGAGTGTCGTCACGCTCATCGCGCTCGCCGTGCTGCGCCATCTCGAGGATCGCTTGCCGGCGCAAGCGTATGTGCATGTCGAAGTCTCGTTCGATCGCTCGCGTGCGCTCGACGAGGATCGCTTCCGCGAGCTCATCAAGCGTCACGACTTCGAGATGGGCGAGATCACGTACCGGCTGTACGAGCAGTCGTCGCGACTCGAATACCGCGCGATCGTCTGGTCGACGCGCAAGGACGCGATCCGCGCGCTCGAGACGTCGCTGCTCGCGCAGCCCGACGTCGTGGAGTTCTCGCTTATGCCTACCCGCGACTAGAACGTTGCGCAAAATGAGTGCGCGTCCCGAGAGCTTTGGAGCGACCGCCGCTGCGCTTGACGCTCGTTGGCTCGCGTTAGCGGTCGCGAGATGAAGCCTCCGTGTCTATTGGGTGCACACCGTCGACGGGTACGGAACCTGGAACGTGAAGCTCTTCGCAACGGGCGTGTTGGTCGTCGTCGACGTGCACGCACAACCGAACGTGTTGCAGCTCTGCGCCGGATCGGGAACGCCGTTGCTCGTTCCATTATTGAGATGCGAAATCGTGCTGGCCGTGTTCGCCTTGAACGCGACTTCGATGTCGAAGGTGCTGCCGGAACGCACGGTGCTTGCCCAGCGCGCGCTCTGGATCGCGTTGGAGAACTTGCCGACCGGCGTCTGGCCTTGCTGCGGATTGGTGCCCGAGTCGTCGCCGAGTTGCGCCTTGCAGACATCCTCGACCATTTGCACGTGACTCGTGCAGTTGGTCCCTGCATCGGGCTCGAGCCCCGTCGTGCAGTATTTGAAGGTCCAGTCGACGCCTTGATTGCCGGTATTGCTGACGTCGACGATCAGCGCCGGCACTGTTGTCTGCGTCGTATTGCTCCACGTGGCGCCCGCCGACAGACCACCGCCCGGGCCCATCGCCGAGACATTGACGAGCCCGGTGATCGAGAAACTGAAACCGGACGTATACGTCGTCTGTTGACCCTGCGTCGCCGACGGAGCGGCGTTGAGTTGCACGACCGTCCCTTCGTTGAGTGGCGTCATCGTCAGGTTGTATGACAACGGGTAATTGACGTACCGGCACACGTCCTCGTAGTCCGGAAAGAAGCCTGGCGACGAGCAGTACGTGCGATTGTCCTGCCAGTCGATCACGAGATTGCCGTTGTTGTCCTGCGTCATCGTCGGGTTCGAACCTTCGGACGTGGCGCCCTGCCATTTCGCGTTGGTTGCAGTCCAGTCGGCCTGCGCCGTCACGGCGTAATGGTCCGTGCCGTCGAGGCAGCGATGCAGCGCATAGACGTTGATCAGCGTGTTATAGACGCCTTGCGGGCTGTTGAGCGCGAACGTGCACGTCTGGATCGGCGCGGAGAGCCAGTCCACCGTTCCATTCGGGTCATGCGGTCCGGGAACGCCAACGTTCGGCGCGTGCGTCAATTCCGCCAGTGTCCGGTCGGCGACGCGACGCAGCGCCATCTCTTCGTCGTCGATCGCCGTTGGCTCGGGATCACCGAGCGCCGTTTGCAGCGGACTCCGGTCGACTTCGGTCAGCAGCACGCACGTCGGCGTGAACACGTCCCGGCGCAGCGTGTACGCCAATACCGAACCCGTATCCTTCGATCGGTAGCTGACGCCTTCCTCGACGATCCGATGCAGCGCCTTGATGTGCGCCATCGTCGCGTCGAGCACGACGATCGCGTGACCGGCCCGATACGTCGCCTTGATTTCCTGCTTCTCGCTCTCGCTCGCCTGCGCGAGCGTCGAGCCCTGCACGAGGATCGGCGTCGCATGCTGCTGGTCGAGCGGCTTCAACCGGATCTGCTTCGAAATCGCGGTGGCCACCACGCCATGCAACTGACCGATACGGCGAACCGTGGCCGTGTCGCCTTTCGCGGCGGAGCAGACGGACGCGCAAAGCAGCGTCGCTGCGACTAAAACGATCGAAGTTAAAGCGTTGCTTCGCAATGGCTTGGGCATGAAGCGCATGACGTAAATCCTCTGTGCTGTGAACGCATTCCGCCGAGCACGCACGCTGATCGCGCAGCACTCGACGCACGTCCAAGCATAGTCCGATTGCGAACGGATGTCCGGTGACGCCGCCGGCCGGCGTGACCGGGGCCGCGCGACGTCAGGTGCGCTGACGCCAGGCGCGCGTCAGGTCGCCGAGGATCTCGTGAATATCGGGACCGATTCGCCGCAGCTTGAGCCGATGGACCGCCGCGAGCTTTCCAAGCACCGTCTCGCCCTTGGCCGTAAGCAGCAGCTGCACCTTGCGCGCGTCACCGGGCACCGGCTCGCGAACCATCAGGCCTTGCGCGACGAGGCGATCGGCGAGGCCAACGGCACTGTTGTGCTTGATCAGCATTTGCTGAGCGAGGTCGTTGATCGACACGGGCACGCGCTCGCCGAGGCTGCGCACGATGAGCATCGCCTGATATTGCTGGCCGGTGAGGCCCACGGCCGCGGCGGCCGACTCGCTGAAGTGCAGGAAGCTGCGCAGCGTGTAGCGGAACGCGGCGAGCCTGCGATAGTCGGCGCTCGAAAGCTTTGTCGAAGGCGAGCTTCGTTTCGTCCCGATGGGCATCGATGCCTGGCGCCTTTCCATGGTGTCGCGCCTTCCGTCCGCGGCCAATACCGGCGGCGCATTATATCGTGCTACGATATATCGCATAACGACATTTCCCGGAGTGGCGCACGGCCGCGCGCGCTCCGGAAACATGCGCGGCTATTTCTGGAGGAGTTAAACAATGGATCGCAATGGTGACAATCCGCTGAACAATCCGGCCCGGCGCTCGTTCATGGGCGCGAGCCTGGTCGCCGCTTCCGGACTCGTGCTGCCGGCGGGTTTCGCGACGCGCGCGCTCGCGGCCGACAACCCGCCGATTGGCACGTGGCCGGCCGGCGCATCGGGTGATTCGGTGTTCATCGGCATCGCGGTCCCGCGGACGGGAACGTACGCCGTGCAGGGCGAGGACGAGCTCAAGGGTTGGCAGCTTGCCGTCGAGCATCTCAACAGCGGCCATCCGCTGATGAAGGAAATCTCGCCCAAGACGAAGAAGGGCGTGCTCGGCAAGGAAGTCAAATACGGCGTAGCCGATTCGGCGGCGAAGCCCAACGACGCCGTGCAGGCGGAGCAACGCTTCATCACGGA
>Ga0070664_100004570_pt1 | contig 11108 bp, 6 predicted proteins | sample KBSC73metaG_FD_65863 | JGI IMG/M metagenome (GOLD analysis project Ga0070664, IMG submission 65863) | Corn rhizosphere microbial communities from Kellogg Biological Station, Michigan, USA - KBS C7-3 metaG | ecosystem: Host-associated > Plants > Roots > Rhizosphere > Soil ... | reverse complement strand
GGCGAGGTCGGCAACTATCACGCCAAGCGCATCTCGGCGATGATCAACATCCCCCTGGTGGAAGACAAGCTGGCGATTCGCCTCGCCGGCTCGCTGACCGACCGGCAGGGCTATGACTACAATTCCCTGACCAAGAATGCGGTGAATGGCCGGGACCTCTGGTCTGGTCGGATCACCGTTCAGTTCAATCCGACAGAGCATATCCGCTCAAACCTGATCTGGGAGCGGTTCAACGAAGACGACAATCGCTCGCGCACGGGCAAACAACTCTGCCATCGTGATAACGGCCCGACCGATCTGGACGGCGTTCCAGTCGCCCACGCAGGCAGCGCCTATGAAGATGTCATGCGGCCGGCGCTATTCAGTCAGGGCTGCAAGGACGGGAGCCTCTATGACGCCGGCGCCTTTGGCACGCCAAACGGGCTGGCTCTTCCGTTCGTATTCGGGATGATTGCGTTGGGGGCGGGGTGTCCAACGTGTCTTAATCCCCTCTTCCCCCTGGGCTACGACCCCAATCGCGGCTACAGCATTTCGTTGATCGACCTGAAGGATCCATATGCGAGCAAGACGCAATCGCCGGACTTGCGTGTAATCGAATCGATCAAGGATCCGAAATACCGGGCAAAAGCGGATATCGTCGAGCTTAACGTCGATGTCGATTTGACGGACGATCTCGTTTTTACGTCTCAAACGGCCTACAACAAGGACGAGACTTACTCCTTTCAGGACTTCAACCGCTTTAACACGCAGCCAATCTTCAACGACACGTCGAACCTGATGTCGTATGGGTTCGACCCTGTTCTTGGATATGGTCCCTACTTCCCCAATGCAAATCGCAACTTTGCGCCCGGGGGGATCTTTTGCGATCCGCAGCTTGGTTGTTCCGACCGCCTGGTGGGGTTCGATATTGCCCAGGCAAAGGGGCGGCAGTTCAGCCAGGAAATTCGCCTGCAGTCCAGCTTCGAAGGCCCAGTTAACTTCAGCGTGGGCGCCAATTATACGCGCTTCCAGACGCTTATAGACTACTATGTATTCTACAACCTGATCACTGCCTATGCGATGATGCCCCCGTTCAACGGTTACGGCGGAGTCGCGCCGGTGTCTCCGCCGACGGTGGGGTCCGTGGATCCGAATATCTGCGGACTGGGTACAGATTTCTTTATCATTTCAACCCCCGGCGTTATCACCGGCGATGAACCGCTGGCTGTCTGCCCTTACATCGATCCCAACCCGATCGAGAGCATCAATGGCGACGGCCACAATTATTTCCGCTCGAAGAACCCCTATAAGGTGAAGTCGGCCGCGGTGTTCGGCGAACTCTACTGGCAGGTGGACGACGCGCTGAAGCTGACGGCCGGCCTGCGTTATACGGACGACCGGAAGACCTTCATTCCGGTGCCGAGCCAAATTCTATTGGCGCCGGGCTTCGTTGCGGGTGGCGACGTAAACCGCGGCTACCCTGAAAAGCCCGCGATCAAACAGCACTGGGGTGAATGGACGGGTCGGCTAGGCGTCGACTGGAAGCCCGATCTGTCCTTTACCGATCAGACGATGCTCTACGCGTTCTATTCGCGCGGATACAAGGGCGGCGGGGCCAATCCTCCTAGCCCAGGATTTGCGACGCTCGAAGAGTATCAGGCGCAGGTGCAGAGATATGGTCTTCCCCCTGAGCTCGTCGATGAATTCGCGCAATATGGGTTCTTTCCGATCCTTCAGCTCACCGGCGTCGAATACGATCGAACGTTCAAGCCGGAGTTCGTGAACGCATTCGAGGTGGGGGCCAAGAATACACTTCTGGGGGGAGCCCTTCAGTTCAACACCGACGCCTTCTACTACGACTACAAGGACTATCAGGTCTCCCAGATCCGGGACCGGACCGCCGTGAACGAGAATTTCGACGCCCGGATTTGGGGCCTGGAATTCGAGACGATGTTCTCGCCGTCGCACGACTTCCAGCTGATCGCGAACCTCGGCTACCTCAATACCCGGATTGCGGACGGGGAACATTCCATCGACATCATGGACCGCACCGCAGGCAACCCGAATTTCGTGGTGACCAAGCCGTGGCCCCAACTGCCGTCCAACTGCGTGGTGCCCATCGGCGTGGCGCAGAATTACGTCACCAACCAGGAGAATCTGGTGGGTTTTTGGGATCTCTGTGGCGGAGTGGGCGGCATCCTGGGTTCGCTCAGCACCTTCACCTTGACCGATCCGGCCACGGGGCAGCCCTACGATCCGGCGTACTACGACGGCGCCGATAGCCGGGTGAACCTCAACGGCGGCGCGGGCATCGCCAAGGAGCTGGGCGGCAACGAACTGCCAAACTCGCCGCACTGGACGATGAACGTGGGGGCCCAGTATGGCCACGATATCCTCGACGGCTCGTGGCGGGCGACGGTGCGGGCCGACGCCTACTGGCAGTCGCAGTCGTGGGCGCGGGTCTATAACGACAACCCGTACGACAAGCTTCACGGCTGGTACAATGTGAACCTGTCGGTGTGGTTTGAGAAACCCGACGATGATCTCAAGATCGAGCTCTATGCGAAGAACATCCTCGACAAGACCCCGATCACCGACGCCTTCCTCAATTCCGACGACACGGCGCTGACGACCAACGTCTTCGTGCTCGATCCGCGGCTGATCGGGCTCAGCATAAAAAAAGGCTTCTAACCCGGCTTCGGTCCCCTTCGAACCCGGATCACTTCAGGCGGTCGCCAGCTTGGCGGCCGCCTTTGTTGTTGCAAGCCATCCGTCGAAGTCGGCCAGCGCGCGCAGGCTCATCAGCCGCTTCTTGGCCCGGCCGCGTTGCTTGAGCGGAATCTTCTGGCCGCTCTCGTCGACCTTGGGCGTTTCGAGCGGCGGCAAGAGGCCGTAGTTGATGTTCATCGGCTGGAAGGCGCCGCCGACGTGGCCGCCGGTGATGTGGTTGACCAGCGCGCCGAGCGCCGTCGTAGCGGGCGGGGCCTCCAGCGGACGCCCCAGTCGCTCGGCGGCGGCGAGGCGGCCGGCCAGCAGGCCGATGGCCGCACTCTCGACATAGCCTTCGACGCCGGTGACCTGGCCGGCGAAGCGCAGGCGCGGGTCGGCCGCCAAGCGCAGCTGCCGGTCCAGCAGGCGCGGCGAGTTGATGAAGGTGTTGCGGTGCAGACCGCCGAGTCTCGCGAACTGTGCGTCCTGTAGGCCCGGGATCATGCGGAAGATGTCGGTCTGGGCACCGTGCTTCAGCTTGGTCTGGAAGCCGACCATGTTCCAGAGCGTGCCGAGCGCATTGTCCTGGCGCAGCTGGACGATGGCGTAGGGCTTGACGGTCGAGTCGCGCGGGTTGGTCAGGCCGACCGGCTTCATCGGACCGTGGCGCAGGGTCTCGCGGCCGCGCTCGGCCATCACCTCGATGGGCAGACAGCCGTCGAAATAGGGGACGTTCTCCCAGTCCTTGAACTCGGACTTGGGGCCGGCCAACAGGGCGTCGATGAAGGCCGCGTACTCGTCCTTCGTCATCGGGCAGTTGATGTAGGCGGCCGCGTCGCCGCCGGGGCCTTCCTTGTCGTAGCGCGACTGGCGCCAGGCGATGTCGAAGTCGATGGACTCCAGGTGCACGATCGGCGCGATGGCGTCGAAAAAGGACAGCGAGTCCTCGCCGGTCAGCTTCAGGATCGCATCGGCCAGCGCGGGCGAGGTGAGGGGACCGGTGGCGACGATGACGCTGTCCCATTCGGCCGGCGGCAGACCCGCGACCTCGCCGCGTTCGATGGTGACCAGCGGGTGCGCCGCCAGCCGCGCCGTCACGGCCGCCGAGAAGCCCTCCCGGTCGACGGCCAGCGCGCCGCCGGCCGGCACCTGATGCTCATCACCGCAGGCCATGATGATCGAGCCGCAGCGGCGCATCTCGGCATGCAGCAGGCCGACGGCGTTGAACTCCCAATCGTCGGAGCGGAAGGAGTTGGAGCAGACGAGCTCCGCCAGCTCGTCGGTGTGGTGGGCGTCGGTCCCGCGCACTGGCCGCATCTCGTGCAGCACCACGGGCGCGCCCGCCTGTGCGATCTGCCAGGCGGCCTCCGAGCCGGCGAGGCCTCCGCCGACCACATGGATGGGCTTCAGGGACATGGCCGTGGGCTTACTCCGGGGCGACTGGCGCGAAAAGAAGATATGGCGACCCTCCTGACGGGGGATGCGACGCGAAATGCCATCGCATTCGCCCGCAAAGCAGGGCTAACTGCGGCGCTGCTTGTTCTTGCCAGGAGCTCAATGAATGGCGACCTTCTCGCCCACCGACGCCGCCCTCGAAGGTTTTCGGATCACGCGGGAGAAGCCGCGGGTGCTGCTGGTCTGGTCGCTGGCCAACCTGGTGGTCAGCACGGTGATGGCCATCGCGCTGATCGCCATGTTCGGGCCGATGCTGACCGAGATCGAGGCGATGAACGCGGGGTCCGACGATCCTGCTCAGGCGCTGGCGATGTTCGAGAAGATCGCGCCCTTCTACGCGCTGGTGCTGCCGGTCGGCCTGATGGTCATCGCGGTCTGGAGCGGAGCGGTTTACCGGGTGATCCTGCGGCCGTCCGACAGCAAGTACGGCTACCTGCGGCTGGGCGGGGATGAGTTCCGGCTGGCGGTGCTGATGCTGATCTATGTGGTGCTCGCGATCGGCTTCACCTTCGTGCTGACGCTCGTGGCGGGGCTTTTGTCGGCCGGCGCGCTGGCGATCGCGGGGCCGGTGGGCAAGCTGATCGGCGTGCTGATCGGGCTGGCCGCCGTCGCGCTCTTCATCTTCGTGGCGCTGAGGCTGTCGCTGTCGGGACCGGCGACCTTCGCCGAGCGGCACATCCGGGTGTTCGAGTCCTGGACGTTGACGCGCGGCAACGTCTGGCGGCTGCTGGGCGCCTATGTGGTGGCGCTGATCTTGGCCGCCGTGGTGGTGCTGCTGGCGCTGATCATCTTTGTGGCGGTCGCCGCGATCATGGCCGGCGGGGACATAACCTCGGTCGGCAAGGTGTTCCAGCCGGATACCAGCTCCATCGCCAGCTACTTCACCGCACCCATGATGATTTATCTCGTGTTCGGCGCCTTCCTTGGGGCGGTGCAGAACGCCGTTGTGTATGCTCCGCCGGCCGTCGCCTATCGCGAGCTGCACGGACCGGTCGGCGACTGAATTGGGGAGGACCACACATGACGTTGTCGGTGATCGGGGCGGGGCTCGGGCGAACGGGCACGTTGTCGCTGAAGTTCGCGCTGGAGCAGCTGGGCCTTGGCCGCTGTTACCACATGATGGAAGTCTTTGGGCTAGCAGCCGCGCCGGGCCAGTGGACCCGCGCGGCCGATGGCGAAGTGATGGACTGGGACGAGGTCTTCACCGGCTTTAACGCAACGGTCGACTGGCCGGCCTGCGACTTCTATCGGGAGCTCATGGAGCGCTATCCGCAGGCGAAGGTGATCCTGTCGGTCCGCGATCCCCAAGCGTGGTACGAGTCCACCCAGGCGACCATCTTCCGCAGTCACGATGGCGCACCGCCCGAATGGCTGGAAATGTTCGAGAAGCTGATCGTCCGCAACAAGTTCAACGGCGATCTCCACACCCGCGACCACGTCATCGGCGTCTATGAGCGCCACAACGACGAGGTCCGCCGCACCGTGCCAGCCGAAAAACTGCTGGAGTACAGGCCCGGCGACGGCTGGGAACCGCTGTGCGCCTTCCTCGGCGTGCCCGTGCCTGACGCGCCTTACCCGAAGACCAACTCCACCGAGGAGTTTCAGGCGCGGGTAGCAGCGCGCGCGGCGCAGTAAGGCGCCTCCAGAAGAGCCAGGGTGTTAAGCCCGCTTCCGCTTCACGGGTTGCTTCCGGGTGCGGTGGCGTTCCAGGAGTTCGGCGAGGTAGCGGCCAGTCCAGCTCTTCTTGTTGGCGGCGACCTGTTCGGGTGTGCCGACGGCGACGATTTCGCCGCCGCCGTCGCCGCCTTCGGGACCGAAGTCGACGATCCAGTCGGCGGTCTTCACGACGTCGAGGTTGTGCTCGATGACGACGACGGTGTTGCCCTGCTCGACCAGCTCGTGGAGCACCTCGAGCAGCTTTTTGACGTCTTCGAAGTGCAGGCCGGTGGTCGGCTCGTCGAGGATGTAGAGGGTGCGGCCCGTCGCCCGGCGTGACAGCTCCTTCGACAGCTTCACCCGCTGCGCCTCGCCGCCGGACAGGGTGGTCGCCTGCTGGCCGACGTGGATGTAGCCGAGGCCGACGCGCTTGAGTGTCTCCATCTTGTCGCGCACCGGCGGCACGGCCTTGAAGAAGGTGGCGGCCTCCTCGACGGTCATGTCGAGGATGTCGGCGATGGACTTGCCCTTGAACAGGATCTCCAGCGTCTCGCGATTGTAGCGCTTGCCCTTGCAAACGTCGCAGGTGACGTAGACGTCGGGCAGGAAGTGCATCTCGATCTTGATCAGCCCGTCACCCTGGCAGGCCTCGCAGCGGCCGCCCTTGACGTTGAAGCTGAAGCGGCCTGGGCCATAGCCGCGCGCTTTCGACTCCGGCAGCTGGCTGAACCAGTCGCGGATCGGCTGGAAGGCTCCGGTGTAGGTCGCCGGGTTGGAGCGCGGCGTGCGGCCGATCGGCGACTGGTCGATGTCGATGACCTTGTCGAAGAACTCCAGTCCCTCAATGCGCTCATGCGGGGCAGGGGCGTCGGAGGCGTTGTTGAGCCGGCGCGCGGCGGCCTTGTAGAGGGTCTCGATGGTGAAGGTCGACTTGCCGCCGCCGGACACGCCGGTGATGCAGGTGAAGGTCCCAGCGGGGATTTCGGCGGTGACGCTCTTGAGGTTATTGCCGGTCGCGCCAACGACGCGCAGCACCCGCGTTTTCGAAATCGGACGGCGCACTTCGGGCGTCTCGATCTCGCGGGCGCCGGAGAGGTACTGGCCGGTGATGGAGCGTGGCTCGGCCATGATGTCGGTCGGCTTGCCCTGCGCGATGATGTGGCCGCCATGGATGCCGGCGGCCGGACCCATGTCGATGACATAGTCGGCGGTGAGGATGGCCTCCTCATCGTGCTCGACGACCAGCACCGAGTTGCCGAGATCGCGCAGGCCCTTGAGCGACTGCAGCAGACGGGTGTTGTCGCGCTGGTGCAGGCCGATGGAGGGCTCGTCCAGCACGTAGAGCACGCCGGTGAGGCCAGAGCCGATCTGGCTGGCCAGGCGGATGCGCTGGCTCTCGCCGCCGGATAGAGAGCCGGAGCCGCGTGACAGGTTCAGGTAGTCGAGGCCGACGTCGACCAGGAAGCGCAGGCGATCGGTGATCTCCTTCAGGATCCGCCGGGCGATCTCCATCTGCTTGTCGGTGAGTTGGCCGTCCAGGGTCTCGAACCATTCGCGGGCGTGGCGGATGGACAGCGCCGAGACCTCGGCGATGCTGAGCCCGCCGATCTTGACAGCCAAGGCTTCGGGCTTCAGTCGGGCACCGCCGCAGGCCTCGCAGGGCGTCTCCGACTGATAGCGGCCGAGCTCCTCGCGCACCCACGACGAGTCGGTCTCGCGCCAGCGGCGTTCGAGGTTGGGCAGCACGCCTTCGAAGGGTTTGCGGACCTCGTACTTGCGGGCGTTGTCGTCGTAGATGAAGTGGATCTTCTCGTCGCCCGTGCCGTGGAGGATGACGTCCCTGGCCTTCTGCGGCAGCTTCCACCACGGGATATCCATCGAAAAGCCGAAGTGGCGGGCCAGCGCCTGCAGGGTCTGGGTGTAGAGCGGCGAGGGGCCGCGCGCCCACGGTGCCACCGCGCCCTTGTGCAGCGCCTTGTCCTTGTCCGGTACGACGAGGTCGGCGTCGAAGGTCAGGCGGGAGCCGAGGCCGTCGCATACTGGGCAGGCGCCGTGCGGGTTGTTGAAGGAGAAGAGCCTGGGCTCGATCTCGCTGATGGTGAAGCCGCTGACCGGGCAGGCGAACTTCTCGGAGAAGAGGATGCGGCGGGGCTCCGCCTCATCCTTCTTGTCGGCCCATTCGGCCACCGCGATGCCATCGGCCAGGCGCAGGGCCTGCTCGATCGAGTCGGCGTAGCGGCTCTCCAGGCCGGGCTTGGTGACCAGCCTGTCCACGACCACATCGATGTCGTGCTTGTACTTCTTGTCGAGGGTGGGCGCGTCCTCGATGGAGAAGAACATCCCGTCGATCTTGACCCGCTGGAAGCCGGCCTTCTGCCACTCGGCCAGCTCCTTGCGGTACTCGCCCTTGCGGTCGCGGATCACGGGCGCCAGCAGGTAGAGGCGTTCGCCGTCGGGCAGCGCGGTGAGCTTGTCGACCATCTGGCTGACGGTCTGGCTCTCGATCGGCAGGCCGGTGGCCGGCGAGTAGGGCACGCCGACCCGCGCCCAGAGCAGGCGCATGTAGTCGTTGATCTCGGTGACCGTGCCCACGGTGGAGCGTGGGTTGCGGCTGGTGGTCTTCTGCTCGATGGAGATGGCGGGCGACAGGCCCTCGATGAGGTCCACGTCGGGTTTGCTCATCAGCTCCAGGAACTGGCGGGCGTAGGCCGACAGGCTCTCCACGTAGCGGCGCTGGCCCTCGGCGTAGATGGTGTCGAAGGCGAGCGAGGACTTGCCCGAGCCGGACAGGCCGGTCAGCACCACGAGCTCGCCGCGCGGGATGTCCACGCTGACGTCCTTCAGATTGTGCTCTCGCGCGCCGCGCACGCGGATGAAATTCTGCTGGTCGGCCATCTTGTCCGAGAACGCATGGGAGCCGGCCAAGGAGGCGCGGCGGAACCGACATATGTAGTGCGCAGAGTCGCTTTTTATACAAGAACATTATAAGAACATGTGCGACGCTTCGTCCGCGCGCCGGCCACCCCAGATGACCGCCGGTGAGGGAATAAAGTTGCGCATGTAACGGCATTGAGGCTGGCGCTTCCGGAAAAGCGACCAAATGCCGCCATCATTCTGGAAGAATATTCCTCTCGCCGAATTGCTTTCCGGCCGGTCGCGCGTTAGCAAGCGGGCCGCTCAACTCAGCGTCATGCGTCCGGGGGGATCATGATGGCGCGCGCCATTACCGATGAACTGCCGTCTCTGGGCGCCCTGCGCCTGGTTGAGGCTGCCTGCCGTCACCGCAACTTCCGCCGCGCGGGACGCGAGCTGAACGTCACCCATAGCGCCATCAGCCAGCAGATCTCGCGGCTGGAAAAGCAGTTCGACGTCAAGCTGTTCGTGCGCGACGGCGCGGTCATGAAGCCGACCGCGGCCGGCGAGGAGCTGGCCGACGGCTATAGCCGCGCCGCGCGGGCGCTGGAGCGCAGCCTGGAACGCGTGACCGCCCGCGCCGCTTCGCGGCTGGTGATCAGCCTGCCGGCCTCATTGGCCAATCCCTGGCTGCGGCATCGGCTCGACGTGTTCGGCCGCGAGCTGTCGTCCGCCCGGATCGAGGTCCGCCGCGACGATGTCGAGCCGGATTTCTCGCGCGTCGATGCCGCGGTGGTGACGGGCAAGCACGACCGGCCCGGAGCCTGGGTCGAGCCGCTGTTCGAACGGGCGGTGACGCCGGTCTGCAGTCCGGCCTTCCGCAAGACCCACGCGCTCTACAAGCCCGAACACCTGCTGCGCGCGCCGCTGCTGGTGCATGACGAGGAAGCCTGGAGCCTGTGGTTCGCCGCCGCGGGCGTCGCCGCGCCGGAAGCCGCCGGTCCCGTCATCGATCCGGGCAGCGCCATCGGGGCCGCGATCGACGGCTATGGCGTTGCGCTCGCCTGCCGAATCTCCGTCGGGACGGAGCTGGAGCAGGGGCGTCTCGTTCAGCCCTTCGCGCTGTGGGCGCCGACCACGACCTGCTTCCAGATGGCCTGGCCCAGGGAGCATGCGCGGCTCGATCAGATCCACGCCTTCGCCGACTGGATGCGGCGCGAAGTCGCGCTTTCGCTGGCTTCCGAGTTGCCCGCCGCCGCCTGACGAAATTTTCTTCGTCCGCGTTCACGGATCGCACACCAGTTTATCCACAATCTGTCCCCATCAGTTCGTGGAGTTGGCGGCGTGAAGACCCTCAGCATCATTTCTTGCAAAGGCGGCACCGGGAAGACGACCCTGGCGCTGCATCTGGCCGTGGCCGCTCAAGGGCAGGGCCACGGCGTCCTGGTCGCGGACCTGGACCGCCAGCGATCGGCGCTCGACTGGCGCCGCGAGCGCGACGAGCTTCGGCCCAACGTAGAGGAGGCCAAGCCCGGCTCGCTGTTCACGCTGCAGCAGGCGGCCGATCGTCTCGGCTCGGACCTGATGATCATCGACACCGCTTCCTCGCGCGAGGAAGACAGCGCCTACGCCATCCGCTCGGCGGACCTGTGCCTGATCGTGCTGCGGCCCAACTTCCTGGACCTGCGCTCGGTGGTGGGGTCGGCTCAGGCCGTGCTGAACCAGTGCAAGCAGGGCGTCTTCGTCATCAACCAGGCCCCCGCCGGGACCGCCTTCATGGACGACGTCACGCGGGCGCTGCGGCCCTATGGCCTTCCGGTCGCGCCGGTCCGCATCCGCGAGCGAGCGGCCTATCACCAGGGCTTCGGAGCCGGCCGCACGGCCCAGGAGATCGAACCCCAGGGCCCGGCCGCCTGCGAGATCGGCCAGCTGTGGTCCTACGTCCAGGGCCTGCTCTGGCCGGCGGCCCATGAGCACGACGAGCCGCTGCTGGCGCGGTCAGCCTGACCCTACAGCCACGTTTTCTGCGGCATGAACGCACGCTGAATACGAGGTTCATTGAATGGCCGTTCCAGTTTGATATAAGGCCCACGCTCGCAGTGAGCGGGGTTTAGGGGCGTGAGAGCGTCAATGAAGGCGACCGCGGTTCTGTCGAAATCGGAAGAGTACCGTCCCTCCGAGGACGAGCCTTTCATGAACGAGCGTCAGCTCGAGTTCTTCAAGCAAAAGCTGCTCGACTGGAAGGAAGACATCCTCCGCGAATCTCGCGAGACGGTGACGCATCTCCAGAAAGAGACTGAAAATCATCCTGACCTGGCGGACCGCGCCTCGTCGGAGACTGACCGGGCTCTTGAACTACGCACGCGCGACCGGCAGCGGAAACTGATCTCCAAGATCGATGAGGCCCTGCGGCGCATCGAGGACGGCTCCTACGGCTACTGCGAGGAGACCGGCGA